>Ga0172373_10000712_pt1 | contig 54769 bp, 43 predicted proteins | sample Lak10m_2_FD_114546 | JGI IMG/M metagenome (GOLD analysis project Ga0172373, IMG submission 114546) | Freshwater microbial communities from Kabuno Bay, South-Kivu, Congo - kab_092012_10m | ecosystem: Environmental > Aquatic > Freshwater > Lake | place: Democratic Republic of the Congo... | reverse complement strand
TTTTCTTGAATAATGTATCGCGCCATTCTACCCCTTGCATGTTTGGCATACATCATGACCACTTTATATGCCCCGCCTTTAAATTCTTTAAAAACAGGAGTCACAACACGTTTTTTAAGCTGTTTAAAATCAATTGATTTAGCATATTCAGTTGAGGCCAAATTAACAACCTCTTTATGCGGTTGAGCGGCAATAATTTTTGTGATGTCCTTTTGCCAAAACGCATAAAGATTTTTTGTCTTCGGATCTATTTGCAATTTTGTCCCCATTTCAAGACGATAGGGATAAATCAGATCCATTGGACGTAAAACACCATATAATCCAGAAAGTATGAATAGTTTATCTTGTGCATTTTGCTGTTCTGTAGGTGTTAATGAACTAAAAGATAACCCCTTATAAACTTCTCCGTTAAAAGCTTTGGCTGCCGGGTAAAAACTTGATGCTCTTGCTACTTCAGGAAATTCAAATGCTTTGTATCGCTCTACATTCAAGTTGGCTAAAGCAGGAGATAAATGCATTAAGGTACTTAAATCATTCACTTTATACTTCCGCAAAACACGAACTAACTTTTTTGTTTTTGATTCAAAAATTGGAACCGTAGGACTTATATAATGCTCTTCACAGTCAGCTAAATCTATTGTCTTTGCAGGCGATAATAAAATGTTCATATGGCTAAATTAAACACAAAATAAAGGCACCCTTTTACCAACGACACCAAATTTCAAACAAATTTTATAAATCATGGTTCATTTTGAATTCTATAAACACCAAAACAGGCACATAAAAGATGTAATTAAATTGAAACAACATGTTATTATCCTTTAATACTCTAGCCAGAAAATCATTCACTACAAGGAACATCATGTCAAGCAAGTTATGGTGGTCCGTGTCCCCCGGTAAATGACTTGCTACACAAATATGAATTTACCGTATATGCTTTGGATATTCCAATTTTAGGCCTTGATAACAATGCCTCACCGGCCTTGGTTGGATTCCTAATCAATCAACACCTTTTAGCTAAAGCAACACTGACCGTTTATTACAAACGTTAATCACAATAAAAAATAGGCACATAGGAACATAAGTAGGATACCAATACAATTAAGCACGAATCCATATTTGACCATATGCCTCACTTCAATCATGCCAGTAGAAAAGATAATTGCATTTGGAGGTGTTCCAACAGGTAGCATAAATGCTAAACTTGCTCCTAAAGTCAATGGTATCGCTAATGATTCAACTTGAAGTCCTGAATGAAGTGCAAAACTGCCAACCAAGGGAACAAAAATACTGACCATAGCCAAGTTTGATAATACCTCTGATGCAAATACAGCAACAACCAAAACAAGTAATAACAAAATGGCGTATGGTGTACCTTCGAGTTGCTTGAAAAGCACTGCCAGGCTTGAAATAATTCCGTTCTTCTCCATAACCGTAGCTAAAGCTAATCCACCGCCAAATAACAATAAAATTCCCCAAGGAAGTTTCTCGGTATCTTTCCAAACCAATAAAGATTGATCTTGTCTACTTGAAGGCATTAAAAACAGCAGTACTCCTCCAAGTATTGCAACATTTTCATCTCGATAATTGAACCCTAAGATTGGCGTAATCAAATCTTTTGCAATCCACAGTAGGACTACAAACAGAAAAACACCTGCAACTTTTAATTGATCACGGGTCCATACTTGTTTTTCCAAGTGAAAGTCTACATGTTTTTCATGTCGCTCCTTGCCCATCGCAAAGTAAAAGAATATAAATGTTCCAATAAGCATGCAAATACTCAGCGGAAAACCAACCTTCATCCAACTAAAAAAATCAACATGAATATGAAATTCAGATTCCAAAATACTTACCATCTGTGTGTTCGGAGGCGAACCAATTAAGGTACCTACTCCACCAATACTTGAGGCATAAGCCACCGACAAGAGTAAAAACAAGGTGAATCGACTTTTTTTCTGTTCTTCCGGCAATGCATGAATAATTCCTAAAGCAATTGGCAACATCATTAACGCTGTTGCTGTATTGGAAATCCACATACTGATCAAACCTGTCGCTAATAAAAATCCGAATAATATACGTGGCTTCGAATATCCAACAACATGAATAATCCCTTTTGCTATTTGATCGTGAACTTTCCATTTTTCTAACCCGAGAGCCAATAAAAACCCTCCGAAGAACAGAAAAACATTACTGTCGCCATAGGCATCAATTAAATCTTGTTTCAAAAGTACTCCCATAGGTATACCTAGAATCAAAGGAAATAAAGCAGTAATATAAATTGGAATCACCTCAAATACCCAAAAGAAAATCATCAGGATTGCCAATGCTAAACTGTTATAATAGAGCGACTTCCCACCATGCGACAAAAAAACCACCAAAAAGAGCGTAAGGCCTAGAAATAAAATAAGCTTATCCTTCATATACTACATGCTTCTATTCTACTGGTAAGTTTAACTAAATTAATTGTAACAACTTAACGGATGGACACAAAAGAAAAATGGCTACCTGTTTCGAGGTAGCCATTTCGTTTTACTTGAAAATCTAATTAGTTCAAGCCATTCAATTTGTGAACAAACTCAATAGCTGCATCTTCGATTTCTTTAGAAATAACTTTAAAATCACCCTTTGATTTGGCTTGGTTGATTTTAGTTAAAATCACGTCTTGGAAATCAGCTGCCTCATCAATGATAGCATCTGCTTTCTCTGTTTTTGACTCATCCCACAACTGAATGCTAAAACATTCATCAACGATATCAAAAACCATGTTATTTACATTTCTTTTAATGTCTCTTTTACTTGCCATGTTTTTTTCTTTTAAAGTTAATCAATCAACTGATTATATAAAAATTTATGTTTCTCAAACAGCCTTAAATTATGCCTGAGTAGTCTCTTCTTTTCGTTCAGGTTTCGGTAAAAGAACTTTGCGTGACAACTTCCATTTCTTAGTTTTTGGGTCTTTACCAACAACCTTGAAATCTAGCACATCACCTTCCTTACAAACATCTTCCATTTTCGCAACCTTCTCCCATGAGAACTCAGAAATATGAATTAATCCGTCAGTACCTTGAATAATTTCAACAAAACATCCAAACTCTTTAACAGACTTCACTTTCCCCGTATAAGTTGCACCTTCTTCTACTTGAGGAGGGAAGGCAATCATACGAACACGTGAAATAGCCGCTTGCATGTCATCTGCATTATTTGAAAGAATTTGCACACGACCTTCACCATTTTCTAATTCTTCGATGGTAACCGTAGTGTTCGTTTCTTTCTGAATTGCTTGGATAATTTTACCTCCAGGTCCGATAATTGCACCAATTGTTTCATTCGGTACATTGAATGCTTCAATTCTTGGAGTGAACGATTTCAATTCCGTATTTGGTGTTGCAATCGTCTCAACTATTTTTGATAAAATATGTAAACGACCTGCTTTAGCTTGTTCCAATGCTTGAATCAATACTTCGTATGGTAAACCATCAACTTTAATATCCATTTGACAGGCAGTAATACCCGCTGCTGTACCCGTTACTTTGAAATCCATATCACCTAAATGATCTTCATCACCAAGAATATCAGATAACACAGCAAATTTACCGTCATCGGCTACCAATCCCATTGCAATACCAGAAACTGGCGCTTTGATTTGAACACCACCATCCATTAATGCAAGTGTACCCGCACAAACCGTAGCCATGGAAGAAGAACCATTTGATTCTAAAATATCAGAAACCAAACGAATTGTATAGGCATTATCCGCCGGTAAAACTGGTTTTAATGCACGTAATGCTAAATTTCCATGTCCGATTTCACGTCGAGAAGTTCCACGGATTGGTTTCGCTTCACCTGTAGAAAATGGAGGGAAATTATAATGCAACATGAATTTTTCCGTTCCTTGGTAAGTTGCCCCATCAATTAACTGCTCATCCATTTTACCACCTAAGGTAAGTGTCGTTAATGATTGCGTTTCACCGCGAGTAAAAATTGCAGAGCCGTGAACCGTTGGCAAATAATCTACTTCTGCCCAAATTGGACGAATTTCATCGAATTTACGTCCATCTAAACGTTTTCCTTCGTGTAACATCACCCAACGAACTGCCTTTTTCTTTACTTCAGAAAAATACGTTGAAACAAAACCACCAACTTCAGCTAATTCTTCCTCAGTATATGTCGCTTTCAATTCAGTTTTAATCGCATCGAATAATTCAGTACGCTTTGCTTTGTTCGCCAAGCCCATTCTAGCAACATCTTTACACTTTTCCATCGCGAAATCATACACTTTCGTTCTAACCTCTTCGTTGTGTTTTTCATGACTGTAGACGCGCTTAGGATTAGCTGTTTCAATAGATGCAGCCAATTCCAATTGGAATGCACACTGCTCTTTAATTGCCGTGTGAGCCAATTTGATCGCTTCAACCATTTCCAATTCAGAAATTTCTTGAAACTCTCCTTCTAACATGTTGATGTCTTTTGCGGTACCTGCAATCATCATGTCCACATCAGAAGCTTTCATTTGAGATTTTGTTGGGTTGATTACCCACTCACCATTTATGCGGCCAATGCGCACTTCAGACATTGGTCCATTGAATGGAATATCTGAAACAGCAATTGCAGCAGAAGCTGCTAAACCACACAACGCATCTGGCTTGTGTTCACCATCATAAGAAAGCAATTGAATCATTACCTGCACCTCTGCATGGTAATCATCTGGAAACAATGGTCGTAAAGCACGATCTACCAATCTCATAATTAAAATTTCCTCCTCAGAAGGTCGAGCCTCTCTGCGGAAAAATCCACCTGGAAAACGTCCAGCAGCTGAATACTTTTCACGGTAATCTACTGTAAGTGGTAAAAAGTCTACACCATCTTTCGCTTCTGGTGCTGCAACAACTGTTGCTAATAACATCGTATCGCCCATGCGCACGACAACAGACCCATCTGCCTGTTTTGCCAATTTTCCTGTTTCAACAGAGATTTCTTTACCTCCTGTTGTAATTGACTTTCTGATTCCTATATTCATTCGTTTATTATTTCCGTTTTTGTAAAAAAAGAAAGGGCAGTCGATTAAACTCGATTGCCCCCTCCCAATAAATTTTAACTCTGATTAACGACGTAATCCTAGTTCTTTAACGATCGCACGATAGCGCTCGATATCTTTACGCTTTAAATAGTCAAGTAAACTTCTACGCTTACCTACTAAAAGCTGCAATGAACGTTGTGTACCATAATCTTTTTTGTTTTTCTTCAAATGCCCAGTAAGGTGAGCAATTCTGAAAGAAAACAATGCGATTTGACCTTCAGCAGAACCTGTGTTAGTTTCAGCTCCACCGTGTTTTTTGAAAATGTCTTTTTTAACTTCTGTGTTTAAATACATGCCAATATTATTAAAATGATTCTTATGTATGTGATACAACTCTTGTATCGCTGTGCAAATATAGGTTATTTTCCTTAACCATCAACAAAAAAAGTGCTGCGCATAAAAAATCCCAGCGAACTGGGATTAAAAATTAGCTTCTAAACAATTTCAACGAATGCGCTAAAGTATCCTTCAATTGTGTTCTATCAACAATATAATCCAAGAAACCATGTTCCAAAACAAACTCAGATGTTTGGAATCCTTCTGGTAAATCACGTCCAATAGTTTCTTTAACCACACGAGGACCAGCAAATCCAATCAAAGCACCTGGTTCAGCAATATTAAGATCCCCAAGCATAGCAAAAGAAGCTGTAACACCACCCGTAGTTGGGTCTGTTAAATATGAGATGTATGGCAATTGTTTTTCTGCAAGTAAGCCAAGTTTACCTGAAACTTTAGCCATTTGCATGAGTGAGTAACCTGCTTCCATCATTCGAGCCCCTCCAGACTTCGAGATGATCATGAATGGAGCGTTTATTTTTATGGCTTCATCAATTGCACGCGAAATTTTTTCCCCCATTACAGATCCCATTGAACCTCCGATAAAAGAAAAATCCATCGCAGCAACTACAAAATCCATACCAGCCAACTTGCCTTTAGCTGTTCGAATAGCATCCTTTAATCCAGTTGCCTTTTGTGTGTTTTTGATACGATCTACATACTTTTTGGTGTCTTCAAAATTCAACGGGTCACCCGAAGTAAGCTCTGCATCCAATTCAGTATAAGACTTGCCATCAAAAATTATATCAAAGTATTTTTCTGCATCGATGCGTTCATGATGCGAGCAACGATCACAAACGTAGTTATTGCGCGCGATATCCTCTGCAGTAAAAAGTGTCTTACAATTCGAACATTTCGACCAAAGTCCTTCAGGAGTTTCTTTTTTCTCTTTGGTTGACGTTGTAATTCCTTCTTTGTTTCTTTTAAACCAACTCATCTGTTAGGACTATAAAGTATTAATATTGTTCAAATCACTGAATGATTGTTCTAAGCGCTGAATAAATGTCAGTTCACCCTCTCGCAACCATTTTCTTGGATCATAGTATTTCTTGTTTGGCTTATCCTCTCCTTCAGGATTACCAATTTGAGTATTCAAGTATGCAATATGTTTTGTAACATAATCCCGAACACCTTCTGTAAATGCAAATTGCAAGTCGGTATCAATATTCATTTTGATAACACCATAAGAAATTGCCTCACGAATCTCTTCTAATGTAGAACCTGAACCGCCATGGAAAACAAAATCAACCGGATTTGGTCCAGTTGCAAATTTAGCCTGAACATATTCTTGTGAATTCTTCAAGATTTTCGGAGTCAATTTTACGTTACCTGGCTTATAAACCCCATGCACATTACCAAAAGCAGCAGCAATCGTAAACTTATCTGATACTTTCATTAACTCTTCATATGCAAATGCCACTTCCTCAGGTTGTGTATATAATTTAGAACTATCCACATGAGAATTATCTACTCCATCCTCTTCACCCCCAGTTATCCCTAACTCGATCTCTAAGGTCATGCCCATTTTAGACATACGGGTTAAATATTGTTTGCAAAGCTCAATATTTTCCGTGATAGGCTCCTCAGACAAATCAATCATGTGTGAACTGTAAAGTGGCTTTCCGAATTGTTCGAAGTGTTTTTCACTTGCATCCAATAAACCATCAATCCATGGCAACAAATTCTTCGCACAATGGTCTGTATGAAGAATAACAGTCGCACCATACATTTCTGCTAATTCATGAACATGTTTCGCTCCTGAAATTCCACCAGCAATTGCAGCGCGTTCATTTGCATTAGATAATCCCTTACCCGCAAAATAATGTGCACCACCATTTGAAAACTGAATAATCACAGGTGAATTTAATTTTGCTGCTGTTTCAATAACACCGTTAACCGTACTTGTACTGGTAACGTTTACTGCGGGCAAAGCAAAACCTTTTTCTTTTGCGTACTTAAATATAGCTTGAACTTCATCACCAGTTGCAACTCCCGGCTTAATTGAATGACTCATAAATCGTTTTTTTTCAGTGCGCAAAAGTAATACATAATTACGCTGAAGCAAATGAGCTCAAGGTGTTTTTTTCAATTTAATTGTCAATAAGTTGTCTAGATGCGGCTGTTACAAACCCTCCTTTAATCCGTAAATTTGCAGACGTAAGAATTCATACCCCAATTTCATGAGCGCAAATTACCTCGACGAACTCAATTCAAGTCAACGCGAAGCAGTAGAACACATAGAAGGCCCAACCATGGTCATAGCAGGTGCAGGATCTGGTAAAACGCGTGTTTTAACGTACCGTATTGCGTACATGATGGAGCGCGGGGTCGACCCTTTCAACATTCTAGCCTTAACTTTTACCAATAAGGCTGCTCGTGAAATGACAGAACGAATTGGTGCTATCGTAGGGAGTTCTGAGGCAAAAAACATTACAATGGGTACTTTTCACTCAGTTTTCTCCAGAATATTACGTTACAACGCTGAACGCCTAGGCTATCCATCGAACTTTACTATCTACGATACGCAGGATTCAAAAAGTCTATTAAAAGATATCATAAAAGAGTTGAATCTGGATGACAAAACCTATAAACCAAGTATGGTGCTCGGTCGAATTTCTACCGCAAAGAACAACCTCATATCAGCTGATGAATACGCACAAAACAACGACATAATCATTGAAGATAATCAATCACGTCGACCAGAACTAGCTCGTATATACAAAACGTATTCCATACGCTGTTTCAAAGCTGGCGCCATGGACTTTGATGATTTATTGTATCAGACAAATGTGCTGTTGCGCGATTTCCCTGATGTTCTTCATTATTACCAACAGAAATTCAGATACATCTTGGTGGATGAGTATCAAGACACCAACTTTGCCCAATACTTAATCGTTAAAAAACTCGCAGCTGTCTATGAAAATATCTGCGTAGTGGGTGATGACGCTCAAAGCATCTATTCATTTAGAGGTGCGAATATTCAAAACATATTAAACTTCCGAAAAGACTACCCAGACTTTAGTTTGTTCAAACTTGAACAAAATTACCGCAGCTCTAAAACAATTGTAGAGGCAGCAAACAGCATAATTGAACGTAACCAAGATCAAATAAAGAAAACGGTTTGGACTTCCAATGTGGACGGTGAAAAGATTGCTGTTGTCAGAACACTTACAGATAACGAAGAAGGAAAAGTTGTTGCCAACCGCATTTTTGATTTAAAGCTTCAAGAAGGAAACCCAACCTACAATGATTATGCTATCTTGTATCGTACCAACAAGCAATCGCGTTCTTTTGAAGAAGCCTTGCGAAAGCTGAATATACCGTACAAAATTTATGGCGGACTCTCATTCTATCAACGCAAGGAAATAAAAGACTTATTAGCCTACTTTAGGCTTACAACCAACCAAAATGATGAAGAAGCCTTAAAACGGGTAATCAATTATCCCAAACGAGGCATAGGAAAAACTTCCATCGAAAACATCATCATTACCGCCACAAAGCACAACACCAGTATGTGGGAGGTTATCACCAATTTTGATAAATATCCTGCAGGGTTAAATGCTGGCACTCGAACCAAACTGTATGAATTCACCACCATGATCCGCAGTTTCTCGAGTCAACTCGAAAAATTGAATGCATACGATCTGGCTCAAACCATTGCTAAATCTTCCGGCATACTCAAAGAACTGCATGCTGAAAAAGATAAAGGCCCTGAGGAAGTTGAACGTTACCAAAATATTGAGGAATTATTGGCCGGTATTAAAGAATTTTCGATTTCTCAAGCGACAGATGAACAACGTAATTTGGCCGACTTCATGTTAGACGTAGCGTTACTTACGGATGCCGATCAAGATAAAACGGAAGAAAAAAATCATGTGACAATGATGACAATCCACTCCAGTAAAGGATTGGAGTTTGAGCACGTATATTTAGTGGGATTGGAAGAAAATCTTTTCCCTTCTCAATTATCACTTAATTCAAGAACTGATCTTGAAGAGGAAAGACGTTTATTTTATGTTGCCGTAACGCGTGCAAAGAAAACACTAACGCTTTCTTATGCTACCTCCCGTTTTCAGTGGGGAAATTTAGTAACCTCTGAATCTAGTCGATTTATTGACGAAATAGACCCGTCCTATTTAAAAATTGAAACACCACAGCGTGGCACAGGAAGATCTTTGAGTGGGAATACGCGCCCGCAAACATTTGAACGTGGATTCACTGGTGGACTAAACAGACCTGTGGGATCAACTGGAGGAAACTTGAAATCACTTCAGGAAATGAAACATGTTCAATCGTCCATTCCTGCAGCTAATCAGGCCGATATCAAAGTCGGTTACAATGTTTTACACGATCGATTTGGCAAAGGAAAAGTAACAAAAATGGAAGGTGCTGGACCAGATAAAAAAGCAACCATCTTCTTCCCGCATCATGGTGCTAAAACGGTATTACTTCGTTTTGCAAACCTAACCGTACTAGAAGATTAATCGATTATTTGTCTCGCAAGCGAATAAATTCTTCGATTTTTTCATTTTCAATGAGGACGGTCAAATTGTATTGATTGAGTTTCCAACCCGACGGAGTGAGTGTGAGCACACCACTTCCTCTGCAACCTCGCATCCAAGTATCTAAATTCTCATCGAACCAAGCTATTTTTTGATCTGCTGAAAAGGAAATGTGTCTGTCCTTCGGTTTAAAATCCCACGTCGATTTCTTTTCAAAATAAGGCCGACAAAACAACTCAAATTCTTGTTTAGTCCATCTTTCTCCTGGGGCAGTTCCTAAAAACACAAAGGAACTATCCATGAGTGCAAAATAGGCCGATAAATTTGCTTCTGCAGCCTGTCTGTGCCATTGATCAATCAGAACTCCAACCTGTTGCTCTGCCTGCTGCGCATGACTGCGCAAGCAGACGAAACATACAAGTATAAGCTGAAATAATTTATTTTTTAGAAACATATTTCTGACAAGCCTTCACTGCTTCAACGAGGTTAACGACATTTCCAGATTTACAAACCGAATTAAACGGTTCTTCCGTCTCCGTAGATGGGTTGATTTCCATAACATTGGCATAACTCACGCCGTTATTAACCAATATCTTACCTATTTCTACCATTGGTATTTCTGGGAAGTAACTTTTCAAAAACGCTGCGGCACCTGCCACCATCGGAGCAGCCATAGAGGTGCCTTGAAGTGACTCATACAGGTTATTCGGAACTGTGCTGTAAATCTCAGTACCTGGAGCAAAAACATCAACACTTTCAGCCCCTACATTCGAAAAGTATGCAACTAAATTAGGCGCCTTCATATCTGAAGAGGCTCCAACAGTAATATAATGACTCAATTTAACATCTTGGAAGTCGTAACGAGAAGTCGGGAAATTTGGCTCAACATCGATGTTTTTAGCGTCATTTCCAGCGGCATGAATAATCAAAACACCTTTCTCATCAGCGTACGCTAATGCCTCGTAAACTTCTTTTTGATATGGAGAATATGCCTTTCCAAAGGACATGTTAATCACTTGTGCACCATTATCCACTGCATAGCGAATCCCCAACGCCACATCTTTATCGTGCTCATCACCATCAGGAACAACACGAACTGACATGATTTTCACAGCTGTGGCTACGCCATCACCCCCTAATTTATTTTTTCTTTTTGCACCAATAATTCCTGCAACGTGAGTTCCGTGCAACGCATCCGGACCTTCGACATTATTGTTACCGTAAAATTTATCGTTAAAGTTTGAAGGGTCATCACCAATCAACGCACGATCGTTGTAATTCGGATTCAAGGTGGTTTCTAATTTCTCGCTGTATTCCTTTTCATAATTGGCTAAAGCGTTATCGGTCAATTCACCCGAAAGCATACCCAATACTACCCGTTGCGCTTGATACAATTCATCCGAAGTTGGCTCCCATTGCTCCAATTCTTCATAGGTATAGTTTGATTTACCCAAAGCGTCAGCAATCATAGTTGGGCAAACCTCCATCAGTTTGTACACCTCCTTTATTTGAAGCAAATAATCTTCATATTGGGATCGTTCCGTTTCAAGATCGTTCAATAATTCTTGGTACACATCAAATTCATCTTGTTCAATCGACCTCAGATTTGCACGATCCAATCCTTCATACTTTTCAGCTAAAAAATTAAAATAACGCGCTTTTTCCATGGATGCATGGTGAATATTTTCTCCTTTTGCATTTCCAAGGAAGTTCCACCCGTGAATATCATCAACATATCCGTTTCGATCATCGTCAACTCCGTTTCCTGCAATCTCTCTGGCGTTCACCCAAATTTGCCCTTGTAAATCCTCATGCTCAACATCCACACCCGAATCAAGAACAGCAACGATCACCTCTTTGGTTTTCTTTTTCTTCAGCATTTTGTATGCCTTCTCGGTCTCCATACCCGGTCTGCTGTTGTTATACCAATTGATTTTATCTTGTGCACTAATGTTGATTCCGATACTCAATATAAATGAAACGCAAAGCAATTTTTTCTTCATAGGTATTTAATTTGAGTTGTAAATGTAAACATTAAATGATTTGTAAAGTGACAATCCAAACGTGTTCATTTCATTATATTTGTTAGTTAACAAATTCGTTTTTATGCGCACGATTAGCCTTATTCTCACTTTTATAACCCTGAACGCACTTGCTCAAAAACAGACTTTCATGACAAATCGTCTGGAAAAAACTGAAAAAACTCATGAGCAGATTGCAACTGCAGTTACCAATACACCTTCCAACCGAAGTTATATTAAAGCTCATAAGTATACCATTAAATATGAGACATCAAAATATATCTATTTCAACGCACCTGTTCATGAAATCATTACCGCTACAAAAAAAAATGAATTGACAGGGGTTTGTTTGGAGTTTAATATGCCACAAGCTCTAGCGGATACTGTACGCGTAATTCACAGTGTCAACCAAGTACATAATGGTCTTAATGGACTTAGTCAGAAGTATACGGGCAAGGATGTTATTGTTGGAATTGTGGATCAAGGACTAGACTGGAGCCACCCTGACTTTAAGGATGCTCAAGGGAAAACAAGGGTGTTACGCTATTGGGATCATTCCATGAATTATTCTGGATCAGGAGCTATTCCACAACCCTTTGGCTATGGTGTTGAATGGACCAAGAGCGATATCGACAGCGGGATTTGTACGAGTACTGAAAACAGTTCGGCCCATGGAACTACCGTAAGTGGATGTGCTGTTGGCAACGGTCGAGCAACTGGCAAAGAAAAAGGAATGGCACCGGATGCGAATATTGTTTTTGTAGAAACCAATTTCGGAATGGCCAATTGGACCTATAGTATTGCAGATGCATGTGATTATATTTTCCGCGTAGCTGATTCGTTGGGAATGCCAGCCGTGATCAACCTGAGCGTGGGTGATTACATGGGAAGTCATGACGGCAACGATCCTGCAAGTGATTATATGGAACACTTGTTGGATCAAAAGCCCGGACGTATTATTGTCTGTGCAGCCGGAAATTCTGGAGCAAATGGAAAATATCACGTGACAGGTGTTGTCGATTCAGATACGTCATTTGTTTGGATAAAAAATAACAGTGCAAATAATGCTGCACTCGGACCAAATCATATTTATGTGGATATATGGTCAGATACTTTACAATCTCATTTTAACTATGCCTATGCAGCCGACCTTCCTGCTCCTTCTTATGGCATGCGAGGTAAAACTTTATTTCACGACACCTACGAAGACTTTACAAACCCTGTTCGTGATACCATTCGAAATGCAAACGGTGAGCAAATTGCAACCATTGAAACTTATGCGGAGTTAGTCGATGGCAATTACCACATGCAAATTTATTTCAGTCAAATAGACTCCACCAATTACAATTTTAGATTCATGACAACCGGAAATGGTCGATATGATGCATGGAGTGGAGCCTGGCTTGGATTAAATGATTTTATCACTACCCTACCGAGCGCAGCTATTGTTCCGGAAATTATTCATTACAATATGCCTGACTCGTTACAAACCATCGTTTCCTCTTGGAATTGCTCTGAAAAAGTAGTGTCCGTTGGCAATCTAAGAAATCGACTTTCTTACACCACCAAAAATGGATCCGTCTACACTGGAACTTCTTGGACGCCAGGGAAATTAGCTGCTTCATCGAGCAAAGGTCCAAATAGACATAACTTTGTAAAACCTGACATTTCAGCATCAGGTGATGTTACACTTGCGGCTGGACCTATGTGGTATTTATCTAATCCCGCTAACTATGGAAATGTTGCAAGTGATGGCTGGCACATGAGAAATGGTGGTACATCAATGGCCTCTCCCGTTGTTGCAGGAATCGCAGCGTTGTATTTAGAAAAATGTAATAAGGCGACCTATACCAGTTTTAAACAAGATTTAGCAAATACAGCTTTTCAAGATATATATACCGGTACAACTCCAAACAATGCCTATGGATACGGTAAAATCAATGCATTAAATCTTTTGTTGGTCAATGAATTTTCTGCTTCAATAAGTGGAACAGATACACTTTGTAGTGACCCCATAACTTTATTTGCACTTTCCAACTCAACCACATCAAGTGCGATTTGGTCGGATGGTTTTGTTGGATTAACACATGTTGTAGACACAGCAGGAAATTACACCGTTGAGGTATTTAACACAAAAGGATGCAGCAGTGTAAGTGACACCTTTAAATTGGTTCAATATGAAAGCTACCCGATAATGCCTATTTATCGTTCTGGCGACATGTTGTTCACCTTATCCTTCACTAATTACCAATGGACTTTAAATGGAGTTGACATACCAGGTGCAACATCAAATACCCTACAAATATTTCCACCTTACGGTTCGTACACCTGTTATTGTTTAAGTCCAGATGGTTGTAAATCGGAAACAGCAACTTTTGAAATTACACAAAACGTAAATGAGTTGATGATGAATAAATTATCCATTTCTCCCAATCCAACAACGAATCAATTTACGCTTCAAACCCAATCGGCTGTTGATTTCATTGAACTCGTTGGTATTGATGGTAGAACATATATTTTGAGTGGAAATACACCAAACAAGTATGAAATCAGTCACCTTGCTGCAGGTGAATACATTATTCATGTTTCCAGCAAAGAGGGCAACTTCTATTCAAAAATCACAAAAATGTAAGGATTACACAAAAGATTTATATTTTTGGTGCTCACAATTCATAAACTAAATGAACTTAACAGGAATCATCGCCATCTCAGGTAAACCAGGACTTTACAGAGTTGTTGCTCAAGGCAAAAACAACATCATTGTTCAATCATTAGCAGACAACAAAAAGTCTCCTGCCTATTCAACAGATCGCATATCTGCACTTGAAGATATCAGTATATACACCTACGATGAAGATCAGCCATTGAAAGATGTATTCAAAGCGATTTACAAGAAAGAGAATGGCCAAGAAACGATTTCTCACAAAGAAGATGCTTCAAAATTGTTTGATTTCATGATAAGCATTTTGCCTAATTTCGATCAAGAGCGCGTTTATCCTTCAGATATCAAGAAGATTTTCCAATGGTATAACATGCTCCATAAAATTGGCGTATTAACGGTTGAAGAAAAAGAAGAAACTGTCGAAACTGCTGAGGCTGCTCAAACGGAGAAAAAACCAGAGAAAAAACCTGCTGCAAAAACTGCGGCTAAGAAGACAACAACAAAACCAGCTGCAAGTGCTGCAAAACCAGCTGCTGCTAAAAAAACAACGGCAACCAAAACCGGATCTAGTCGAGGAAAATAAAATCATCATAACACTTTTGAAAGTCGGTTTATCCGACTTTTTTTATATCCAAATAATATGTCACTACTTCAAAAAAAAGAAAGAACCTTTATTGCTAAAGACTTAAAAATCGAATCATGGAATCACCTTAAACCTTATTTCGATGATTTGGTTAACCGGGAAATAAACACCATGGATGCATTCAAAACATGGCTTAAAGACAAGAGTGAACTTGACGCTGTAATTGAAGAAGATTGCGCCTGGCGCTATATTCATATGACGATTGACACGCGTGATGAGGCACGCTCAAACGCATATACATTTTTTGTTACGCAGATTCAACCAGAGTTGGCACCTTATGATGACGTGCTGAACAGAAAAATCAATCAATCTCCATTTGTGGCAGCATTAAAAGATAATCCTGCCTTTGCCATTTATTTCAGAGGAATTGAAAGTGCAATCAATTTATTCCGTCAAGAAAACATTGCTATAGAGGCCGAACTTAACGAAAAGAGTCAACAATTTGGAGCAATTTCTGCAGCGCAAACTATTGAATATCAAGGAGAACAAATTACCATGCAAAAAGCATCCGCTTTATTGCGTGAAACTGATGAAGAACTGAGAGAAACGGTTTACAATAAAATAGTAAATCGCAGAAGACAAGATGTCGAACAACTTGATAATTTATATACTGAATTAATTCAAAAAAGACATCAATTAGCCGTTAATGCTGGATTTGAAAATTTTAGAGATTACAAATTTGAAGCACTTGGTCGTTTCGATTACACCAAAGAAGATTGTTTTAATTTTCACGCATCCATTAAAAAACTAATCGTTCCATTGGTAAAACGGATTCAAACAGAACGATTAAACAAGTTGGGCAAAGCGAAATTCAAACCTTGGGATACGGAAGTTGACCCAACAGGAAAGAAACCATTAAAGCCTTTTGAAACTGGCGAGCAATTACTCGAAGGATCAATTCGAATTTTTGATAAAATCGATTCTTATTTCGGCAGCTGTTTGCAAATGATGAAGACTATGGGGCACCTTGATTTGGTTTCAAAAGAAGGAAAAGCACCTGGAGGATACAACTACCCTTTATATGAAACCGGCGCACCGTTTATTTTTATGAATGCCGTTGGAACACAAAATGATTTGATTACGATGGTGCATGAAGGCGGGCATGCTGTGCATTCATTTTTGAGTAATGACCTTGAACTGACTGGGTTTAAGGATCTTCCATCAGAGGTTGCTGAGTTAGCTTCGATGTCAATGGAATTATTAACTATGAATTTATGGGACGAATTCTATACAGACGAAGATGATCTAAATCGTGCTAAAACCGAACAACTTGAATCTATATTGAAGATTCTACCATGGATTGCTCAAATCGATGAATTTCAACATTGGGTGTATGAACATCCTACCCATAGCGTTGCTGAACGACATGAAAAGTGGCTTGATCTGGTAAAAGCATACAGCACCGGATTGACAGATTTCACAGGGTATGAGGACGTTTTAGCGACAAGTTGGCAACGTCAACTGCATTTATTTGAGGTTCCATTTTATTATATTGAGTACGGTATAGCTCAATTAGGAGCTTTAGGTGTGTGGAAAAACAGTTTATCAGACTTTTCAAAAGCAATTGCAGACTATAAAGCTGCACTGCGCCTAGGTTATGCAGAAACTATTCCAACGATATACCAAACAGCAGGTGTAAAATTCGATTTTTCAGAAACATACCTGAATCAATTGGCTCAGTTCGTTGAAGCACAACTCGAATCATTCAAAACAAAAGCCAATACACTTTCATAAAAGCTGTACATTTGACCACATTCTAAATAAGTAACATGAATATTGAAGGTAATGTTGTAGTTCATTTAAACTACAAACTGTCAAACAACAAGACAGGTGAAACAATCGAAGAAACTACAACAGAAAACCCACTTGTATTTCTTTATGGTGTCGGATCTATGATCCCACAATTTGAGGAAAACATCCAAGGGAAAGTAATTGGTGATCAATGTGACTTTGTCATTTTAGCAGATAATGCATACGGACTGTCAAGTGCAGAACAAATCGTTGAGATTCCTTTAGATGTATTTAAAGGTGAAGATGGTAATTTTGACGCGAATCAATTTCCAGTAGGTTCTGTTGTTCCCATGAGCGATAGCGAAGGAAATCATTTAAGAGGAACTGTACGTTCAATTACTGATGAGCACATTAAAATGGACTTTAACCATCCATTAGCAGATACAGATTTAAAATTTGAGGTTGAAATTCTTCATGTACGTGAAGCTACTCAAGATGAACTAGACCACGGTCATGTTCATGGAGAGCATGGTCATCAGCACTAATTCAAATTAACTTGTCAAAAAGGAGTTTTCAATCGAAAACTCCTTTTTTAGTTTAAACTCATTTTATTTCCTCAAAGTCTACATCCTCAGTTGAAGAAGTTCTCTTCGATTTTGTTTTATCAACAATATGTGTTTTACCAAAATGCTTCAATTTCCAAGAACGTTCACGCTCTGCTTCCCGTTGTTTTTTTAGTAACCGACATTCTTCTTCCATGTTACGCTTTGCTTGCATAAGTTGACCTAAAAAGCGAAGGAGCACAAAGGCTCCTATCAACATCAAGATCATTTTGAAAACTCCAGTTATACTTGCAGTAACAAGCATATTAACGGGAAAGATGCATATTTCTTTCTGAATAGATTTTCGTAAAGAATGGGTCTTTCAGATTTTTAATAAATCGAATTGCCTCACCAGTAGACTTCATTTCAGGACCTAATTCTTTCTTAACATCTGGAAATTTCTCATAAGAGAATACCGGAATTTTTATTGCATACCCTTCTCTCTTCGGATTGAAATCAAAGTCCGTAACTTTTTTCTCCCCCAGCATGACTTTGGTTGCATAATTGACATATGGTTCATCATAAGCCTTTGCAATGAACGGAACCGTTCTTGATGCACGTGGATTTGCCTCAATTACATATACCTTGTCATCCTTAATAGCAAATTGAATATTGATTAAACCAACTGTTTTCAATTTAACAGCAATTTTTCTTGTTATATCCTCAATTTGCTGCATGACAAAATCACCTAAATTGTAAGGGGGCAATACAGCATATGAATCACCAGAGTGAATACCTGCAGGTTCAATGTGTTGCATGATTCCAATGATATATACATTTTCACCATCACAAATTGCATCCGCTTCAGCCTCTATTGCACCTCCTAAGAAGTGATCCAACAAAATTTGGTTGCTCCCCATTTCATTGATAATATCTACCACATGATGCTCAAGCTCTTCTTTGTTGATGACAATTTTCATTTTTTGACCTCCCAAAACATAAGATGGGCGCACCAACAAAGGAAAACCGAGTTCATCAGCCAACTCCAATGCCTGTTCAGCACTTTCCACTACTCCATACTGAGGAAATGGAATGTTATTTTCTTCCAAAATTTTTGAAAAACGACCACGATCTTCAGCTAAATCAAGTGCTTCGAAGCTTGTACCAATGATTTTAACTCCGTAACGCTCTAATTTTTCAGCAAGTTTCAATGCTGTTTGACCACCTAACTGAACAATTACACCTTCTGGTTTCTCGTGATCAATAATATCAAAGATATGTTCCCAGAAAACCGGTTCAAAATATAATTTATCAGCTGTATCAAAATCCGTAGAAACCGTTTCTGGATTGCAGTTTATCATGATGGTTTCATAACCACATTCTTTGGCGGCAAGAACTCCATGTACACAGCTGTAATCGAACTCAATTCCTTGACCAATACGATTTGGACCAGAACCCAAAACGACTATCTTTTTACGGTCAGAAACCACACTTTCATTTTCATATTCAAACGTTGAATAGTAATATGGCGTTTTTGCCTCAAATTCAGCTGCACATGTATCCACTAATTTATAGACACGTTTGATACCAAATTCTTTGCGTTTGTTATATACTTCAGACTCTAAACATCTCAACAAGTGGGCAATTTGACGGTCAGCATAACCTTTTTGCTTTGCTTCAAACATCAAGTCTTTCGGGAAATTATCTAAATGATACTTCTCCATGCGTCGCTCCAACTTGATTAAGTCTTCGATCTGTTTTAAGAACCAAATATCAATTTTCGTTTTTTCAACAATTGTTTTGAAAGGAATACCCAGTTTGATGGCATCATAAATATGGAATAAACGATTCCAACTCGGATGCTCCAAACTGTAGAGGATTTCATTTTGATTCGTTAATTCACGCCCATCAGCCCCCAGTCCGTTTCGATTAATTTCAAGCGACTGGCAGGCCTTTTGTAATGCTTCTTGAAAAGAACGACCAATTCCCATCACTTCACCTACAGATTTCATCTGTAAACCAACTTGACGATTAGTTCCTGGGAACTTATTAAAATTCCAACGCGGTATTTTTACGATTACATAATCTAAAGTCGGTTCAAACAACGCAGAAGTTGTTTTCGTAATTTGATTATCCAGCTCATCCAAATGATAGCCGATAGCCAATTTAGAAGCTATCTTGGCAATTGGATACCCCGTTGCTTTAGATGCCAATGCTGAGGAACGCGAAACACGTGGATTAATCTCAATGGCAATGATATCCTCTTTCTCATCTGGAGAAACAGCAAATTGCACATTACAACCTCCGGCAAAATTACCAATTGAACGCATCATGTTGATTGCCATGTCGCGCATCTTTTGGAAAGTGGTATCAGATAGAGTCATTGCAGGAGCTACCGTAATAGAATCACCTGTATGAATCCCCATTGGATCAAAATTTTCAATGGAACAAATAATTACCACATTATCGTTCGCATCGCGCAACAATTCCAACTCATATTCTTTCCAACCTATTAACGCCTTGTCGATCATCACTTCATGTATCGGTGACAATTGCAAACCTCTTTCTAACAGGTTGTCAAATTCCTTTGGATCGTACAATATGGATGCACCAGAACCACCTAAAGTGTATGAAGGACGAATACACAATGGAAAACCAAATTCCTGTGCGATTTCTTTACCTTCTAAAAACGATTTTGCCGTTTTTTGTGGTGCCATTGGGACACCAATTTCTTCCATTAAATCACGAAAAGCTTCTCTGTTTTCAGTAATCTCAATTGCATTGATATCAACGCCAATGATACGAACACCATGCTCCTCCCAAATACCCATTTCATCACATTTGATGCACAGGTTCAAAGCCGTTTGACCACCCATTGTAGGCAAAACAGCATCAATCTGGTGATTTTGAAGGATTTCGACAATACTTTCTGGCTCCAAGGGCTTCAGATAAACATTATCTGCCACTACCTTGTCTGTCATGATTGTAGCTGGATTTGAGTTAATCAATGTAACTTCAATTCCTTCTTCTCTTAGTGATCGTGATGCTTGAGATCCAGAATAGTCAAACTCACACGCTTGACCGATAACGATTGGTCCACTACCAATTATCAGGATGGACTTTATAGAATTGTCTTTTGGCATGCTTAATGCGCTTTAGGGTTCAATTTAGAAACGTATTCAACAAATTGAGAGCAAAATTAATCAATAAGTCGCTCAAGAGAGTATGCAGCATTTGATGTTTTTAACAATACACGTGAATAACCTTTAACAAAAAAATATTAAACCTCTACAGATCAATAAGATAAACAATATTATTAAAACAAAAATATTAACCATATTTTATCTATTAGAATTATCAATGAATCCTATAAAACGAATAGAATTTATAGTGAATTATCGTATCTAATTTTGTTTCTGTAAATTTGAAAAACTAAAGATTTTAAATCCAATGAATACTGTACTCGACCACCTTGCAATTGATCAAAAAATAAATCGACTTGCTCACGAATTGATTGAGCATTCATTTGAAGAAAAAACAATTTTTTTAGGCGGTATCTCCGGGAATGGTTTACTTCTTGCAGAACAATTGAAATCTATCATTCAGGCCAATTCGGAACAGGTAGTAGTTGTTTTTGAAATCAGCATTAACAAAGAAGAACCTTGGGCTCATCCCATAACACTTACAATAGAACAGGCCACCCTAAAACATGGTTATATTGTACTAGTAGATGATGTACTCAATTCGGGAAAAACGATGCAATATGCACTTTTGAAATTCTTGGAACATCCAACTAAAGCGATCAAAACAACGGTCTTAGTCGACCGAAGCCATCGAAACTTTCCAATTAAAGCTGATTTTGTTGGATTAAGTCTATCTACCACCTTGAAAGACCGCGTAGAAGTTGATTTATCCGACACCGATAAACGTGCATACCTAGTTTAACTGCTGAAAACTTATCCATGAGAAAAACCACCGAATCATCATCACATTATGATAATTTAGAAAAGATGTCGACATTGGAATTGCTCTCCGGCATGAACAATGAAGACAAAACTGTTCCTTTAGCTATTGAGAAAGAACTTACTGCAATTGAATCATTTGTAGATGCATGCTCGGAAAGAATGAAGCAAGGTGGGCGACTATTTTATTTGGGTGCTGGAACAAGTGGTAGACTTGGCATTGTAGATGCGAGCGAATGCCCTCCAACTTTTGGTGTTGATCACGGTATAGTGGTTGGACTCATCGCAGGAGGAGATCAAGCTATCAGAAAAGCTGTAGAGTTTGCTGAAGATGATATCAATCAAGGTTGGAAGGATCTTTTAAACCATAATATCAATCCGTTAGATACTGTTATTGGTATTGCTGCTTCAGGTACAACTCCTTACGTCTTGGGCGCATTAACAGAGGCAAAAAAACAACACATACTCACCGCAGGAATTTCATGTAATCCAGGAAGTCCATTAGCTCAGTTAGCTGACCATCCTATTACTCCTGAAGTTGGACCTGAATTTGTAACAGGAAGTACGCGAATGAAATCTGGTACCGCACAAAAACTGGTGTTAAACATGATTTCAACGGCACTCATGATTAAGTTGGGTCGTGTTAAAGGCAACAAAATGGTGGATATGCAATTGTCAAATAACAAGTTATTAGATCGAGGTGCACGAATGATTCAAGGTGAATTAAATTGCTCTTATGAAGAAGCAGAAGAACTCTTAAAAACTCACGGTTCAGTAAGAACAGCAATTGAAGCTAAAAAAAAATAGTTTTATAATAAAAACAAATAGTTTAAATTCGATCCCTTAATTATCTCAAAATCTACTCTATGAAGGCACTCTATGCCAAAAAGTGGTTTAAAATCCCCTACCTTATTACACTTTATTTATTCGCTGCCTATGGTGCATTCTTAACATTGACCTATTTGGCCATGAGTTTTAAGCTAACGAATGATTCGGGGATGGTTGATGTAAACAACCGTTACTTCCAGTCAATGCACGACAAGTACAACCAAGATTTTAAGGTAGATAGCGTTTCAGTTGAAAAACACCGTTATGACATTTTGGAACGCATCATCTTACTTAACGATTTTTACCCCGTTAATTCGCAATACATCTTACGCGCCTATCAACAAAGCCAAAATGAGAAATTGGCTTTACAAATGATTGATGCCGTGGAGTTAAAATTGATTGGAAATAAATCGTATCAATCCAGATTAACAGAACTTAAAAGCAAAAAACGTGATAATTCTGAACGTGTAACCGGTCTTAGCGCATTTGCATGGATGAACATAACGGAATGGAAACACTTCAAAGAGGCTGTTATTCGTGATAAACGCTACATCGATTCAGCAGCAAAAGTTTGCGGTGTTGAAGCGCGAGTAATCGTTTCATGTTTAATGGGTGAACAGGTGCGCATGTTCAATTCTCGAAGAGAACGTTTCAAACATTTAGCGAAACCACTTGGTCGTTTAGCACTTGAAACAAATCAATCATACGGTGTTACAGGAATCAAAGAACATACAGCGAAGAACATTGAATTTCACTTAACACACCCTGAAAGTGAATATTATTTAGGTAAGGACTACGAACACATGTTAGATTATCATGAGGGACGTTCTTGGGGAAATAACTTAAATGATTCCATGAGTGTTCGGGTGAAGCGATTAGTTCAAACAAAAGACCACTATTATTCATACCTCTATGCTGGTGCTTTTGTTCATCAAATAAAAATGCAATGGGAACGTGCTGGATTCCCAATTGATGATCGACCTGAAATTTTGGCTTCACTATTTAATCTAGGTTATGCAAAATCAAAACCCAAGCAAAATCCAGCAGTTGGTGGTGCAAACTTCAGAGTAAGAGACACAGAGTATACTTTTGGTGCTATTGCTTTCGAGTTTTATTTTTCTGGAGAGCTGGCAGAATATTTTCCATTTGAAAAAGAACGTTTTAAACCATCACGAGAATATAGAAAATCCTAAGTAAAAGATAAAACCTAATTTTAGACCTATGATTAACACCAATTTTCATAGGTTTTTTTATGCCCTTTTTTTCATAGGAGCCTCTAGCATAGTTCATGCTCAAAACAAAAACAACCTCGACACTGCGATTTATCGTGAAATTGTTCAATTCCGTTCTGCCTATGATGGTGTCCACCTTGAAGGTACATTAACCCTGCCCTCATCAACAAAAAAGTCTCCAGGGTTGATCTTGATATCCGGAAGCGGTCCACAAAATCGCAATGAAGAATTGTTTGGACACAAACCCTTTGAAGTACTTGCTGAATTTTTGACACGAAATGGATATGCCGTATTGCGTTATGATGATCGAGGAGTTGGAAATTCAGCTGGATCATTTCAGGAAGCTACAACACAAATACTATCCATTGACGCTGAATCAGCTTTTAATTTTCTTCGACAGAGAAAAGAAGTAAGCAAAAAACATCTTGGCATATTAGGCCATAGTGAAGGTGGAGTTATCGCTCCTATGATTGCTGCAAGAAACAAAAAGGTAGATTTTATTATTTTGCTTGCGGGTACAGGTGTTCGCGGAGATTCAGTTTTATTAAAACAATTGGCTACAATTGGAAAGAAAATGGGTACATCGGAGAAACAATTAAATCAAAATCTTAACATCAACGCTGCAGCATTTAACTACATTATCAATCACCCATCATACCACGCTGGCGACAGTTCTTTGCGCTTCTATCTGACAAACGAAGTATTGAGTATTGAAAATTTCGTTCAAGCATTAGGCATAACATGCGATACCTACATGAAAACTTATGACTCTAAATGGCTCATCGATTTTATTCGTTTAGATCCTCAAGATTACCTGAAACAGGTTCGTTGTCATGTTTTAGCACTCAACGGTGACTTAGACTTACAAGTTGACGCAGGTATTAATTTAAGTAGAATTGAAACAACGTTAATTAAGAATCACTGCAAACACGTTGAAACACACCTGCTTCCGAATCACAATCACCTATTTCAGCAAACCACAAATGGGCTTCCTTTTTATTATGCATTTTCAAACGAGGCGATATCTCAAGAAACATTAAACACCATACTAACGTGGCTCAAGTGCTTATTTTGATAACATAAATAAACCTGCGATTAAAAAAAATAGGCTGCTACTTCTGTAACAGCCTATTTACGGATCAAATAAAATCTACTATTTCGATTTTGCTTTTGCTTTTCCCTTTTCAATAGAGATGGTTAATTCTTCATTACCCTCTTGAATGTCCAATACAATTTTATCACCTTCTTGAAGATTTGCACGAATAATTTCTTCTGCTAATGGATCTTCGATGAACTTTTGAATTGCACGCTTCAATGGTCGAGCACCAAATTTCTCATCATAACCTTTGTCAACAATGAAATCTTTTGCTGTCTCGGTCATTTCAATTTGATAACCTAAATCATTGATTCTACCATATAACTTATGTAATTCGAGGTCAATGATTTTGTGAATATCCTCTCTATTTAACGACTTGAATAAGATCATGTCATCAATTCTATTCAAGAACTCAGGAGAAAATGCTTTTCTCAAAGCATTTTGAATAACAGTCTTTGCATTTTCATCGCGCGACTCTTCTTTTGCCCTCGTTCCAAAACCAACACCAGTACCAAAATCAGCAAGCTGACGAGCACCAATATTTGAGGTCATGATTAAAATTGTGTTTTTGAAATCAATTTTACGCCCTAAACCATCCGTCATGTGACCATCATCCAATACTTGAAGTAATAAATTAAACACATCTGGGTGTGCCTTTTCGATTTCATCAAGTAAAATAATTGAGTATGGTTTTCTTCTAACTTTTTCTGTCAATTGACCTCCTTCTTCATACCCAACGTATCCTGGAGGCGCTCCAACCAATCTAGAAATTGAAAATTTCTCCATGTATTCTGACATGTCAATTCTCACCAAAGCCTCTTCAGTATCGAATAAATATTTTGCAAGCACTTTAGCTAGTTGCGTTTTTCCTACACCTGTTGGTCCTAAGAAGAAAAATGAACCAATTGGCTTATTTGGATCTTTTAACCCTGCTCTATTACGCTGAATTGCCTTAACAACTTTAGCTACAGCATCGTCCTGTCCAATAACTTTTCCTTTGAGTTCATCAGCCATATTCACCAATTTACCGGTCTCAGATTGTGAAACTTTTGTAACTGGTATTCCGCACATCATAGAAACGACTTCAGCAACATGCTCTTCTGTAACTAAAACACGGTTAGTTTTTGATTCGTCTTCCCACTTCTTTTTGGCTAATTCCAATTGCTCTTGTAATTTACGCTCATTGTCGCGCAATTCAGCAGCTTTCTCGTATTGTTGCGACTTGATCACTTCATTTTTTTGATCTTTTAACGCTTCAATTTGCTGTTCGATATCCAAAATATCTTGAGGAACATTTATATTCGTCAAGTGCACACGCGACCCCACTTCATCCAATGCGTCAATTGCTTTGTCTGGTAAATGACGGTCGGTGATATATCGTTCAGTTAATTTTACACAAGCCACAATTGCCTCAGGAGTGAAGGTTACTGCATGGTGATCTTCGTAACGTTCTTTGATGTTATTCAAGATTTGAATAGTCTCATCAATTGTTGTTGGTTCAACCAAAACTTTTTGAAAACGACGCTCTAAAGCTCCATCTTTTTCAATGTATTGTCTGTATTCATCTAAGGTTGTAGCACCAATTGCCTGCATCTCGCCACGAGCCAAGGCTGGTTTAAACATGTTTGATGCATCTAAAGAACCACTTGCACCACCTGCTCCGATGATAGTATGAATTTCGTCTATGAACAAAATCACATCCGGATTCTTTTCAATTTCTTGCATCACGGCTTTCATTCTTTCTTCAAATTGCCCACGGTATTTTGTACCTGCAACCAATGAAGCTAAATCCAAGGATACGATGCGTTTATTAAACAACACACGAGACACTTGACGTTGAACAATTCGAATAGCCAAGCCCTCCGCAATTGCACTTTTCCCAACACCAGGTTCACCAATTAAAATTGGATTGTTTTTCTTTCTGCGGGATAAAATTTGACTTACACGTTCAATCTCTTTTTCGCGACCAACAATTGGATCCAATTTTCCGGCTTCCGCCATCTTGGTTAAGTCACGACCAAAATTATCTAAGACAGGTGTTTTAGACTTTGGATCTGCTGACTTGCGTTGAGCTGCAAATTGCTCTCCAGACTCTTCGTCCTGACTTCCAGGAAATTCTGCTCTTGGAGCTCCACTCTCTTTTGTCATATTTTCTAACTCTTCTTTTACACTATCATATATTACACCATACTTATTGAGTATAGCGCAGGTCAAACTTGACTCATCTTTCAAAATGGAAAGCAATAAATGTTCTGTCCCAATCTGTGGACTTTTGAACAACTTGGATTCCAAATACGTTTTCTTAATCACCTTTTCTGCCTGTTTAACCAATGGTATATTGGTCATAGGAAACACTGCAGATTTTGCTGAACGAAGCAATACTTGCTCTATTTCAGACCGAATAACACCTAAATCAACATGAAACTCTTTCAATATTTTGATTCCTGTTCCATCACCCTCACGGATCATACCAAGCATTAAATGCTCAACACCAATATAATCGTTACCAATCCTCATAGCCTCTTCTCGACTGAAATTGATAACATCTTTCACACGTGGGGAAAATTTAGCTTCCATAGTTCACACTTTCGTTACAAAACGCAACATGCATTAATACAAAGATAAACCTAAATAAATGTTGAAAAGTTCATTTAATGAGTAATTTTTCACAGATTTTTGTTAGTAAAAAGGTATTTCAAGGGTGTTTTCCAAGGGTTAAATCGGCTAATTTCGAAACCTTGTTTACACAATAAGTTAATAATCAAAATAGAAATAAAGCTTTATGGCAGAGGGAGAAAAAATAATCCAAATCAACATTGAAGACGAAATGAAGTCAGCTTACATCGATTATTCGATGTCAGTTATTGTTTCGCGTGCCTTACCGGATGTTCGAGATGGGTTTAAACCTGTTCACAGACGTGTACTTTATGGTATGCAAGACCTTGGTGTATTTTCTAACCGACCTTATAAGAAATCTGCAAGAATAGTTGGTGAAGTACTTGGTAAATATCACCCACATGGCGATAGTTCAGTATACGATACGATGGTTCGTATGGCTCAGCCTTGGTCCTTGCGCTACCCTTTAGTGGATGGTCAAGGTAACTTCGGTTCAGTAGATGGCGACAGTCCAGCAGCAATGCGTTACACCGAAGCACGACTTAAAAAGGTGGCTGAGGAAATGCTTAACGACCTTGAAAAAGAAACTGTAGACTTTACACCAAACTTTGATGATTCTCTTCAAGAGCCTACTGTACTTCCTACAAAAATCCCTAATTTACTTGTAAACGGAGCAGCTGGTATTGCCGTTGGTATGGCTACGAATATGGCTCCACACAACTTGAGCGAGGTTGTTGACGGTGTAATTGCTTATATTGACAACAATGAGATCGAGATACCGGAATTGATGACGCATGTCAAAGCTCCAGACTTCCCTACTGGTGGAATCATCTATGGTTACGAGGGAGTGAAAGAAGCATTTGAAACAGGTCGAGGACGTATTGTTATGCGCGCTAAAGCCGAAATCGAAGAAGTTAACGGTCGTGAACAAATTATTGTAACAGAGATACCGTACCAAGTTAACAAGGCAGAAATGATCAAAAAAACTGCCGAATTAATCAACGATAAGAAAATTGAAGGCATTTCTGATTTGCGTGATGAATCGGACCGCAATGGAATGCGAATCGTTTACGAAATCAAGCGTGATGCCATAGCCAATGTTGTTTTAAATAAGTTGTTCAAATATACACAACTTCAAACTTCATTCTCTGTAAACAACGTGTGTTTGGTTAAGGGTCGACCAGAATTATTAAACCTCAAAGAAATGATCAGCAATTTTGTTGATTTTAGACACGAGGTTGTAATTCGCCGAACTAAATTTGATTTACGTAAAGCTGAAGAGCGTGCACACATCTTAGAAGGTTTAATTATTGCTTCAGATAATATTGACGAAGTTATTGCATTAATTCGAGCTTCTAAGTCACCAGAAGAGGCGCGTGAAAAATTGATGGAGCGCTTCTCTTTATCTGATATTCAATCTCGTGCAATCGTTGAAATGCGTTTAAGACAATTAACTGGTCTTGAGCAAGATAAATTGCGCGCTGAATATGATGACTTAATGAAGTTAATTGAAGATTTGAAAGACATTCTTGCTCGCGAAGAGCGACGTATGCAAATCATCAAAGACGAACTTACTGAAGTTAAAGAAAAGTATGGTGACGCTCGCCGATCTGTAATTGAGTACAGTGCATCTGAAATGCGCATGGAAGACTTAATTGCAGATGAAGAAGTTGTGATAACGATTTCACATGCTGGCTACATCAAACGCACAAACTTAAATGAGTACAAAGTACAAAACCGAGGTGGAATGGGCTCAAAAGGTTCAACAACTCGTGATAAAGACTTCTTGGAACACTTGTTTGTAGCAACAAACCACAACTACCTCTTGGTATTTACCGAAAAGGGAAGATGTTTCTGGATGCGTGTGTTTGAAATTCCTGAAGGAAATAAAACTGCTAAGGGTAGAGCAATCCAAAACTTGATTAACATACCACAAGACGACAAAGTTAAGGCCTATGTTAAGGTTCAGGATTTAACGGATAAGGAGTATGTTGACAACAACTTCATCATCATGTGTACAAAACAAGGTGTGATTAAGAAAACATCGCTTGAATCCTATTCTCGTCCACGTGCAAATGGAATCAATGCAATCACCATCCGTGAGAATGACGAACTTTTGGAAGCTAAATTAACGAATGGCAACAATGAAATTGTTCTTGCAACTAGTTCTGGTCGTGCTATCCGTTTCAATGAAACTGCTGTTCGACCTATGGGAAGAAACGCATCGGGTGTTCGCGGTGTTACTTTAGGAGAAAATAATGACCAAGTTGTTGGAATGATATGTGTTGAAGATATCTTCTCAACGATACTCGTTGTGTCTGAAAAAGGATACGGAAAACGAACTTATTTAAATGACCCTGAAGATAAAGAGCCAGTATACCGCATCACCAATCGCGGTGGAAAAGGTGTTAAAACACTTAGCATCACAGACAAAACAGGTCCACTTTTAGCCATTAAGAACGTTACAGATGAAGAGGATTTAATGATCATAACGAAAAATGGTATCACTATTCGCATGCACATTGACACCATCAGAACAATGGGTCGAGCTGCACAAGGAGTTAAGTTGATTAATTTAAAAAACAACCAGGAGATTGCTGCAATTGCTCGTGTACCTCGAAGCGATGAAGAAGATGAAGAAGGTTTCGAAGATCAAGAAAACGAGAATGGCACAGAAATTGAATCTACAGATACTGAATAAACAGATTAATATGAAAAAGTTTTTATTACCACTATTTTTAGTTGCAGGATTAACAACGCTGGCGCAGAAAAAAAATGAAACGAGTGCGGCAGTTGAAATTAAAAGTAATTTCAAACCTGCTTTTGCAAGTGGCGATATTGCAAAAGCTGAAAAACATTTGTTATTGGCTAAAACATTTATTGATCAAGCAGCCACAAATGCTGAAACAGAAAAAAGCCCTAAAACACTTTATCTAAAAGGTGAAATTTATGGGTATTTGTATTTATTATCCAAACAAACTTCCAATTCGGCTATTATAGATCAATCAGCAAATGCTTTACAAACCTCTTGTGCAGCATACAAGTCGGGATTAGATGTTAGTGACAAATTTGATGAAGACATCAAAGAAGGGATCCTTCAAAAACACGATATTCTAGATCAATTGGCTGGTGACTACTACAATAAAACAGACTTTAATTCGGCAGCACTTGAATTTAAAAATGAAGGTGATTTGTTTGCTGTTATTGGTATTTACGACACCACTTCTTATTTCAACTCAGCGTTGTGTTATGAAAAGGCGAATAACTTAGAATTAGCAGCAAAGGGTTATGCCGAACTAGGCTATAAAGGTCACAAAAGTGAAACCATGTTACTCAATGCTTCCAATTGTTACCGTATTCTTGGTAATGACAAAGAAGCCTTATCCATTTTATCCAATGGTGTTGCGAGGAACCCGAAATCAGTAAATTTATTGATTGACTATGTCAACTTAAAAATTGATTTACAAGATACTGTTGGTATTGGAGCGATTGTTTCTGACGTTCAAAACAAAATAGCAAAAGAACCAAAGAACCGCGATTTACACTTTATTCTTGCACGCATCTTCATGGGGCAAAAGAAAAACGAGCAGGCTGTAACTGAATTTGATAAAACACTGGAAATCGATCCAACGTATGAATTTGCGCATTACTTCTTGGGATTTAATTTATATTTTATGGTTGAAGATTTAGACAAAGAAAAAGCAGCATTAAAACCTAAAGACCCTAAAATGTTTCCAATAATTGAGAAGATGGACAATTACAGCTATAAAGCCATAGGCTCTTTGGAGCAATATATATTAAAAAATCCTAATGACAAAAATGCTTTAACTGTATTATCTAAATTATACGCTAAAATTTCAGACAAAGGAAAAGCGGACGAATACATGCAACGAGCAAACGCAATTAAATAATTGAATTAGATTCATTGAAAAGACCTTCCTAAAGAGGGTCTTTTTTTGTTTTCTGAATTTATACGCTACATTCGACAATACCATTAAACCAAAGTATTCGATTACTTGTACACATGTAAATAAAGTATTATCTTTGCAAATTAAGTATACTACACTCGTCAGGTAGTTTTATTCACACTTTCGGAAGGGCGAGATTTCGAAATACAAGTATTTAAAAGCCAAATGGCAGTAAACACAAACACGCAGGGAACTGCAGATTTTGATTGGGATGCTTTAGCATTAGACGGGTATTCCAAAATTCAACGTTCTGAGTTATCAGACAAGTATGAAACTACTTTAACATCTATCAACGAGAAAGAAGTAGTTGAAGGAACAGTTGTTTTACTCACTAAAAAAGAAGTGATTATTAACATCGGTTTCAAGTCAGAGGGAGTTGTTCCTGCTTCTGAATTCCGCTACAATCCAGATTTAAAAGCTGGTGACACGGTTGACGTGTATGTAGAATGTCAAGAAGACAAAACAGGTCAGTTGATTGTTTCTCACAGAACAGCAAGAATGCACAAAGCATGGATTCGTGTTAACGATGTATTGCGTTCAGGTGAAATCATTACTGGGTATGTTAAATGTCGCACTAAAGGTGGTCTTATTGTTGATGTATTTGGTATTGAAGCATTCTTACCAGGTTCTCAAATTGACGTTAAGCCTATCCGTGATTATGACGTATACGTAGGTAAGAATATGGAATTTAAAGTGGTTAAGATTAACCAAGAGTTCCGTAACGTAGTTGTTTCTCACAAAGCGCTTATTGAAGCTGAACTTGAAGAGCAGAAAAAACAAATTATTTCTGGTCTAGAAAAAGGACAGGTTCTTGAGGGAGTTGTTAAGAACATCACATCATACGGTGTATTCATTGACTTAGGAGGTGTAGATGGATTAATCCACATTACAGACCTTTCTTGGGGACGTGTTAATCACCCAGAAGAAATCGTAGAATTAGATCAAAAATTGAATGTTGTAATTCTTGATTTTGATGATGATAAAAAACGTATTGCATTAGGTCTTAAGCAACTTCAACCACATCCATGGGATGCATTGGATACGAACCTAGCTGTTGGTGACAAAGTATCTGGAAAAGTTGTTGTTATGGCAGACTATGGTGCATTCATTGAAATCGCAGCAGGTGTTGAAGGGTTGATCCACGTTTCAGAAATGAGCTGGTCTCAACATTTACGTTCTGCACAAGACTTCATGAATGTAGGTGATACTATTGAAGCGGTTATTCTTACATTGGATCGCGAAGAGCGTAAAATGTCATTAGGTATCAAGCAATTGATGCCAGATCCATGGACAGACATTGAAGGGAAATATGGTGTATCTTCAAAACACAACGCGAAAGTGCGTAACTTCACTAACTTCGGTGTATTCGTTGAGTTAGAAGAAGGTGTTGACGGATTAATCCACATTTCTGATCTTTCTTGGCAAAAGAAAATCAAGCACCCATCTGAATTCTGTAAAGTTGGTGACGAAATGGAAGTTGTTGTATTAGAAATCGATCGCGACAACAGAAGAATTTCTTTAGGTCACAAACAACTTGAAGAAAATCCATGGGATGTATTTGAAACAATCTTCGGAGAAGGTTCAGTTCACCAAGGAACAATCGTTGAAACTAAAGACAAGTCTGGAATTGTTTCTCTTCCTTACGGTGTTGAAGGTATTTGTCCTTCTAAACACTTGAGAAAAGAAGACGGATCTAACGCTAAAATTGAAGAAACGCTTGACTTTAAAGTTATCGAGTTCAACAAAGAATCGAAAAAGATCGTTGTTTCTCACACGCGTTTATTTGAAGAAGGTGAAGATAAACCATCTACAAAAACAGCGAAAAAAGGAGGATCTACAACTTCTCAAGCAGTTAAGGCTATCAATCAGAATACAGAAAAATCTACACTTGGAGATTTAGATGCATTAGCTGAATTGAAAGAAAAAATGGAAAAAGGAGAATAATTTTCTCAGGACACCACATGAAGAAGGCTGCCAATCGGCAGCCTTCTTATTTTATAGTATTTTGATTTACTTCATGGCTTTCGCTAATGAAAGTAGTTGTCGTTCGGTTTGAAATCCTACAACAGACTTTTTAAGCTTTCCCTCAGAATCGATTATTAACAACGTTGGATACGCACTGATCTTGTATTTACGTTCGATTTCAGCTCCATCTGCATCTTTTTCCACATCAATTTTAAGGTTAATGAATTGCTCATTAAAGGCCTCACCTACTTTTTCACTCTTAAAGGTGGTCTTTTCTAATTGTTTACATGGACCACACCAACTGGTGTAAGCATCTATAAAAATCAACTTGCCCTCTTCATCTGCGAGTTCCATCGCTTTTTTTAATGACAGTTTTTTAAATTCTATTCCTCCCTGAAGTTCTGTGGTGGTAGACAACAGAATGAATACTGAACATACAAGGCTTAAATAAGCTGGAATTCTTTTCATCGTTTCTATTTTTTCGGATTAATCCAATTTCCTTTTGTTTAAATTTAACCAAAATTCATACCGAAATGGCCCATGGTATTCATTTCTTAGCAAACACAAGCGAGCAACGGAAACAGTTGGATACTTTTTTAGCGACTTGGCATGCTCCTAATCCATACATTGAAGTCAAAACATCAGGCTCTACTGGTGAGCCCAAAATCATTCAATTATCAAAAGAAGCTTGTATAAATTCTGCTAAACGAACCTTGAATTATTTTGGTTTAAATCCTGGAGATAGTGCCTACCTCTGCTTGTCTTTGGATACTATAGCGGGAAAAATGATGGTCATTCGATCCTTAATTGGGAATTTGAAATTATATGTTGGTTCTGTTTCTCGTGATAGTTTACTCGACTTAACAGAATCTGTAAAATTTGCTGCAATCGTTCCACTTCAATTAGCCTATACACTGGAACATTCACCTAAACAACTGAGCAAAATTGAAAACATATTGGTTGGTGGAGCTGGTATCAATTCAGAGCAAATCAACTTATTACATATCAACAAGCTAACTGTTTATCAAAGTTATGGTATGACAGAAACGCTGTCTCACGTTGCAATAAAACGAAGTGGTTTTTCAGCTGATTCATTTTACACAGCATTACCCGGAGTTGAATTACAAGAAAAGGATGGTGTGTTGGTTATTAATGATCAAGTTACAGGAATATTGGATTTAAAAACCACCGACAGCATCGAATTGATTTCTTCAAATACCTTTCGATTTATTGGAAGAACCAATTTGATGATCAATTCAGGCGGTATCAAAATGGCAGCAGAATCGATTGAGACACTCTGTTCCCCTTATATTCGACAACCTTTTTTTGTAACGGGAACACCAGACAAAGAATTTGGTGAATGCGTCACACTAGTGATTGAATCCAAAACACCTGTCGATGTAATGTTTCCTGATTCTACTTTCCCTGCTTACCATCGACCAAGAAAAACCATAGTAATACCTAGTTTCGCTTACACGTCGAGCGGTAAAATAGATCGACTAAAAACGATGGCCAATTGGAACAATAATTCTGACTCGAAATCTAGCTAAGATGATGATGAATCGGAATATTGCATTGGCCAAATTAGGATTATCGTCAGGTGCGAGTGACGACGCCATTCGAAAAGCATACAGACGATTGGCACGAAAATATCATCCGGATATCAATTCAGCACCAAATGCACAAGAGCAATTTATTGAAATTCAAGCAGCATATGATTTCTTGAGTCGATCAAAAAATCAACACAACGCCTCCGACGAAGTGGTTGAGCCTGTAGTTGATCTGCGCACTCGAATGCGTGAAGCTAAGCGGAGAAAAGAAGCGAGTGAAAGACAACAAAAAATCCGGAAAGCCGCTTTTTATTCTGCGTTGAAACAAACGAAATGGTGGGCATATTATCGTTATTTAAGTTACGTAGGAATTGGAATTGCGGCTGTTTTGCTGTTAGATCAATTTCTTCCAGGTCATTTTACTGAGGATCAATTGAAAGCTTATTCTATGCATGTTTACAACGACACATCTTTCGGTAATCCCATAAGTTACATTGAAACAGAAAACGGTAAATCGTTGTGGATATCTCAACTCGACCGTATATTAACAAGTCAATACCAAGACCTATTGATCGAGACAAGTTGGTTATTACACGATCCTGTGAGCATACATTCCGTGCAACGTTTTCAATTAATTGAATATCCCGTGCATTATACCTTTAGTGCCTCGCCAATTCTCTGCAGCCTGTTTTTTTCGATTCCTTTTTTGCTTCTGCGAACATGGAAAGATTCGGATGTATATTTACTTTTTTATCGCGTAAGCTTTGTTGTTGTCGGTTTACTTGCGTTGTATTTTCTTTTGGTTCGGTTTCACGTATTTCACGTGATCAGTCTCGGTATGCTTTAACGCTTGAGTGCTCGATCCATTTCGCGACGATCATCTTTCTCCTTCAAATCTTGTCGCTTGTCATGTAGCTTTTTACCTTGCGCACAGGCTATTTCAATTTTCACCCAACCTTTTTCAGATAAAAACAATTTAAGTGGAATTAAGGTGTTTCCTTTTGACAATAGAAAGCGCTCTATTTTATTGATCTCTTTTCGATTCAGTAGCAATTTACGATCACCACGTGTTTTGTGGGTATAAAACGATGCATTTTCATAAGCTGAGATGTGCATGTTTCGAATAAACACTTCTCCATCCGAAAAAACACAATAGGCTTCAAGAATACTGGCTTTACCGTTGCGGATACTTTTAATCTCTGTACCGGCTAATTTTAAACCTGCCACATATGTTTCGAGGAGATGGTATTCAAACCTCGCACGTTTGTTTCTAATATTTAATTCTTTCTGTGGCATTGTCCTTCAAAAATAAGGTTTTGTTTAAAATCTGATTGTTAAAAACCTTCATCTTCCAAAAAAATGTTGGCGCGCATATTCCGTATTTTTGAATTATGAATTTACCTTCCAAATATATTGAGCGTGCTGTTGAACAATTGTCTTCTCTGCCCGGTATAGGAAAGCGAACGGCATTGCGGTTGGTTTTAAACTTGTTGAATCGAAGCGAGGGTGAAATCGACCAATTTGCTCAAGCCTTTATTGATTTAAAGGCACATACAAAGACCTGTATTGTATGCGGAAATATTTCGGACCATTCTTGCTGCAGTATTTGTTCCAATGATAAACGTGATCGTTCAACAATTTGCGTAGTAGAAGACATCCGTGATATTTTAGCGATTGAATCTACTTCTACGTACAAGGGAGTTTATCATGTGCTTGGTGGGGTAATATCCCCTATGGATGGCGTAGCGCCCAGCGATTTATCGGTCGTTCAACTCATAGATCGAGCACAAACAGTTGATGTTCACGAAATTATTTTTGCCTTGAGTCCAACGATGGAAGGTGATACCACCAATTATTATTTATACAAAAAACTTAAAGATTTCGATATAGTTATCACCACACTTTCTCGAGGAGTTTCAGTAGGTACGGAATTACAATACGCTGATGAGGTAACCTTAAGTCGATCTATCCTTCAACGTCAACCCTTTACCATTTAAGATGCTAAAAGAATTCAAACAATTTATCATGCGCGGCAATGTTGTCGAGTTGGCTGTCGCAGTAATTATTGGTGCTTCCTTTAATGCTATAGTTGGTTCTTTAATTTCTGATGTCATCACACCTTTACTGTTAAAGCCCTCTATGCAGGCTTTGCATGTTAACAAACTAGAGCAATTGATGTGGAATGGTGTGCTTTATGGTAAGTTTATTGCTTCTGTTATCAATTTCCTTGTCACTGCATTTGTCATATTTTTAATTGTCAAAGGCCTAAATCGAACATTAAAATTGAAGCAGTTAACTCAAGAAAAAGAGGAAGAAGCCAAGAAGGAATCAGAAATAGATGTACTTATCGAAATTAGAGAAATCCTAAAGACTCAAGGTAGTTCTATCAGAGATTTAGATGCAAAGTAAGGGATTCGATCGGATTCGATAACATACTTTCCTGATGGCGCCAAAAATTTAGCCTCGATCATACATTTTGCTACATCTTTCGCCTGAACAGGCTTGTATTTATCTATTAATCCTGTGTAACCGATTAAAGTCCCTAAAATCCCGGATATTTTTTCACCAATACGCAGTTGAGGTCGATTCCCCATTAAAACAGACGGGCGCAAAATAACCAATTGGTCAAACGCCAATTCCGTTGCAATTTTCTCTAACTCAGCCTTCAGTTTCAAATAAAAGTAACGGGTAGAATCATTTGTGCCTATGGAAGAAACCAACACACACGATCTTACACCATGATCTTTCGCTAAACGCATTACATCGGCAGGGATTTCAAGGTCAACCTTGCGCTGAGCCTCCTGAGACCCTGCATCTTTAGCAGTTGTACCAAATGCAATAAAAAGCACATCAATTTTGGGTAATTCGGGTAGTTTATCCAGGTGATTAAAATCAACTAACCAAGATTTCGCTTGATCAACAACCTGAACTTCTTTTCGATTTAATAGGTGTATTTCTTTGAATCGCGCATCTTTTGCAAGCAATTTATACAATTCTCCTCCTACTAAACCCGTACTACCTAAGACTAATGCGTTCATATTTTTTCGTAAAAATAACGTTCAATTTTTTGTTTCTGAAAAAAAATCCTATTTTCGATTGATTTTAATGACACGAAAAAAGAAAAATTATCTTCACTATCCTATTTTATGACTAGTATTTTTGTCGCTAAACTGGATTTTGGTATTACCAACGAGCAACTAAAGGAGGCATTTCAGCCTTTTGGTAATGTACTAAAAGCGACTGTCGCAATCGACAGAGAAACCGGTAAATCACGTGGTTTTGGATTTGTTGAGATGGCAAATCGAGACGAAGCCCTACAAGCAATCGAAACACTTGATGGTAGTAATTTAAACGGTAGAACGATTTCCGTAAAAGAAGCCGAAAATCGTGGCGACCAACGTGGAAACAGAGACAATCGTTCTGATCGCAAACCTTTTCAAGGTGGTGACCGAAAATTTAATGATAGACCAGCTGGAGATCGTACTGATAGACCAGACAATCGATTTAAAAGCGATACACCAAGAGTAGAAACGGGTAACCGACCTGCACCTGTTACGCCACCTTCATTGCCAGACCTAAATAAAGATCAACGTAAAAAGGAAAAGGATAAAAAGGGCAAAGATGGTTGGGATGCTGATGGCAAGAACAAAAAACCTAAAATGAACGCCTACAAAAAAAGTGGTAAAGGAAATCGCTTTTTTGGTGACGATGACGATTTTGAGGACGATGACTTAGATTTATTCAATTATAAACGCGAAGAAGACGAAGATCTCTTCGATGATGAAGATGAGGATTAAAAAAAAGATCGGCGAATGCCGATCTTTTTTTTTAATCCTATAGTTTGATAATCTTAATTGGCGTGTTTGATGGCCGTTGGGCACACAAAATCAGTACGTTTTACTTGAGTCTTGCTTATTGCAGCATACCCTCCAGCAACCTCCTTGAAATCATCATATCCCCTTGACTTCAAAATAGATGCCGCTATCATACTTCTGTAACCGCCCGCACAGTGGATAACGAATGGTTTATCTTTAGGAAATTCAACCATATTATCGTTTATAAAATCTAACGGAAGAGAATTGGCACCATCTACGTGTTCAGCAGAAAATTCACCTGGTTTTCTTACGTCAAAAACAAGAGATTCTGCTTGGATTTGTTCAAATTCTTCGGCAGTTATACGGTCTACCTGATCTACTTCTTTATTGGCAGCTTTCCACGCTTCAAAACCACCTGCTAAGTACCCAATAACATGATCATATCCTACACGAGCTAACCTTGTTACCGTTTCCTCTTCTCTACCAGCATCGGATACCAAAACAATCGTTTGTTTGATATCTAGAATCAGTGCTCCGACCCATGGTGCAAATTGTCCGTCTAAACCAATATTGATAGCATTAGGAATAAATCCTTCTGAAAAAAGTTGAGGATTTCGGGTATCCAATATCAAAGCATTGGTTTCATTAACAAGCAATTCAAAAGCTTCAACAGTTAATGGATTTAGCGCACGAGTCATGACATGTTCAATACTCTCATAACCATTTTTATTCATCCCTACATTCAATCCAAAATAACCTGGTGGAGGTAAAAGTCCATCTGTAACTTCTTTCACAAATTCAGCTTTGGTCATATCGGATCTTAATGCATAATTCGATGATTTTTGTTGACCGATTGTACTTACCGTTTCTTTACTCATGTTTTTACCGCAAGCACTTCCAGCTCCGTGTGCAGGATAAACAATCACATTATCGGCGAGCGTCATGAGTTTTGTTCGTAAAGAATCGTATAATATTTCCGCTAATTGCTCTTGTGTCATCGATGCAGCTTTTTGCGCAAGGTCTGGTCGACCAACATCACCAATGAATAGTGTATCACCTGTAAAAACCGCATGGTCCTCACCCGATTCATCCATTAACAAAAAACAAGAACTTTCTAAGGTGTGTCCAGGCGTGTGTAGCACTTTAATACTAACATCTCCTAAGTTCAGTACTTGCCCATCTTCAGCAACCAGAACATCATATGCTGGAGTTGCATGAGGTCCATAAACTATTGTTGCACCTGTTGCTTTCGCTAAATCGATGTGACCGCTAACAAAGTCAGCATGAAAATGCGTTTCAAATATGTATTTAATGGTAACATTATCCTTTTTTGCTCGAGCAATATACGGTTCAATTTCACGCAAAGGATCAACTATCGCAGCTTCGCCATTCGATGTAATATAGTAAGCACCCTGTGCTAAACAACCTGTGTAAATTTGTTCAATTTTCATTATTTCCTTTTATTGTTTATTCATTAATATAATTAAGCTAGTTCTGTGATTACAATTACAAACCCCATAAGTAAGACAAACCATCCAAAACCACCTTTCAGTTTGTCACCGTCAACTTTTCTTGCAATTTGTTGACCTACAAAGATACCAAATATAGAGAAGAAGGTAAAAAACGATAATATCGGCCAATTGATGTCATTGTAATCTGAAACACTTACAAAAAAACCAAAATAAGCATTTACAAAAATGAGAAACAGCGAAGTTGCTACCGCTCGTTTCATTGAAAGTTTCGCAAAGTAAATCAAAGCAGGAACAATTAAGAATCCTCCGCCTGCACCTACTAATCCAGTTACCAAACCAATCAATAGACTCATGATAAAAAGCAAGGTATAATTTATTGGTTCTGGGAGATCAAACACACGCGCTTTTTTCTGATTGATTGGACGGATCATGGCTATCGATGCGATTAACATGACCACCGCAAACAATACCATAAGAAACATATCTTTAGTAATCGTAAGCATCTCATTATGAACGAGTAAATTAGGGATTTTTGGTAATATCCAATTGCGTGTAAAGTAGATGATAATTAATGTGGGTAACCCAAAAACAAATATGGTTTTCCACTGAATTTTGTTACTTAATATATTTCTAAGTCCACCTACAAAAGCAGCCGACCCAACAATAAACAACGACATGGTTGTTGCTTCCTCGGCCTCCACACCAAGGATATAGACCAAAATGGGTACAGCTAAAATTGATCCTCCACTGCCAATTAAACCGAGTGAAACACCAACTAGAATTGCTAATATGTAGCCTAGATAAAGCACTCAAAAAATTATTTATTACAAAACAACCATAAATTAGGCTAAGCCAGTGTTACAGAAGTTACAAACAATTCAAATGTAGTGCAATTATCCCCTCAAATATCAATTATATTAATGACACTGATTAAACATTAATTGATTCTATGAATTATTTGTTCATTGACATGGTTTCCTATGCATTTCACCAAATAAAATCCTGACGACAAACCATGCGTATCAAAAATTCCTTCTATGATATTTTCATTGAAATGATACTTTACTTCCTTTAATAAATCCCCAGTTAAGGAATAAAGTTGAACAATGGTTTCGGTTGAAGCATTGTTTATTCTTGCATAAAAATGTATGCCATATTCGGACGGATTTGGAGAGGTATTGAAGGATACATATTTATGGCAATTTACAACTAAACTACCTAACTCACGTTTTAATCCATTCAAATCAAACAGATTTAATTTCGTATACTGGTATTTACCATCAACTTTATGAGCATAAGTTGTTATTTCATTTGAATATTGTGCCGCGCTTAAGGTTGCCAAGATCTCCCAGTTTACACCATCTAAAGATCCTTCAACCGAAAAATAATCACTTTCAAATTCACTTGCCGTTGTCCATGTTAAGGTGTTATCTAATCCACAATTTAAGTTAAATTCAACCAACTCAACAGGCAAGGCGGCATTAGAACTTACAACGGTCCCCAATGTAAAGGGACTGAAACTTGCCCAATTCGTGTTGGTATATACCCATCCGTTAAGTGGATTAGAGGCTCCTCCTGTAGTTCCTGCCGCTTCCCATTTCGCATCAACCGCATCAAAATGAGATGCGACTAATTTGGTTACATCTGTTGTTAAGTTGGTTAAAGAGGATACGGCATAGGACAATCCTACTTGTGCTGAAGTTGAACCGGTACGATCAATTAGCCAATATTCTAACGAAGAAACTTTTTGAACAGAAGATTTCACCAATTGATTTGCATACCCTGAAGCATAATATATTGCTTGCCAAGTTGTTGCAATAGAACTAGAAGGTGTTACCGAAGCGGGTCTATAGTTGAGCCCATTTCCAATAGGGAAAATAAATTGTAAAACTGATGATGATTCTTTTTTCACTGGACCGTTGACATGTGACGCATCCGATTGCCCCGTACAAGTGGCCGTACTGGCAAAAACCATAGGTGCAGATGTACTTGAAGATACTATACCGTCGTTAAATGTGCATACATTGGTGAGTCTGAGTTGATCATTTAATAGGATTCCATCCCCAGTATTCAATACAAGCAGATTGTACACAGTATTACCTCCTGTACTCATAAGTTGAAGCGCTGAACCATCTAATTTAATGGTACTTGTACCTGCTGTAAAAACGCTTGAATTAGTAAAATTACCAGCTAAGGAGATGGTTGAACTACCTGGTGATAACGTCCCTGAAACAACCTGAAGATTTCCGTTAACATCTATATTACCCGCCAATGATTTTATTGCTCCACCCTGTATAGTCAGGTGATTATATGTTATGGCCGGTAAAGTTTGATGTTGAGCTGTAAACAAGGTTCCACTAGAAAAATAAGTTGTTCCAGATTGCTCACTAAATGAAGCATCATCTATTATAGCTGAACTTTCTTCAATGTACAAAGCACCAGACCCTTGGTAGAACTTAACCGACGGCTGAATTTCTATAAAATAAGTCTTGAGATCAAAACTATTCATATCAAAATCACTTTGTCCAGAGGTGGAACTCAATACCAATTCATTTATTTGCAACGTACTAAGCAATTTATAATATGCTTGTCCTAAGATGCCGACAGCAAATGAAACATTGGTTAAGTTTCCAGCACCTGAAAGCGAGGCAAAGCGAGATACCAAACCACCCATCAAGTTCACGTAGAGCGTCCCCGTATGGTTGATTCTACCATCGCACATCAAATTACCATACACGCGAAAAGTAGCGGTTGAAGTTCCAGTGTACGATAACGTTGCACCTGTTCTAATCGATAAATCATAACAACTCAATGATCTAGAATTCGAAATATCTGGAGAAAAAGTCGTTCCATTCGGTATTAATACAGACGACCATTGCGTAGGCAAAGAATTGCCTTCCCAATTGGATGTGGTATTCACATTTGTACTTGTACCACCTAACCAAGTTTGACCTGGATTTGACGTAACCCATACATCCGCATCCCAACCGTTTCCATTGGTAGCAAAGTTGGAATAAAATGTAACGGTCAAACTACCGGTCGTTGACGCAATCATAAAACCACCATTACCACTGTAGGTTGATTCACCGATGATCCGAGATGTGGTTTGTTGTCCATCATAAAAGGTCACATAATCCCCATTTTTGAAATCACAGGCATAAAAACGAATACGGACATAGTTACCAGATACAGCATTGAAAGTATACGATCGATTTGATATTGAATTAGAATACTTCGCAGATAGGCCACCATCATCATAAAACCGGTCTGGTAAAGCTGAGGTAGCGGTAACAGTGGCAACCGAATCAGATAATGTATTCAGCTTATACGTTTTAACCGCGAAAACATTGAACGCAAAAAATACCGTTAAAGCAAGTAATTTGAACTTTGTCCAACATGGTAGATTCGAAGTAGACACCTTTAACATGAATTGTAACCAAGAAGTAATAGTATAGCCAGAACCTATCTGCATGACGGGTAGTTATAGTTAATAGTTTTCCTTTATGGAATGGCGAATTTAGAAAGTCTATTGACTTAATAGGAATATGTTGGGCGCTTTTTACTTATGCATTTAAGGCAGGACTTTAAGACGAGGAACACCCTGTTTTATCCTAATTCATAAATCCTACCACAACACCATTAAACACCTTGTAAAACCTTTAACATTAGCATAACACCATTCAACACTGCATTAAAAATACATCAGCGATGAAACACTTGCCATCTAAACGAACTAAAACATCGAAATAATACAGTTCTATTAGGACTTAATTCCGTTTTATGTAACCCATGTTACTTCAATTGACTATTTTACCCTGATCTTTACAGAAAACTAACGTCATGAAATTCATTTTTTACACCTTTGCTTTTATCGGTTTACTAGTTGCTTCTTGTTCATCAGAGCCTGTGGCGGACATGTTAGAACCTATAGCATTTAAATCCGCTTTAGAAGAAAATCCAGGAATAATCATAGACGTACGTACTCCTGAAGAATTTAATGCTGGTCATTTAACCGGTGCAGTAAATATCGATTGGAATCAAGGTGAAGAGGCATTTCTATCAAAAATAGAAACCTATGACCAACAGGATAACATCTATGTATATTGTTTAAGTGGTGGCCGAAGTGAGGCTGCCAGAAAAAAGCTAATTGAATTGGGTTACAAAAACACCATTGAATTACAAGGTGGTATTTTGGCTTGGCAACAAGCAGGATTAACTTTTGATGAGGCTCATAAAACAGCTGTCCAAAGAAGTAAAAAAGATCTATTCAATGAATTAAAGAAAAACACCTACACCATTGTTGACTTCAATGCTGTATGGTGCGGTCCTTGCAAACAACAAAAGCCTATTATAGTGGCTTTTGTAAAATCACACCCAAGTGTTAAGGTAATTGAACTTGATGTCGATAAAGAACAACAGCTGGTTCAGGAGTTTAACATTGACGCGATCCCGAGAATTATGATTTATAAAGGGGAAGTTCTAATCAAAGACTTCAAAGGATTGGTTGATGAAAAAACACTAGCAGCTGTGTTTAATTAGTTCTTCACTTTTAGTGTTGGGCAACTTACCAAGTCGACATAGACATCATCATTTCCTTCAACAATTAATTTTGCTCGAGTGGTTTGCTCTGAGTCTATCCTGATGACATGTCCTGGATTTTCTAGATTGTCTACATATTCGGTGCATGCGTAAGCAATACCTGTTTCGTCGTCTTCATCAATCTCTTCACTAAAAAGTGAAACACCTCCGTGTGCTTTACCTTTTATGTGTTCTCTACCATCTTCTGATCGAATGACTGCATCGTAATAAATTGTCGTATAATTTAATCGCTTAATCGTTAAATCTATTTCGTATTCGTCATTTTTACCGATATACGTATAGCGTTCACCGATTTTAAGCCCAGTAAAAAATGCACTGAATTCTTCTGTACTATCCACGAGAATTTTGTCATCTTCTAAAATATAGGCCTTGGCTAATTTCCAATTCGCTAGCTCATTTAAAAACTCTTTGGAGTAAGCCGTTGTATCCTTAACAAAAAGCGTAATTGAATCACGCTTAATTGCATAATATCCAGAATTTTGACTGTACACAAGTGAACCAACACTTAAAAACAATCCCAATAACACGTTCGACGCTTTCATAGCAAATACATTGTGTCGAACTATGTACGCAAGTGCTTTATATTGGTTACAATTTGAACTGCGAGAAACTGTATCTAATGCGAATAAATCTTGCCATCCGAATAGATCAAAACGGATTTATTTGGTAGAGTAACCAATACAGCGTTACCATAAATGGCATATTCCGCTTGCATGGCATTGGTCATTTCAATTAATTTACCGTCGTCAACAACGGTCACCCCGCCCATATTGTTTCGGAAAACAAATGTGTTATTTTTAAGTTTGTAATCCTTTGGCTTGTAATTTGTTAGTCGTTTAATGATTCCGTTTTGATAGAGGTATGTTTGGTTATTCTCTTCCCAATAAATGATGTCATCTTTCACCTCCCAATTGGTGGGTGAAAAATTTGACAACATCTCTTTACTCCCTTTACTGTATCGATACAAGTTGCCATTTTGATCCAAATAAGCAACAAATTCCCTTCCAGCCTTGTAAGCCTGAACGAAAATCGACTCCACATCGGTAAACTGCCCATTTTCAAAAACGGCAAACGTTCTTGTAGTAGGGTCATTTAAACATAAAACTGAGGTACCCGCAGAGATATTAATGGCACCATTCCATACACCTAACTCAACAACTGCCCCTTTGTAAAAAACCTTAATTAAATCACCATTGTCTTTGTAAGCCAGTAGGTCTTCACCTGTAGCCAAAGGCATCGCTAATTCAACAGGTGCCTGATACAATTGATATATGGAATCATTGTAATAGGTGTTCAGCGTATTGTAACGCAAGTCTTGAAAAACAACCAATGAATCCGTGACCTGAGACAAGCCTGTATTATAAGTTAACGTTCTCAGCTTTTGATCCCACATATTCAACGTATTCCCTATTTTATAGGTAAAGAGGTTATCAGATACCTCATAAACAGCGTTAAGATTGGTAACTTCTTTACGATCTTGACCGTCAAAGAGTCTTAAATTTCCTCGAATATCCGTATATACAAGAATATCATCTCCGGCTTTATAATTCCTGATTTGCTGCAAATCAATCACCCTGAAATTTGAACGATAAAATGTTTTGAATTGATTATTAAAATCTACAAAAGGCAATACACCCTGAGCAAAAACAACTGGTGAATACAACAAAAACAGATAAATCAAATATTTCATAAGACAAAAATAACCTCTCCTTTTAAGTTTAACCAACAATTATTCCAAATGTAATTGTTCCTTTAAACAGCAATATTCACCAATTATCAAAGCAAGAATTTAGATTGAGTTAAAACTACGTACATTAGCGCATCAAAATTACACACATGAAAAACTATTTGGTTGGAGGTTTATTATCCCTTACCTGTTTAAGTGCCACCGCACAGAAAAAAATTGACTTTGTTGAATATGATTTACCGAATGGGCTTCATGTTATTTTACATGAAGAACACGCTACACCTATCGTAGCGGTCACGGTTTTGTATCATGTTGGATCTAAAAACGAACGTGTCGGTAGAACTGGATTTGCTCACTTTTTTGAGCACCTTTTGTTCGAGGGATCGAATAATATTGGTCGTGGAGAATACAGCGAAATTGTTGAAAAAAATGGCGGTGAGTTGAATGCTAATACATCACAAGACAGAACATTTTACTATGAAGTTTTACCCTCTAACCAGCTAGAGCTTGGACTTTGGTTGGAAAGTGAGCGGATGTTGCATGCAAAAGTTGACAACGTAGGTGTTGAAACTCAGCGAAGTGTGGTAAAGGAAGAAAAACGCCAACGATATGATAATCAGCCATATGCCACATTTATCGGAGAAATGTTTAAACGTATGTTCACTAAACATCCTTACAATTGGATACCGATTGGAAGCATGGAAGATTTAAATGCGGCGCAAGAGGAAGATTATGTAAATTTCTACAAAACATTCTATGTTCCTTCAAACGCAACACTTTCAATCGCAGGTGACATCAATGTCGCGCAAACAAAAAAATGGATTGACACTTACTTTGGAAGTATTCCAAAAGGAGAAGGAATAAACTTGTATCGTGATGTTGAAAACCTTAGTGATGAGGCGTTCAAAGCAAAATATGGCGTGGATAGAAAAAAATTCGACCTCGCCAATATCATGGGCTCTAAAGACATCGAGGCAAAAAGATTGATTAATGCATACACGGCAAAGCCAGTAAAAATTAATCGACCTGAAAAAGACACTGAAATCTTATCTGGTGTGTTAAGAGACACTGTTTATGACAACATTCAATTACCGGCAATATTTGTTGGTTACAAATTTCCAGCACAAACGCATGAAGATGCCTATGCCCTAACCTTGCTTAATGACATTCTTTCTTCCGGGTCGAGTTCAAGAATGAATAAGTCGATTGTTGAAAAACAACAACTTGCAAATTTTGCATTTTCATACAATTATGCTTTGGAAGATGCAGGTATGGGCATATTTGCTGCTTTTGCTTCAAAGGATGTAAAACTTGAAACCATTGAAGGAGAGTTCGACAAATTAATTGCACAGATCAAATCTGAATTAGTGAGTCAAGAAGAATTTGACAAAGTACGCAATGCCCTAGAAAACAATTTGGTATACAGCAATGCTACGGTTGCTGGAGTAGCAGAAAACCTAGCAGACAACCACGTCTATTTTGGAGGAGCTGGTGAGGCCAACAAATCTTTGGAGCGCTATATGAAGGTAACCCGTGAAGACATAAAACGTGTTGCCAACAAATACCTTACTCAAGACGCTCGAATCATTTTGTATTACTTACCAAATCAAAACAACTAAGCATTTACACCATGAAAAAATATATCATTACGTTAAGCGCCTTGATTCCTGCCCTTTTATTTGGTCAGGTGGATCGTTCAAAACGACCAGTTGCTCAGGCTGCACCGACAATTAACATTAAAGACTCTGAGGTTTTTAAGACTGCAAATGGCATAACCGTTGTGTTATCCGAAAACCATAAAATCCCTGCTGTTTCTTTTGAATTAAACATGGGATCTGACCCTATTTTTGAAGGAAACAAATCCGGATTATCCGAATTAACCGGTTCACTTATTACATCTGGAACAAGCAACCGAAACAAAGATCAATTCGATAGAGAAGTTGATTACATCGGGGCAACTATTTCTGCAACAGGAACTTCCCTTTCATTGAATTGTTTAACCAAACACATCGATAAAGGAATGACTCTTTTTTCAGATGTTTTACTGCATGCTGATTTTCCTGAAAGCGAATTTGACCGCATTAAACATCAGTCAGAATCAGAATTGATGGCAGTAAAATCTGACCCGAATGCGATGGCAAAAAATGCTATGCTGGCAGCAAATTTCGCTGGTCACCCGAAAGCGAACATCATGACAGAACAAACACTGGCTGCTATTTCTCGGGAAGATGTTTTAAATTATTACAAAACAATTTTTACACCTAAAGGCAGTTATTTGGTAGTAGTTGGTGATATTACCCGTGCACAACTGGAGAAAGTGTTGGAAACATACTTATCTAGCTGGAATGGTCCAGAACCAATTATTAATCCAGCAAAAACAGCTGTTCCATCAGGTGGTAATCGCGTAATTTTTGTAAAAAAACCGGGAGCTGTTCAGTCTGTGATATCTGTGTCATTTCCATTAGACATGAAACTTGGTGATAAAAATCAACTTCCATTGGTCGTTATGAACGATATTCTTGGCGGTGGTGGATTTGGTGCACGTATGATGCAGAATTTACGTGAAGACAAGGGATACACATACGGATGTTACTCTTCAGTTCGGGTAAGTAACTACGGTTCTTATTTCAACTCACAAGGAAGTTTTAGAAATGACGTGACTGATTCAGCAATCACTGAAATTTTGTATGAAATTAAACACATCACTGAAGGATTAGTAACTAAAGATGAATTGTCGTTAACAAAATCTTCTATGGCCGGTGATTTTGCACGTTCATTGGAAGATCCAAGCACATTGGCCCGATTCGCTTACAACATTTCCAGAAACAACCTACCGAAAGATTTCTATCAGACCTATTTAAAACGTCTTGAAGCGGTAACAGATCAAGATGTTTTGAACATGGCATTGAACTACCTTATTCTCAATGGAATTACGATTGTAGTTGTTGGAAGTGAAGATGTATTGGATAAAATCAGTGTTTTTGATGCGGATGGAAAAATTGAAAAATTCGACTCATTTGGAAATCCTGCAAAAGAGTTGAAGCCTACATCAGTTTCAAAAGAAAGTGTAATTGAAGCGTACATTTTTGCTGCCACGCAAACCAAATCGATGCGTTCAGCCTACAAAAAATTGAAAAAGATCAAATCCTATACAGAAACTGCTTCCTTGAGCACTCCGCAAATACCAATTGCCATTGAATCTAAGCGTGTTTGGGGTGCGCCAAATAAGGAGGCAATGATCTTGAGTATACAAGGTAGTGCGTTTCAAAAGAATTATTTTGACGGCAAAGAGGGATATTCATGGTCGCCTCAAGGATCCAATAACCTAAGTAAAGAGGAAGTAGAAAACCGCGCGAAACAAATTGGTGTCATTCCTGAAATCAACTTTGATAAGGTTGGAATTGCTTATGAATTAAAGGGAATTGAAGAGACCGAATTAGGAGATATGTATGTTATAGCTTATACATTAGGGAAAGTTGAAACCTATGATTACTACTCAGCTGAAACACATCTTAAGATGAAAACCGTATCCATTGATAAATCAACGGATGAACCCCAAGAAAAAACAACTTATTTTTCTTCATACACAGACGTAAATGGAATACTTTTCCCTTTTGAATATGAACTATTGACGAATGGCATGGCTATTTCAGGTTCAGTAAGTTCAATAGAAGTTAATAAGCCTATCAACTGGTCTGATTACAAATAAATAAGATCATACTTTTCTTTAAGGGTATCTCGTTGAGGTACCCTTTTTTAGTTTTTAGCGCTATAGATTGAAGTGATCAAATTCATTTATCTGAATTAATCTTTATTTGTCCACCTGTAACCTTGAGAAAAATCTTTCTTATATGTAAAATTGCAAGATGAAAACACTCCTTATTCTGCCTTTCGTATTTTTATCCCTTTCGTTTTTTAGTCAAGAAATGTGCTCCATTTTTTTCAACACAAATACGTCAGTCATTTTGCCGGCTGCTGAAAATAGATTGAAAGAATTGACAGAAAAAAAAGATCAAATCAAAATATTATCGATAGTAGCATTTACAGATGCCAGAGGAAGTGACTCACTTAATTTAGCACTTGCAAAAAGTAGATTGTATGAAGTGGAACTCATACTATCAACAGCAGGGTTAATTCCAGAAAAAACAGAAGCAAGAGGCGAATCATACCCTATTGGCTCTAAAACACCAGAAAAACACGAATATTGGAGACGCGTAGATATCAGTTATAGTAAAATTGAACCGAAACCAATTGACAAATCTATTTCCCAAAATCAGCCTGCTATTCGAGAAGAAACAACAATTGAAGCTGCAAATCAATTTGATGACATAAGCCTTGAGGCCATTCAATCGGGCAAAATGGAAGCCATTCCACTGAAAATTGAATTCTATCCAGGAATGGATGTGTTGAAGGAATATTCCAAACCAGAATTGGTTAATCTGTACGATTTTCTTGCGGCTAATAGGCAAGTTAAAGTTTTTATTCGTGGTCATGTGTGTTGCATGGATGACTATGATTTATCTGTTCGCCGTGCGGAAGCTGTTTACAATGCATTAAATATTATGGGGATAACACAATCAAGAATGACCTACAAAGGCTTTAGCAACTATATGCCTACTGTCAGTCCAGAAATAAGTGAGGAAGACAAACAAAAAAACAGACGTGTAGATGTTATTTTTTCTTTTGAATAATGTTTATTTTTAAGCATGAAACTGCTTATTTATACCACATTCTTGTTGTTTCCAGTACTTAACCAACTGGTTTATGCCCAAACAGATCAATTAATTTCAACGGGTAATATTTTTGATGGCGAGCCCTACATGGCCATCAACCCAAATAACAAACAACACATTGTTATCGGGTGGATGGGATTTGAATTAAACCAAAATGTAGTCATCAAGACAGCTGTCACATTTAATGGCGGACAAACTTGGTCTACACCAACCTGGTTTGCACATGAAGTTGCTGGTAATTATTCTGCCGATATTTCCCTAAATTTTGATAAACAAGGTCGCTTATATGCCAGTTACATCGACTACGATCGCGATAATTTTAATAATGGAAAAGTAGTTGTGCGCAAATCTCTTAATGGAGGTGTATCCTTTGGGGCTGCAGTAACTGCAATTAACATTACGGCTTGCCCTCAAAAATTGTGTATCGATCGACCATGGATGATTGTTGATCAGAGCAACGGACCAAATAGTGGTGCGATTTATATTACCACAGTAAACGCAAACAATTCAACCTTGGTTTCTGCACCCTATCACCCCTATTTTGTTTCAAGCACAGACAACGGACAATCTTTTAGTGCATTGCGAGAACTTGACACCCTTAATTTTCTAGCCGGTTCAATCATTATTCAACCCATGGCATCACCAGACATCGATGCAAACGGCGTTTTTAAAGCCATGTATCCATCATATAAACCAGACACTCAAGGTCCTTTCGCACACTATTTCATTGCTTCCAGTATCAATGGTGGAGCAAATATCGATCAATTCAATGCATTGAATTCAACTGGTTCAAGTATGAATAATACATTGGTTAAGCGAGGACCTTTATTTCGCATCGACCCAACCGATCCGTTACATATGGTATATTTTACCTTGAAAGAGAACAATGCAGATGTTGATGTAGTTTTTATTGAATCATTTAACGGAGGAACAACCTGGTCAAATGAAATCCGCGTAAATCAAGATAACATCGGAAACGGGGTTTTACACGATTTGACTTGGGCTGACTTTGATGATGACGGTGACTTGGTTATTTGTTGGCGAGACAGAAGAAATGCATCAGGAACAGGATACAATCAACCAAGCGAAATTTATGGGATCATCAAAAAGAAAAATAGCTCATCTTTTTCGAATGAATTTAAAGTATCTGGCACAACTGCTGCACATGACGCCATATTGGAAGCAAATGGAAATGATTTCATGCATGTTCAGTATACTCAAGACACCATTTATGCTACTTGGGGTGATGTAAGGTCAGGAAAATTGAAAATATATTTCAGTCGCATGTCTGAATCAAACCTAACAGCCGACATAAATGAAATCAGTACTGAAACACTTATTTTCCCTGTTCCAGTGAAAGCGTTGCACCTACTTCAATTACCCGATCATTGGTTAGGTTCCGAAATTTCGATATATGATGAATCTGGAAAACTTCACTACCAAGAAAAGGTGGTCAGTTCTTCTTTTGAAACATCGAGACTAAAAACAGGTACGTATATCATTAGATGTAATTCCGAGACACAAAGATTTATTATTTCGGATTAACCTTTTTTAATCAACTAGATATTTAGTATCTTTAGCATAATACTTTACTAATCATTATGCCCTACAACCGTACTTCTATTTTACTTGAAGCGATACAAAATTTGTCGAAAAGTAAATTTATTGGTGAAGGTGATATTACCAGTATTTCCAAAGAAATATTGACTATTGGAGCTCATTTTTTGAAAATTGAACGTGCAAACTGTTGGTCTGTCAATGCTAATTCAACTGCTTTAGACTCTATTCTTGCGTATGAAAGAAGTTCGTCAATTTACAGTATAGAACCGAGCATTGCTTTTGAACATATCCCCAATTACGTTAAACGATTATACCAAAATGATATCATCATAAGTATAGATGCTAGAGAAGAGGAATTTAATCGTGAGCTTTTAGAGAATTATTTAATACCCAACGATATCTTTTCTATGTTAGAAGTACCACTTTTTATATCTGGCGAGTTGAAAGGTGTCCTTTGCTTCGAACAAACAGGATCTATGCGCGAGTGGAGTATTGATGAACAACATTTTGGATTGGCATTGGCTCAATTGCTAGTCCAAACCATTGAGAACAAAGAAAAAAATAGCTACCGACAACTACTAGAAAAATCAATTCAAGAGAAAAATAATTTGTTGACCGAACTCAACTCTCGGGTAAGAAATTATTTGTCAACACTGAATTCAATAGTTCGAATGGAGGCGGCCCAATGCAGAGATGAATTTCATGCCAATCTTTTCACTCGATTAATTGAACGAAATACCGCACTTTCTGCGTTAGTCCATACCATGTATCAAGGAGATGAATGGATACAAGCAGACTTTACCACGTATATCAAACAAGCGCTTACTCTAGCTAAGGAAAACCATGGAAAACTAATGGATGTCGAGTTTAATTTAAAGCTCGAAGATATTCATATTCCACTTGAGAAAGCAATGCCTGCGGCGCTGATCACACTTGAAATGACCTCAAGTTTCTTTAGGTTTGGTCAACCTTCAAAATTATTTGTTGACTTGGTACTTGAAAGCAATCAAACAGCATTGTACATAAGACATATAGGTCATCCTTTCTCGATGGATGATTTACAATTGAGCACTTCTTTTTTATTGGTTGAAAGTTTAACGGATCAAATTGAAGGTGACTTCGATTTAAAGGTTATTGAAAACGGGTGTTATTTCCTCCTCAAGTTCAAAACTTGACACCTCAATAAGTTACAACCTCAGAATACGATTTGGAAATCAACTAACCATTGCATTTTTAGGGTAAATATCAAATTAACCTTATCAATCAAGGGTTTAAAATCGTAACATCGGACTGTTTATAAATTGTTAAAAAAAGACAAAAAAAAATCTAGAAACTTCTTCTTTGAAATAAAGGAGTAATTTTGGAATCCTAAATTGAACTGAATGAAAAGAATAAATGTATTGATAATCTGCTTGTTGTTTACTTGTTTAAGTCAACTTGCACATGCACAACATACTTATTTTCAAAAGTATCAACCTGTTGCTGACAGCCTTGAAAAAGTATACGGAATACCTTCAGCGGTAATTTTAGCTGTAGCTTACCACGAATCGGGTGCAGGCAAAAGTAAGGTTGCAACACTCCTAAACAATCACTTTGGAATAAAAGGAAGCAACAACTTGCTTAAAACGCACAACATTAAGTCGAAGTATAAGTATTATACAAGTGTATCTGAATCTTACAATGGTTTTTGCCGACTTGTGACTTCAAAAAAGTACTACACAAGTTTAAAATCTAAAAATACTACAGACGCAAAAAAATGGGTCGCATCAATTGCTTCTGCTGGATACGCAGCAAACGCATCTAAATGGACTAACTCAATCATGAGTGTTATACGAAAATATAGTTTATCATAAACTAAACGCTTTTAAATGAAGAGGCCATCCTGTGTGTTGGCCTTTTTTATGCCTTCAAAATGAAAATCTTTCAAGAAAAAGTCCATTATGTATATAAAACAGAAGAAAAATAGTATTCAAGGTTATCCAATTATATGCTACAAAACCCAATAAAGGTTACTCATTGATTTGAATAATTTACTTGCTAACTTCGTAATCTGGACTTGCCTAACTTTTCCGGAGTCTGAGTTAAGCTACAATGCTAATGTAATTTAATTTTTTGATTCCATGAACTTGCCAAATCGACTTTTGGTTGTTCGAACTGTGGATTCTCCTTGTA
>Ga0172373_10000711_pt1 | contig 54780 bp, 45 predicted proteins | sample Lak10m_2_FD_114546 | JGI IMG/M metagenome (GOLD analysis project Ga0172373, IMG submission 114546) | Freshwater microbial communities from Kabuno Bay, South-Kivu, Congo - kab_092012_10m | ecosystem: Environmental > Aquatic > Freshwater > Lake | place: Democratic Republic of the Congo... | reverse complement strand
TGAACGAGGATTCCGTCACCGCCGAGACCGAGCACGATTTCGGCAAGAACATCATTCCGCGGCTGGTGGGCAAGCACCGGCTGGTGGCGCACCGCTTCCAGGATTCCTGCGTCATGCATGACGGCGCCACCGAGCATTACTGGCGCGACGTCGGCACCATCGACGCCTATTGGGAAGCCAACATCGACCTTACCACCGTCACGCCGTCGCTCAACATCTACGAGGAAGCCTGGCCGATCTGGACCTATCAGGCGCAATTGCCGCCGGCCAAGTTCGTCTTCGATTCCGACGCCCGCCGCGGCATGGCGGTGGACAGCATGGTTTCCGGCGGCTGCGTCATCTCGGGGGCCACGGTGCGGCGGTCGCTGCTTTATTCCAACGTCCGCGTCAATTCCTATGCCCTGGTCGAGGATACCGTGGTCCTGCCCGATTGCGACATCGGCCGCCACGCCCGCCTGAAGAAATGCATCGTCGACCAGGGATCGGTGATTCCGCCCGGGCTGGTGATCGGCGAGGACCCGGTGCTGGATGCCCAGCGTTTCAGCCGCACCGACAAGGGCGTCACCCTGGTCACGCCCGAGATGCTGCGCCGCCTGGCCGAGTAGCCGGCCCCCGCCCGGCCAGGGCGATGCCGCCGAAGATCAGGGCGGCGCCCAGGCCGTGGAAGGCGTGGAACTCCTCGTCCAGCAGCAGGACCGCCAGGATGGCGGCGAACAGCGGGATCAGATAGGTGTACTGGCCGGCGGTGGCGGCGCCGACGATGACCACGCCCTTGTTCCAGAAATAATAGGCGGCCAGCGAAGCGAACAGCGCCGTGTAAGCGATCACCGCCAGATTGCGCGGGCTGGGGTCCAGCACCGCGCCGGCCGCCAGTTCCCACAGATAGAAAGGCAGGATGGCGGCGACGCCGACGATCATCAGCGCCGTCAGCAGGGTGTAGGACGGCACCGGCATCGGGTACCGCTTCAGCATCACCGAGTAAAGCGCCCAGGACAGGGTGGCCAGCAGCATGACCCCGTCGCCGCGGGCCAATCCCAGTTCCAGCAGCTGGGCCGGAGCGCCCTTGGACACCACCACCACCAGACCGGCCGCCGACACCACGATGCCGGCCACCGCCCGCGGCCGGATCGGCTCGTCCAGCCAGAACCGCCCCAGCACCAGCACCATCAGCGGCAGGGAACTGCCCACCAGGGTGGCGTTGATGGCGGTGGTGGTCTGCAGGGCCAGATACAGCAGGGCGTTATAGGCGGTGACGCTGACCAGCCCCTGGGCGATCAGATGCGGCCAGCGCGCCAGCAGGACCGCCCGGTGACGCCACAGGTCGCCGCCGGTGAAGGGCAGCAGCAGCAGCAAGGCCACGGCCCAACGCCAGAAATTCAGCGCCACCGGCGGAATCTGTCCGACGCTGGCGCGGGCGATCAGAGCGTTCCCGGCCCAGAACAAGGCCGGAAGAACCAGAAGCAGCAACCAGCGGGTCCGTTGCGACACGGCAGATCCGATCAGGGCAGCAGGTGCCCGTCGACCACCCGCCGGGCCGCGGCTTCGGCGATGGCGCGGTTGAACAGCGGGCTGTAATGCACGACATCGACATAGGCATTGCCGGCCGCCGGTTCCAGATCGGCCAGCCACAGCAGGTCGCCGTCGCCGGGGCGGCCGGCACCGCGGGTCTCGGCCATGCGGGAATAGCCCTTGGCCACGGCGACCAGCGGCGTCATCTCGGCGGGCGAGACGGCGACGACGCGCTTGGCGTTGTCATAGCCGTAGCCGGGAACCGGCTGCTGGACGAACAGCACGCGGAATCCGAAGCGTTCGGCGATGGCCGAGATCATGCGGCGGTTGGCGTCGAGCCGGGCCAAGGCCTTTTCGACGTCGCCGTCGCCGGCACAGGGCGGCACCAGGGAATCGGGCCGGGGCTCGTCGGGCAGCAGCCGCCGCACCACCTGCAGCAGGGCGGATTTTTCAAGCATCCCGGCCAGACCGTGGCGGGTTTCGGTCTGGGCCAGACGGGGGCTCCAGCCGGTCCGGTCGGGGGCGGCGCAGTGGCGCAGATCCTCAAGGCCGTCGATGAAGACGGCAAGGTCCGGCTTGCCCCCCGCGGTCAGCATCTGCTCCAGGGCGATGCGTTCCTGGGTCGAGAACCAGCCGGGGACGCCGAAATTGAATACCTGGGCCGGCTTTCCCGCCTCGCGCAGCAGGGCGTCCAGGTGGGCGGGAATGGTCTCGCCGTCCGGGCTGCCGGTGCCGAAGGCCGTCGAGCCGCCGAAGACGAACACCTTGGCCCCGCCCCCCTCGTCGGGTCGGGGAACCATCCGCCAGCCATCGTCGCCGACCACCACGTACCGGCCCCGGAACGGCTTCATGCGGTACTCGACCAGCGGCGCATAGACGGTATCGCGCAGGTCGCGGGTCTCGGCCAGCATCTCGCGGATGGGGGCGACATCGCCGGTGCCGTAAAGCTGCGCCAATTGCGCATCGGTCAAGGCGACGCTGGCAATCGGGCGCGGCTCGGGTATTCTGGACAAGGCGATTCCCGCCGCCAGCTCGGCGACCGGCAGCAGGACCAGCCCCAGCAGGCACAGCCGGGGAAAGACCCGGGCCAGAGTCGAGAAAAGGCTGAATTCGGTGCGGGTGCGGCGACGGCGCATCGGGGTCTCTGTCGGTGGGGCGTTGCCGCTGGTGATACCGCGAATGTGCTCAACTGGCAACGAGGAGCTGTCGGAAATGTTCGAGCTGAACGCCACGTTGTTCGCCGACACCATCCCGGTGACGGACTGGCCGCTGTGCCGGGTCCTGCTGGCGCGCGACGCCAATTATCCCTGGCTGATCCTGGTCCCGCGCCGCCACGGCATCACCGAACTCCACGAGTTGGATCAGACCGACCGCCACCTGCTGATGGACGAGATCGCCACCGCCACCCACCGGCTGCAGAACCTGACCGGCGCCCACAAAATGAACGTCGCCTCGCTGGGCAACGTGGTGCCGCAGCTGCATGTCCACGTCATCGCCCGCTTTCCGTCGGACCCGGCCTGGCCCCGGCCGGTCTGGGGGGCCGTGCCGCCCCGCGCCTACGGCGACGCCGAACTGACGAAACTGCTGCAATCCCTGGCCTGAAGCAGCAGAGGCGGTTGAAGTTCGGCGCGAGGTGAACGATAATGCCGCCGAGAAGACACCTCGATACGGTGGACCGAAGGGGAGAAGCACGCATTCGATGACGCCGGCACGGGCCTCTGCGCCCCGCCGCCCCGCCGGCGCAATCCCGCCCAATTTCCGCCACGGACTTTGCCTACCCTCAAGGATACGGATCGGTGGTCACGCCGCCGGGCCGGTCGGACGTCGAGGTTGTTTCTTGTTCTGACAAACCCGTTACAAAATCTTGGGAGATGATGATGAAGAAGATCGGTCTGGCTCTTGCCGCCCTGCTGCTGGCCCCCGTCGTTGCCAACGCTCAGGAGGCCCCGGCTGCGTTCAATCAGTGCAAGGCCTGCCACAAGGTGGAAGCCGGCAAGCATGGCGTCGGCCCGTCCCTGGCCGGCGTGTTCGGCAAGAAGGCCGGCACCACCGAAGGCTTCAAGTATTCCGACGCCCACAAGGCCTCGGGCCTGACCTGGGACGAAGCCACCCTGGGCAAGTATCTGGCCGACCCCAAGGGTACCGTTCCCGGCAACAAGATGGCCTTCGCCGGCCTGAAGAAGCCCGAGGACGTGGCCGCCGTGGTCGCCTACCTGAAGACCCTGAAGTAGTCTTCCGCCGCAAGGCGTGCCTTGCGGGAACGCCGCCATCCCGGCCGGGATGGCGGCGTTCAGCGTTTCAGGGCATCGTCCAGGCTGCGCCGCCACAGCGGCACCGACACCGGCTGCCGCGACAGGATTTCCAGCCCCCCGTCGTCCAGGACCGCACGGCCGGGATGGGCGTGGCTCCACCGTTCGACCTCGGCGTCGCGGCGGGACAGCAGGTCGACGATGACCGGCCCGAACAGGACCAGCAAGGCGGTCAGCCACTCCCCCACCGGCCGATAGCGCCCCTTGCCGATGGAAAAATACGGCAACATGGCCGCCACCGCGGCCGCCGGATACCACGCCTCGCCGGTCACCCAGCGATTGGTGGTGAACAGCTCCGACACCGCGCCATCGGCGTCGAAGCCGACGGCGACCAGATGACAGGGAGCATCGGGAGCATCCGGGACCGGAACCGTCGGCAACAGCCCCGCCGGCATGCCCTTGGGCCGCAGGAACAGGTGGAGATGCCCGAACTCGTTGCCGCGGTGGACGTGATAATAAAACTGCGAATGACTGGTGAAATCGTAGACGTCGCCTTCGGGATAATGCCGGAACGGCACCGCCCGCGCCGCGCCGGCCAGCAGCGACGGCGGATCGCCGCCGGCCGCCGCCATTTCCGCATCCAGTCGCGCCACCGTCTCGCCTGCGGCGATCAGCCGTTCGAGGTCGGGATAAGCCAGCGACTCCAGCAGCGCGCTCACTTCAGATTGGTCTCCGCATAGAATTTCTCGGCGCCGTCATGCAGCTTCACCGTCAGGCCTTCCTTGGCCGTGCCTTGCTTCGACAGCCCCTTCAGGACCGGATGCAGGCGGGTGAAAGCCCCGAAATTGGTGTGGACCGCCTTCAGGATGGCATGGACGTCCTCGGGGGCCAGGCGGGTCGACCCCACCAGAACCGCCCGCACCTGCAGGCTGGGCAGATCTTCCTTCAGGCCTTCGTAACTGCCCTTGCGGATGAAAGCCGGGCTAAGCCACGACGCCCGCTTCAGGGACGCTTCCACCGACTTGACGGGGATGGGGACCGGCACCGCGTCGCATTCGTCGATTGCGGCCAGGGCTTCGCTCATCGGATGCACGCCGGTGAAGAAGGCGGCATCGATATTGCCCTCGCACAGTTCGACCCCCTGGTCGCTGAGATCAAGCTCGACCGCCGGCGACAGATCGCCCTCGGTCAGGCCCGACGCCTCCAGCACCGCCTCGGCCATGCTGCGCTGAAACGAACCGGGCCGCCCCAGATTGACGCGCTTGCCCTTGAAATCGGCCACCGACTTGATGCCTGCCCCCTGGCGGGCCAGAATCAGCACAGTCTCGCCGTGCAGGCTGAGGATGGCCCGCATGTCGGCGAACGGCCCGGCCTCCTTGAAGCCGTCGCGTCCCTGGGCGGCCAGTTGGGCGGCCCGCGACTGCAGGATCGCCAGATCAGCCTCGCCCGAGCGCAGCGACGCCACGTTGGCAGCGGATCCGGAAGACGGCATCACCGCACATCCGACGCCCCACGGACGCTCCTTGTTCAGGACCCGGCACAGGGCGCCGGCGACGGGAAAATAATATCCGGTGACCTCGCCAGAGGCGATCACCAGAGGCCGCGGCTCGGCCGCCCATCCCGGCAGGGACAGCCCCGCCACCATCACCGCTGCCCACGCAGCCATCCCACGCTTCACCGGATCATCCTCCCATGCCTCGCATCCGAGCATCATACCCCTCTGCCCGCCCCCCCGGAAGCCCTGCCGGGCGGCCTGCCCGCACCGTCAAAACATGAAAAAATATCTAAAATTTGAGTCAAAAAGAGTTGCCATCGGCTTTTTTCATCGACACTATCGCAGTAATTGATCGGGGAAGGGGGGAGGAAACAGGTGAAAAAGCCCGCACTGCTGACGACACTGGCGTTATTCGCCGCCGCCCTGTCGTCGCCTGCCTCCGCCATCCAGTGCGTTCCTTACGCCCGCGAAGTTTCCGGCCTGCAGCTGAAGGGCGACGCCTGGCAGTGGTGGAGCGCCGCCGCCGGGGTTTACGAACGGGGCCGCGCCCCCCGGGAAGGCGGGGTTCTGGTCTTCTCGCGCCAGGGCAGCATGCGCCACGGCCATGTCTCGGTCGTCACCCGCGTGGTCAGCAACCGCGTGGTGCTGGTCGATCATGCCAACTGGGCCCCGACCCGCGGCCGCGGCCGCGGCGAGGTCACCACCAACGTCTCGGTTCTGGACGTCTCTCCCAAGAACGACTGGAGCCAGGTGCGCGTCTGGTTTGCCGCCAGCGGCGACTATGGCAGCCGGGTCTATCGTACCGATGGCTTCGTGTGGGAGCCGGGGTCGCGCCCCAGCGGCAAGCGGCCGGCCGTGCAGCAGGCCGCCTTGACCCGCGCCATCGAAATGTTCCCCACCGCCCCGGCCAAGGCCGAGCCCGCGCCCTCCCCCGCCGTGGCTTTGGCGGCGGCCGCCCCCGCCCCGGTGGCTGAACCCGTCGCGGCTCCGCCCCAATCCGTGGCGGAACACCGGGATTCCGGCAACAGCGCCGTCCGCGCCGCCAAGGCGGTGTTCCGCCGCCCGGCCGCCGGGACCGTTCTTTTCAACTGATACGAAGCCCGGATAATTCATTCGGGCTTCGTATCCAGCGCCCATACAAGGGCGCGGCCAAGGCCGCGGATGCGGTCGCCCGGCGAGGGCTTGGGAACCCGAATGAATCATTCTGGTTCCGTATGACGGCCCCGAACCGCTGAAACCGGCGCACCCTGGCGGGTGGCGCCGGTTTTTTGTTGGCTGGCCGTCCGGGCAAATCTGGATTCTCTGTAAATCACCCCCCGTTCGGGCGGTTTTTGGTCATGTTGCAGTGCAAGGGTAGGGCAAAACCTACTCTTTTCGTTTGCGTTTTCGATTATATTCGCTAATATACCCTTCCACCGGGCAGGGCCACTGGGGACCCCCCGGCAAGGAACGATCATCATGGGAGCTCAAGCCAGTCGGCCGATCGACATCGTCATCGCCGAAAAGAATCCGCTGCTGCAAAGCAGTCTGGTCAAGCTGTTCGCCGGCGACGAACGATTCTGTCTGGTGGCCGTCACCGATGACGGCGAACGCTTCATCGAGGCGGTCGAGCGATTGCCCTTCGACGTCGGCATCATCGGCTGGGAAATGCCCTACATGGATGGCCGCGCCGTCCTGCAATCCCTGCGCGGCAAAAGCGACGCGCCGCGCCTGATCGTCTACACCGGCAGCCCCAACCCCGATGTTCCGCGTCAGGCCATGACCCTGGGAGCCGCCGGTTTCTGCTCGAAGCGCGAGCCGCCGGAACAGCTGATCGACACCATCCAGGCCGTCGCCGCCGGCCGCATGGTGTTCCCGTTCATCGACGTTTCCAGCCTGGCGTCCGACCCGCTGGCCGGCCTGACCCCGCGCGAACGCGAGTTGCTGGCCGCGCTGGCCAGCGGCCTGACCAACCAGCAGATGGCCAGCCAGCTGGACATCTCGCTGAACACCGTCAAGTTCCACCTGAAGAATCTGTACGACAAGCTGGGCGTCGGCAACCGGGCCCAGGCCGTGGCCTTTTATCTCAAGGGGCGCGAGAACCGCTAGGCAGGCGTTCAGCGTCGGTTCATCCACGCGCAGGCATGGTGGCGGGATCGTTTAACCTTGCGTGGAGCCGCGTCATGCCTTCCGGTCGCTACGACCCCCTTGCCAAAAGCCTGCACTGGCTGATGGCCCTGATGATCATCGCCCTGTGGTCCGTCGGCATCATCATGGAAGATCTGCCCAAGGGCGATTTCCGGTCGCAGGTCTTCGGCATCCACAAGGCGGTCGGGACATTGATCCTGGCCCTGGTGGTCCTGCGCCTGGTCTGGCGCACCACCCGCCGGATGCCGGCGTTCCCCGACACGATGACCGACATCGAACGCCTGGCCGCCCATGCCGGCCATATCGCCCTTTACGCCCTGATGATCCTGCTGCCCATCGACGGCATCTTGCTGTCGCAGACGGGGGGGCGGGCCGTCGACGTGTTCGGCTGGACGGTGCCCACCCTGATCGGCAAGGACAAAGTCCTGCACGAACTGTTCGAAGGCGCCCATTCGGCGATGGCCTGGGTCCTGGCCCTGATCCTGGCGGGACATGTCGTTGCCGCCCTGCGGCACCATTTCATTCTGAAGGACAATGTCCTGACCCGCATGCTGCCGGGTAGGGGATGACCACCCTATCGGGTCAAGTCCCATCCCATTATTGACTTGACCTCCCCACTCGGGCAGGGTGACGCCCCTCCACAAGAGATTGGCGTCACCTCCGGGTGGGTGTTCCCTCCTTCGCCCCCGCCCGACACACTCAAAGAAAATGGTTCCTTTGGGAGGAAGTCTCGGGATGACGGAGATCACCGACGTGCGGTCGGGCCGATCGCTGGGGGCATATGACCTGCGTCGCGCCACCGAGGCGGCTGCCCGCGCGGCCTATGCCTGGATCGGCCGCGGCGACAAGTCGCAGGGCGATTGCGCGGCCATCACCGCCATCGAGACCGAGCTGGCCGCCTTGGGCTGCAATGCCCAGATCCTGATCGGCGAAGGCCCGCGCGAGGAAACCAGCCAGCTGTACCACGGACAGCGGTTCGGCGATCCCGGTCGCCTGCCGCAATGGGACATCGCCGTCGATCCGGTGGAAGGCACCAGCTTCCTGGCCAAGGGCATGACCAACGCGATGGCCTGTCTGGCGATGGCCCCGACCGGATCGCTGTTCGACCCCGGTCCCGCCTTCTACATGGAGAAATTCGCCGGCCCGCCGGCGGTCAAGGGCCGCATCGACCCGCAGGCGCCGGTCGAGGACAAGCTGACGACCCTGGCCGGGGCACTGAACAAGCCGGTCGAGGATTTGACCATCTATGTCCTGGAAAAGCCCCGCCACCGCGAACTGGTGGAACGCATCCATGCCAAGGGCGCCCGCGTCGCCCTGTATCCGGCCGGCGATGTCGCCGGCGCCCTGATGGCCGCCATTCCCGGATCGGGCATCGACGCCCTGATGGGAACCGGCGGCTGCCCGGAAGGCATGCTGTCGGCCTGCGCCATCCGGGTGATGGGCGGCGAGTTCATGGCCCGCATCGACCCGCAGCTGGCGACCGAGCGCCGCGCCGTCGAAGCCGCCGGCATGGACATGGAACAATGGCGCCGGCTGGAAGAACTGGTCCGCTCTCCCGAGGTGGTGTTCTGCGCCACCGGCATCACCACCGGCCTGCTGTTCGAGGGGATCGAGCGCACCGCCACCCATGAACGCACCCAGACCCTGCTGGTGGGCGGCGGCGCCGGCGAGCGCCAGCTGCTGACCAGCTGGCACCGGCGCATACCGTGAGGAGCTGGCAGATGCCCCACAACCGTGTCATCGACCGTCCGGTGATCCTGGGTCTGGTCGGCGATTCCGCCGCCGGCAAGAGCACCCTGGCCTCGGGCATCGCCGCCATTCTGGGGACCGGGCGGGTCGCCGTGCTGCGCTCGGACGACTACCACCGCCATTCCCGCGCCGAGCGCCGCCGCAACGGCATCACCGCCCTGAACCCCAAGGCCAACCATCTGGACATCCTGGAACAGCATCTGTGCCTGCTGCGCCAGGGCAAGCCGGTCCTGAAGCCGGTCTACGACCATGCCCGGGGAACCCTGGAGCGCCCGGCCCTGCTGGAGCCCCGCGACTTCATCATCGTCGAGGGACTGCTGGGCTATCACAGCCGCACCTTGCGCGACTGCTACGACGTCAAGGTCTTCCTGGATCCCGACGAGGACCTGCGCATCGGCTGGAAACATGCCCGCGACTGCGCCGAGCGCGGCTATACCCCCGACGAGGTCGCCGCCTCGCTGGAGCGGCGGCGCGACGACAGCCAGTCCCACATCCTGCCGCAGCGGACCTTCGCCGACATGGTGGTGCGCTTCCACCGGCCCGACGACGCCCCCGACGAAAGCGGCATCCGCCTGAACGCCCGCCACCTGCTGCGCCCCACCCTGCCCCACCCCGACCTCGGGCCGGTTCTGGATGCCGGCGGCAAGACCGGCTTCCGGCTGGCGCTGGCCCGCGACACCGACGGCAAGCCGGTCGACGTCCTGGATATCGCCGGCGACATCGAACCGCGCCGCGCCAAGGCGGTGGAAGACCTGCTGTGGAGCCTGATCCCCGAGGCCAGCCATCTGCGCGCCCCTTTGGGCCAGTTCACCGATCACCGCGGCCAGCCCCAGCAAAGCCATTCGCTGGCCCTGTCGCAACTGTTGCTTACCTATCACCTCGTCAAGGCCGCCCTGGGCCATTTCGCCCGTTAACCGACAAAGGATCTCCCGCCGATGACCGCTTCCGCCACGATCGCCGAAATGTCCAATGCCATCCGCTTCCTGTCGATGGATGCCGTCGAGAAGGCCAAGTCCGGCCATCCCGGCATGCCGATGGGCATGGCCGACGTCGCCGCCGTCCTTTACACCCGGTTCATGAAGTTCGACGCCAGGAACCCGCGCTGGGCCGACCGCGACCGCTTCGTGCTGTCGGCCGGGCACGGGTCGATGCTGCTGTACTCGCTGGGCTACCTGACCGGCTATGACGATCTCGACATCGAGCAGATCAAGAACTTCCGCCAGTTGGGCTATCGCACCGCCGGCCACCCCGAGTTCGGCCATGTCGCCATCGCCGACACCACCACCGGCCCGCTGGGCCAGGGCATCACCAACGCCGTCGGCATGGCGCTGGCCGAGGCGATGCAGGCCGCCCGCTACGGCAAGGACATCGTCGACCACTACACCTACGTCATCGCCGGCGACGGCTGCCTGATGGAAGGCATCAGCCAGGAAGCCATCACCCTGGCCGGCCACCTGAAGCTGGCCAAGCTGATCGTGCTGTGGGACGACAACCACATCTGCATCGACGGCGACACCGCCCTGTCCACCTCGGACGACCAGGCCCGGCGCTTCGCCGCCGCCGGCTGGAACACCCTGGCCTGCGACGGCCACGACCACGACGCCGTCGCCAAGGCCATCGAGGCCGCCCGCAAGGCCGACAAGCCGACCCTGATCGCCTGCCGCACGGTCATCGGCAAGGGCGCCCCCACCAAGTGCGGCACCGAGAAGGTCCACGGCGCCCCCCTGGGCGCCGACGAGATCAAGGCCGCCCGCGAGGCCCTGAACTGGCCGTACGAGCCCTTCGCCGTCCCCGACGCCGTGCTGTCGGCGTGGCGGGCCGCCGGCACCCGCGGCGGCGCCGAGCGCGCCGCCTGGGAAGCCCGGGTCGCCAAGATGGACGCCGCCGCCAGGGCCGAGTTCGAACGCACCAACGCAGGCCGCCTGCCCGACGGCTGGCAGAAGGCCATCAGCGACTTCAAGAAGAAGACCTCGGCCGAAGGTCCGAAGGTCGCCACCCGCAAGGCCAGCCAGGACGTGCTGGAAGTGGTCACTGCCGCCATCCCGGAAATGGTCGGCGGTTCGGCCGACCTGACCCATTCCAACCTGACCGACACCAAGGCCTGCAAGCCGTCGGTCAAGCCCGGGGAATTCGCCGGCCGCTACATCCATTACGGCATCCGCGAGCACGGCATGGCCGCGGTGATGAACGGCATGGCCCTGCATGGCGGCTTCGTCCCCTATGGCGGCACCTTCCTGATTTTCGCCAATTATCTGTGGCCGGCCCTGCGCATGTCGGCCCTGATGGAGCAGCGGGTTCTGTACGTGCTGACCCACGATTCCATCGGCCTGGGCGAAGACGGCCCGACCCACCAGCCCATCGAGACGGTGGCGGCCCTGCGGGCCACCCCCAACACCCTGGTGTTCCGTCCCGCCGACGCCGTCGAGACCGCCGAGGCCTATGAACTGGCCCTGCTGAACGACAAGGGGCCGTCCTGTTTCGCCCTGTCCCGCCAGAACCTGCCGACGGTGCGTACCGCCCACACCGACGACAACCTGACCGCCAAGGGGGCCTATGTCCTGGCCGAGGCGGAGGGCAAGCGTCAGGTGACGATCCTCGCCACCGGCTCGGAAGTGTCGCTGGCGCTGGAAGCCCGCAAGCTGCTGGCCGGCAAGGGCGTCGCCGCCGCCGTGGTGTCGATGCCGTGTTGGGAGCTGTTCGATCGTCAGCCGAAGGAGTATCGTGCTTCCGTCCTGGGTGAAGGGTGCGTGCGTGTGGCCGTCGAGGCCCTCACCACCTTCGGCTGGGACCGCTATGTCGGTCTCGACGGCGCCGTCATCGGCATGTCCGGTTTCGGCGCCTCGGCCCCGGCCGACAAGCTGTACGAGCATTTCGGCATCACCGCCCAGGCGGTCGCCGACGCGGCTCTGGCCCGTCTGTAGAGTTTCGATAAGGGAGAAGAATAAATGGCTCTCGTTTCCTTGCGCCAGCTGCTCGACCATGCGGCCGAGAACGGCTATGGCCTGCCTGCCTTCAACGTCAACAACATGGAGCAGGTCAAGGCGATCATGGAGGCCGCCGCCGCGACCGACAGCCCGGTGATCCTGCAGGGTTCGGCCGGCGCCCGCAAATATGCCGGCGAGGCCTTCCTGCGCCACCTGATCCTGGCCGCCCTGGAGGCCTATCCCGACGTTCCGGTGTGCATGCACCAGGATCACGGCACCAGCCCGGCGGTGTGCGCCCGCGCCATCCAGTCCGGCTTCTCGTCGGTGATGATGGACGGCAGCCTGAAGGAAGACGGCAAGACCCCGTCCGACTGGGACTACAACGTCAACACCACCCTGGCGGTGGTGAAGATCGCCCACGCCTGCGGCGTCTCGGTCGAAGGCGAACTGGGCTGCCTGGGCTCTCTGGAAACCGGCCAGGCCGGCGAAGAGGACGGCGTCGGCGCCGAGGGCACGCTGGACCACTCGCAGCTGCTGACCGACCCCGACGAAGCGGCCCAGTTCGTCAAGCAGACCCAGGTCGACGCCCTGGCCATCGCCATCGGCACCAGCCACGGCGCCTACAAGTTCACCAAGAAGCCGACCGGCGCGGTGCTGCGCATCGACCGGGTCAAGGAAATCCACGCCCGCATCCCCACCACCCATCTGGTGATGCACGGTTCGTCGTCGGTGCCGCAGGACTGGCTGGAAATCATCAACAATTACGGCGGCGACATGGGATCGACCTATGGCGTGCCGGTGGAAGAGATCGTCGAGGGCATCAAGCACGGCGTCCGCAAGATCAACATCGACACCGACCTGCGCATGGCCTCGACCGGCTCGATCCGCAAGTTCCTGGCCGAACACCGCAAGGAATTCGACCCGCGCAAGTACTACAAGGTGGCCCAGGATGCGATGGTCGGCATCTGCAAGGCCCGCTATGAAGCCTTCGGCGCCGCCGGCCAGGCCGCCAAGATCAAGGTCAAGAGCCTGGAAGAGATGAGCACCGCCTACGGCAAGGGCTCGCTCGACCAGAAGATCAACTAGAAGCACGGGCAGGGCCGGGCGACGCTGTCCCCGGCCCTGACTCTGTCCGCAGGGAGGAAACCACCATGTCCGTTCTGATCGCCCCATCCATCCTGTCCGCCGATTTCGCCCAGTTGGGCGCCGAGGTCAAAGCCGTCGACGAGGCGGGCTGCGACTGGATCCACATCGACGTGATGGACGGCCATTTCGTCCCCAACCTGACCTTCGGCCCGCCGGTCATCAAGGCCATCCGGCCGTGGACAGGCAAGACCTTCGACGTCCATCTGATGATCGACCCGGCCCAGCCCTATCTGGAAGACTACGCCAAGGCCGGGGCCGACATCATCACCGTCCATGCCGAGGCCGACAAGCATCTCGACCGTTCGCTGCAATTCATCAAGAGCCTGGGCAAGAAGGCCGGCGTCAGCCTGAACCCGCACACTCCGGAAGGCATCATCGAATACGTCCTGGACCGCCTGGACATGGTGCTGGTGATGAGCGTCAATCCCGGCTTCGGCGGCCAGAGCTTCATCGAAAGCCAGCTGGAAAAGATCGCCCGCATCAAGCGCATGATCGGCTCGCGCCCCATCGACATCCAGGTCGACGGCGGCGTCACCGCCGACAATGCCTGGAAGGTCGCCGCCGCCGGCGCCACCTGCCTGGTGGCGGGATCGGCGGTGTTCAAGACCAAGGATTACGCCGCCAACATCGCCGCGATCCGCAATTCCAGGGCATAGGGCCGGCCACGCAGGGGGATCGCATTTGGCGATCACCCTGACCCGCCACGAAATCCATATGGAGCCTTTACGGGAACCGGCGCCACTGTGGGGCCGGTTCAACCGCTTCGCAGGCTCCTCATGTCCCGTTCATCCGTCGAAGCCGGCCCCGGCCGCCTTGCAGCCTTGTGCCTGGGTGCCGTCGGCGTCGTTTATGGCGATATCGGCACCTCGCCGCTTTACGCCGTCAAGGAATGCTTCGGAGCCGGCGGCGGCGTCACCCCTGCCCCCACCGCCGTCCTGGGCATCCTGTCCCTGGTGTTCTGGGCCATCATCCTGGTGGTCTCGCTGAAATACATGCTGTTCGTCCTGCGCGCCGACAATCGCGGCGAGGGTGGCATCCTGGCCCTGCAGGCACTGGTCACATCGGCCGGGCTGGGATCGCCGCTGGTGATCGGACTGGGACTGTTCGGCGCGGCACTGTTCTTCGGCGACGGGATGATCACGCCGGCAATCTCGGTTCTGTCGGCCGTCGAAGGACTGCAGGTCGCCGACGATCGCCTGGCGGCCTATGTGGTGCCGCTGTCGCTGCTGGTTCTGGTCGCCCTGTTCGCCATCCAGAAGCACGGCACCGCCCGGGTCGGCGCCCGGGTCGGCCCGGTCATGCTGGTCTGGTTCGCCGCCATCGGCAGCCTGGGGTTGCACCAGATTTTCCTGGCTCCGGCCGTGCTGGCCGCCGTCGATCCCCGTCTGGGCCTTGAGTTCCTGGCCGCCGATCCCCTGCGGGCCTTCCACGTGCTGGGGGCGGTGGTCCTGGCCGTCACCGGCGGCGAGGCGCTTTATGCCGACATGGGCCATTTCGGCCGCCGCCCCATCCGGATCGCCTGGTTCGGCATCGCCATGCCCGGGCTGCTGCTGAATTATTTCGGCCAGGGCGCCCTGATCATCGGCGATGCCGCCGCCGTCGACAATCCGTTCTACCAGATGGTTCCCGGCTGGGGACTGTATCCGATGGTGGGGCTGGCGACCGCGGCAACGGTGATCGCGTCGCAGGCGGTGATTTCCGGGGTGTTCTCGATCACCCGTCAGGCCGTGCAACTGGGGCTGCTGCCGCGTGTCGACATCGACCACACGTCCGACGAGGAACAGGGCCAGATCTACATCGCCTCGGCCAACTGGCTGCTGCTGGCCGCCGTGGTGGTTCTGGTGGTCGGCTTCCGGTCGTCGTCGAACCTGGCCGCGGCCTATGGAATCGCCGTCACCGGCACGATGGCCATCACCACCATCCTGGCGCTGCTGGTGGCGCGCCGCCAGTGGGGCTGGTCCAAGGTCGTCTGCCTGGGACTGGGAGGCGCGCTGCTGACCATCGACCTGTCGTTCATGGGGGCCAACCTGCTGAAGATTCCCGATGGCGGCTGGGTTCCCCTGGCGGTGGGCGGAGGGATGTTCGCCCTGATGACCACCTGGATGCGCGGCCGCCGGGCCTTGCAGCAGCAGCTTTCCCGGGACTCGCTGCCGATCGGAACCTTCCTGGACCGGCTTCCCGACGTTCCCCGCGTGGCGGGGACGGCAATCTTCATGACCGGCAACACCGATTCGGTGCCGATCGCCCTGTTGCACAATCTGAAACACAACAAGGCCCTGCACCAGCGGGTGGTGCTGTTGCGGGTGATCACCGACGACACCCCGCGGGTTCCGGCCCGCGACCGCATCGCTGTCGCCCCCCTGGCGGACGGCTTCTTCCGCCTGACCATCCGCTACGGCTTCTTCCAGGACCCGGACATTCCCAAGGCCCTGCGGCTGGCCAAGGCGTTCGGACTGGAATTCGACCTGATGTCCACGTCGTTCTTCGTCGGCCACGAAACCATTCTGCCGGCCACGGATGCCGCGATCCTGCCGTTCTGGCAATCGTCGATCTTCATGATGCTGACCCGCATCTCGGCCCGGGCCACCGATTTCTTCCGCATCCCGCCCAACCGCGTGGTCGAGCTGGGAACCCAGGTCCGGCTATGAATCGGTCTTCAGGCGATAGCCGACCCCGGGGTCGGTGACGATCAGACGGGGGGCGGACGGGTCTTCCTCCAGCTTCTGCCGCAATTGGTTGACGTAGACCCGCAGATAGGCCGTGTCGTCGACATGGGCCGGCCCCCATACCGCCCGCAGGATGTGCTTGTGGGTCAGGACATGGTCCGGCTGCCCGGCCAGCAGGCGCAGCAGGTCCCATTCCCGCCGCGACAGACGAATTTCGCGGCCGGCACGGGTGACGACGGTCCGCACCGTGTCGATGACCACGTCGCCCACCGCCACCGGAGCGGCGTCGCAGCCCCGCCGGGGCCGCAGCAAGGCCCGGATGCGGGCCATCAGTTCGGCGATACCGAAGGGCTTGGTGACGTAATCGTTGGCACCGCGATCCAATGCCTCGACCTTGTCCATCTCGTCGGCGCGCACCGACAGCACGATGATCGGGACCACCTGGGACTGGCGAATGGCCCCGATGACCTCTTGTCCATCCCCATCGGGCAGCCCCAGGTCCAGCACCACCAGATCGGGCCGGGCATTGCCGATGGCGGCCAGCGCCGCCTTGCCGGTCGCCGCCTCGCTGACCCGATATCCCTGCGCCGACAGCGAAATGCGCAGGAAGCGACGGATCGGTTCTTCATCGTCGACGATCAGGATATGGGAGGTCATGTTCCCTCCGCCGGGACGGCCGGAGCCTGAGATTGCGGCAGACGGATCACGAAGCGACAGCCCGTCCCTTCCGGCGCCCCCTGCGCCGTCACGGCCCCCCCGTGGGCGGCGACGATTCCCCGGCAGATGGCCAGCCCCAGCCCGGTCCCGGCGGTCCGGCCGTCACCCTGCCCGACCCGGTGGAACATGTCGAACACCGCGTCGCGCTGGTCCGGCGGGATACCGCAGCCGCAATCGTCGACGGCGATGACGGCGGTCTCGCCATCCATCCAGGCGCCCAGCCGGACCTCGGTTCCGGCCGGGGAATATTTGCCGGCATTGTCCAGCAGGTTGAACAGCGCCTGTTCCAGCAAGACGGCGTCGACCCAGGCCAGCAGGCGTTGCGGCGGCAGGTCAAGCCGGATCTGATGAACCGGATCGATCGCCAGAAAACGGCGGCGCGCATTGTCGGCGATGTCACCGAGATCGGCCCAGTCGCGGCGCGGAACCAGCGCCCCGGCCCCCAGGCGGGTCATGTCGAGGAGATTTTGCACGAAGCGGTTCAGACGCAATGCCTCGCCCTCGATGGCGGCGGCGAGTTCCCGGCGGCTGCCGGCGTCAAGAGCGCCGTCCAGCGTCGACAGGGCCGAGGCAGCCCCCAGAATGGACGCCAGCGGCGTGCGCAGGTCATGCGACAGCGACGACAGAAGCGCCGCGCGCAGCCGCTCGCGCTCGGCCGTCAGGCGTGCTTCCTCGACGGACGAGGCCAGGGTGGTCCGCTCGATGGCCACGGCGGCCTGATCGGCCAGGGCATCCAGCAAAGCCATCGTCTCCGCCGTCTGATGCTCGACCCGCACCCCCAGCACGCCCACGCCCCCCCGGTCGGTATGCATGGGCAGGAACAGCCAGTCGCCCCCCGGCAGGATGCCCGTTCCGCCCCCGGCCCTCTTGCCCTGACGCCATGCCCAGGACGCCGCAGACCACGATACCTCGTCCAGGCGATCACGGGACGGACAGCCGGCGGCGACGGCAAGCCCGTTATCGGCCGGCAGCAGAACCAGCGAGCCCCCCCGTACCGTCGCGGCCACGTGGTCCACCACTGCCCGGAGCACGTCGTCCAGCCCCGCCGAGGCCGAGGCCCGGCTGGAGAATTCATAGAGATTCCCGATCCGCCGGGCGTTTTCCCACGAGGCTTCCATCTCCTGACGCAGACGTGCCGTCAGATTGGAAACGATCACCGCCGCCACCAGGAAGAACACCACGGTCAGGATGTTCTGCGCATCGCTGATGGCCAGGGTATAGCGCGGCTCGGTGAAAAAGAAATTGAAGGCGATGAAACTGGCCAACGAGGCGGCGATGGCCGGCCACCGGCCACCGTGGCGGGCGACCAGCAGAACGGCCATCAGATAGGCGACGGAAATGTTGGCGATCGGCAGCCCGGCCCGGTCGATGGCGAATCCCAGCAGGGTCGCGGCAGCCGGAGCGGCGACAGTCAACGGCACATGGGCAAGCGGCTTGACCTCCATGCGCCACAGGAACCGATCCGGGGACAAGGGGTCAAGTCCTATCGGGATAATTCCAGACATGAACCAGATACAGGCCGAATCCGACCGCGACAGCCAAGCCAAGGCAGATTCCGAGAAGATCGAGGGATGACATGACCGACCTCGTCAGACAACCGAAGACCCGCTCAGGGTGGCACCCGGCCCCATCAAGGATCGACAGGAGAAGCGCCGCCTTCCTTTACGCCCCTTTTATGACGGCCGTTGTCACAAAACCTTCATCCTCCCATCGCGGTTCTGTAACACAGACCGAATAGAGTGGCACCGCCAAGGCCGCCCGGACTTTGGCGACGCTCCATCTGCCCACTCGGAGGCTCCCATGAGCAAGAAACTGGCCGTTGCGGCCGCTGCCCTCGCCACCGTCGCCTTCGCCGGCGCCGCCCAGGCCCGCGACCAGATCCGTATCGTCGGCTCGTCGACGGTGTATCCCTTCACCACCGCGGTGGCCGAACAGTTCGGCAAGACCGGCAAGTTCAAGACCCCGGTCGTGGAAAGCACCGGCACCGGCGGCGGCTTCAAGCTGTTCTGCGCCGGCATCGGGCCGGATCATCCCGATCTGACCAACGCGTCGCGCGCCATCAAGAAGTCCGAGGTCGAGACCTGCGGCAAGAACGGCGTCGCCGACATCGTCGAGATGAAGGTCGGCTATGACGGCATCGTGCTGGCTGCTTCCAAGAAGGCCAAGCACATGGACGTCACCCGCGCCCAGCTTTTCCTGGCCCTGGCCAAGGAGGTGCCCCAGGGCGGCAAGCTGGTGCCCAATCCCTACACCGCCTGGAACCAGATCGACCCCAAGCTGCCGGCCCAGAAGATCGAAGTCCTTGGCCCGCCCCCGACCTCGGGCACCCGCGACGCCTTCATCGAACTGGTGATGGAAGTCGCCGCCGAAAGCTTCCCGGAACTGAAGGACCTGAAGAAGACCGACGAAAAGGCCTTCAAGAAGGCCTATGCCTCGATCCGCGAGGATGGCGGCTATGTCGAGGCCGGCGAGAACGACAACCTGATCGTTCAGAAGCTGGACGCCAATCCCAACGCCTTCGGCATCTTCGGCTATTCCTTCCTGGACCAGAATGCCGACAAGCTGCAGGGATCGATGGTCGACGGCGTCGCCCCGACCTTCGACGCCATCGCCGCCGGCAAATACCCGGTGTCGCGTCCGCTGTTCGTCTATGCCAAGAAGGCCCATGTCGGACAGATCCCCGGCATCAAGGAATACCTGGCCGAGTACACCTCGGAAAAGGCCTGGGGCAAGACCGGCTATCTGGCCGACAAGGGCCTGATTCCCATGCCCGACGCCGAACGCAAGGAATGGGCCGCCCGGGTCAATGGCCTGGAAGCCCTGAAGATGCAATAGTGCTTCTGCGGCCATCCTTTCCCGGGATGGCCGCACCCTTTTTCCCGATCCGTGGTCGCCATGCAGCTTCTCGTCCTTTCTCTGGTTCTTCTGGCCCTGACCGCCCTGGGCTATCGCCTGGGGCGCGGCCGCGCCCTGGCCGTCATCGATTGCCATCCCCGCCACCTTCACTCGCTGCCCAGCTATCACGGCTATTGGGTAGCCATGTGGTGCGGCCTGCCCGCCCTGCTGGTTCTGGCCGGATGGCTGATGTTCGAGCCATCGCTGCTGCGCGCCCTGGTCATGTCGGCCCTGCCGGCCGAGCTGGCCGGCCTGCCTGACGAACGGCTGGCCCTGGTCTACAACGAAGTCCGCAACGTCGCCCGCTACGGCCACAGCGCCAGTTCGGCCGCGGTCGCCGACGCCGCCCGGCATTACGCCTCGCTGCGCCAGACCATCTTCGCCGCCGCGGCTCTGGCCGCCCTTTCCCTGGCCATCGCCGGACTGGTCTATGCCCGCTCGCGCATACACCGCCAGTTGCGGGCCCGCAATCGGGTCGAATCCGCCATCCGGGTCTTCCTGATCGCCGCGTCGCTGGTCGCGATCTTCACCACCATCGGCATCGTGCTGTCGCTGCTGTTCGAATCCCTGCGTTTCTTCCAGTCGGTCTCGGTGTCCGAATTCCTGTTCGGCACCTCGTGGAGCCCGCAGATGGCGATCCGCAGCGATCAGGTCGGCAGTTCGGGCGCCTTCGGGGCGGTGCCGCTGTTCACCGGCACCTTGCTGATCGCCGGCATCGCCCTGCTGGTGGCGGTGCCCCTGGGCCTGCTGTCGGCGGTGTACATGGCCGAATACGCCGCGCCGCGCTTCCGTGCCGTGGTCAAGCCGCTGCTGGAAATCCTGGCCGGCATTCCCACCGTGGTCTACGGTTTCTTCGCGGCGCTGACCGTGGCCCCGTTCATCCGCGACGCCGGCGCCGCCCTTGGCCTCACCGTCGCCTCGGAAAGCGCCCTGGCCGCCGGCCTGGTCATGGGCATCATGATCATTCCCTTCGTCTCGTCCCTGGCCGACGACGTCATCACCGCGGTGCCGCACAGCCTGCGGGAAGGGTCCTACGGTCTGGGCGCCACCAAGTCGGAAACCATCACCCTGGTGGTGCTGCCGGCGGCCCTGCCGGGCATCGTCGGCGGAGTGCTGCTGGCCGCCAGCCGGGCCATCGGCGAAACCATGATCGTGGTGATGGCCGCCGGTCTGGCCGCCAACCTGACGGCCAACCCCCTGGAAGCGGTGACCACCGTCACCACTCAGATCGTCACCCTGCTGGTGGGCGACCAGGAATTCGACAGCCCGAAAACCCTGGCGGCCTTCGCCCTGGGTCTGGTCCTGTTCACCATCACCCTGGCCTTGAACATGGTCGCCCTTTCCATCGTCAACCGCTATCGGGAAAAGTATGACTGATAACAGCCCGACCGCCGCGGCGGCGCATCGTCCGTCTCTCGACGCGGCAGCCCATGTCAGGCGCCGCTATGCCGCCGAGCGCCGTTTCAAGGCCATCGGTCTGGGAGCGATCTTCCTGGCATTGGGTTTCCTGGCCATCCTGCTGTGGACCATCGTCTCGAACGGCCTGTCCGCCTTCATGCAGACCTATATCCGCGTCGACGTCCGCTTCGACGCCGAATCCATCGCCGGCGAGGATTATCAGGGAGCGATCAAATCCGCGCTTTACGCCCGCTTTCCGGCCGTGGAAAGCCGCGGCGAACGCCGCGAGCTGGCGGCCCTGCTGTCTTCGGGAGCCGACACCGCCCTGCGTCGCATGCTGACCGCCGACCCGTCGCTGGTCGGCACCACCAAGCCGGTCTGGCTGGTGGCGTCGGACGACGTCGACATGGCGATCAAGGGCCACATTTCCCGCCAGCCCGGCGCATCCGGCAACCGTCTGACCGACCGCCAGCTGGGCTGGCTGGGCGAGCTGGAGGCCGCCGGGACCGTTGAGAAACGCTTCAACACCATCTTGCTGAGCTCGGGCGATTCGCGTGAGCCGGAACTGGCCGGCCTGTGGGGCGCGGTGGTGGGGTCGGTGTTTTCCCTGGTCATCACCCTGATCGTGTCGTTTCCCCTGGGGGTCGCCACCGCCGTCTATCTGGAAGAGTTCGCCCCGAAAAACCGCTGGACCGCCCTGATCGAGGTCAACATCAACAATCTGGCGGCAGTGCCCTCGGTGGTGTTCGGCCTGCTGGGGCTGGCCATCTTCCTGAACTTCCTGGGGATGCCGCGTTCGGCCCCCCTGGTCGGCGGCCTGGTGCTGGCGCTGATCTGCCTGCCCACCATCATCATCGCCGGACGCGCCGCCCTGAAGGCGGTGCCGCCGTCGATCCGCGAAGCGGCCCTGGGATTGGGGGCGTCGCGGCTGCAGGTGGTCAACGACCATGTCCTGCCGCTGGCCATGCCCGGCATCATGACCGGCACCATCCTGGGCATGGCCCACGCCCTGGGCGAAACCGCGCCGCTGCTGATGATCGGCATGGTCGCCTTCATCGTCGACATTCCGGCCAGCCCGCTGGACCCGTCGGCAGTGCTGCCGGTGCAGGTCTATCTGTGGGCCGATTCCCCCGAACGCGCCTTCGTCGAACGCACATCGGCGGCGATCATGGCGTTGCTGCTGTTCCTGGGCGCCATGAACCTGGCGGCCATCCTGCTCCGCAAGAAATTCGAACGTCGCTGGTAGGCCCCCATGTCGCACTCGCCCTCTCTTCCCGCCAAGGTCCGCGCCCGGGACATCAACGTCCATTACGGCGACAAGCATGCCCTGAAGCATGTCGACCTGGACATCCACGCCCACGAGGTCGTCGCCCTGATCGGACCGTCGGGCTGCGGCAAGTCCACCTTCCTGCGCTGCATCAACCGGATGAACGATCAGGTCGACAGTGCCCGCGTCACCGGCCTGCTGACCCTGGACGGCGACGACATCTACGACCGGGCGGTGGACGTGGTGCAGTTGCGCGCCCGCGTCGGCATGGTCTTTCAGAAGCCCAATCCGTTCCCCAAATCCATCTTCGACAATGTCGCCTATGGGCCGCGCATCCACGGCATGGCCCGCGATCAGGCCGAACTGGACGAAATCGTCATGACCAGCCTGGAACGGGCCGGTCTGCTGGCCGAGGTCCGCGACCGCCTGGACGAGCCGGGCACCAGCCTGTCGGGCGGCCAGCAGCAGCGCCTGTGCATCGCCCGGGCCATCGCCGTCAGCCCGGAGCTGATCCTGATGGACGAGCCCTGCTCGGCCCTGGACCCCATCGCCACGGCCAGGGTCGAGGAACTGATCGACGAATCGCGGGAGAATTTCACCATCGTCATCGTCACCCACTCGATGCAGCAGGCTGCCCGCGTTTCCCAGCGCACCGCCTTCTTCCATCTGGGAGAACTGGTCGAGGTCGGCGACACCGAGCAGATTTTCACCAATCCACAGCATCCACTGACCCAGGGCTACATCACCGGGCGTTTTGGTTGAGGATCAGGCCATGAGCGAGCACACCGTCAAATCCTTCGATGAAGAACTGTCGCACCTGAGCAACACCATCGCCCGCATGGGCGGTCTGGCCGAAGCGCAACTGGGGGCCGCCCTGCAGGCCTTGGGCAACCGCGACAGCGATCTGGCCGTCCGTGTCGTCGCCGCCGACGCCCAGGTCGATGAACTGGAACAGGAAGTCCAGCACTTCACCGTCCGCCTGCTGGCCCTGCGCCAGCCGGTGGCCGCCGACCTGCGCCAGATCGTCGCCGCCCTGAAGATCGCCTCGGAACTGGAACGCATCGCCGACTATGCCGCCAACGTCGCCAAACGGGCACTGGTGCTGAACCAGCAGGCCGCCGTCAAGCCGGTGGGGGCGGTGATCAATCTGGCCCGTCTGGTCCAAAGCATCCTGAAGGACATCATGGACGCCTATGTCGAGCAGGATGTCGACAAGGCCATCGGGGTGTGGAACCGTGATGAAGAGGTCGACGACCTGTATACCGGGCTGTTCCGCGAGCTCATCACCTACATGATGGAGGATCCGCGGACCATCACCGCCTGCACCCACCTGATGTTCATGGCCAAGAACATCGAACGCATCGGCGATCATGCCACCAACATCGCTGAAACCCTGCATTTCCTGGTGGTCGGCACGCCTTTGAAGGGAAGCCGGCCCAAGGGACCGTCGGTCGAGGCCCCATGATGAGCAAGCCGCTGATCCTGATCGTCGAGGACGAAGCCGCGTTGGCGACCATGCTGCGCTACAACCTGGAAAAGGAAGGCTATCGCGTCTGCGAAGCCGGCGACGGCGAAGAGGCACTGGCCGTCGCCGCCGAACAGAAGCCGGATCTGGCATTGCTGGACTGGATGCTGCCCAGCCTGTCGGGGATCGAGGTCTGCCGTCAGTTGCGCCGCAAACAGGCCAGCCGCGACATGCCGATCATCATGCTGACCGCCAGGGGGGAAGAAGGCGACAAGATCCGCGGCCTCAACACCGGGGCCGACGATTACATGACCAAGCCGTTTTCCCTGCCGGAACTGATGGCCCGCGTGCGCGCCCTGCTGCGCCGTGCCCAGCCGGTGGCGCAGAAAGGCACCCTGTGTTTCGCCGACATCAGCATGGATATGGCCGCCCATCGCGTTACCCGCGGCGAACGCACCGTTCATCTGGGGCCGACCGAATTCCGCCTGCTGCAATTCTTCATGCACCATCCGGGAACGGTATTCAGCCGGGAAGAATTGCTGAATTCGGTGTGGGGACCCGACATCTATGTCGAGCCGCGCACCGTCGACGTGCACATCCGCCGCCTGCGCAAGGCCCTGAACGAGGGTGACTGCGCAGACCTTATCCGCACCGTGCGGGCCGCCGGCTATTCCCTGGACAGCGAGACGGCCGATCAGTCCTGACCGTGAGACAGGATGAAACAGGCCATTTCCATGTCTTCATTCAGCACGGTCCTGAAATAGACCCGCTCCAGAACCGCCAGCAGGTCGTCGGCCGCGCCAGGGTCGAACGGCGGGGTCAGCGCCTTGACCAAAGCGTCGACCTGACGCTGCATGTCGCGATGCTTGCCGACATGGACCGCCATGCCGGGATAGGCATGGCGCTGCATCAGGTCCTCCTCGAACTGGAAGTGCCGCCGCACCAGGGCCTGGAAATCGACGGCCAGGGCGGTAGCCCGAGGCAGCGGGCCGCCATCGACCAGAGCCGTCAGCTCGCCCATCAGGACGAACAGCTCACGATGCTCGCGGTCCATATGCTCAATTCCAACGTCCAGGCTTTTCAGCCACGGCATCCTGCTCATCGGAAGCGCCTCCAATCGCCTCGACATGGATTCGAACACAGCACCATCCATAATGGGATAGGCGCATTGGGGTAAGTCGCCGCACTAAAGAAGGAGTAAAGCGGTTGCGCCCCGGCGTTCCGCACCGCATCATCGGCCCATGCTGCTGAATCTGGTCCATCTGCTGCCCGATCTGTCCGGAGCCGTGATCTGTCCCAAGGAAAGGCTGGTGGCGGTGTCCGACCCGCTGCACCCCGCCGATTCATCCCGGCGAATCGCGGAAACGGTACGGGGCCTGATCGCCCTGGTGCGCCAACGCCGGCCGGCCCGGCTGATCTGGCTGGGCGCCAGCCTGCCCCACCTGTTGGCCGCCGGCAAAGTGGAAAACGCCGAACTGGATCGCCTGATGGCGTCGCAGCCGTGGAGCTGGGTGGCGGATTCGCTGCCGGCCGGGCTGCCCGGCGACAGCGGGGCGGAAGTGAAGGCCGGCGGACTGACCTTCCGCCATCGCGGCCAGCCCCTGGCCGGCCCCGGAGAGATCTCTGCCAGCCCCTGGCCGCTCGCCACCTGTGACGGCCGCACCTGGCCGTGCTTCGTCGTGGACGGCCGTCGGCTGGTGCTGCCGGCCTTCGGCCCACGCGGCGACGGCGGCACCGATGTTCTGGCCCCGCCCCTGCAATCCCTGTTCCGGCGCCCGTTCCAGGTCCTGATGCTGGCGGATGGCCGGATCGTCACCCGCCCCCGCGCCCGCCTGGACGGCGCGGCACCGGCATCCGCCGGCAGCGGCGGCCGCCGGATGTCGCTGTTCGGAGAAACGTCATGATCCGTCCGTCCCTGGTCTGGCTGCGCCGTGACCTGCGCCTTGGCGACCACGCCGCCTTGACCGAGGCGGCCCGGCGAGGGCCGGTGGTCGCCGTGCATGTGCTGGATGAAGCGGCGCCTTGGGCTCCGGGGGGGGCTTCGCTCTGGTGGCTGCACCATTCCCTGGCCGCCTTGCAGGCCGACATCGCCGCCATCGGCGGGGTCCTGATCCTGCGTCGGGGGGAGGCGGTCGGGGAAGTCCTCTGCGCCGCCGCCGAATGCGACGCCGCCGCCGTCCTGTGGAGCCGCCACGACGAACCACAGGAACAGGCCGCCGAAACCCGGCTGTCGACCGCCCTGGCCGCCGCCGGCATCGAGCCCGTCGCCTGCCGTGGCGACACCTTGTTCCGGCCGGGCAGCGTGCGCGGCCGTCAGGGGCAACCGCTGCAGGTCTTCACCGCGTTCTGGCGTTGCGCCCTGGACGGTCCGCCGCCGCCGCCGCCCTTGCCGGCACCGAACCGGCTGGAACGCCCGGCCCGGCTGCCGGCGGGAACATCCCTGCCGCCGCTGCCCGCGCCGCGCTGGTGGGACGGCCTGCAGGCGACGTGGGGTCCGGGGGAAGCCGGGGCCGCTCGAAGATTGCGGGATTTCCTGGATGGGGGGGTGGCCCCCTATGCCCATGACCGCGACCGGCCGGACCGGACCGGCACATCCATGCTGTCGCCGCATCTGGCCTTCGGCGAGATTTCGCCCCGGCAAATATGGCATGCGGTTCACCGGCTGCCCGCAAGCGACGGAGCCCGGGTCTTCCTGCAGGAAATCGGCTGGCGGGAATTCAGCCGGCACCTGCTGGCCCGCACCCCCAGCTTGCCGCAACAGCCCTTGCGGCCGGAATTTTCCGCCTTTCCCTGGCGCGACGATCCGGATTCGTTTGCCGTCTGGTGCCGCGGCCGCACCGGCTTTCCCATCGTCGACGCCGGCATGCGCCAATTGTGGCACACCGGCTGGATGCACAACCGGGTGCGAATGATCGTCGCCTCTTTCCTGGTCAAGAACCTTTTGATTCCCTGGCAGCAGGGCCAGACTTGGTTCTGGGACACCCTGGCCGATGCCGATCTGGCCAGCAATGCCGCCTCGTGGCAATGGGTGGCCGGGTGCGGCGCCGACGCCGCCCCTTATTTCCGCATCTTCAACCCGGTCCTGCAGGGCGAGAAGTTCGATCCGGACGGTGCCTATGTCCGCCGCTGGGTCCCGGAACTGGCCGCAATCCCGGCCAAATTCATCCACCGCCCGTGGGACGGCGGCGGCCCCCGCCCGATGCTGGACCTCAAGACCACCCGCGAGCGCGCCCTGGCCGCGTTTCGACGGATGGGAGAAACCTGACGCCTATTGCGCGGCGGCATAGCGCAGAAAGGCAACCGCCTCGCCGGGATCGGCGAATGAGGCACGGATATGGTCGCCATTCGAGTAACGCACAGATATCTCGTGCCGTAAGAACGTGAGGCCTGGGCGGCTTGGCGGCAAGCCTGCCTGCAAATGTCCAACGGCGTCATCGACCGAGACGAAATGCACGTCCTGCCCGAACAATGCCGTGACGCCGATTCCTTCGACGTGGCGGGCCAGTTTCTTGTGCAAACGCTCGAAAAACGTATCGAACTGACCACGATGCAGGTCGCGCAAGGTGGCAATGATGTGCTTTTCCATCGCAGGGCCGGCGGCCTCGATCCGCCGCAACACGGCATGGAACCAGGAATCCGGCGTTCCCTCATCGAAGGCGACATCGATTCCCAGCTTGCCGAAGGCCCCAACGATGTCCCGGTACGGGATATGAACCAGAGTGAACCCCACAGATCGCAGCTGCTCGATGGAATTTCCGGTGAATTCGCCCGCCAGGACGGCCCCCAGAAATGGGCGGTCGATGTCGTATTTTTCGGCGATGGGCAGAACCGCGCCCTGGATTTCCTGGGCCTTGTTCTTGGAATGCTTGGTATACCGTCGCCACGCCGCCTCGATGAAGGCCAAGGGTCGGCCCTGCCGCTCGGCGGCCCCGCCCTTCTCGATGACGAAATCAAGATCGTGATTGTTGCCGTAGCGGTCTGCCCACGTCAGTTTCCTGCCCGGACGGATGGGCCGAGGGCCGCCGCAATCAAGATACAGGTCCCGTCCCTGACAGAACGCTTTGACCTCGGGCAGGAACAGGGCTTCCAGCAACTCGCCCAGATACTGCCCGAAACGATGCGACGGCGACTCGGCCATGTCATCCCCTGACGGTCAGAACCCCTTCCTTCAGGGGCACGTCATGTTTGCGGTTTTTCCACTTGGTGTTCCTGTCTCGCAGCTTTTCGAAGGCGAAATCGTGGAAACCCGCCGCCAACGCCAGCCGGCCCAGCCATAGTTCACAGGGCACATAGACACCGTAAGGGGCGGAATCGCCGATGACGAAATGCAAGCGGCTGCCCGGCTTCATCGCCGGCCGCAGATTGTGCCATGTCTGCGCCAGTCCCAGGAAATAGGCGGCAATCATGGTGTGATAGGTCTTCTTGCCGCCCTTGTCGTGGCGGACACGGTCCAGTTCGCGGCAGACCGGCTCCAACTCGTCCAGGATCGGTGCCAGCACCGGCTCGGCCAGCACGGCATCCAGATGCAGGCGGTCGGCGGCGGAATGCTGCGAGCAACTGCAGATCAGACCGCTGCGCACGACCCGATGCAGGTCGCCCCACCCCTGGTCATCCCCCCAGAACGACATTTCCAGCCGGGTCGCATCGGCATAGTCGTAATTATTGGGATAGGGCGGCGACGTCACCACCAGATCGAAAGCCCCCTGAGAAACGATCGCCGTCCGGGCATCGGCAGTCTCGATACCGGCCTGCCCCCCCCACTGCGCGCGGGCGTGGGCCAGATCGTCGCAAAACAGCCGGACCCGATCAGCGAAAGCGGTGAAGGGAGACCGGGCCGCCGCCTTGCTTTTATTGGGCAGCACATATTGCCATTGCGCCGTCCCCACCGGACTGCACTCCCGCAAAATCGCCGTCAGGGCCAGCCACAACACATCACGGAGAACGCCCTGCGGCGGCACCCGTTCCCAGGTGTCGCGCAACGCCTGCAAATCGGCCAGGATCTCCGGCGGATAGCACTTGTCCAGCAGGGCGGGGCCGGGCCTTGCCGGCCGCCGGGCCGCCGCCTTTGCCTGCGACAGCAGGGACTGCCCGGCATCATGCAGGGCGATCGGGTCGACTTGGGGCCAGGACAGTTTGACGCGGGCGATCTTGCTGACGAAAGGATGGGCTTCCAGCCCCAAGGCCTCGGCCCCGACCGACTGAGCCGCCAGCAATGCGGTGCCGGAACCGGCAAAGGGGTCCAGGACCCTCAGTCCTGCACCGCCTTCGGTCTGGATGACGTGCCTGACCCAATCCGCCGAGAAGCCGGCGGAATAGCGGAACCAGCGATGAACCGGCAGCTTCATGTTGTCGATGAAGGCGCCGCTGCGGACGGAAACCGCGGCCCTGGGGCTGGTGACCCCGGGCCGCGGCGAAAGATCGGAAAACAGGTCCGGTTGGACCCGTGCGGCGGTCCGGGCCATCCTACTCCAACCGGCCCAGGGCGCGGGCCAGGACCAGATACAGCTTGCCGACTTCCGACGAGGTGAAGGTGCCGGTCAGCACGTCGGCATAATCCGACTGGCGGGCCTGGTTGAGCAGCGCCTCGAATTCCGCCAGATAGCGGGTGACGTAATCGCGGAAGCCGCCGTCGTCCTCGAACTTGTTCTTGATGGCGGCGATCTGGTGCTTGTCGAGATTCTTGAGAATCTTGCGGACGAACACGCTCTGGTCGCCGGCATGGAACTCGCGCCAGGCCTTCTCGTCGATATTGGCCGAGAAGATGCGGCCGATATCCACCGACAGCGACTGCAGCTTCTCGACGATGAAGGCGGCATTGCGCAGGAAATGCTCCACCGAGGCGGCGGCGCGCCTCTCCTCGATCTGCTCGGCCCGCATTTCCGCCAGCTTCGAGGCGCTGATCAGTTCGTCGATCTGGCGTCCGAAGGTGGCCGAGAAAGCCTCGGCCTGCTGGGTCAGACGGTCGCCGGTAACCCCCAGGTCGTTGGATTTCTGGCGGATCATCTCGAACGAGCTTTCCAGCTTGGCGCCGGTGCGGTCGCTGGATTCCTGCAGTTCCAGAGCCTGACGCCGCAGCGACTCGCCCGAGGCGCGGACCTGCTGGGTGATGCGTTCCGACGCCTGGGTCAGGTCGCGGATGCCGCTGCGCAGCATGTCGCCGGCAGCGGTGACCTGGGCGGCGGTCTTGTTCGAGGTTTCCTCGAAATCGCGCACGATGGTGCGCAGGGCATCGCCCGCGGTCTGCGAATTGTGGAACACCCGCTGCGACGCTTCACCCACTTCCACCGCGTGCTTGGCGATGGACTGGCCGAACGCCTTCAGGACTTCCGAGGAATCGTCGGCGACGCGGGCCAGGGATTCCGACTGGTCCTTCAGCTTGTCGCCGACGGCGACGACGCTGACCTGGACCTGATCGGCGGCCCCCACCAATTGCTCGGTCTGACGGCGCAGGGCATCGGTGGTGTTGCGGATTCGTCCGGCCACCTGTTCGGAGATGTTGGACATCTGTTCGGTGCGCTGTTCCAGAACCTCGGACAGGCCGTTGGTGTCGGCCATCGCCTTGGTGGCGGCCACGCCGACTTCCGACGTGCGCTGACGCAGTCCCTCGCCCACCGCTTCCAGTTCGACGCCGACGCGCGACGACACCGCGATCAGGTCGTTGGTGTTCTGGCGCAAGGTGTCGGCGATGGTCTTGACCTTGGCCATGACCTGATCCGACGTGGAAATCAGATGGCGGGACTGCTGGTTCAGCGACGCTTCCGACAGGCGCGACTGGGTCGAGACCACGTTGGCGGCGTCGGCCAGTTCGTCGGCCTGCTTGCGCAGCGACTGGCGGATGGCTTCCGCCTGGCCGGCGGCCCGCTCGGCGCCCTTGCCCAGGTCCTCGATGTGCAGACGCAGGGTCTCGGAAACCTCGCGCGCCCGGGCCTGCATCTGGTCCGAGGCGGCGGACAGCGCCCGGGTCTGGCCCTGGAAGGCGTCGCCGACTTCGCGGACCCGGCCCAGCGCCCGTTCCGAGGCACTGTCGATATCGTCGCGGCGCAGGGCGAACACCTCGCCGACCGAACCCATCTGCGCCGACGCCTCGTCGGTGGTGGCGCGCAGCTGTTCGGCGTGGCGGCCCAGGGTTTCCTCGATCTCGCGGAACCGTCCCATCGCCTGGTCGGAGGCCGCCGAAACTTCCCGCGACTGCACCGACAGGGCTTCTTCGACGATCTTGATGCGCGACAGCACGCGCTCGGTGATCTGGTCGAGCCCGGTGGCCTGCTGGGTCAGCGAGGTGCTGATGCGCGAGGTCTGATCGGCCAGGCGCACGGCGGCCTGTTCCAGGTCGTTGTTCTGGCGGGTGAACAGGGTTTCCAGCGCCTCGACCCGTTGCGACAGGTTGGTGGCGACGGATTCGGTGCGGATGCCGGAGCGGTCGGCGGCCTCGGCCAGTTCGCCGGCTTTCTGGGCGAACAGGGAGCCCACCTGCTCGGCACGGTCCAGGGCCACTCGCGACACCGATTCCAGGGCGTCGGCATGGCGGCGGATCTGGTCGGACATGCCTTCGGCCCGCTGCGCCGCCCGCATCGAAGCCTGCTCGATGGCCTGGACGTTGTCGTGCATGAACTCGCCGAACTCGCGCACCTTGCCGGCGGCGGTATCGGTGACCGTGGTCAGATCCTGGCTTTGCAGGCGCAGCAGATGTTCGACCTCGCGGGCCCGGGCGGTGGCCGCGTCGGCGGCGTGGGTCAGGCGGTCGACCTCGCCGCGCAGGGCGTCGACGGCCTCGCGGGCATCGCCGTTGACCTTGCCGACGACGCCGCCCAGGGCGTCGACCTGGGCCGACAGGCTGGACCGCACGGCATCGGCTTCGCCGGCGGCGCGGGCGGTGGCGTCATGCAGCTCACGCGCCTGGGAACGCAGAGAATCGGCGATGGCCTTGACCCGGGCCTCGGCCCCTTCGGCGGGATAAGTCAGGCGGGCCAGATGCTGCGACAGGTCTTCGGCCAGAAAGCGGATGGCACGGCCGCGGTCCAGCCAGGCCAGCACCATCCACAGGAAGGCCAGCGGCACCAGGGCGGCGCCGACGATGCCGCCCAGTTCCTGCGGCTGCAGGGCGACCAGATTGCCCCAGCCGATGCTGGAATTGACGTATTGCGCGCAAAATCCCAGCCAGCCGACCGAGCCCAGACCGGCCAGGCCGTTGACCAGCGCCGGCAGCTTCGACGCCCCCCGCCGGAGCGGCGGCATCTCGCCGGAAGTGCGGGCAACGGTCACCGGCAGGTGGATCTCCATGTCCGCCGCCTTCCCATCGGCGTCGCCCCGCATATTCGTCGTGTCATCCATGACGCCCCACCTTCCTGCGCTTGCCGCTTTTGACCAGCGGATCGACACCGGCATGACGCGCAGTCGCGCCGCCGCCGGCCCCCTCTTTGTCTGGCCGCCAGAGGATGCCTGCTTCGGACCGAAAAATCAAACGTTTGCCCCTGCCGGAACGGCAATCCGGACAATCGATAAATCTATTTATTTACTATATTTTAGATATCCGTTGACGCACATATTTGTGTTGAATATGCTGGCACCCGCAATGTCGAGGAGACGCGCCGGATGAGCCCCTTCCCACACATCGACGCCGTTCGGGATTTCGCCGTGGCCCGTGGCGCCAGCCCGGCGGACCCCCTGCGCCAGCCGCTGGCGGAAGCCCGGCGGCTGGCCATCGCCTATCAGGGGATCTGGAACAGCCCCCTGCCCGGCATCGCCCGGACCGACGACCTGCGGACCGATCTGGGCACGTCGATCCGGCTGTTCACTCCGACCACGGGCGGGCGGCGCGGGCCGGTGCTGGTCTATTTTCACGGCGGCGGCTTCGTCCTGAATTCGGTCGACACCCACGAGCGGTTGCTGCGCCTGCTGGCGAACCGTTCCGGCATCGCCGTCGCCGCCGTCAGGTACGGGTTGGCCCCCGAGACCCGTTTCCCCGGTCAGCTGGATCAGGCGCTGGACGCCGTCGCATGGCTGGGCGACGGCGGTTTCCTGACGGCCGGCTGGGCCGTCGGCGGCGATTCCGCCGGCGCCAATCTGGCCCTGGCTGCAACCCTGGCCCTGCGCGACCACCGCCGGCCCCTGCCGGATTTCGGCCTGTCGTTCTACGGCATGTTCTCGGCCGACCTCGACACCCCGTCGCACCGGGCCTTCGGCGGCGGCGAATTCGGCCTGACCACCGAACGGGTCGATTGGTTCTGGTCGCAATATCTGGCCGATTTCGCCCAGCGCGACAACCCGCTGGCGGCACCGCTGCACGCCGACCTGCACGGCCTGCCGCCGCAATTGCTGGTCGCCGCCGGGCTGGATTGCCTGAAGGACGACAGCATCGTCCTGGCCCGGCGCCTGCGCGGGGCGGGAATTCCCGCCACCTTGTCGGTCTATGACGGCGTGCCCCATTCCTTCGCCCAGATGAGCGCCCTGCTGGAGCCGGCCGACCGCGCCGTCGGCGAGGCCGCCGCCGCGCTGCGCTTCCATCTGTCCGGCGCGCGCGCCCAGGCGGCGGAATAGACGGCTCAGTCCTGAAGCCGCGCCAGTCCGGTGAAGTCCAGGACCCACCGGCAAATGGCCGCCGCATCGCTGCGCGCCAGCACCGACCGGCCGGAAATCTCCAGCGGAACGTCGCAGGCCACGGCGACGACCGTGGGATCGGCAGCCGCCAGCGGCGGCTTGCCCGATTCGGGGGTCCAGACTTCCAGCTTGGGATGGGGCGAGAACTTGAACCCCTCGACCAGCAGCAGGTCGCAGCCGGCGACATGGGCGGTCAGATCGGCCAGGGACGGCTCGGGACGGCCCTGATGGTCGTGCAGCAGGGCGAAGCGGTGTGGAGCGGCGATCAGGACCTCGCCCGCCCCGGCCGCCAGCAGGGCGGCGCTGTCGGCGTCGCCGACCCGCACATCGTGGTGGGAGTGCTTCAAGGTGGCGACACCGACCCCCTGCCCCGCCAACAGCGGGATCAGGCGCCGGATCAGAGTGGTCTTGCCGCTGCCGCTCCAGCCGGCGATGCCAAGGATCTTCATGGCGGGAACGGTAAGCCGGCCATCGCCGCCGCGCAACCCTTCCCCGCATCCGCGGACGTTGACCGGCCCGCCGTGGAAGGCGCATGTAGAGGCATGTCGCTTCCTTCTTATGTCCCCATCCTGGCGGCGACCACCGCCGCCCAGTGCCTGGTCTCGCTGGCCATGCTGTCGCCGGCGGCCATCGCCCCCGAGATCGCCCGCGACCTGGGCGTCGCCGCGTCGCGCATCGGCTGGTGGATCAGCCTGGCCTATGGCGGGGCGATGCTGACATCCCTGCTGGGTGGCGACGCCGTCCGCCGGTTGGGGGCGGCCCGCACCACCCAGGCCGCCCTGCTGATGGTCGCCGCCGGCGCCCTGTGCACCGCCGCCGGCCATCTGGCCCTGGTCCTGGCCGGCGCCGCCCTGATCGGCCTGGGCTACGGCATGACCAATCCGGCGGCCTCGCATCTGCTGGCCCGCTCCACCAGCCCGGCCAACCGCAATCTGGTGTTTTCCATCAAGCAGACCGGGGTGCCCCTGGGCGGTACCCTGGCCGGGCTGACAGCCCCGGCCCTGGCCCTGGCCTATGGCTGGCAGACCGCCCTGGCATCGGTGGCGGGCTATTGCCTGATCCTGGCCCTGCTGCTGATTCCCGCCCGCACCGTCTGGGATGCCGACCGCGAGCCCCAGGCCCGCCTGAAGGCCCGGCCGCTGGCCGGACTGACGCTGATCTGGCACGACCGCGTGCTGCGGCCGCTGTCGCTGTCGGGATTCGCCTATGCCGCCGTGCAATTGTCGGTGTCGACCTTCATGGTCAGCATGCTGGTCGGCGATCTGCACTGGTCGCTGGTGGAAGCCGGCCTGCTGCTGTCGGCCCTGCAGGTGGCCGGCGTCATCGGCCGCATCACCCTGGGCACCGCGGCCGACCGCTGGTTCGGCGGCCTGAGGACCTTGATCGCCCTGGGTGCGGCCACCGCCGCCCTGGCATTGCTCACCGGCCTGCTGACCCCCGACTGGCCGGCGCCCCTGGTTGCGCTGGTTCTGGTTCCCTTCGGCGCCGCCGCATTGGGCTGGAACGGCATATATCTGGCGGAACTGGCCCACGCCGCCGACCCGGCGCAAATCCCCCGGGTCACCGGGGCCTCGCTGTTCTTCACCTATGGCGGCGTCCTGGTCGGACCGCCGGTCTTCGCCGCCCTGCACGGCCTGTTGGGCAGCTACACCGCGACCTACGCGGTGGCGGCGGTTCCCGCCCTGGTCGGAATGGGGTTCCTGCTGACCAGGCGGTAGGCCGGCCTCCGCCGCGGCGGAAGCCGGCCCGTGCCCGACCTGATCAGGCCGGCCGGATCAGAAGGTCAAAGACCCGCGCATCCAGAAGGTCCGCCCCGGTTCGTTGACCCGCAGGGTGTCGTTGTACATCGACAGGTCGCCACCGGCCCAGGTTCCGGTCTTGCTGATGTGCTCGGCATAGGTCTTGTCCAGGATGTTGTCGACGCCGCCGGTCACGGTCAGAGCCTGGACCGGCCGCCAGCCGGCATTGGCCGACAGCACGGCGAATCCGGCGGTCTTGTCGAGGTCGGTGCTCATGATATTGCCCCAGCCCTTGTCGACCCGGCTTTGCGAAGCCACCGCCCGCAGATGCAGGCCGCCCAGGAAGGTGCCGTCGTCATACTTGACCGCCACCGAAGTATCCAGCGGCGGCGTCTGGGCCAAGGCCACGGCATCGGTGAGATTCTGGCCATAGGTGTAGGCGGCGGTGCCTTCCACCGTCCAGGCCGGCGTCAGACGGTAGGCCAGTTCGCCCTCGCCGCCGAAACGCTGGGCGTCGACGCTTTTGGCGGTTGCGCTGGACACCAGGATATAGCCGTCGGTGTAGGCGTAGAACAGCGACGCGGAGCCGCTCCACGGGCCGTTCCTGAACAGGGCGCCGACATCGACCTGTTCCGTCCGCTCGTTGGACAGGCTGAAGGTATAGTCGTTGGCCGTGATCTTGTTGCGCTCCCAGAAATCCGGAGCCCGCTCGATATGGCCCAGGTTGACGAAGGTGGTCACCGGGGCGCCCAGATTGACGTCGTGTTCGTAGCGGCCGAAGCCGGAATGCAGAGCCCGGCTGTCGTTCAGGTTGGGCTGGACATTGTGCCGCGTCGCCTCGATCTGGCTGAAACGGTAGCCGCCGGCCAGACGGTTGACCGCCGACAGATCGTGCGTCACCTCGCCGAAGGCCGAATAGGTGTCGAAGCTGATATCCTTGATGCGGATCTTGCCGTCCAGGCCGATGCCGGTCTTGTACTCGTTCATGGTCTGGCTGCGGCTGGAATGTTCGTCATGGTTGAAGTCCAGGCCCAGGCTGACCTTGGTCGCCGCGTTGGGGGTCAGTTCCACCAGTCCCTTGGCGCCTTCCATCAGATGGTCCACCTGCGACGCCACCGAGGACGTGCCCATGCCGCCATTGTTGAAGCGCAACGAATACGTGTCCATGATGTGATCGACGTAATTGTGGTAGGCCTGCATCTTCACCTTGGCCAGCAGCGGCGAGATGTTGGCCTTGCTGAACTGCAGGTTCAGCCCTTCGCGGTCCAGTTGGGTGGCGTCCATCATCTTGCCGGGCATCGCCGCCTGTCCCTGGCTTTTGTCGACGGTGACCTGGAACAGCGTATCGTCGTCGGGGGTCCAGCCGGCCATCGCCGTGCCGCTGTGCCGCCAGTAATGGCTGTGCAAAAGCGAGCCGTTGCCGTCCTTGTAATTATCCGACGACGAATGGGTGGCGATGGCACGGACGAAGCCTTCCCTGGCCCCGGCCGAGGCGTCCACCATTTCGTCGTTGCGGTCGAAGCTGCCGTACAGGGCGCTGGCGTTGCCGCGCATCGACAGCTCCTTGAAACGCTGCGGTTCGCGCTCGACCATGATGGTGCCCAGGGCGCCGCCGCCATGCACCACGCTTTGCGGTCCCTTCAGCACCGTCAGCTTGTCGAACGAATTGGGGAAGATGTACGAGGTCGGGGGGTCCATGCGGTTGGGACAGCCGCCCAGCAGCGGAGTGTCGTCCAGCAGGATGTTGAGGCGCGAGCCCCCCTGGCCGCGCAGCACCGGATCGCCGTCGACATAGCCCTGCCGCACCACGTTGAAGCCGGGGATGTTCTTCAGATAGCCGGCGCCGTCGGCCGGCGGAATGGGCGAACGCGGATCACGCGGATCGGTCTGGATCACCATCGGCTCCTCCATGCGGGGGGCGGTGACGATGACTTCGTTCAACTGGACGGGGGCCGCGTCGTCGGCCAGGGCCGGAGCGGTGGCCCCGATCAGGGCGATGGCGGCAACGCCGGACCGCAGGGCGGTCCGGGCGGTAGGATTGGAATAGGACACGTCTGTTCTCCACACGACAAGGTGGCGCGGCCGCAGGACGGCCGCACGCATGAAACTGCGAATGTTTCTGGGGAGGATCAGACGGACGGGGGAGCCCGGGGGGCGGCGACGGAATACGGATGGACGGCCGGCACGAAGCGGGAGAACGGCGGCACCCGCTTCAGGCGGATGCCCACCGGGGCCTCGACCCTTATCTCGCCGTCGGGGGCGGCCACCCCGCCATGCAGCAGCGGCAGGCAGAAGGTGCAGAAACCGTCGCCGGTGCGGGCCGTGGTGGGGGCGGAACCGTCATCGTGGATGACGACGATGCCGCCGGCGGTGCAGATGACCTGATCGCCGGCGTCGGCAACCGGCGGCGGCGCCGCCTGCAGCCCGGTCCCGGCCAGCAGATTGAAACTCAGCAGGACGACGCCGATCCAGGCGCAAAGCCGCCGCCGCAATCGCTGCGGCAACAGGCTTGGGCCGGAAATGTCGGAAAGGCCGTCCTTGCTGGTCATGGGCCGGATCATGGCGAAACCGTCACGGCGAGTCAAATCACGGACGCCGCGCTTTTTGCCCCTGCAGGAAGAAGCGGTCGACCGAGCGGGCCAGGGCCTTGGTCAGGCGGGTCCGATATTCCGGCTGGCGCAGATTGCGTTCTTCCACTTCGTTGGACAGATATCCCAACTCCACCAGCACCGACGGCACGTCGGGGGCCTTGAGGACGGCGAAGCCCGCGAAACGGTGGGTATTGCCCAACAGGGGGGTGTCGCGCCCGACCTCGTCCACCACGCCGCCGGCGAACAGGGCCGATCGGTTCATGGTCTCGCGCTGGGCCAGATCGATCAGGATGTTGGCGACGTCGGCGGATTCGTGCGACAGGTCGATGCCGGCGATCAGATCGGCCTTGTTTTCCTTGTCGGCCAGGGTCTGCGCCTCGCTGTCCGAGGCGGTCTGCGACAGGGTATAGACCGACAGCCCCTTCAGACTGGGATTGGCGACGGAATCGGCGTGCAGCGAGATGAACAGGTCGGCGCCGTACTGGCGGGCGATGGCGATGCGGTCGCGCAGACGGATGAAGACGTCGCGGTCGCGGGTCAGGTGCACCTTGTAGCGCCCGCCCTTTTCCAGCTGCCCCTTCAACTCGCGGGCAATGGCCAGGGTGATGTATTTTTCATAGATCCCCGACACGCCGGTGGCGCCGGGATCGACGCCGCCATGCCCGGGATCGATGACCACCACCGGCTTGCCGTCCATCGGCAAGGCACGGGGCGGGGGCTCGCTCATCGGCGCCGGGGCCGGGGCCGGAGCCGCGATCTTGACCAGACCGGGTTCGGCCGCCGGCCGTTCCAACGGCGGCGGCACCGGCGCCGACAGCATGGGCGCGGCGCCCTTGCCGGCCTTGGCCGGCTGGGGGCGCGGCTCGGGCACGGGGATGGGTTCGGCAGCGGGACGGGCGGGCGGCGGATCGACCCGAACCGCCGGAGCCTGGACCGGAGCCTGGGCCGAAACCTGGGCCGAAACCTGGGTCGGAGCCTGGGCCGAAACCGGAACCGCAGTGGCGGCGGGAACGGCCTTGACCTCGGGCGAATAGACGACGATGGCCCGGGCCTGTGCCGCACCATCGGGCGGCGGCGGCGGTTCGCTGACCGTGGCGCCGGGCGGGCTGGGCGCCGGACGGAACGGCACCGAAGCGGCGGCGAAAGCCGCCGGGCTGGTCTGCTGCAGATCCATGACGAAGCGCCAGCCCAACCCGTCGCGCGGCGGAATGACGAAGGCCGACTTCACCAGGGCCGGGTCTTTCAGTTCGACGACGATGCGGCCGCTGTCGGCGGCGCCTTCGTAGCGGACCGAGCGCACGGCCCCGGCCGGCCGGTGCGCCGGAGCGTTCCAGCCCAGGTCCGGCGTCGAGACCACCACCCGGTTCGGCCCGGAGAAAGTGGCGACCGAGAAATCCATTCCCTCGGCCAGATCCATGACGAAGCGGGTGATGCCGTCAGGGTGCGAGCCCAGACGCAGGCCGTTGACCCCATTGCGCGCCAAAGCCGGCTGGGCGACAAGCAACGTCGCCACCAGCAGCAAAAGCACCTTCGCGGTGCGATGGAATGCGTCCCTGACCACCATGCCGTCTATTCTCGCGAACATGTCTTGAGCGAGTGTTAACAGATTTAACGTACCCTAACTCTGAGCTTCAATAAAAAACCCGTTGATTCCCATGACTCTTGCCGCATGTGCGCTGAATTTGCCACAGCCGCCGGATAAGAGCGGTCCGCAACAAGGCCGTTGTGGAAAACGCAAGCTGTCGCTATTTTGCTTCTGTTAGCCCGCGGGCAGAGCGTCTCCTTCACCGGGACGAGCGGCGGGTGAGGCCCAGGCGCGTGATCGACGGAACTTCGTCGGCCGCCGGTTCGGGGCCCCGGGCGTCGCTGCCTCGGCCCGCGATTTTTTCGTCAATGACTCTAATTCGAGGCCGGGCGCGACGCCCGTGATTCAGGTTCCTGCACATGACCGCATCCCGCGTACAGTTCATGGAATGGCCCGCAGGCGCCGCCGGCTTCGTAACAGCACAACACCGTGTCGCGACCCGTTTGCCCGCAGGGCAGTTTTCTGCCCAGCCAGGCCGGTCGCGCGCGGCGTCACGGAGATATGGAATTTATGGTCAAGCGTATGCTCATCGACGCCACGCACCCGGAGGAAACCCGGGTCGTCGTGGTGAATGGTACCCGTCTGGAAGAACTGGACGTCGAGACCAGCACTAAGCGGCAAATCAAGGGCAACATCTATCTGGCCAAGGTGGTGCGGGTCGAACCCTCGCTGCAGGCCGCCTTCGTCGATTACGGCGGGAACCGCCACGGCTTCCTGGCCTTCAGCGAAATCCACCCGGATTACTTCCAGATCCCGGTTGCCGACCGTCAGGCCCTGCTGGCCGCCCAGAAGGCCGAAGTGATGCGCGACGGCAACGGCGAGTCCGAAGCGGCCCACGATGCCCCGCAGGACTCCGCCGACGAGGGCGAGCCTCACCGGACCGAAGACGGTCAGGACGAGGAAAATCCGGGCGGGGAAAATCCGGGCGGGGAAAATCCGGGCGAGGACGGCCAGGGCGACGAATCCGCCAAGCCGGCTCCGGTGGAAACCGTCGGTGGCGACGACGCCGCCGAGCAGGAACTGGAACGCCGCCGCGCCCGCCTGCTGCGCAACTACAAGATCCAGGAAGTCATCAAGCGCCGCCAGATCATGCTGGTCCAGGTGGTCAAGGAAGAACGCGGCAACAAGGGTGCCGCGCTCACCACCTATCTGTCCCTGGCCGGCCGCTATTGCGTGCTGATGCCCAACACCGCCCGTGGCGGCGGGGTGTCACGCAAGATCATCAACACCAACGACCGCAGGCGCCTGAAGGCCATCGCCAGCGAACTGGACTGCCCGGAAGGCATGGCGGTCATCGTGCGCACCGCCGGATCCGAACGGTCCAAGGCGGAAATCAAGCGCGATTACGAATATCTGCTGCGGGCCTGGGATCAGGTGCGCGAGCTGACGCTGCAATCCAGCGCGCCGGCCGCCGTCTATGAGGAAGCCAGCCTGATCAAGCGGTCGATCCGCGACCTTTACGCCCGCGATATCGACGAGGTGCTGGTCGAAGGCGACGATGGCTATCGTCTGGCCAAGGACTACATGCGCATGCTGACCCCCAGCCATGCCAAGAAGGTCCAGCCCTACAAGGACCCGACCATGCCGCTGTTCCACCGCTATCAGGTGGACAGCCAGCTTGACGCCATGCATTCCCCGGTGGTGCAGCTGCGGTCGGGCGGCTACGTCGTCATCAACCAGACCGAGGCTCTGGTCGCCATCGACGTCAATTCCGGCCGCGCCACCCGCGAACGCCATATCGAAGAGACAGCGGTCAAGACCAACCTGGAAGCCGCCGAGGAAATCGCCCGGCAGCTGCGCCTGCGCGACCTGGCCGGCCTGATCGTCATCGATTTCATCGTCATGGAAGAGAACCGCAACAATTATGCGGTCGAGCGCAAGCTGAAGGACGCCCTGAAATATGACCGGGCCCGCATCCAGGTGGGCAAGATCAGCGCCTTCGGCCTGCTGGAACTGTCACGCCAGCGCCTGCGGCCGTCCTTGCAGGAAACCGCCTTCACCCCCTGCCCGCATTGCGCCGGCACCGGCCTGATCCGTTCGGTGGAATCGGCCGCCGTGCATGTCCTGCGCGCCATCGAAGAGGAAGGCATCCGCCGTCGCTCGTCGGAAGTGACGGTCTTCGTGCCGTCGCAGATCGCGCTTTACATCCTGAACCAGAAGCGCGACGCCCTGGCCGCCATCGAGGAACGCTATCAGTTCCGCGTCTACCTGCTGGGCGACGACGAACTGATCGCCCCCAACCTGCGCATGGAAAGGGTCAAGTCGGAAAACCGGCCCGAGGAAATCCGCCCCGCCGCCGCCATCACCATCGACGCCGCCGCCGAACCGGAAGAGGCCGAGGAGGAGGAGGACGCAGGGGAGGACAGCGAGGGCGAGGAGAACGAAGCCCGCAGCGGCGAGGACGGCGAAAGCGAGGGCGAGAGCGAGAGCGAGAGCAACCGCAAGCGCCGCCGCCGCCGCCGCCGGAAGCGCCGCCAGGGTGGGCCGGACCAGGGCAATGACGCCGCCGCCGACCAGGACGGCGAGGAAGCCGAGGGCGACGACGCCGAAGGCGACGGTTCGGGCGACGAAGCCGCCGCCGATGGCGATGGGGACGGCGACAGCGACGGTGAAAGCGAAAGCGAGCGCCGCAAGCGCCGCCGCGGCCGCCGCGGAGGCCGCCGCCGCCGCCGGGGCCGCGACGAAAACGGTGTCGAGCAGGACGCCCCGCCCGCCGCCGCTCCGGGAGTGCCCGACATCGCCCTGATGTCGAACCCGGACGCCGTTGCCGACGTCTTCGAACGGGCGGAAGCCGCCGCCGAGGCCGAAGCCGCCGCCCGCCTTGCCGCTCCGGACAGCCCGGTGGCGGCCGGAACGGACGATCAGGCCGAACCCGAACCCGAGGCCAAGCCGGCCCGCCGCCGCGCTCCGGCCCGGCGCAAGACCGGCGATGCCGCCGAGGCAACGACGGAAACCACGGCAGCGGATGGGACGACCGCCGAGACGCCCAGCCGCTCCCGCCGCCGCAGCACCAAGGAACCGGCCGAGGCCAAGGCCGACAAGCCGGCCCGGGCACCGCGCCGCAAGGCTGCCGAGGACGGCACCGAGCCGGCCAAGGCCAAGCCCCGCAGCCGCAAGGCCAAGGAAGCGCCCGCGGAAGCGGAGCCCGCGCCCGCCCCTGCCGTGACCGAAGGGCCGGTCGCCGTCGAGGAAACCCCGGCTTCCAGCCCGGTGGTCGCCCCGATCGCCGAACCCGAGGTCTCTGCCGAACCTCCGGCCGCCGTCGATCCGACGCCGGCCGTCCCGGACCCCGTGGCCGAGGAGACTCCTCTGGCTCCGGCCCTGCCGGCCCGCCGGGGCTGGTGGAACAAGCTGCTGTCCTGAACGGGATCGGGGCAATCGGCGACAGCCGGTTGCCCCGTTCCCTTTCCCCCTTGCGGGAATGATCGACCAAACGGACATTCACAGGTAGCATACCCCAGGCGCGCGCACCAAGGTGGGCCGCCAGAGGCACCGGCAAGGTGGAATGATGGCCGCACGCGTCCTTCTGGTCGATGACGACCCCCATATCCTGATGGCCCTGCGACGGCAGATCGACGGCCGTTTCGACACGGTGGACGCTGCCGGCGGTCTGGAGGCCGTCGCCGCCGCCGAAGCCGCCCGCGACACCGGACAGCCTTTTGCCGCCGCGGTCTGCGACATGCACATGCCGGGAATGGACGGAATCGAGACCCTGCGGCGCATCTTCGAGCTGTCGCCCCTGACCGTGCCGATCATGCTGACCGGCGATTGCGACCAGCACACCGCCATCGACGCCATCAATCGCGGCCACATCTTCCGCTTTTTCATCAAACCCATCGACAGCAGCCTGCTGATCGACGGCATCCTGGCCGCGCTGCGCCATCACGACCTGCTGCAGGCCGAAGCCCGTCTGGTCGAAAACGAGGAACGCTGGCGGCTGGCCCTGGACGCCGTCGGCGACGGGGTCTGGGATTGGCACCCCCCGACCGGACGGGCGTTTTTCTCGCACCGCTGGCGGGAAATGCTGGGCCTGCCGGCCCAGACCGGCGACGGATCGGTTTCCGAGTGGAAACAGCGCGTCCATCCCGAAGATGCGGCGGCCCTGCAGGATCAAATGGCCCGCCTGCTGGACGGACGCGACCAGGCTCTGCACAGCGAGCACAGGATGCAGGCCGCCGACGGAAGCTTTCGCTGGTTCCTGGCCCGCGGCACCGTCTTGTTCCGCCAACCCGACGGAACGGCACAGCGGGTGATCGGAACCCACACCGACGTCACCGAACGCCGGCACATGGAAGAAACCCTGCGCCGGCAATCCGAGCAGTTGGCGCTGCTGGCCAGCACCGATTCCCTGACCGGCCTGTGGAACCGCCGCCATTTTCTGGAACAGGCCGAACTGGAATTGCAGCGGGCGGTCCGCTATGGCCGCCCGGTCTCGGTGATGATGATCGACATCGACCATTTCAAGCGGGTGAACGACACCTACGGACACCCCGCCGGGGACGCCGTCCTGCGCCATTTCGCCGCCATCATCCGAAGCAACCTGAGAAAAAGCGACTGCCTGGGACGGGTCGGCGGCGAAGAGTTCGCCGTCCTGCTGCCGGAAAGCGACATGGAACAGGCCCGGATCGTGGCGGAAACCCTGCGCCGAGAAACCGCGGTGACCCGCGTCGGACTGGATGACGGAACCGCGCTGGGCATCACCGCCAGTTTTGGGCTGACATCGGCCCGGCCGGGCGAACAACAGGTCTCCGACCTGCTGCTCCGCGCCGATCGCGCCCTATATGCCGCCAAGGATGGCGGCCGCAACCGGGTGGCCTGCGACTGACGGCCGGGTGCGCCGTCATTCCCCTCCGGTCAGCGTCAGCCAGTCCTGTTCGGACAGTACGGCAACGCCCAATTTCTGCGCCTCGGCCAGCTTCGACCCGGCCCCGGGGCCGGCGACGACGTAATCGGTCTTCCTCGAAACGCTGCCGACCACCTTGGCCCCCAGCGATTCGGCGCGCGCCTTGGCCTCGGCGCGGGTCATGGCGGTCAGTTCGCCGGTAAACACCACCGCCTTGCCGGCGACCGGAGAATCCCCGGCGACGACAGCGGCGGCGTCGGTGACGGACAGATGCGCCGCCAGATCGTCCAGCGCCGTCAGATTATGATCCTCGGCGAAGAAAGCCAGGATGTCGCCGGCCACCGATGGGCCGATATCCTCGATGGACACCAGTTCGTGATAGGCCTCGTTTTCCCCCGCCACCGCTTCGGCCATCGCGGCGCGCCAGCGGGCGAAGCCGACATAATGCCGGGCCAGCCGCTTGGCCGTCGCCTCGCCGACCTGACGGATGCCCAGCGCGAAAATCAGCCGTTCCAGAGCGATGGTCCGCCGCGCGGCAATGGCGGCGAACAGCTTGACCACCTTGCGGTCGCCCCAGCCCTTGAAATTCTTCAGCGGGGTCAGGCTGGCGGCGTTGCGGGCCTCAAGGGTGAAAATATCGGCGGGGCCGCCGATCCAGCCGCCTTCGACCAGGAAATCGATGTTCTCGTCGCCCAGTCCCTCGATGTCGAAGGCGGTGCGCCCGACGAAATGACGCAGGCGTTCCTTGACCTGGGCCTTGCAGGACAGCCCGCCGGAACACCGCTTGGCCACCTCGCCCTCGGCGCGGATTGCGTGGGCACCGCAAACCGGACAGAGATCGGGAAAGATGAAGGGCAAAGAATCGGACGGGCGCCGATCCGGCACCACCGCCACCACCTGGGGGATGACGTCGCCGGCCCGCTGGATCACCACCGTGTCGCCGACGCGGACATCCTTGCGGACGATCTCGTCCTCGTTGTGCAATGAGGCGCGGCTGACCACCACACCGCCGACATTGACCGGCTGCAGATGGGCCACCGGGGTCAGCACCCCGGTCCGCCCGACCTGGATCTCGATGGCGTCCAGCCGTGTGGTGGCCTGTTCGGCGGGGAATTTGTGGGCGATGGCCCAGCGGGGGCTGCGGCTGACGAATCCCAGCCGCTGCTGCCAGTCGAAGCGGTCGACCTTGTAGACCACTCCGTCGATGTCGTAATCCAGTCCGGCGCGGTCCCGCCCCAGGCGGCCATAGACCGCCAGCAGACCGTCGGTGGACGACGCGGCGACGCCGTCCACCGTCTCGACCCGTTCGCTGACCGGAAAGCCCCAGTCCCGCAGGCGTCGCAGAAATTCCGAATGGCACGGGGCGATGTCGCCGGAGCAATCGCCCAGGGCATAGACGAACACCGAAAGCGGCCGGGCCGCGGTGATGGCCGGGTCCAGCTGCCGCAACGATCCGGCGGCGGCGTTGCGCGGATTGGCGAACGGCTTGTCGCCGGCCTCTTCCTGGCGGCGGTTCAGGTCAAGGAAATCGGCCTTGGTCATGTAGATCTCGCCGCGCACCTCCAGCACCTGGGGGGCGTCGACGATGCGTTCGGGCAGCTTGCCCCGGGCGATCAGGGTGCGGACATTGGCGGTGACATCCTCGCCTTCGGCGCCGTCGCCGCGGGTGGCGGCCTGGCGGAAACAGCCGTCCTCGTAGCGCAGCGAGATGGACAGGCCGTCGATCTTGGGCTCGGCGACGAAGGCTATGGGCTGATCGGGCGGCAAAGCCAGGAAGCGGCGGATGCGGCTTTCGAACTCGCCGACATCGTCGTCGGTGAAGGCATTGTCCAGCGACAGCATCGGTACGGCGTGACGGATCTTGCCGAACCCTTCCGCCGCCGCCGCCCCGACCTTGCGGGTGGGCGACGCCGCCCCGCCCAGGTCGGGAAAGCGCTGTTCGATGGCGACCAGGCGCCGGCGGGCGGCGTCATAGGTGGCGTCGTCCACCTCGGGTGCGTCGTCGGCGTGATAGGCGGTATCCCAGCGCGCCACCTGCTCCCGCAGGGTGGCGGCTTCGATGCGGGCTTCGAACGGCGTCAGGGACGCAACGGGAATCGGCGGACTCATGCCGGGCTTTATAGCGGTGGAGCGGCGGATTTTCCAGGGATCAGCCGCCGATGGCCAGACCGGGCTCGGCGGTGCCGGCCCGCTTGACCTGCTCGGTGAAGTATTTGATCCGCTTGGCGGCATCGGCCGCCGGCTGGCCGAAATAATAGCCCTGGGCGTAATCGATGCCGATATCGGCCAGATGGCGCAACGTCGCCTCGTCCTCGACGCACTCGCCGACCGAGATGATGTTGAGGTCGCGGCACAGGCCGGTCATGGCCTTCAGCACCGAACGGCCCTTGGGGTCGCGGGCGTCGCGGATATAATCGGGATCGAACTTGGCGAAATCCACCGGCAGCAGGCGCAGCAGTTCGAAGGCCGCCCCGCCCGATCCGAAATCATCCAGGGAAATCCGCGTGCCCATCTTGCGGATGCGCAGCAGCAGGCGGCGCGCCTCGTCCAGGTTGTAGATCCGCGACGCATCGGTGATTTCCAGCACCAGCCGTCCCAGCACCGGCCGGTACTGGTCCATCAGCTTCAGCAAGGTGTGGTAGAAGGCCGGGTTGCCCAGGGATTGTCCGGAGATGTTGACGGCGATGTTGGCCAGGGCCGACACCTCGCCGGGTTCCTTCAGGATCTTCAGCGCCTTGCCGACCGCGATCAGGTCGAACTCGCCGATGACGCCGACATCGGTGGCGAAGGGTATGATCTGGTTGGGGGTGAAGAAGGTCCCGTTATGGGAGATGCGGCTGAAAGCCTCGTACAGCAGCACCGCACCGGACCGGACATTGACGATGGGCTGGAACAGGAAGACCAGCTTGTCCTCGCCTTTGATCATCTTGCGGAAATTGCGGACCCGGACCAGGGTGTCCTGCATCGCCACCCTGGCCCCATCGGCCAGGGATTGCAGCGAAAAGGCGGCGCTGTCCCTGACGAAACCGTTGACGATATAGGCGAGCGCCTTGGAAATGTCGCCATCGGACAGCTGGGAATCTTCCATTTCCAGGGAGGCCGAATGCATCTTCACCGCCCCGGCGCCGCCGGTCTTGCCGGCAAACTTGTCGGCCACGGCGACGATGCGCCTGTGCACATCGGCGGCACTGGTCTTGTCGTCGTGAACCAGACCGAAGGACGCCGCCGCCAGCGCCCCGGCCGAGGCGCCCTTGACCGAGCATTCGGTCAGCGTCTGGTGGACTGTGGACAGGAAGGTCTGGGCCAGGGCCGGCTCGATGGAGCCAAAGTTGGTTCCCGACAGGTCGAACAGGGTCAGGGTATAATCGGCACCGATGCGATTGGCCTCGTTCAGGCGGGTGCGGACCATTTCCACGAAGTCGGCCTTGTGGTCGACGTCCCCGGTAAAGCGGCAGGCATCGTCGGCGGCAATGGGCGGCACCCGCGACAGCACCACATGGCAGGTGCTGGGAAATTGCGGCAGACGGATGCCGGCCATGCGCATGCGGGTCACCGCCCCCTCGGCCCCCATCAGCAGCAGCGGCGTATGATCCAGGCGGCCGGCGTTCTTCAGGCGCAGCAGGGCTTCGTCGAACCGCTTGCGATCCTTGGGATGGATCAGATCGGCCAAGGGCTTGCCCATCAGGTCGGCATCGGACAGCCCGTAGAGCGCCTCGCCCGCTCCGGCGGAATAGCTGATCAGATTCTGGTCGGACAGTTCCAGCAGCAGGTCGGCACCGGCGAAAGCGAAGGCGATGAAGCGGTCGCGTTGCGCCTTGAGCCGTTCCATCATCACGGTCCCGTCGCCCATCCCGTCCCTCCCCGAGGGCTTCCCGACGCATCCCCCGACACGTCAACAGAAAGCAAACGGATGTTAACCGAAATGCAATATGTGCGCAACGGATGCGCACCGAAGCACCGTCGGGAGGCGTCGTTCAGACGTTCTGCAGCAGGTACTCCCGCTCCCAGCTGGACACCACCCGCTGATAAGCGTCCCATTCGGCTTCCTTGACCGCCATGAAGGCTTCGCAGAAATCCTCGCCCAAGGCTTCGCGCACCTGACGGGCGGCCTTCAGTTTTTCCAGGGCATCGGGCAAGTGGCGCGGCAGGGAATGCGCCCGGGTATAGCCCGACCCGCTGATCGGCTCGCCGGGATCGACCTTGTTCTGGATGCCCAGCCAGCCGCAGACCAGGGACCCGGCGATGGCCAGATAGGGGTTGGCATCGGCCCCGGCCAGACGGTTTTCCACCCGGCGCGAGGACTGGCCGGATTCCGGCACCCGCAGGCCGACGGTGCGGTTGTCGCGCCCCCAATGGACATTGATCGGGGCATCGAAATCGGGGACCAGCCGGCGATAGGAATTGACGTTGGGGGCAAACAGCAACAGCGCCTGCGGCAGGTATTTGCGCAGGCCGCCGATATACCAGCGGAACATCTCGCTGTCGCGCCCGTCGGCATCGGCGAACAGATTGGCGCCGGTGGTCCCGTCCACCAGATTTTGGTGGATATGCATGGCGCTGCCCGGTTCGTTCTGCATGGGTTTGGCCATGAAGGTGCCATAGACGCCCATGCGCAGCGCCACCTGCCGCACCGTGCGCTTGAACAGGAAGACCTGATCGGCCAGTTCCAGGGCGTCGCCATGATCGAAATTGACTTCCATCTGGCCGTTGCCGGCTTCATGGGACAGGGTGTCGACCTCCAGCCCCAAGGTCTCGGAAAAGGCGTAAAGCTGGTCGAACAGGCCCTCGAATTCGTTCAGTGCGTCGACGCCATAGGCCGGACGGCCGGTCTCCGCCCGCCCCGAGCGGCCGGTGGGCGGCTCCAGCGGATAATCGCTGTCGGTGTTCTGGCGGACCAGGAAGAATTCCAGTTCAGGAGCGACCACCGGCCGCCAGCCGACGCCGTCATACAGCTTCAGAACCCGCTTCAGCACATTGCGCGGACTGATGTCGACGGCGCGGCCGTCCACATAGGTGCAGTCGCAGATGACGCAGGCGGTGCGTTCCTCGTACCACGGCACCCGCCGCAGCGTGGCTGCGTCGGGCAGCAGATAGATGTCGCCGTTGGCGACGCCGGTGACATCCTCTTCCGGGTAATCCCCGGTCACCGTCTGGACGAAGATGCTTTCCGGCATCCGCAGCCCGCGGCTTTGCGCCGCCTGGACGAACTTGTGCGCCGGCACGATCTTGCCGCGCGCGACGCCCGACATGTCCGGAACCAGGCATTCCACCTCGGAAACGCCGTTGGCCTTGACCCAGTCCGCAAACACGCTCATCGCCTGTCCCCTACCCTGTGCCGAACGAACGCCCCGGTCGTCCGCGCATTGTGACGAAACAGCGTAATGCACCGCGCCCCAGGGATCGAGTGTTGCATTGGGGGACGGCATAGAGGAAATTAGACCCCGGCGGGGCGAAACGCGCCCGGCATTCACAGCGCGGACGGACATGGGGTTCTCGACGGTCCTCATCATCAGCCTGGCAGCCGGCGTCATCCTTGTGGTCGGCGGCGGTCTGATGATGTACATGGCCAATCTGGTCAAGTCAGCCTACGAGATCAAGGTGCAGATCAACACCGAGGTCGAAGAGCGCCTGAGCAAAATGGGCGAGGATCTCGACAAGAAGTCCCGCTGGATCAAGCGCGACCTGCTGGAAGACATCGAGAAGGTCAAGAACTCCCTTCAGGTGGACAACACCAACAAACTGAACGATCTGAGCGCCCCCCTGCTGGGCCGTATCGAGGCGCTGGAGCAGGCACTGAAGGCCGAACGGGCCGAATGGCAAAAGGCGGTGGACGCAGACCGTCAGGCCCTGGCCAACATGCGGCGGCAGACCGGCGGAGGAGAGGCCGCCGCCGCCGTCCAGGCCGCCCGGGAGGCCAAGGAAGCCCGCGACGCCGAAGCCGCCGCCGGCGGCACCCCCGTGCCCCCCGCCGCCATGCCGCCGCCGAAGCCGGCCGGCCCGTCCAAGCCGCAACCGGGCCAGACTCCGGCCAGCTGGCTGCCCGAACTGGGCAACGGCAACCGCTGAGACCGGCTACAGCCCCCTGATCCACCGCGGCCGAAGCCGGGTTTCCCCGGTCAATGCCTGGTCGATCTGCGCCAGCAGCCGCCCCTTGTCCTTGGGCAGGGTCCCGGCCAGAGCCAGGGCGTTGCTGGCATGGTTGGACCGGAAGATCACCGCCGCGGGCGGATCCAGCCGCTCGACCAGCCGCCGCAATTCCACCAGGACGGCCTGATCGGACTGCCAGCGGAACGGCTGGCCGTAGCGCCGGAAGAAGCCGGCGGCGACGCTGTCTTCCAGGCCCAGCTGCAGGGTGGACAGATACGTCACCGGGGCGCGGTTGATCAGGTCGGCGGTGGCATCGATATGGTCTTCCCAGCCATCCTGGCCGGACAGGCCGGTGATGACCGTCGCCGACACCTTCAGCCCGGCCTCGCGGGCCTTGAGCAGCGCCGCCTCCATCTGCTTGCGCGACCCCTTGGCGATGATCCTGAGCAGACGGTCCGACCCCGTTTCGATGCCCAGATAGACCTGGGTCAGCCGCAATTGCTTCAGCGCCCGGATTTCCTCGACCGGCTTGGCCAGCAGGTTGAACGGCGTGGCATAGGCGGTGACGCGCTGCAGATTGGGAAAACGGTCGGCCAGCCGGCGGCAGATGGCCGCCAGCGTCTCGGTCGGCAGGTTGTAGGCGTCGCCGTCGGCCAGGAACACCCGGTGGGCCTCGGGCCATTCGGCGTGGGCGGCGTCGATGTCGGCGAAGATGTCGGCCAACGGACGCGGCCGATATTCCTTGCCCTTGTACATCGAGCAGAAGGCGCAGTGATTGTAGCGGCAGCCCAGGGTCGCCTGGATGATCAGGTTCTCGCCTTCCGACGGCGGCCGCCACAGGGGGTAATCATAGTCGAGCATGCGGCCAGTATAGACCATGCCCGGGAGCGGGGGAAAGCCGGGCCGGACACCCGTCTTTCCCCGCCCTCGCGGCCTGCTCAGGCCGATGCCTGGGCCAGCGCGGCCTGACCGAAGACGGCCTCGACATAAGCCACCAGCTCGGCCACCGATTCGTCCACCGGCTTGCCGGCGGTGTCCAGCACCAGCTCGGGCTCGGCCGGCGGCTCGTAGGGGGCGGAAATGCCGGTAAATTCCGGGATTTCGCCCTTGCGGGCCTTCTTGTACAGCCCCTTGGGATCGCGGCGTTCGCATTCGTCCAGGCCGGTCGAGACGAACACCTCGTGGAAGGAATCGGCGTCGATGGCCCGCACCCGGTCGCGGTCGGCGCGATAGGGGCTGATGAAGGCGGTGATGGTCAGCATGCCGGCCTTGGCCAGCAGGTGGGACACCTCGCCGACCCGGCGGATGTTCTCGGCGCGGTCGTCCGGGGAAAAGCCCAGGTCGCTGCACAGGCCGTGGCGGACATTGTCGCCGTCCAGCACGGTGGCCTGCCATCCCTTGATGAACAACTGGCGCTCCAGTTCCATCGCGATGGTCGACTTGCCGGCTCCCGACAGGCCGGTCAGCCACAGAACGCCGCCGCGATGGCCGTTGGCGGCGGCCCGGGTCTGCGGGGTGACCTTGTGGTCGACGCTGTAGATGTTGCGGCTGGCGGCGGCGGCCTCGGCGACGATGCCGCCGCCGACGATGTCGAAACCATGCACCAGCACGAAGCGCCCCAGGCGGGCATTAACCGCGAAGCCGTCGAAGGCGATGGCGGCACGCGAGCGCAGCACCACTTCCGCCACGGCGTTGCGGGCCACCACGTCGCCGCCGTGGCTGGCCAGGTCGGCGACGTCGATGACGCGTTCGACGGCGACGATCTCGACCGGATATTCGGCGGTGGCCAGCTTCAGCTTCAGCCGGTCGCCGCGGCACAGCGGCTCGCGGCCCAGCCAGAAGATCCGCGCCCGGATGTCGTGGGCCAGAACCGGACTGCTTTCGGCCAGATGCGCCACCTGCCCGCGCTCGACGAAGATCGGCTCGTCCAGGGTGATGCCGACCGACCGGCCGGCGGCGGCGGCAACGGCGGTGACGTGGTCGCCGGCCCAATCCTCGATGCTGGCGACCCGGGCCGACTTGCCGGACGGCGAGAACACCAGACGGTCGCCGACCCGCAGGCGGCCGGATTCGATGCGGCCGGCGACGATGCGGCGATGGTCGAACTTGTAGACGTCCTGGACCGGCAGGCGCAACGGCAGGTCGGTGGCCTGGGCCGCGGCCTGGAACCCGTCCAGCGCCTCGATCACCGTCGGACCGTGGTACCAGGCGGCGGCGGCCGAGCGGTCGCGCACGAAATCGCCGCCACGGGCCGAAACCGGGATGACATGGGTGGGGGTCACGCCGATGCCGCCCAGGTAATCGCGGATTTCCGCCTCGACGGCGGCGAAACGGGACTGGTCCCAGCCGACCAGATCCATCTTGTTGACCGCCACTGCGATCTGGGTCAGGCCCAGCAGATGCAGCAGATAGCCGTGCCGTCGCGACTGTTCCTGCACGCCTTCGTCGGCGTCGATGACCAGGACCGCCGCCTCGGCCGAGGCGGCGCCGGTGACCATGTTCTTCAGGAATTCCTTATGGCCGGGGGCGTCGATGATCAGCACCGGGCGCTGGCCGGTGTGGAAATAAAGCTGCGAGGTGTCGATGGTGATGCCCTGGTCGCGCTCGGCCTGCAGGGCGTCCATGACGAAGGCCCATTCGAACGGCATGCCGCGCTTGGCGCAGACCTCGCGCAGGGTTTCGACCTTGCCCTCCGGCAGGGCGCCGGTTTCGTGCAGGACGCGGCCGACCAGGGTGGACTTGCCGTGGTCGACATGGCCGACGACGACGATCTTCAAGGGGGTGTTGCTCATTATCGTGATCCTTGCCGCAATCTTACATGTAGCCGCCGGCGCGCAGACGCTCGAAGGCGTCTTCCGATTCCTTGTCCTGGGCGCGGCCCGACCGTTCCGACACCCGGGTGGTTTCCAGTTCCTCGATGATTTCCGCGACGGTGGAAGCGGTCGAGGCAACCGGGCCGGTGCAGGGCGCGCAGCCCAGCGACCGATAGCGTTTGCCGTCCCTGGCGAAATAGAGATCGACCACGGGAATGCCCTCTCGCGCGATGTAGCGCCACACGTCCAGTTCGGTCCAGGCCAGCAGCGGATGGATGCGCAGGTGGGTGCCCGGGGCGAAGTCGGTCTTGAACTGGTCCCAGAATTCCGGCGGCTGGTCCCGGACGTCCCATTCGGCCTGCTGGTTGCGCGGCGAGAACACCCGTTCCTTGGCCCGGGTGCCTTCCTCGTCGCGGCGGATTCCGGCGATGATTCCGGTATAGCCGTGCTCGGCCAGCAGCGCCTTCAGACCTTCGGTCTTCAGGGCCGTGCAGCAATTGACCCGGCCCTGGTGCGGCCCCATGCCGGCATCCAGCGCCGCCCGGTTCTCGCCGACGATCAGCGGCAGCTTCCAGTCGGCGACGACACGGTCGCGGAACTCGATCATCGCGGGGATCTTGTGGTGGGTGTCGACATGCAGGACCGGAAACGGCACATGGCCGAAAAAGGCCTTGCGCGCCAGCCACAGCATGACGTTGGAATCCTTGCCGATCGACCACAGCATGGCGATCTTGTCCAGGCGGTTGAAGGCCTCGCGCAGGATGTGGATCGATTGGGCTTCCAACTGGTCCAGATGGTTCATTGCTTTCGCTTTCTCGTCAGATACCGGCACCGTCGGTGCCGAAGGACAGGGTATGAATGCCGCATTCGCTTTTGCCGGTGCCGGCCCAGCGGCCCGAGCGGGCGGGATCGCCCGGACGGACCGCCCGCGTACACGGCCAGCAGCCGATCGAGCGGAAGCCCCGGGCCACCAGCGGGTGGCGCGGCAGGCCGCGTTCGGTGAAAACCGCCTCGATGGCGGCCTCGTCCATATGGGCCAGGGGGCTGATCTTGGTGATCGCCCCGGCCTGCTGAATGGTGGACAGGCCGCTGCGTCCGTCGCCGTGAGCGCGTTTGCGGCCGTCGATCAGGGCGGTGTAGCCGGCGGCGGCGCGGGCCAGGGGCCACACCTTGCGCAGTTCGCAGCAGCGGTCGGTGTCGCGGCGCCACAGATCCTCGGCGGCCTTGCGGTCCTCGGGCTCCGGACGCACCACCACCAGATTGGTCAGGCCCAGATGGCGGATCAGCAGGTCGCGGTACCCGAAGGTCTCGTCGAACAGTTCGCCGGTATCCAGGAACAGCACCGGCAGCGCCGGATCGACCTGAGCCACCAGATCCAGCAGCACCGCCGATTCGGCCCCGAAGGACGACGTCACGGCGATCCGCCCGGGAAACACATCCCGCACCATCGCGCCGATCAGTTCGTTGCCGTTCAGATGGCCATAGGCCTCCTGCAGGTCGCCGCCGGTCATTGCGCCGCCCCCAGCAAAGCCTCGACGTCGCCCACCGTGGCGGCGGCGGCGGCCGGCGGGGCGGCGACCAGACCGCGCATCGTGTCGATCAGCCAGGCGACCGCCTCGCGCAGCAAGACCGCGTCGCCGCCCCGCGCCGCCAGGGCCGCCCCGGTGCCGACCAGGACGTCCTCGACATCGCCCCAATGGGCGCGCAGCGCCGCCGCCAGGGAATCGAGGGACTGGTCGTCGTCGCTGGGAATGGCCCGCAGATGCAGCAGACGGCGGGCCGCATACACGATGCCGGTCTCGGCCGCCCGTTCCGCCGCCGCCCGGTCGCCGGCGGCGATGGCGCGGTCCAGCGAGATCAGCGCATCGTCGGCCAGATCGTCGTACAATTCGCCGGCGGCGAACGGCGCCGCGCATTC
>Ga0172373_10000709_pt1 | contig 54868 bp, 54 predicted proteins | sample Lak10m_2_FD_114546 | JGI IMG/M metagenome (GOLD analysis project Ga0172373, IMG submission 114546) | Freshwater microbial communities from Kabuno Bay, South-Kivu, Congo - kab_092012_10m | ecosystem: Environmental > Aquatic > Freshwater > Lake | place: Democratic Republic of the Congo... | reverse complement strand
GATGGATGGGTTTCTTCTGGGTTGTTCTCATGGCTTGCAGTTCTACGGTAAACTTGGTCGTGTCCGACCTGTTTCGCAAGCATACTACGAATCCGAAAAGTTATTTTTCTGCCGTGACTTAGAGACGCTCAAGCTGGGCTTTGGGCGCAGTACCGTCCCGAAGACCTGGCTTCGCCTGAGGCATTTGCCCGTGACCCCAAACTCGTCTGGGATTGGTACGCGTGGCGGCGGGAGGCCATCAAAGGGGTGCGCCCCAACGCGGGGCATTACGCCCTCGTCGAAATGGAAAACCGAATCCCCGCATTCACGCTCATCACCCAAAACGTGGACGGCCTGCATCGCTTTGCAGGCAGCAGGAACGTGCTTGAGTTGCACGGCAACATCCTGCGTGTCCGCTGTGCAGATTGTGGGACTTTCACTGAAATTTGGGGAGACGATAGTGAATCCGTACCGAGGTGTGAGGTTTGCGGCGGTTTGCTGCGGCCTGACGTTGTCTGGTTTGGGGAGGCATTGCCTCGAGCTGAATTGGAATCCGCTGTCAGCGCGGCGCGTGAGACGCAGGTCTTCTTTTCCATTGGGACCTCTGGAGTCGTCCAGCCTGCCGCTGCGTTGGCGCATGCCGCGAGAAATCGAGGTTCCGTCGTGGTCGAGATCAACGCCGAGCCGACCCCGCTATGACCAATACAGGGGATCTGTTTGGGTTGGCTTTGGCAAAAGGAATAAAGATCTGAAACTGATTTGTCATTTCCCTGACCAGTTTCTGATGAAAGGCAGTTACATCAACCTTGGTTTCCGAATTAAGGAATAGGTCTTTTGCTAATTGAGGGGTTCTGACCCAGTCGTATAAATTCCATCGCAGCATTCCTGCAACAGTGACGAGCGGGCGCATCTTTGTCAATCGGAATGACATGGGAAGCAGCCCATTGGCGGGCAGGGTGGCCAGCAAAACTGCACCAGGTAATTGATGGCTTTCAAGATATTTTTGCAGGATCGCGCCACCCAGGCTGTGGCCGATCACGACGGGCCTGGGAGAGATCGTTTCCACTTCGGCGGCCAGCGTTTGAACATAATCTTTGAATGTGTAAAAATTTATGTGCCCCTTGTTCGTGGAGCTATTTCCATGCCCTGGCAAACTGATCGCATGGACCTCATATCCCAATGACGAAAAATAATCCATCCATTGTTGCCAGCACCATGCTCCATGCCACGCACCGTGTTGAAAAAGCAAAGGGGTTTTATGCGTGCGAGTTGCGGGCAGCTGAATAATATGTTCAATGGTTTCCATGTGACGATTTGCTTTTTGAACAGAATTTACTTCTCAGCTTGTTTTAATCGCTTTCCAACTGACTCGCGTTATGTTCAAAGGCCTTTTTCATCAATTTTGAGATCGGTTTCAACATGAGCCAGCCGATCACTCCCTTGGGGTGCATGGTCATCGCCCGTGTAATGTCCGTGCCATTGGCAGAGGATTTAAAACTCCACGTCTCGATAAAGTGGGTGGCAAGGTTCTTCAACGAAGAATCGAATTCCTGAAACCTTAACGAAAATCCGCTGGTCTCATCCCATTCGATGATCTCTTCCACATGCGACGAGCCGTCTGTGTTTTTTACTTTAATTCTTGAGCCGATCAGGTTTGAGGTTCTCATTTCGAAGCTGGCGCTTCGTATCCCTGGCAGAATGGAATAGCCTTTGAAATCCGACCAGCGGTTGGTGTCCAGAAATTCTGCGCAGATCTCCTGCGTTGATTTTTTGCTGTGGCCTTGGATCTTTATTTCGATGGGGTTCATATTTATGCCTTCCAGTCGCTGATCTTCTCACTTAATTTTGAAATTCTCTCGCGCAGCAGCACGGCGAATACGCCGAACATCAACAGTAGAATACCTGTACAGCCGATCACGAAGATCGCTGCGCCTTCCAGCGCCATGCTGACCACTGTGATCACACCGAGAACCACGAACCCGATCGGGAAGAGTGTCAGGCTGCGCGAGCGGATGACGATCCCATATATCAGCACCACCAAGGATTGAAAGAACAGCGCAAGGAAATAACCGAAGAGCATATCGCTCTTGTTGAACATTTCAATGTAGGTCGTGCCAAGCAAAACGAATTGCGACAACATGCCCATGATAAACGCGCCCGATTTGCTTTCCGCACGCACCAGCAGGTAGTGTTGGATCAATCCCAGCAGCGCCGCGCCAATTGAAAAATACTGCGGTTCGTTCACATTCAGCTCAAAGAGGATGATGAAATACGACAGCAGATACAAACCGTTCGCAGGGAAAGCCAGCCAGACATTTTTCTTCGCGAAGGCTTCCACTGCAAATAACGTTGCCACCGCTGCCACAGGGACCGCCGCATCGACTCCGCCGAGAGTTGGTGCACCTAGCGAGACGATGATCCCCAGCCCGAGCCCGCTGTACAGCAGGGACAGATCCCAGCCCTCAGCGCGTTTTCTCGCACGCAGGAAATATCCCGCCGCGTAATACAGCACCGCGAGCACAATGACTGGATGGATCCATTTGTCCACGTCAAAGCTGCGGAATACGAAGGTGACAAAAAGTGGCAGGGTCAATGTGAAGGCGTAGAAAAGATTCGCTTGGCGATAGAGCAGGCTGATGATTAAGAAAAGAAGCGTATAAATTCCGAATCCGATCACCGCGGTGGATGTGTCGCTTTGTCCAAAGAGGATCGCATAATTGACGAGGGCAAGCGTTCCGCCAATGAGGCGAACTCCCCACGCCAGCGGGCGCGGATTTGTGAATGTGAAATGCGCCAGCAAGTCCGCGAGCAGCCAGACGAGACTGTAGGTCAGCAGGTGGTAGGCGGGCTCATCCACTTTGAAATCGCGCAGGATGAGGAATGAGCCGAGGGTGAACAGGATGGGCACACCGATCTCGAACCATCCGTTGCGGGTGAGATGCATTTCGGCGATGAAGAGCAGGCCGATGACGAGCGCGTACCATCCGCCAAATTCTTTCAACACAAGCAGGGCGGCAATTGAGGCGAGCGTGCCGAGGATCAACCCACTATAGCGGAGCATGGTTGCCCAATCCGCTTTTGCACGAACCGCGATGCCGATGGAAAAATATAAAACGGAAAGGACGGTGAGTGCGGGCAGCCATGCATTGATGTGAAAATGATCCAGCGCAAAGATGACGGTGATTGGCAGGTATGCGGCGGGCAGATAGCCAAGGATGGCCTTTCGATGTGCGAAGGCATAGGCGGCAAAGAAGAGAGTGTAGACCGCGCTGCAAATGGTGATGTGGAGGTATTCGTTTTGAAGGAACAACAGCGCGGATGTCCATAATGTGAACATTACTCCGTACGCACGCGGCGGCAAACGCCATTGGATGTCAGCCGTGAAGTCTTTTTTCAGGAAGAGATCTGGCAGCAGGAAGAGCACGCTGAGGATGAGGGTTTGATAGCCGAAGAAGATATTCAGTTTTAGGATGGCCTCAAGGTTGAAGAAGGCGAAGTAGGCGATGATGAAATTAAGCAATGCCAGTGTCCACAGCCACCAGCGGGTGTACAGGATGTGCAGAACGGTATAGATGACCGCGATGCTGAAAGCGGCAATCAGCCCAAGCGCTATGCTATCCGCAAAGCCTGTGATGACCGCCAGCGCAAACGCGGGGATGGAAGCGAGCAGGATGGGTAGGCTGTATTTGCGGGTGAATTCGATTCGGCGGGCTGCTTCACTGACGATGGAAAGCATGGCTCCCCAAATTAACAGCAGGATGCTGGAGCCGAGGCTTTCCATGTCAAATGCGGCGGCGAGGAACCATGGCATGGGGATGAGCGTCCCTGCCGCGAGCCAGGGGAAGAAGAGGAATGGCAGGAGGATGTTCGAGAGAATGTAAAAGACGAAAGCCAATGCCCAGGTGATGAAAGTTCCCAGATGCCAAAGTGACGAATTGGAGGGCTCGAAGGTGTTCACGCCAAAAATGATGATGGAGGTAAGCAGGATAATGGCCTGTAAAATTTGAGCGGCTAGAAACAGGGGAAGAGCAAATTTCGCATCTTTCCACTTTTTGAGCAGCCAGTAGCCGCCGAGTCCAACAAGCGGGGCAAGGCCTGTTGCGCTTGTGTAAAACTCGGGCTTTGCATCGAGCACGTCACCAAGGCGCAGGAAGGATAGAGTGAGCGAGATGAATGCGGTGATGCTGAACAGGCGCGATTCGTAAAACCAGGCGCTGCCGCTCCAAATGATGGCCATGATGAAATAGACGAAGACCCAATAGCCTGCAATGAATGCCGTGGACATGTCCATACTTTGGCTGAGAGTATCTTGAATGGTGTTCGCGGTGATGGGCAGCAGGAAGGAGAAAACGATGAAGAGTGCGAAGCTTGGCTGGGGAAGTCTCTTTTTGATGGCGACGGCAAGTCCGCCAAAGATGAAGGTGCCGATCAGCAAGATGGGCAGGCGCAATTCAGGGACTGCCGCGCCGACGATGGCGGCGGATGCGATGACGAAGAATGCGCCGAGATATAAATAAATTTTGATGCTTGCTTCGCTGGTGAGGGTTTGCAGAAGAGAGGGACGTGGTCCCTCGGGTTCACGGCGTGGAGCGGGAGCGGCTTGGGGCTGGGATATTGCGGATTGGTCAGTAACAGTTGTGGGCGCGTTCTGAGCGGCGGTCGAAGGGGAGGGTGTAAAGTCAAAATCGTAACGACGGCGGATCACTTCCGCGTTTTCAGTTGGGAGCAATCCGCCCTTTTCCCATTCATTGAGCTCTTGCAAAAGAAAATAGCGGTCATCGCGTTGGACCTTGTTTAGGCGTCCGCGTACCTTGCGCTGCAAGGGCAGGCCGAGCGCGGCGAGTGCATTTTTGCGAATATCTTTGTTGGCACTGTGCAGGGAAAGTTTTTCAAGCTGAAGTTGAACCGCCTCGCTGCTGAAGCTTAATTTTGCCAGCTCCGTGAGCGCTACCAGGACAACGACGTCATCTTCACTTTGCAGGTTGGCATATATTTCATTAAGGATGTCTTCGGGCTTGCGGGGTTCGGGTTCTTCAGACATGGTGTTCTCCGTGGTTGGCACAGATTCATTATTTCCCTAAATCAAAAGGTCAGGCTAATTAACCTGACCTTGATATTCCTACTTTATCACAACTCCGCTACGCGGGGGAATTGTGATTTTGTCTCCAGAAATGACGGGTTCGCCAAACAGGACTCGAGGCTTTTTGCCGATCGGCAGCTCGACCGATTTTTCTTCTTTCGAGGCATTGAAGGCAACAAAAAGGGTTTCGTTCTTGTGCGTGCGTGAATATGCCATCACTTCGCCTTCCGCATGAATGCGTTTGAAATCGCCGCGACGCAAGGCTATATATTCTGTCCGCAGGGAGGTGCAGGCTTTGGCGTAGTCGAGCAGGCTCTTGTCCCATTTGTCTTCGTCCCACGGAAAGGACTTACGGCATTCAGGGTCGTGCCCGCCGTCCACACCGACTTCGTCGCCGTAATAAATGCAGGGTGCGCCGGGAATGGTGAACATGAACAGCCAGGCAAGTTTCAGCGCAGATTTGTCGCCATTAACGCAGGAGAGGAAGCGCGGCATGTCGTGGCTGTCCAACAGGTTGAGCTGGGCGTAGGTGATCTCTTTCGGATACATATTCAAAATGCGGTCGAGTTCATTGGCGAAGTCATAACCGTTCATCGGGCGGACGCGGTCTTTTAGTCCGCCTGCTTGATCAATGATATGTCTGTTCAAGGTGTTGGCTGCGAAGAAATTCATCGAAATTGCTGTCACGAGATAGTTCATCACCGCATCGAATTGATCGCCTTGCAGCCAGCGTTGTGCTTCATGCCAGATCTCACCAACAATATAAGTATCGGGGTTTACAGCGTGTACACGACGGCGAAACTCGCGCCAGAATTCATCATCATTGATCTCACCTGGCACGTCCAGTCGCCAGCCGTCGATCCCAAATTTGACCCAATACTGTGCGATTTCGTAGATATATTCACGGACCACTGGGTTATCGGTATTGAATTTTGGGAGTGCAGGCAAATTCCACCAGGCGCGGTAGCCAATGGCAGTAAGGCTGTCTTCATGCTTAAGGAGTTGTTCTTCGTGATGGGTGGGATAGGCGCCCCAATGTTTTTTGCCGTTCAACCTTTCCTCATCGAAATGGAACCAGTCGCGGTAAGGAGAAGCCGCTCCTGTTTCAAGGACATGGTTGAATTGCCAAAATCCACGGCTTGCGTGGTTGAACACTCCATCCAGGACAACGCGGATGTTCTTTTTGTGTGCGACCTTTATTAGTTTCTTGAGAGCTTCATTGCCGCCTAGCAGCGGATCAACACTGTAGTAGTCAAATGTGTGATAACGATGGTTGGATGCGGATGAAAAGACGGGGTTGAAATAGATCGCATTGACCCCAAGTTCTTCAAGATAATCCAGTTTTTCAATTACGCCGTATAGATCTCCACCTTTAAAGCCATACGTTGTGGGGGCTGAGTCCCATGCTTCAAACGGCAGGTTGCTTGCAGGGTTGCTTCCACTCTTTGCGAAACGGTCGGGAAATATTTGGTAAAAGATCGCATCTTGTACCCAGGTTGGGATATCCATTATTTAGCCTCAGTCATAAAATTTATTATGAGAGTCCTCAGCCTGTGAAGGCACCGGAACCTCTTCATTTATTAATTGTAATTTATTGCTTGCCGATCCATGGTTCGAATCGCATATTAATCACCGGTGGAACCGAACATCATTCTTTCGAGCAGGGTGCGTTGGAAGATAAGGAAGATGACCACTACAGGAATGGACATGATGATGGCAAGCGAGCCAAGGTAGCTCCAGGGTTGTGCGCCGCCTGAGTACTGTGTCTGCACGATCGCGTAAATTGCCATTGCGAGCGTGACCGTGCTGCTTTTTTCAACGAACAGCCAGCCGATGGTAAATTCGGAATACGCCATGAGGAAGGCGATCAGACCTGCAACCGCGATGGATGGCAGGGCAAGCGGCAGGGTGACACGCAGGAAGGAAGTCAGGTCATTGGCGCCATCAAGAAATGCGGCTTCTTCGATTTCCTTGGGGATGGATTGAAAAGCGGCGCGCATATTCCAGATGCAGAAAGGCATAGCGAAGGTTGCGTAGGTGATGACCAGTGCGAGAAGCGTGGTGCGGATGTGTATCAGGCTGAGGATGATGTAGAGCGGTGTCATGAATGCTACAGGTGGAAGGACCGCGGTGAGCAACAAGGCGAACAATCCGCTCTGGCGGGCTGGGAATCGGAAGCGGGCAAATGCATACGCCAGACTCATGCCAAGCAGAATTGCGATCAATGCCGCGCTGAAAGAAACCAACAGGCTGTTCTTGAGCAAAACTGAAAAGTCCACCGATTGATATGGTTTATCAAGCACCTGTAAAAAGGCATCGAATGACCACACCTTGGGCAGCATGCGAAATTCGGTCGGGCGTCCTTTGAGAGAGCCGTCGAAGGCGAGACGTACCATTCCCCATATTGGAAGCGCCACAAACAAGCCAATAAGCGTCAATGCTACTTGTGTGAGAAACTGTCGCAAGTAGGATATTTTATGCATAGGTCACTCCTTCGCCTGCTTTGCTCCAGCGGTTGAAGAGCATCACAAAGAGCATCAAAAGGATGACAGTGATGATGTTAATTGTTGCTGAAACGGCAAACTGCCCTCCGCTTCTGCCAAATCCACTGTTTGGATTGAAGACGTTATACGATAAGGTTGCCAGTGTGGCGCTCCCGAATCCGAATGCTTGAAACAGATAGAATTGATTGAAGGCAAAAATGCCGCGTACAATAATGGCAGGAATCAGCAACGGGACCAGCATCGGCCATGTGACATATCTGAAGGTTTGCTAGATATTCGCTCCATCCATTGCGGCAGCGTCAAGCACTTCATTGGAGATGGTCTTCAGCCCGATGCTGGAGGCCAGCATCATGAACGGGAATCCGTACCAAAGGGCGGGCAGGAGGAACATGACCAGCCCCATACTCGGACTGTGTTCCAACGCATTGACAAAGCCTGCAAAGAAGGACGCCTTCCCAAATTTATCAGCAGCCAGATACAGCCAGCCCCACTCTCTTTGGAAGATGTTTAGCCACATCATTGCCCCGATCATTTCAGGAATTGCCCAGGGCAAGATAAATAAGGCTTGCCAGAATTTTTCCAGCTTCACACCGCGCTGCCAGAGCAGGAGCGCCACCCCTAAGCCAAGCCCGCATTGAAGCAGAACAGAGAGGATTGTCCATAGCACGTTGAAGAATAAAACACTCCCTCCATCCGAGTATGAAATAAAACTGAATACATCTGGATATAAATTCAACCCGGTGAAGTTGACTTTGTCAGGTCTTGACTCAATGTTGGCAGGCATGGTGGGGAGTTGCCCGGTTAATCCTAGTGAGATGGAACGCCAGATACCGCCGTTGAATCCGTCTCGGATGGAGGCTGAATTGAAGTTGGTCATCGAAACGCCAAATTGAAAGATCAATGGGAAGATCGTCAGAATGGCAAAGGTGATCAGCCCCGGAATAAGCCAGGGCAGCGCGCGGCGGGTTTCTATTTTATTGAAATGAGTTTTGGCGCGGGTTTTCCGTGCAGTCCACCACTCAAGAATGTTGTCCCTGAAAAGAAATATCCCTTCCGCGGCGGCGAAGGAAAGCGGTACGGTCAATGTAATAGTGTATTGTGGCCATTTGGTCGGCCAGGCTAATAATAAAGCCATGCCAACTCCGAGCCATAACACGTAGAGTCTGTTTTTACGCCACAGGCGTTTTAAACCAAAGAGCGCGAGGGTCGTGATGAATGGGTCGAAAGGAAATAGAAAGACATCTTTGTGCCAAACAACAGGAGAGAAGAATAACCAGAAGATCGGCTGCCATAATGGAAAGCCTGCATTTTTTACTTCTGTTGCCGTGGTTGAATAAGTGGGCCAATATAAAATCGATTCTTTAAGACGCTCAATTGTGTTATTCCAAAGAAATGGATCAAATATTAAGAAGATAACGACAGCCAGTACTCCCCAGAAAATAGCAAGACGCACAGAACTCTTGACCGCCTCCTGTTCTTTTGCGTCAAGATACCAATCTATTAAGATTGCAATGCCGACCAGACAATAAATATACTTGGATGCGGCGGTCAGTCCCAGCGAAAATGCGGAGAGGATCAACCAGCGATTCAACTCTGACCGTTTGGATTGCTTCCATTTCAAATAACTGATCGCCGCAAGAAGGCTGGTCAGCGAGGGTACTGCCTCCAGCATGATCTGCGAAACATATTTTATGTTGAATGTGTGGATTGCAAGGAATAGTCCCGCCAGTGGATTGAGCAATGCGACAATGGCTACAGTGATCGTCCCGATAATGGCATTTGTGGTTCGTGCAGGTCTTACAAGGTCACGCGGCAGATATTTGTTTGGTTCTGCAGAAGTAGCCAACTCAGGGGTGAGGGGCTCTTCTGGCGCAGATAAAATACTAAGGCCGATGATAACCTTTCCGAGAATGGGATGTTCGGGACGGTCATTCTCTTTCACAAAGCCAGACCAATCACCAGTGCGGATGAGATGCGCGTATATCTGTCCCGTGCGAAGATAGTCATCCTCATCATAATCAATAGAGAGTTTGCTCACCGCCCGTGCGCGCAGCCCAAAAGCCAGCGCTACAATAAGCAGAACAGATAATATGTAAAAAAGCGTACGAAGAGTTTTGTTCATTTTTATTACGACATTCTCAGGTTGGAAACCAAAAGCGTGGAATTGTGTGTAGAATTGTATCGCACTTCAGATTTGGATAAACATATTTTAGGAGACGCCAGCCATGGACTTTGACCCAGCCAACCTCGACCCGGAATTACGATTTGCAAGGACATATGCCATTGCATCCGCCGCGCTGGGAGTGATTAGCCTGTGCGCTGGGTTGATCCCGATCTGCGGCGGCATAACAGGCATACTGGGCATTGTGCTTGGGATGCTAAGTTTGAAGACCGAGAATACCAAAATTGCGAAGGCCGGTATTGCGATCTCGTCGCTGGGACTTTTGGTGACACTTGTTTATATTGTGGTCCTACTGTATTTTAAAAAGTAGGAAACTGCGATCTCATTTTAGCTTGATGATGACGGTCTGGTAGGCGGCGATTTCATCAAGCGGTTTGTAGTCGCTGAACATTCCTTTTGCGCTCTCAAGTGGCTGAATTTGAGCAGCACCAAATAACGCAGTAGGTGACAGGCTTCCATCCGGGAGCTTGTTTTCTTTCAGGCTTAAGCTGTAATCGGTGATGGCATCTTTTCCCAAATTGACAACAATAAGAATGCTTTCGTTGCCGCTGTTGCGAAGCAGGGCAAATAGGGCGGTGTTGCCTGTGTCAATTAGAGTGGCATCTCCTGCGAGCAAGGCGGGGTGATCTTTGCGGAGTTGAATGAGTGTGCGATAGTGATTGAGCAGCGAGTCAGCATCTTCATTTTGAGCGTCTACATTTACAGTCGTGTAATCCGCATTGGGAGCGCGCCAGGGTGTGGCTGTGCTAAAGCCTGCATTGTCCGTATTTGACCATTGCATGGGCACGCGAATATCTTCGTCAGGTTTTACGCCGACCATGCCGATCTCTTCGCCGTAGTAGATAAAGGGAGTCCCCGGGGAGGTGAGCATCAGCGAGGCGGCAACTTTGGCTTTGTTTATATCGCCGTTGAAAACGGACATGACACGGTTTTGGTCATGGTTGGTGAGGAACGTGGCGTAGTTGAAATCGGGCATATCTTGAAAAGCGAATTTGAAGGCGCTGACGACTCCGGAGTTCCCGCCGCCTTTCACGCTATTCACAAATCCGCTGGACATTTCGAAGTTGAAAACGTGGTCTATCTGGTCGCCTGTGTAGGACTTGATAGCTGATGCGCCTGCGCTAACCACTTCTCCAACGGTATAGGCTTGCGGATTTTGAAGCTTATAAGCTGTGTAGAATCTTTTGAGCCAGGCATGAGTGGAGGGCGTGTCTTGTTGCGCGGTATTTTCTTCGATCAAATGTTTGGCTGCATCCAGGCGAAAGCCGTCTACGCCAACATCTGTTAACCAGAAGGTGACGACCTTATTCATTTCTTTCGTCACTTCGGGATTGTTGTAGTTTAGGTCGGGCATGAAGCCTGTGAAAATGCCGTAATAGAATCCGCTAGTAGAGGAGGAATGCCAGACGCGCTCTTTCCACGGGCCTTGATAGCCGGGGTCTGTCTCGCTCCAGATGTACCAGTTACGGTAGGGAGAGTTGGTGTCTTTTTCTGCTTCTTTGAACCACGGGTTTTGGCTGGAGGTGTGGTTTAGAACAAGGTCAATGATAATTTTTATGTTGCGCTTGTGCGCCTCGTTGAGCAGGTTCTTGAAATCAGCCATCGTCCCGTACTGGTAGTTGACGTTGTAATAATTGATCACGTCATACCCGTGATAGGAGGGGGATGGATGAATGGGCATTAACCAGATGGCGGTAACGCCGAGCTCCTGAAGATAATCCAATTTTTGAGTGATGCCGTTGAAGTCGCCGATGCCATCCCCGTTGGAGTCGTTGAAGGAGCGGACGAATATTTCATAGAAGACCGCTTCGTTCCACCAGTTGGCTGGTTCTGTTTCAGGAACAGGTGTGGCCGTTTGGGTAGGAACAACTGTCGGCGTGGCCTGAGCGCATGCCGATAGAAAAGAAAAAAGTAATAGCGTTGAAATAATTCGTTTGAGCATGGTTTTGTCCGGGCGAAAAAATTTCCTCCCCCTTTATGGAAAGGGAGAGGAAATTTAAGGAAGCAAAGAGTTGATTAGCCTTTTACGCCGCCGGTGGTGAGACCGCCAACGATCTGCTTTTGCAGAGCTACGTAAACGACTGCAACGGGCATGGCAACGATCACAGCCATCGCTGCAAATCGGTTCCACGGGATGCTGCTGGCGTATTGGCCTGTCATGTTGTAGAGGGTCATGGCGAGGGTGTAGTCTTTGGGTTGGGAAAGGAAAAGCCATGAGATGACGAATTCCTGCCAATTGCCGATGAAGCCGATGAAGAAGGTGACAGCCAATTGTGGGGCGGCGAGAGGAAGGATGATCTTCCAGAAGGTCTGGTTTGAATCTGCGCCGTCAATGGCTGCGGCTTCTTCCAATTCCTTTGGAATCGTGTCGAGATAACCTTTGAGATTCCAAATGGCGAAGGGCAGCGCGCCCGCTGTGATGGCAACACCCACGCCGAGTAGTGAGTCGCGCAGGTTGAAGATCAATTTCCCTTTTGCGCCGCCATCACAGGTGAATAAGGGGATTATTGCTTTGACGCCTTCTCCACAGTCCACTACTTTGATGTTATTAAGCAGCAGGTATAGCGGGGTACTCAACCCTACGGCCGGCATGAGCAATGGGATAAAGACCAGCACCATCAACACTTCACGCATTCTGAAGTTGAAGCGCGAGAAAGCGTAGGCGGCAGTGACTGCGACAAGTAATGCAACAAGGCCCACACCCACGGAAAGCCCCACGCTGTTGCGCAGAAGTTCGACAAAGCTGACCGGGTTGCCAGTGGGATGGTCCAGTACCTGTTTGTAAGCAATGAAGGAGATTTCCGTTGGAATCAATTGTAATGACGATGGGCGCGTAGTCTTTGAGCTCAGCGACAAGGTAACGATGTACATAATCGGGAACAGCACGGTAAACAGAATGAAGAGGCTGAGTACCTGGATGAGTAACTGTCTCCAAAGAGGCAAGTCACGTCCGCTGGTTTGGCCGGAGGTGTTGATATTCAGGAAGCGGATGATCGGGTTGGAACTGTTTTTAGGAGAATCGTTGATCATGTTAGGCCTCCGAGTAATTTTGCGTGGCGCGAGTGATGCGGTTGGTGATCAACAGCACGACTAATGACACGAAGAAGATGATGACCGCAAAGGCGGCAGCTACACCGAACCAACGCAGGTTACGAACCAGGTTGTACGCAAACGTTACAAGCAATTCAGTGGAGCGGGCAGGCCCGCCGCCTGTCATAAAGAATACTAAACCGAATAGGTTGAAGGTGATCGTGAAACCGTATACAGCGGCAGGGATCATGGCGGGTCTGAGCAGCGGGACGGTGATTCCCCAGAATTGCTGGGAGCCTGTTGCGCCGTCAATGGAGGCGGCTTCGTATAAATCTTTGGGGATGCTTTGGAGGGCGCCTGTGGCGATCACAGACATCAGCGGCCAGCCCAGCCAGAAATTGGCGATCATCATGGCATAGTAAGCCAGTGTCAGCGGTGCGCCGGGCAGGAAGCCGGGAATGGGAGGTGTGTATTCCGTCAGCCAGCGCAGATGAACCGGGTCCAAATGTCCAAAAAGAGCGGAAATGGTGGTTAGCAGTTGATTCATCGCGCCGTATTGCTCATCGAAAATATTACGCCAGACTGTGGCTACAACGATGGGCGGAACAACAACGGGCAGGATGTATAAGGCACGGTAGATCTTTTTGAGCCAAAGACCTTCAGTATTCAGCATGACGGCGATCAACACACCGGCAGGGACGTGAAGAAAAACGTTACTAAGCGCCCACCAGAAGTTGAACTCAAGTACGCGAAAGAAATTGAAATTTTCGACCGGCAGTGCGCCAGTGAGAATATCAATATAGTTTTTAAATCCAACAAACTTCAACTCGGGGGAATTCAACCCTAGCAGAAGATGTTTTGTTTCGAAATTTGTGAATGATATTATGACTTGATAAATTAATGGATAGAATGTAATGGCCCCCATGACCAGGAACGCAGGCAGCAGGTAAAGATAAGGAAGTATCTTCCTTTGAAGCTTAACAGCACTTGTTGGTTTTTTTTTCAAAGCCATGGTCGTGCCTCCTGAACCAATAGTTATTTTGCATGGGAGCGGACAAGTTGCCCTGTCCGCTCCCATTTATTTCACGATCTATAACTAAAACTTACTTGGTCGCGCCTTCAAAGCCAGCCTTGACCCAGTCAGCGGGGGCGGTGCCAGCTTCGAACACCTGGTCGGTACCGCAGAAGTTACCCCAATACTTGCCCATGTTTTCCACCTGGGGGCGGAAGTAGGAAGTAGCGAAGGCATCAAGCAGACCCTGGATTAGAGGATCAGACACTGTGACGGTGGTGTTGGCAGGAACATGGCCAGCATCGTTCATCATGGCGGTAGAGGCCTCGGTATTGGTCAGGTACATTGCAACTTCGAGAGCAGCTTCAAGATTGGCGCTGTTCGGGTTGAAATAGTAGCCATCGACACCGAGAAGCGGGTTGGATGGGCCTTCAGGACCAGCGGGCAATGGAGCTACGCCGAGTTTGTCACCGAGGGCTTTGCGATAGTCGCCCATCGCCCAGTTACCATTGGTAATAGCGGCGGCGGTTCCTTCAGTGAAGGGAGCGAGACCATCAGCGTCACTCTTGGGCCAGCTATTGGCCTTGGAGATTTGATAAAGGTCGTTGACGTAGGAAACAGCAGCGGTGACCTTGGCCTGATTGGCTTCGTCGGTTACGAAATTGTATTGATCATCGAAGATCTTGCCGCCGAAGGAACCAAAGAAACCAAATTCATGGTAGCAGCCGTAGGTGATGGAAACTTCGGTGCCGCTTTCCATGAGAGCTTTGAGCTCGTCAGTGGTGGCGGGGGGAGTCGCGATCAGATCCTTGTTGTACCAAAGAACAACAGCCTTCAAGGATTCCGGAAGACCATAGAGCTTGCCATCATACTTCATGCCGCCCTGGGAGAGTTCGCTGTAATCGCCGAGTTTGCCAGCGGCAATGTCGGTGATGTCTGCGATCAAACCACCGCGGACTTCAGCGCCGAGGTTGTCGTTCGGGGCGATGAACATGTCTGGGCCACCACCGGCGGCGACATCAGTCTCGTACTTGGTGTAGATGTCGTTGAAGGGGACCTGGAGCACGTTGATCTTGTACTGAGGAAGATCGACAGCGGCTTTTTCGAGGATCGCGGCGAGCGCGGTTTCTTCAGCGGAGCCGGTACCATAAGCATGCCAGAAGGTTACTTCAATTGGCGCAGCGGCGGGAGCTTCGGTGGCAGCGGGGGCTTCAGTAGCGGCGGGAGCTTCAGTAGCGCCACCGAGTTCAGCAACTTCTGTCGCGGCAGACTCACCACCGCAGGCAGCAAGAGCGAGTGATGCGATCATCAACACGCTCAATAAAACGAGCAAATTCTTTTTCATTCTCTAACATCTCCTTGAAAATTTTGAAAAAACAGATTTATTTTGGAAGTGGGTAGAACAATAGATTTATACCGCTAGCAGAACCACCTCCTTTCAAGTGGTTTATCGTATTGCTTCTTCAGTTCCAGCATCAAAGATATGGATCTTGTCCATATCAAAAATAACATCGGTGGAAGCCCCAACGCGAAGCTTGGAGCGTGGGTCTACGCGGCCAACGAAGGAATTCTTTCCACTGACGAGGTAGAGCAGGGTCTCGTTACCCATTAATTCGGTCACATCAACCTTCGCGGAGATTTTTTCGCCGCTGATGTTCTGGGGCGCGAATTCAGGGTCGTGGATATTTTCAGGGCGAATGCCAAAGACAACGCTTCTTCCATCAAGGCCTTTATATGGGGCGCTGTGCGCAGCAGGGATTTGCACCTGAAAATCGCCAGTATCCACCACAACCTTGTCACCCTTTACAGAAATTTTTGCGGGGAAGAAGTTCATGGCAGGTGAGCCAATGAACCCGGCCACAAACAAGTTGTTTGGAAAATCATAGAGGTTTTGGGGAGTGTCCAATTGCTGCAGGTTGCCCTTGTTGATCACCGCAATGCGGGTCGCCATGGTCATGGCTTCGGTTTGATCGTGGGTCACATAGATAAAGGTAGTCTGCAGGCGCTGATGCAACTTGCTGATCTCCGCGCGCATTTGCACACGAAGTTTTGCATCCAGGTTGGAGAGCGGTTCATCGAAAAGGAATACTTTTGGCTCGCGCACGATCGCGCGTCCCACAGCCACACGTTGGCGTTGACCGCCGGAGAGCTGGCGGGGCTTGCGCTGGAGAAGGTCGGTAATGCCGAGGATCTCGGCGGCTTCGTTCACGCGGCGCTTGATCTCATCCTTGGGAGTCTTGCGAAGCTTGAGGCCGAACGCCATGTTGTCATAAACAGAAAGGTGAGGATACAAAGCGTAGGACTGGAAGACCATGGCAATGTCGCGGTCTTTCGGAGCTATATCGTTTACCACACGATCACCGATGATGATTTCACCATCCGAGATCTCTTCCAAACCAGCCAGCAGACGCAGGGCGGTTGTTTTACCGCAGCCTGATGGACCCACCAACACCAGAAACTCTTTATCCTCCACTGCGATATTGAGATTCTTGATGATCGTTAGGTCGCCGAACTTCTTTACAACATTTTTGTACGTAACACTTGACATGGTAATCCTCCAGTCTTAAGAATATGGTGACTTTATTATAACCACAAGGTGAAAAATGACCTATGCTTTTCACAAACTGGTTAGTTGTGCGAGAGAACTAATAAGCCCTTTTTAGAGAAAAACAGTCTTTTTTTGGTTAACCGAATCAATGAGCCCTAAAATGGCAGCTATATTCGCACGGCTGTCAGCCAGAGAGATGCGCTGTGGTTTGTTAAGCAGGATGGCGTCACACATATCCTCCACCTCTCCCAGATACAATTCTGTACCGCTCACATTTATTTTTTCTTCTTTTTCGCCGCGCGCCAAAAATAGCTCACTTTTTTTACCGGGCTTAAATGGGTCTGGAATCTTGAGAACAGCGTTGCTGCCCACGATCTCCATAAAAGAGCGGAAAGGAGATATGAAGCCCGAATCGAACTGTGCGTGTACTCCATTCGCGAATCGCATCTGCCCGAAGAAAGAATCGTCGCTTCCTCCCGGCCCCTCAACCTGCCAGCCAAAAACTTCAGCAGGCTCCTCCCCGACGATCATCCGTGTGTAGCTGATGGGGTAGCAGCCTACATCCCAAATGCTGCCCCCGCCCATCTCTTTGACCTGACGGTAATTTCCTGCGCGAGTGAGTGTGAACGTGAATGCTCCTTTGATGAGTTGTACTTTACCCAGTATGCCGCTGTCTACAATTTCCTTAACCTTTAATGTCTGGGGGTGGTGACGGTACATAAAAGCTTCGGCCAATATTTTGCCTGTTTCTTTCGCGGCGGATGTCATTGCATCCACTTCTGCGAGGGTGAGCGCGAACGGTTTTTCGCACAGAACGTGCTTGCCGGCGCGCAAGGCTTTGATCGTCCACTCGGCATGCAGGTTGTTGGGCAGGGAATTGTAGATCACGTCAATTCCCGGGTCGGCGAGAAGGGCTTCGTAGCTGCCGTACGCGCGTGGAATTTTATTTTCAAGGGCGTATGTATCAGCGGAGGATTGGTTTCTCGAGCCAACGGCCAGTAAGCGGGTCCGTTTTGAAGCGTTGAGAGGCTTTATCAAAGCCTGATTGATCTTTGCTGTTGATAGCAGTCCCCAATTAAGCAGTTTCTCCATCTTTTACTCCTTTTAATAAAATAGAGACCGATGTCGTCAATAGCGCCGTGAATATGACAGCAAACGCAAATCCCAAATTCAAACCGAGCAGGTCGCTCGCCTGTGCGATAACCCACGGACCAAGCAGCCCACCGATGCCGGCGAACGTGTACAGCACCCCCAGGATCGTATTCATATTTTCTTTCACGTTTTCAGAGACGCTGGCTGTGAAGGTGGGGAAGATGATCGAGAAAAAGAAACCTGTGATAGGAATGAACATTGAAAAGCTTGTAAAGGTGCCAATGGAGATGCAGATTAAACTACCGATGGCAGCAAATAAAATGGAACGCAGATATCCGAGACGGTGTACGATGAAACCGCCTCCGAGGCGGCCAAGTGTAAGCAGAGTAAAGTAAAGAGACAGGCTTTGGTTGCTGCCAAGCACACTTGCTCCGCGGGTATCTTGAAGAAAGGTCACCAGCCAGGAGCCGACGCCGATCTCGGCGGCTACATAAAATGCAATGGCTGCATAGAACCAGGGGAGGTTACCTTTGAAAGCAACCTTCGGAATGTTTCGAAAATCAATGCTATTGTTTTGGCTTTGTGCTTTTGGGAACTGCAGGAATAAGAATAACAGGACGAATAAGGCGATCATGGGAATATCCCAACGGTAAATCGTGCGCCATGTGACGTTCATTGCAAGCAGCCAGCCTGCGAATAGTGGTGCAATTAGCGAACCAAGTCCGTGCAAAACAGCCATGAGATTGAGATATAGCCCCGTTTTTTGCGTGTGGATCTGAACAATTGTTGCATTCGTTCCCAGTTCGATTGCGCCCAAGCCGAGTCCCATTGCAAAAAGGGATGCAGTTAAGAGGATGGTGTTACTAAATGAACTATAGCCTGCAACACCTGCTGCCATCAAGCCGCCGGCAATAACTAGAATCACTTTCAGACCGAAGCGGTCGGCGAGGATTCCTGCTATCAACGAGGTGATAATAAAGCCAAAATATTCCCCGAAAAATATATTTCCACTGATGCCATAATCAATATTCAATTCGCGGATCATGGAGGGAAGGGTGGGGCCTTTGAGGTTATCGGTAAAGCCGAATACAAAAAAGGAAAGAAAACATGCGGCAGTGACAAGGAAGACGGTTGTTTTATATGGTTGATTCTTCATGAATGGATTGTACTTTAAAACAAATGAAGTCCGCGTGAGCCAGACTTCATTTGTTTTAAGCTTGAATTGAAGGGATCATCTTTCCTTGTTTCTTAAAGGTTGGGAAAGAATATCATCAGCAACAATGGCGATGGCACCGATCAGACTGGCATCTGGTCCAAAGGGAGATAAAAGCACTTCCACTTGCTGATCGATTTCCGTCAAAGAGTGACGCGCCATCGTTTCCTTGATGGCCGGTAGCAGATATTCCCCGGCCATGCTAAGCGGGCCGCCGAGGATGATCTTTTCTGGGTTGAAGATGTTCGTTAAACCGGCAAACCCCTGTCCCATGGCGTGACCTGCCTCTGCAAAGGAATCGATCGCTTCGCGGTCGCCGGCGTCTGCGGCTTGTTTTATAAGGGGAATGGTCAATGGCGAATTGTGTTCTGCCATGAGTTTGGGAACGATGCTCGTGCGTTTCACTTCCAGACGAGCCTGTACTCGTTGAATGATAGAGTACTGGTTGGCGTAGGTCTCCCAGCATCCACGGTTGCCGCAATGACAAACCGTTTGGGATGGTTCCGCCATGATGGGCGAGTGCCCGATCTCGCCGGCGTACCCATTTTTTCCGCGATAGAGTTTTCCGTTGAGGAATAAACCACCGCCGATGCCAACCCCTGCAAACACAAAAAGGAAATCCTGACACTGACGCGCTGTGCCAAATAAATGCTCGGCAGTCGCGGCGGCATTCGCATCGTTTTCCACGAGCACTTTGAGCTTGGTTTGCTCCGAGAATATTTTTCGAAAGGGAACATTTCTCCAGTGCAGGTTTGGAGCGAAGATCAAAACCCCTTCTTTCAGGTCAACGGTTCCAGGTGTAGCGAGTCCCATGCCCAGAAAATGGGTGTTCTTCTTTTTTACAGAGCCCATTGCATCTTTAACGATACGCAGGGTTTGGTCGATCATCTTTTGCTGGTCTTCATTTGGATTCGCGTCTTCACGTCTGCGCCAGACGATGTTGCCAAGAAAATCAGTGACAGCGACGGACACAAAATCTACACCAAGTTCCACCCCGATGATCAACCCGGCGTGTGAATTTATTTCAAGCATGGTTGCAGGGCGGCCTGCTCCGACGGAGTTGCTTCCCGCTTCATGAACCAATTCACGCTCGATCAATTCATCCACCAGGCTGGAGACGGTGGATTTATTTAATCCCGTGATTACTGCCAACTGAGCTCGCGAAATCGGTGCTTGCGAATGGATCAATCGCAACACGGAAGACAGGTTGGTCTCGCGAATATAGGTCTGATCGGTAATATAATTTGACATGTGTAATTAGTCGTTTGGCGCAACAAAATAATTATATCTCTCGAAAATGATTTGTCAAATTAAGAGCAAACAGGCTGCCGATCCATTTTTCGGCTTGAACCTGCTTGCTCTTAATAAACCTGTCTTGCACTTTATTTCTTTCTCTTTAAGCGAGGGAAACACCGATCAATTTACCAACTCCAAAAGTCAGCGCCGCGGCGATGAGACCGACAAGCACTTGTCTTGTGCCAGAGAATAGGACTCCGCGTCCGGTCATCAATGTAATAGCCGCGCCAATGATAAATAACCCAACTCCACTGATGGCCAGGCTGAGAAAGATCGCCGTGGTGCCTGTCCAAAAAAGGAATGGGAAGATGGGAAAGATAGCTCCCACGGCAAAAAGGAAGAAGGAAGTGAATGCTGCTTCGTAGGCAGAGCCGCCTAACTCTTCCGGGTCAATACCTAGTTCTTCACGGGCAAGCGTATCGAGGATGCTTCCTTTGTCCGCCATCATGTGGGATGCGAGCTCTTTTGCGCGATCTTCAGGAAGTCCCTTGGATTGATAGATCAAGGTCAATTCTTCCAGCTCTTCTTCAGGACTCTCTGCAATTTCTTCTGCTTCGATCTTTATTTGGTTCTCGTACAACTCGCGCGAGCTCTGCACGGACAGCCATTCGCCCAAAGCCATGGACCCTGCTCCTGCAAGCAGGCCAGCCAACCCTGCGATAAGAACCTGGCTGTTCGAGCTGGTTGCGCCAGCCACACCCATCACCAAACTCAAAATGGAAACGAGTCCATCGTTTGCCCCAAGCACCGCTGCGCGCAAGGCGTTGCCGCCGCTTGCCCGGTGACGTCCCTCAAGCTGTGCCACAGACGCACCCGGCAATCCCGATGAAGATTTCGAAGCCATTGAAAGAAGGCGCGCATGTGATTTTTCATCTTTGGCGAACATCAATGCTTCTGCTTCGGGCTGTCCGTCATAAGCCTGACTGTCGGCATTTTCGTTGCCGGTGATCGTTGGCAGAATAAACTGTGGACCGAATCTTCGTGCAAGCCAGATCATCACTTTTGCGCGCCAGCTTGGAATACGCGGTGGAATGTTGACTTTGAGCTCTCCCAGTTTTTTTTCCCAGAGCGCGGCATGTTTTTCCTCGCTCGCAGAAAGCCGGGTGTAAATTTCCTTCATCTGCGGCTGTGCTTCGGTTTGAGCAAGCACGCGGTATAAGGCTGCGCCATCAATTTCCTTCTGACGATTGTTGAAATATCTTTCTATATCTTTTTTATTGGACATTGTTTCCTCTCAAAAAAATAAAAAGGGCAGAGAAATGTTTTCTCTGCCCTGACCTTAATTTATTTTGACTTCAAGGCATCCCAGCCAGCGTACCTTGCTTCCGTTCCCAGCTCGGCTTCGATGCGAAGGAGTTGGTTGTACTTCGCAACACGGTCTGAGCGGGCGGGGGCTCCCGTTTTGATCTGCCCGGTATTCAGGGCAACTGCGAGGTCTGCGATGGTGGCGTCTTCCGTCTCACCAGAACGGTGGGATGTGACGGCTCTCCATCCGGCACGCTGACAAAGTTCAACAGCTTCAATAGTCTCGCTCAAAGAACCGATCTGGTTCACTTTGACGAGCAAAGCATTCGCAGCATTTTCACTGATCGCCTTGCGGACGCGCTCAGGGTTTGTCACCAAAAGGTCATCACCGACGATCTGGATCTTGTCGCCCAATTGCTTGGTCATCAAGCTCCAGGAACTCCAGTCATCCTGCGCAAGACCGTCTTCGATGGAAACGATGGGATAGTCCTTGACCCACTTGGCCCAGAACTCAACCATCTGTTCGCCGGTCAATTCTTTGCCTTCTTTGCGGAGGTTGTACTTCTTGGTCTTTTCATCATAAAGTTCGGAGGCAGCAGGGTCGAGAGCAATGGCAACCTGCTGTCCGCGACCAGCTTTGAAGCCAGCTTTTTCAATGGCGGCGAGGATCAATTCAATGGCTTCGTTGTTGGCCTTGAGAGCGGGAGCGTAACCGCCTTCATCACCAACGAGAGCGCCGTAGCCCTTTTCTTTTAATACAGATTTTAATGCGTGGTAAATTTCCGCACCCCAGCGCAAGCCTTCAGAGAAAGAAGGAGCGCCGAAAGGCATCACCATGAATTCCTGCATATCGGTGCTTTGCCAGCTTGTGTGCGCGCCGCCGTTCATGATGTTCATCATTGGGACGGGGAGGACGTGAGCATACACGCCGCCGAGGTAGCGGTACAAAGGCATACCGAATGAATTCGCGGCGGCTTTTGCAACGGCAAGGCTGACGCCCAAGATCGCGTTCGCGCCAAGTACTGACTTGTTGGCAGTTCCGTCCATCGAGAGCAATTCAGCGTCAATCGCTTTTTGCTCAGAGGCATCCCAGCCGAAGAGGGATTCCGCGATCACGCCGTTGACGTTTGCAACAGCCTTCGAGACACCCTTGCCAAGATAGCGCTTCTTGTCGCCATCGCGCATTTCCAATGCTTCGTGCTCGCCCGTGGACGCGCCTGAGGGAACTGCTGCGCGTCCCCATGCGCCGTCCATTAAAACCACTTCCACTTCTACTGTGGGGTTGCCGCGTGAGTCGAGAATTTCCAACGCGGAGATGCTTTCAATTGTTGTATCCATGTTAAACTCCTGGGGTTGTTATCTAAAGCTAGATGTATGTCTGGCTTTGAAATTTAGGTACTCCCGTTTTTGGCGGGATTAAGCGTAAAGACCGTTTTTTTAGCCCTTGCTCGCTTCAAGTATAATCCCAAACATTGGGAGGCGCATCTTGACAGAAGTCACTTTTTTTGACCCCCGCGATAAAACGCGATTTGTATTCCATGCAACTCCTTTTCGGAAATTTGCTATTTTTGTGATTCGTTCCCTGTTCAAGCTGATCATGAATCTACGCGTGGAAGGCCTGGAAAACTTTCCATTGGATGGAGCGATGGTGCTGGCTGCGAATCATGTCACCAATTTTGATGTGCTGCCCATGCAGTTCAGCCTGCCGCGTCCCATCTTTTTCATGGGCAAGGCCAGCCTGTTCAAAATCCCTGTGCTGGAAATTGCCTATCGCGAGCTGGGAGCTTTTCCTGTCAATCGCGGCGAGAAGGACGAGTGGGCGCTTCGCCACGCGGCCAAAGTCCTTGCCCATGGACAAACCCTCGGCATGTTCCCCGAAGGGAAGCGCTCGCAAGGAAAAGGATTGGGCGTCGCGAAAACAGGCTCTGCCCGCCTCGCTCTTGACGCAGGCTGTCCCATCGTCCCCATGGCAGTGATCGGCACCGACAAATTTTTCAAACGCTTTCCCCATCGCACGGATGTGACCATCCGCATTCTCCCGCCCATTTTGCCCAAACCTGGCGAAACCCCGCTCGCCCTCATGGACAGAGTCATGTTCGCTCTCGCCCAAGGCCTCCCCGAAGATATGCGCGGGGTATACTCCGAAGTCCCTAAGGGATTTGGATAAAATTCTTAAAGGAAAACTTATATGCACATCCCCAAACTTTATCGTGAAGAAGACCATGAAAAGATCATCGAATTCCTGAAACAGAATAATTTTCCCGCATTGGTAAGCCATAATGGCGAAAATCTCGTCGCAACCCATTTGCCCGTGGAAATTATCGAAGGCGAGGAAGGCGCACTCACAATTTTGGGGCACATGTCCCGCGCGAACCCGCAGTGGAAGAGTTTTGGCGAGCAGGAAGTGCTTCTTGTTTTTCAAGGAGCACACACCTACATCTCGCCACGCTGGTACAACCATGTCAACGTGCCGACTTGGAACTACATGATGGTACATGTTTATGGAAGAGTCAGAGCGGTTGAAGGGGAGGAATTGCATTCGTTGCTGCGTCAGCTGGTAGGGAAGCATGAAGCGGACACTTCCTATCGTCTAGAAGACTTACCAGAGGAATTTGTCCAAAAAGAGATGAACGGCGTCTTTGGTTTTGCGCTGGAAGTGACCCGAATTGACGCAGGTTACAAGCTCAGCCAGAACCGAAACGAGGAAGACCACGAGAATATCATCCATGAGCTTGAAAACCGAGGCGACGAAAACTCAATTGGGGTGGCGAAAGAGATGAAAGAGAAACGCCAAAGGCTGTCGTAATTGTTTGTTTGAATGCACCGAACTTGACACAATGCACCCCATGTTCTAAAATAGTCTTACTATTCTTAAATCGACGTCTTCAGAGTTTTTGAGCGTTAAATTCCCCCAGGAGGGTTGGCTTGTCTAAAAACCGTACGCAACAAATGGTGGACCGCCTGCGTGAATTACAGGCTTCATCACCTGATATTGAAGCCTCCGCCGTGGTTAGTGTTGATGGCCTTAGCATCGCGTCTGCTCTTCCGCAAGGTGTGGAAGAAGACCGTGTTTCCGCCATGTCTGCTGCGATGCTTTCATTAGGTGAACGCATTGCAGGTGAATTGGGGCGTGGTTCCCTTGAGCAGGTTTACATCAAGGGATTAAAGGGATATGTTGTTTTGATGTCAATTGGTGAAGAGGCAGTTCTTACCGCACTGGCTCGCGAACAGGCCAAGCTTGGCCTGATCTTCCTTGATATGCGTCGCGCCGCCGAAGATCTGGCGAAGTTGATTTAGTGGAGTTTTTATGGCCCCCCTTCAAAAAAGTGGATTGTACTACCCTAATAAATTTGGATTGATCACCATCAAATCTTTGGAAGAAGTGATGGGAAAGAATGGCCTGAACGCCATTTTGAATCTGGCCGGGTTGAACCATTATGTTGAAGAATACCCCCAGGACAATCTCAATAAAGGTTTTGACTTTTCAGAACTTTCCGCGCTCGGTTCTGCCTTGGAAGAAATGTACGGTCCGCGCGGCGGGCGTGGCCTTGCTCTTCGAGCGGGACGCGCAACCTTTTCTGATGGATTGAAGAGCTTTGGTGCTCTGGCAGGTGCGGCAGATTTGGCTTTCGTTGTTCTCCCGCTTCAATCCAAACTGAGAATTGGTCTGCCAGCTTTCGCAAAAATATTTTCCCAACTAAGTGACCAACAGACTACCGTTGAGGAAAAAGATACCGAATGGGTATGGACCATCCACACCTGCCCATGTTGCTGGGGACGCACCGGCGTGGATAAACCCGTCTGCTTTATTTCAACTGGTCTTTTACAGGAAGCGCTCAAATGGGTTTCAGGCGGAAATGAATTCCGTGTCAATGAGTCCAAATGTGTTGCCATTGGAGACAGTGTCTGCGAATTCATCGTACAAAAAGAACCGATTTCGTAGCTGAAAAGAATCTGGCATGACAGACACCAAGTCCAAAATACTCATCGTTGAAGACGATCTTGACGTGGCTGAAATGCTGAATGCGTATTTTCGCGTTCAGGGTTACGAAGTGTTTACAGTTAATTGGGGGGAAGATGGCGTTCGTTCCTCTTTGCAGGATCACCCGGACTTGATTATTCTCGACATCCGCCTGCCCGATATAGACGGATACGAAGTTGCCCGTCGCATACGTGCCGACCGCCGTACTGCCGATATCCCCATCATTTTCCTTACCGAAAAACGAGACCGCTCTGACCGTCTCCAGGGACTGGAGATCGGTGCGGATGACTACATCACCAAGCCTTTCGACGTGCAGGAATTACGTCTGCGTGTCCGAAATGCGTTGAAGAGAGTAAGTCAGGGGTCTTTGACCAACCCTGTCACCGGGCTGCCAGAAGGCGCATTGGTGGATGAAAAACTCTCCGAAGTAATCGGCATGGATGGTTCTGCCTTGTTGTTTGTTCTGCTCGAAAATATGGATGCCTTCCGTGAGGCATACGGGTTTGTCGCTTCCGATGATGTCCTGCGCGCAATCAGCTTGATGGTGGTCAACACTATGCGCGAAGTTAGCCGCCCGGAAGACTTTCTCGGCCACGTCACAGGGACGGATTTTGTGCTCGTTCTGCCCCCGTCTAACCTGGCTGCGTTGAGCGAAAAATTACAGGCGCGGCTGGATCAGTCCATGGAATATTTCTACCCAATCAAAGATCGTGATCAAATGGCAAAACGGGCCGATAAATTGAAGGCGAAGATCGTAGAAATACCATCCCTCAAAGCCCAGTTTGCCAATGTGGAACAAGTTAGGGCGGAATTGTTTCGTAATAAGAAATAAACAAAGGAATTTTGCTTGCGTATTACAGTCGTCACACCTACATATAACGAAGCGGAGAACCTGCCAAAGCTGGTCTCCGCTTTCTTTTCGCTGCCATTGGATGTAAATGTCCTTGTTGTGGACGATAACAGTCCGGATGGTACTGGCAAAATAGCCGATGAGCTTGCGTCAAAATTTCCTGGCCGTATTGAAGTGCTTCACCGCCCTGGAAAAATGGGACTCCGTTCGGCGTACCTGAATGGGTTTCAGAAAATATTGGATGGTGACTCTCAGGCCATTGTCCAGATGGATGCGGATTTTTCTCATGACCCCGAGGCGCTCGTCGGCATGGTCAGTCTCCTTGAAACATGCGACGTTGTGCTTGGGTCCCGTTATACAAAAGGCGGCTCAGTGGATCAACAATGGCCTGCCTGGAGAAAGGGACTTTCTGCCTTCGGAAATTTTTATGCAAAGACCATTCTAGGGCTGCCGCTGCACGATGTCACTACTGGGTATCGAATGTGGCGGCGTGAGACATTAAATCAAATGCCTTTTGAGCGTATACAGTCAAACGGGTATGTATTTCTTGTGGAAATGGCCTATCTTGCGCATTGCCTGAAATTCAAGATCGGGGAGGCTCCAATCTATTTTGCAGATCGTCGCTGGGGGAAATCCAAAATGTCATTCAAGATTCAGATCGAAGCTGCGATGCGCATCTGGCAGGTCAAGTGGAATTATCGTGACCTCAAAAAGGCTGGCGAGTCTGCTCGGTTGTGAAGACCGTTCAATCCCTACCCAAAACCATCACTCTCTGATAATATACATCAGTACGCCGACTCTGATTTTAAGCCCTCGGCTCCCCGTCGGGGGTTTTTGTGTGTGTAAGTGAAAGACTCGGGAAAAAATTCGGGTTTTCACGGATACAATATTTTTAGAAGACTGTAAAAGTCTTTACTGGAAGAAGAAACCATGCAAATTGAAAGAACAGACCTCCGTAATATTGCCATTATTGCCCATGTAGACCATGGAAAAACCACTCTGGTGGATGAATTGTTGGGCCAATCCCATACCTTCCGCGAAAACCAACATGTGGAAGAGCGCGTAATGGATTCCAATGATCTTGAGCGTGAACGCGGTATCACCATTCTCGCGAAGAATACGGCGATCACACTTGTTGATCCAGTGACCAAGTCTCCCGTTAAGATCAATATTGTTGACACCCCGGGCCATGCCGATTTTGGCGGCGAGGTGGAACGCGTTATGAACATGGTGGACGGGGTGCTGTTGCTTGTCGATGCTGCGGAAGGCCCCATGCCTCAAACACGGTTTGTGTTGAAGAAAGCCCTTACGATGGGGCACAAGGCCATTGTGGTCATAAATAAAGTAGACCGCAAAGACGCAGAACCTGCACGTGTACTCAATGAAACATTTGACTTGTTCATTGAACTTGGCGCAACAGAAGAGCAGGCGGATTTCCCGGTTATCTATGCTCAGGCGACAGCTGGAAAAGCTGGATTGACGCCTGACCTTAGCCCTGACCTGCAGCCCATGTTTGATGTCATTCTTAAGCACGTCCCGGCACCTAAAGTGGACCCGGATGCTCCTTTGCAGATGCTAATTACCGCGCTTGGCTACGATGATTATCGTGGTGTGACAGCTATCGGTCGTGTCTTTGCAGGCACCATCAAGGTCGGCCAAAAAATGACCCGTATGAAGTTGGACGGTACAAATGCGCCCGAAACTGCGCGCTATTTGTATACTTTCAAAGGGTTGAATAAAGTTGAAGTGGATGAAGTGCGAGCTGGAGATATTGTCTCATTGGCCGGACTTGAAGGGATCGCTATTGGTGAAACCCTCGCTGACCCCACAAATCCCGTTGCCCTTCCAACTATCAAAGTGGAAGAACCAACTGTCCGCATGACCTTTGGGGTAAACACCTCTCCATTCACGGGCAAAGAGGGGACTTGGGGTACCTCTCGTAAATTACGCGAGCGTCTATTTGAAGAGCTTCGCACGAACGTATCGCTTCGTGTGGAAGAAACAGACTCGGCTGAAAACTTCCTTGTCTCTGGCCGCGGCGAGTTGCACCTTGGTATTCTTATCGAGACCATGCGCCGCGAAGGATATGAATTCCAGGTATCTCGCCCTGAAGTGATTTATCACAAGGCGGATGACGGCGCTTTGCTTGAACCCTATGAAGAAGTGCATGTTGAAACCAGCAATGAAACCGTCGGTGTGGTGGTAGAAATGCTGGGAAGCAGGCGCGGTAAAATGACCGAGATGCATGACGCGGGTCAGGGGATGACGCGCATTGTGTACATTGTCCCCACTCGCGGCTTGCTTGGCTTCCGCTATCAGTTCCTTACATCCACCCGCGGAGAAGGCGTAATGCACACAATCTTCCGCGGTTACGATGAAATGGCTGGACCAATGGCTTCACGTCCTAGAGGTTCCATCGTTGCCTGGGAGGCTGGAACGACTACTGCGTACTCCCTCAAGAGTGCGGAAGAACGCGGTACATTGTTTGTTGGCCCTGGTGTGAATGTTTATGAAGGTATGGTCGTTGGCGAGAATGCGCGCGGGCAGGATATCCCGATCAATGTTTGCAAGAAAAAGCATTTGACCAACATGCGCGCATCCGGCGGAGACATGGAAATTCGCTTGACCCCCCCTCGCTCGATGAGTTTGGATGAAGCGATCGAATATCTTTCGGATGACGAATTGCTGGAAGTGACCCCGGAGAATTATCGCATTCGCAAGCGTATCCTCTCCACCGATGAACGTGGCAAGCAAACGAAAAAAGTGAAAGAGCAAATGGGCGAAGCCTGATGCTAAAAAGGAAAATCCCTCACATGATAGTGAGGGATTTTTTTTATGTCAGAATATGTCAGCAGCTAAGTTTGATCGTTGAGCTGCTGTTGGTGCCAGCGGAGTTAAAGGCGACCACGCTGTACGACACGCTTTGTCCTGACAGCAAGGTGATCTTCTCTCTAAACTCAGTGCTGTTTGCAGGCAGTTCAGTGATGGGAGCGTCATTGCGGTTGATGCGATAACCAGTCTCTCCATCCTTGTCTGCCCAGCGGATTAGTACATCGGCTTCATTTGTGACGTAATTACAGGAGATATCCCATTTTTGCAGGCTAACATTTTCCGGCGCCCCTCCTTGCGGCGTTGGCGGAGCCGTGACTGTTGGAACCGTGGCGTAACTTCCTGCGGGGGTGGCGAATTCACCGGATACCCAGCAATTGCCGGCGGAGGTGGATACGATCCAGTAATTCGGCGAATAGAAACCGATGATCTCCACTGGTTTCTCGGGCAGGATCTGTGTCACTCGTTCGTAATTGACACCCGGACCTGTTCGGCAGTTTGTCACATCTCCCACGCTGATCATCGGCTTGGAATATGTTGGGGTTTCGGTGGATACAACTGTAATTCCTGATGTTGGGCTTGCAAGGGATTGGGTGCTGGCAGATGAGTTGATCGCAGCCTGCACGGTGAGCGCGGCAGCAGTTGCAGCTTGGGAATCTGGCACACCTGCAGACGGCAGATTGCAGGATGAAATTGAGATTGTTGCAATGAGCGCCAGAAAAATGATTCTTTTCATGACTTTGCTCCGATAATGGGTTTATTGTTTGCTAGGACGGAAAAAATTATACGAGTGTTTCCGGCTTCAGACTGAAGAATAGCTCCAGCAGTTTAGGGTCGAAAAATCGTTCTTCGCGTTTCATGACCCTTAATGCTTGTTCGGGGGTAAAAGCAGGGCGGTACCCCCGCGGACTTGTAAGCGCATCGTAGGTGTCTGCAATTCTGAGGATACGCGCCCCTATGGGAATATCCTCTCCCATGATCTTGTCGGGATACCCGGAGCCGTCATAATTTTCGTGGTGGTGTAGAACGATCAAGTGAATGGCAGGGTCAAGTTCCAGAGTTTCGATTAATTTTGCGCCGAGAACTGTGTGTTGTTGAATCGTAAGATATTCAGTTTCCGTGTAACGGCCTTGCTTGTTGAGAACAAAATCACTGACGGCGACCTTGCCGATATCGTGGATCTTTGCTGCAAACTCCAGGATTTCAAGCTGCTCAGCAGACAGTCCGAATTCTTTTCCCATGATGCAGGCGAGAACGCATACCTGATCAGCGTGTCCGTTTGCATACGGGTCCCGCATTTGCAATATCTTTGTGATGAAGGGAATTATGTTTGAATCTTTCATGTTTTTTCAAGGTCTTCCTATGAGGGACCGCGCAGAGTGATCGTTTCTGGTAAATCTATTTCAATGGAAATATTTTATTTTAGTTCCCTAGGATTCCAGGTGATGCCAACGGATTTGAAATTATCGCCATTTTGAGTATTCTCGTTTAATGATTATTTTGCGATCAAAACATAAGTGTGAGGGCCTTTTAATTTTGATTGCGCGAGCCCTTCTGCGGATTTTTGTAGGAGGTACTCGCCGGTCAGCGACGCGCCGCCTGGGTGGCAGCTTGCGCCGATCTGCAGGGAGAAAGTCAGGGAGTTGTCCATCTTGCTCTTGAAGATGGATATCAGGCGTTCGCACACAGCCTGTGCCCCGGGTTCATCTGTGGTCGGGAGCAGGAGGTTTAAGTGATTGCCCGCACCCGAGGGAATATCCACAGAACGGATATGAGAATTGATCTTCGCTGCGAAAATTGAAGGCGCTTTTGCAAGAGCTTCTTCGGTTAATGAAGTTGGCGTCATTTCGATCTGGATCAAAGCGAGGGGTGAGGGGTAGCGCTGGGAGCGGGCCACTTCGTACTGGAAAAGTATCTCGAATACATCCGGACTGTAGACTTCTTCACCACGGGAGATCATTTTTCTCATACTTGCGCTCCAATTTTATGAATCAAAAACAACAACACTTTCCTGTTCATTTGGGTCGTTGCGAGCAACCACGGCAATGACTTCCTCCGTCTCGCTCAAATTTACAGGCTGATGCGGGAGGTTGGGTGGAATGAATAGAAAATCACCCGCTTCATTGATGCTGGAATGTTCCAGTTTTTCGCCGTATTTCGTTTCAGCGCGGCCTTTTATGATGTAGATCGTCGTCTCGTATCCATTATGATAATGCGCAATTGCTTTTCCGCCGGGAGGAATAATTACGAGGTGCATGCAAAGATGTTTCGTTCCAGCGGTTTTCGCAGAAATACCTTCAAAGTTCGGCAATAGTTGCTTAGAGATGAAAGTCTCTTTCGGTTTGACGGTAACGATCTTGTCTGTAGACATGGACTCCTTATTGAGAACTAATAGTTGTTGACTGGATCAATTCGTCGATCAATGTAATGGATGGCTGGAATGAATCGGGGTTGGTTACGTTGAGCTTGTCAGTAATACCTTGAAAATACGCTGTCAATCCTGCGGTGTCGGAAAGGTCGCTAGGGTAGGGAACTCCGTCCGCACTGGGATTCTCTGAGGTGGATTGTAACGGCAAATATACAGGGAATAACATTGCAACAAGATATTTACCGTCACTGGTCAGACCTTCGTAATGGTAGAAGCTATTGTCCTTTAAGATCGGCCCTGGGAATTGGGCATACTGGGAAAGCATGCCGGTTCCATTCCCACCATTGAAGGCGATCAGTTTTGCTTGCGCAGCGTATTGTTGGGCCGCTGCTCCGTTAAAAGGGACTGTGGGTAAATTGTCGTTCGTAAGCGGCATGGATGGGCTTGCCAGAATCGCCTGTAAATGGGTGAGGCTGCTTGCTGCCCACGAGTTGACTGAAGCATAGTCCGCTGCTGGGTACACATTAACCACTGCTTTGAAAAATCCGTCCTGTCGGCCTGTATATCCTATGAGAGTGAACGAAATATATTGCGGTGCCACACCCCATGGGCCGCCAACCGTCTCGTCTGCGGCAGGGACTACTTCTGATGTAGCTCCATCTGCCAGACCTTCTGGGATGATAAAGCTGACGTTCTGAAACGAAACAGGAATTCCGCTGGGCTGGGTGGTTGGTGCATTCACGCTAACCGCTTCGGTGCTGACCCCGGCTGGCTGAACCACCCCCGGCATATTGCACGCTGACAGGATAGTTATTGCCATGAGTAAGAGGAAAAGGATTTTTTTCATTGCAGGCTCCAATTTAGAAACCTGTCACTTGCATCGACTCGATCATGGCGTCCAAATGTTCGAGATATGGAGTGAAGGAGAAGGTATCTGTGCTGTTTAGCTTTTGCGCAACAGCATCAAGATAACCTGAGAAGTTATCTGCATTGAATGGAATTCCATCCGCAGGCAGCGGGCTGTTTGGGTTTTCATCTGGCGCGAGGTAGGGTGCGTTGATGGGTAGGACCGCCTGAACAAAGTACTTGCCGTCATCCGTTATGCCTTGATAGTAATAATATAGATCTTTGTTGTTGACGGTCTGAAAGTTTGTAAATATCTCTGTCAGGTAACGAACACCATGCCCATTCTTGAAATTGACCGCATGGATCTGCGCCATGAAATCGCTCCCCAAATGTTCTGGCAGTTGCTGGCCATCCACATATTGCAGGGATTGTATCTCGTTGATAATGCTTGCAGTATTTTCAGCATATTGCGCATATTCTGCCGAGCGAAAGATCATGATTTGCGGCTCAAGCTGCGTCCCGTTCAATGCATATAGATTTAGTGTAAGTTTTGCATGCTGAGGCATGTCTCCATTGGACGGGTTGATGTAGGGAAGTTCAACATCTGTATTTGTGACCGAAGTCGCATCGTTGGCAATTCCGTTCGGAATGAGGAATGAAACTTCAGCCGTATTTACAGGATTTCCGTCTGGGGTGAGTTGAACGCTTTCCTGTGTGGCTTCTGCCACTGGCGGAGCGCCTGACGTCAGCGCACTGAACGTGGCTGCAACAATGGTTTCCACACCTTGTTCTTCTGGCACAGATGTTGCCGTGTTTGATAATCCACATGCCATTGCAAAAAATAAGATCCCCGCCAGACCCAACAACTTTTTATTCATTTCTTCTCTCCGATGATATTTTTTAGGACGCCGATTCTCTCGATCTCTAATTCCACCATATCGCCCGCGTTCAGCCAGGGACCTTCAGCTTTGGTCAGTTCCAACAAGCAGCCCGTTCCAACCGTTCCTGAGCCGATCACATCGCCAGCCTGCAGTTCACAGGTGTCCGATGCGCGTGCGATGATCTCGCCAAATGACCAATAGATATCCTTGAAATTTGCTTTGGATATTTCCGTGCCGTTGACTTTCGCAGTCATGCTGAGATCATACACACCCGGTCTGTTGACTGACCTATCGACAAGCGCTTCGCTCGTCACGATCACTGGTCCTAAAGATGAAGCAAAGTCCTTCCCCTTGGCCGGACCCAACCCCGCCTTCATTTCGGCACGCTGTACATCCCGCGCAGACCAGTCATTGAATATCGTATAGCCAAAAATGTGATTTGGGGCGTCTTCAGATTTTATGTTGATGCCAGGTTTGCCAATGACGACGGCGATCTCGAGTTCGAAATCCATTGCCTGAGTGTAGTGTGGATACGGGATTTCGTCACCTGGCCCAAAGATACTATTCGGATTGGTGTAGTAGAAAATAGGGAATTGATACCATTCCTTCGGCACGTCACGTCCGCGGTTTTGACTGGCGGTGCGGACGTGCTGTTCGAAGGCGTAAGCATCTCGCAGGGTGGTGGGCTTGAGCGGCGCATGAAAGCGGACTTCATCCAACGCAAAGGATTTATCTGATGCGCGGCTGGCGGCTTCATGCTTGCCAACATGAATGACCTCGTGCATGTCTGCAAAAGGGAGTGGGTAGACTCTGTTGTTTGAAACCAGAGCAGGCTGAGGCGGAGAATGAAGCGTGCTGATCGTGGCGAATATCAAAGGGAACCAATCTTTTAGAAATATTGATACAAGAGAATCTATCCTTCCTGTGCAGGTTGAGGGTTCGCTTGTGTCGATTGTCTCCAATCTTTGATCAGGAATGGGAGATACAGCACGAAGAAGATTGCGAAGGCAATCGCTTCGATCTCAAAGATGTACCAGGGCCAGGGAGCGAGCATATCCAGCAGGGTTGGGAAATCGGGCTTGCCTGCCACGAAAAGGTAGTTACTGCCAATGGCGAGGTTGATGAAGAACACGGGAATCATGTAGAGGTTTGTTCCGATAAATACGCGCTTGAAGGATTGCAAGGTGGGGCGAAACCCTTCGACGACCGTCATGTAAATGGCAATGTTGATCAGCAGCCCGTGCGCGATGAAGGTCTGCATGATGCGATAATGCGGAAAGTTGTAGGCGGCGGCATCAGCAGGTGTGAGGACGGCTTGCATGGCTCCGCCAAGCCCCATGAAGTAAACGAATTCGTAGATCGCGTAATTCTTTTTGACGAGCATGTAGGCGGATAGCCAGATAAGCACGGCGCACATGTGCAGCGGAAGCATGGTTTGGATGTTCCAAATACCCCAATATAGCGACCAGATGTGCAGGGATGTTTCATTGACTACGATGGCAATGGCAAAGATCCAGCGGACAGTGTTTCTTTCTTTTTCACCCCATACTTTGCGAAAATACAAATACGAAAAGCAGCAAAGCGTAATGATGGCAAGCGCTGTCAGGTGCGCGGGGCCAAAGAGAACGAAAGGCGTTCCGTCATAAACGAGATCAAAATATTTTCCCATGGTGCATCACTCCTTGTTTTTTGATTTTTCACTTTACCTGCGCTACTTTGCCATCTGTCATTTTTTGCAGGTCTGCTGTCTTCAATTCGAAAATGGCATTCGGTGTCCCTGCCGCCGCCCAGATGGTTTGATATGGCAGGAAATCTTCATCGATATACGTTTCCATTTTTTCGTTGTGACCAATGGGAGGCACGCCTCCAATGGCGAAGCCTGTAACTGCGCGTACAAAATCGGCATCTGCTCGCGCAATCGCTTCACCCGCATACCCGCTGATGCGTTTTTCGTCCACGCGATTAGCTCCGCTGGTTAAAACCAGGATCGGTTTGCCGCTGGTCTTGCCGCGAAAAATAAGGGACTTGACGATCTGCCCAAGCTCGCAGCCTGCGCGGTCTGCGGCTTCCTGCGCGGTACGCGTGGACTCGGCGTGTTCGACCACGCTGTACTCATAGCCGAGAGAGGTTAATAAATTTTGTATCTTTTGAGCGGAGGGGGAAAGTTGAGACATCCGCACATTATAATTGCAGGATGCCTACACAAGAAGAAATCTACAAAACTGAAGGGGATAAGTACGAGGCGTTGATCGCGCGCGAGGATTATCAGGGAAATATTCTGAAGTCGCTGCTTGAGATCACTCCTCTGGAAAACCGCATCGTTCTGGACCTGGGAGCTGGTACTGGACGACTGGCCTGCATGCTCGCCCCGCACGTTGACCGCGTCCGCGCTTTCGACATCTCCGAGGAAATGCTGCGAGTCTGCCGCCAGAAGTTCATCGCCAGCGGACTGACCAACTGGCAGGTGGATGTTGCCGATCACCGTCAACTCCCTGTGGATGACCATTCCGCTGATTTGGTTGTCTCTGGCTGGAGCGTGGCGTATCTCGCCGAGTGGAATCCTGAAAACGCGCGGGTTGAATTGGAAAAATGGCTGGGCGAAATGAAGCGTGTCTTAAGACCGAACAGCTACATCGTTCTGTTTGAGTCGCTGGGCACAGGAAATGAGTCGCCGATCAAACTGGAGCATCTCAAGGATTATTATCCCTGGCTCGATGAGGCTGGCTTCCAAAACAAATGGATCCGCACCGACTACAAGTTTGATTCGCTTGAAGAAGCTGAATTCCTCTCGCGCTTTTTCTTTGGGAATGAATTGGGGGACAAGGTGAAAAATAACAACTGGGTGATCCTGCCAGAATGCACAGGCGTTTGGTGGAAGAAAATATAGATCACGGACGACGGACAACAGACCACTGACCACTGACCACGGTCTGATGTCCGTCGTCACGCGCTATATTTGTTTCTTGAATCCGTTCTTGACTGCCATCACAAGACCAGCCAGCATCAACAATATACTCGCACCTGCAAACGCCCATTTGACTGTGTTCAGCAAAATAAATATCCATGCAAGACCAGCTGGTTGTGCGGGGAATATGGAGAGCAAAGTCACGACTGCGATATTTTCGAGCAGGTCAAAGAACCATGCGCCCAATGGAATTACATTGTATTTTCTCATCGGACTGTTGGGTGCAAGCCCGCGCTGGAATAGCCACGAAATGAGCAAGCCAAAGGCAAACAGATAGACAATGGGATAGATGATGTCCACCGTCAACTCTATGTTGCGGTAGAACGGACGGCCGAACTCGCCATATTTTTCAATCATCCCAAAGACTTTTTCGGGAGTGGAAAACAGCATCAGGTCCAGCGGCTGAATGCCGCCCTGCCCGCCTTGCATCATGCCTTGAATGAGAGGAAGTAAGAAGCCTGCGAAGAAAACATCCAACGCCAACAGAACAAGGACGAGCCAGCCTTTTGTCCATTTGTAAAAACGATCCGATAAACTGCGAAACATAGTGCCTCCAATAATAAGATTTAAGCTGAAAACACAAGCAGCGTTGGTTCGGCACGCTTTTACGCCCTTACTTAAGGTTGATTTTTTTATCCGCTTATCCGCACCTCAAAGCGATCCGTTCCCGCATCTGTGTGCGGAATTATTTCATCACGGCTTCCCCGCCGAGCATGGCATCTTCCACGCGGAGTTTGTGGTTCGCGTGGATCGGCATGGTTTCCATTTCTCCGAGCGAGAACCACCCGAAAGCAGTTGTTTCATCGCTCAGCCCAAGTTCACCTTCCAACACTTGCGCCTCGAAGTTCAGCACGACAAAGAACGCCTTGGTGCCGTCTTTGTAGATGACCAGTTGATCTGGGTTGCTATACACTCCCAGTAGGCGCGTTGCACGGACTTTCAAGCCAGTCTCTTCCCATACTTCACGTTCACAGGCTTCGGCGGCGCTTTCTCCAGATTCCATGTGACCACCGGGCAGGCACCAGCGCCCGTTGTCCATGCGCTGTGTGAGCAATACCTTCTCGCGTTTTTCATCGAAGATGATGGCGCTGCATCCAACTCGTAGTTGACCTTCTTTGCCCAGGCGTGGGCCGTATAAAACTTGTGACATGGTTACTCCATTTGAAGGACTTGTATGAAAAAACAGACCGTCGGATTATATCTGACGGTCTGTTGGATTCCGCGAAAGCTCTCGGTGGAATTCTGTTTACAGAAAATAGCAACACGAGCTTTATTTAATGAACGTGCCGTTGCGCAATTCCTGAATCGCTTGCTGTATCTCTTCCACCGTGTTCATGACGAACGGTCCGTACGGGACAATAGGCTCTTTGAACGGTGCCCCGGCAATGAGCATGAATTGCACACCCCTGCCTGCCGCGTCACTTTTAACTTCGATCTGGTCGCCATCATTGTTGAAGTTCACCATGCTGACAGATTCCACGACCTGGTCGCCAAATTCGCCCGCGCCTTCAAAAACGTACGCAAGGACGGTGTGTCCGCTGGGGATGGGGAGAATGAATTTCGAGCCGGGTGCCAGCTTCACGTCCATGTAAAGAGGCGCGGCGTTGATCTCTGTCACAGGGCCGCGAATCCCGTTCAATTCACCAGCCACAAGGCGGACGGTAACTCCATCCTTTTCCACAACAGGGATTTCACCCGAGTTGACTTCCTGATAGCGCGGCGGACTCATTTTTTCTGCGGCGGGCAGGTTCACCCAAAGTTGGAAACCGTATATGTTTCCGCTTTCACTGCGGCGCGGCATTTCTTCGTGCAAAATTCCGCGGCCCGAGGTCATCCACTGCACATCGCCTGAGCCGATCTTGCCCGCGTTGCCAAGGCTGTCGCGATGGTTGACAGAGCCTTCGAGCATGTAGGTGACGGTTTCAATGCCGCGGTGCGGATGGGTGGGGAAGCCGCGAATGGGGCCTTCGAGCGGGTTGTTGAAAGCAAAATGATCGAAGAGCAGGAAGGGGTCGTATTCGTTGCTGGCGCGCGGCGAGATGGAGCGTTTCAGTAAAACGCCCGCGCCTTCGATAACAAGCTGTGGTTCGATAATGTGGGAAATGGTTCTGTTGGTCATGTGGCTTGGACGCCTTGTAGATGAAATGTATTACGAAGTTTTATAAATTTCTTAGATACGCATCGGGGTTGCTTAAAAATTCCCTTGTCAGGGTTACGTGCTCCAGTTCATCATAGTTGACTTTGCGGATCTCTCCATCGGAAAAACTCAGGATCTGCGCTTCGGGAAAAGCTAGAATGATCGGCGAATGTGTGGCGATGATGAACTGCGCATCTTCGGTGATCATTTGCTTTAGTGCGGAAAGAAACGAAAGCTGGCGCAGCGGCGAGAGCGGCGCTTCGGGTTCGTCCAAAAGATATAAACCGCCTGAAACAAAACGCGATTGGAATAACGCCATAAATCCTTCGCCGTGTGAGCGCGCGTCGAGGCCATCGCCATAGCGGCGCTTGAGCGCGCCAACTTCATTTCGATACGGCAGCTTTGCCAGGTCCTTTGCGAGCTGCGAACGGCCGACATAATCCCTGTCTACATTGTTCAGGTCGCTTTCCAGTTCCTGACGCGTTTGCGCGATCTGTTTTGCGTACCCAAAAAAATCTTCGGCACGCAGAAAAAATCCTTTGTGTGTGCGTTTCGTCCATACGAGACGCAGGTATTGCGCCAGCTTGCGCATCTGCTCCAATGATGGGTCGGTATTCACGCTTTGGCTGCCCACCGTCACTGAGCCAATAGCGCAGGCGATCGCTTCCATCAATGTTGATTTGCCTGAGCCGTTCTCACCGACAAAAAAAGTGACTGGCGCACGAAAATCGATTTCATTCAACGCTTGAATCACAGGAACATTGAACGGAAATACATCCGCTCCACGGATCTCTTTTTTCTGAATGGAACGCAAATGGATCATGATCTGATTTTATCAAGAATAAGCGGGACGCTGCTGGAATATTCCGTATTTTCCTGTGAGACGTTCAACTTAAGGATATTTGCCTCAGGGATGGATTCCAGCCATTCATTGACATACTCCTCCAGCAAGCCCGCATCTTCACTGGACGCAATATTGATCCTGTTTCGAGCGGCCAACCTTTGGCTGATGATTTGGGAGTCCGCGCTCAGGGCGATAACCAGGTCCGGTGGCGGGAGCAAGCTGCGGGTGTGGGCGTAGAATCGTCGGCACAGATCATATTCGGCGTCATTGAGCAGGCTGCGGGTATGAAAGAGGCGGGTGAAGCCGTGAAAATCCAGGTCGAAGCCGCCGTCCATCAGCGCCGGTGCATCGTTTTGACGAAGTTGATATTCCTGTTCCGCGCGGTAGAGCAGATAGTCCATTTGATTGGCAAGCGCGTACCTCGCATCCTGTTTGAAGAGCGCCTGAAACGGTCTTTCAGTGTGCTGCTCCAGCGCAATGGTGAATTTCCCTTTTCTGCTTAACGCCTGCGCGAGTGTGGTCTTTCCCACGCCGCTTGCTCCGACAATGACAATGAGTTTATTCATGTAATCCTGTTAATTGCAAAATGCGGGCGCGTCAAAGAAATTGACATCCGTGAGGAACCAGCCTTGATCCAGCTTTTGGATGGTGATGGTCTGCGGCAATAGCCGTGGGTTAGTGCTTTGGACTAGCGAGCCATCTGAACGTTGATAGATGTTGGTGCTCCAAACTTCGCAGGTGTCCACTTCAATGTTCGTATTGCTGATGACACGGATGTTGTTGATGTTGCTTTTGTAAAGATCGATTTCAGAGATTTGAACAAGTCCCTGCTGGTTGAGCCCAGAGATTTCGCTTTCGAGTACGTTGAAAATATCACCCGCCATGATGGGGGCTGCGATATTTGCATTCCCTTGGCGGTAGGCTTCAATTTGAAGCTGAATTGCCTTGGTTAGGAAATCACTGACTTCTTTGTTGAGCGCGGGTGGAATTTCTGATGCCTGGTCCGGGAAGAAGGGATCGCTGCCTTGTGCCACTTCCTGTCCATCATTCACACCGTCTTTGTCCATATCCGGGTCAAGTGGATTCATGCGGTAGTAGACTTCAACGCCGTCACCAATGCCGTCGCCATCGGTATCTTTGTTTTTCGGGTCTGTGCCTGTGCGCAGGATTTCGTCATTATCAGAGATGCCGTCACCGTCGCTGTCTGTGTTTGCGCTTGGCGGCGGGGTGGCGCCTTGCGGCGGCGCTTCGGGAGATTCTGCGGGCTGGGCGGCGAGGCCGTATAAAGATTGCACGCCTGCTATGTCATCATTTCCGAGAAAACGGTGCGGACCGGAGTAGGAAGGGTACATAAGCGCATTTGGGTCGTTGCTGTGGTCAAGACCGAGGTTATGCCCGATCTCATGCGCGGCCACGGTGAGCAAATCCACATTTTGGGTCTCGCTGTTGACCCATCTTTCGGCATCGTCAAAATGCAGGAAGACCTGTTTTTCATTGTATGGGTTTGGATAGGATGCGTGGGCAAGAACATTGCCAGACCCGTCAAAGGGATCTCCGTCTCCATGTTCGCCTTCTGCCCACCCGATGAGAATGTCTGCCTGAGCGGAGACAGTTGTCTCGTTAAAGGAAAGAGGCGTTTCATCTGCCCATAACTTGAATGCGGCGCGGATCAGGTCTCGTTCTGTTTCGCCGCTAATCTTGTTCGTCCCATTGACGAAGAAATAGCTGATGGTTGTTTTTCCCCATTGCGAGATGGTGCGATATTTTGCGATGCTTTCATCTTCCTGCCCGGCATCTGGAAGGTTGTCGTATCGGTAGATGGGCGCGGACTCAACGGCGGGCAAGGTGGTTGAGCAGGCTAATGAAGTAATAAATAGCAAGATACAGACAAAGGCCATGTGCTTTATAAAGGAATGACGCATTTAACACCTCCGGTTTCTAAAGTTCAGTCACTTATAGCATGATGGAAGTCGCGTTACAAGAGATTCAAAGTTACTTATGGACTATTTTGCATTACAATTTCTGAGTTTATAATACCGCCCACATGGAGAGTGTATGGAAGAACCTATAAAAATAACATCTGATGACCCAATTATTGCAACTTTGAATTTTCAGCCGTTTCGCAACATGGTACAGCGCGGAGTGACACAATTTATGCCTGCGGAAAATGAACCGCAGACAAGAGAGGTCTCAACTCCGTGGGGAGCCCAATTGACAGCCAAGCGTGGGGATATGCTTGTATTCGAACTGGACCGGCCGAATGACGTATGGCCGGTAGATGCAGGGATTTTTGCAGATAGTTACATGGTCATGGAACCTGGAATCTGCATAAAAAGAGCTATCACCTGGCTCGTGCCTCTTACGGATGTGACGGGGGGCGACCCAAATCGAATGGTTGTCGTAGCTACTTTGGAAGGTGAAGAAACGGTACAGGCTGGGAATTTCTATCTTGCCAAGGGAGTGCAGGGAGAGATCTGGCCGTACCCGAAGGCAAAGGCTGACGAAATGTTGAAACCCGCTGAGTAACTCAGCGGGTCTTTTTTTACTTGCTTTTTTTCGGGCTTTTGTCCGATCTTTTTAGCAGCTTTGTTTTTGTTGAGGTGGGAGCTGGCTTGCTCAAATCTGGCAGGCCGTCGAACTCTCCAGCCACAAACCCATGAATATACTTGGCTGTGTTGATGGTCTCCGTCTTTCCGCCTGTTTCGCGCATGAGTTCCACCATGTGGCGGACGAGGCGGGCGTCGCGGTCTTTCTGTTTGCCGCCAATGCCATTCCACACAGCGATCAATGTGACTTTTTCTGTGCCGCGGATGAGGGAGGAATAAAGGGCCCATCGATTGTTTCTTTCGTACGGGTCGTATCCTGCCTTTACATCGCCAACGTTTTCCAGCTGGTAGTATTCATCCACAAGCGGGTGGCTGCGGATCTTGTAGAAGCGGTCGATCCAGGTCTCTCCGCCGGGAGAAACAAATTCACGAATGTAACCCGACTCCGGCAGAGGTAGGTGTACATTTACCTGGATGCCTTTTTCGGCGCAAACTTCTGCAAAGATGATCTCGCTGCCCGCTGAAAGTCCTGCAAGGATGGCAATATCACCTTGCGTGGCGTTGAGCTTCTCTAGTTTTTTACGGATCTCGGTACGAACTTCATCCTCTTTGCTTTCGGGGAAAGTCTTCTTTTCCTTGCTTGGATAATCTATCATATACCCTGAGAAAAGGAAGACTTGTCCATTGGATGCGCTGCTGCTTGTTTTTCTTTTCGCAGTTTTTGAGGCAGGGCTTTTGTCGTCCTTGCTGACACGGCCCATTTCTTCATCAAGAATATTGATCGCAGCTTGAACGAATTCGCTTCTCATTTCAAGGGCCTTGAGTATCTCCAATTGGGAGAGAGAGGCTTGAAGGAAGAACAGGTTTCGACGTGAAGCAGTCAATGCTTTTCGATAGGATCGAATGACACTGGCCGTGTTGTCAGCCGTCAGGGCGCGTAATTCCGCAAGGGAGATCAGGGTCCAGTAATCGGCGTTATCAACGTCCACCAGCTTTTCCAATGCAAAGATCAATGCGCCTTTCAACTCAGGCAATTCCTGGCGGATCCGAGTGATGTCGGGGTCGGGGTCTTTTTTGTCATCAAATCGATCAGCAAGGTGAACGGCAATGGTTGAAAGGGTTAACGCATTTACGCCGGGGTAATAGTTATTCAGGTCAATGCGATAGCCCTTTAGGTAAATATCAATGGCTTTGATGAGCCAGTGATATGAATCGAACGCGGCTTTCAGGCGTTTCGCCTTGTCGGGTATGGACCTCCATGAATCGGCCCACATTTCCTTGTAGATGCGTCCGAGATAGGAAATGGCTTCGCTGTCATTGGGAAAGTCGCTGAGCAGGCTTTCGATCTTGACAATGGCTTCATCCACGCGGTTAAGGCGATTGAGATGAAATGCCTCTTCACGGCGGAAGGCAAGGTTGCCCGGGTTGGCTTCCAATCCTTTGCGATATTGTTCGAGCGCCAGTTCGTTGCGTCCCATGTTGGCCAGTGCTTTGCCGGCTTCGCCGATGGCTTCTTCCTTGATAAGCGGGTTGCGGATTTCCTCGGTGAGTAAAAGGATATCGCCAATGCGCTTTTGGCGTTGAGCGACAGTGACCCTTTGTTTCCATTCGTTATACTCGCGCCAGAAGCCCGTTGCCAACGGAGTCCGCAGCATTTTTCGGTCTGGCTCTTTCAAGCCTGAAAGCAGATTGAACACAGGGCTGTGAATTGCATCACGGTCTGATGCCCAGGTGTCTCTCGTCATGCGTGCGATGGCTTGAATGTCGTTTCTCAGGAATTCGGGGTCGGGCACGCCGTCGGGTGTGATGTGATACGGCAGGGTACGGACATTGAAAATATCGAAAGGCATGTAAGCGCGCCCGGCTTGAATGTGAACCACTCCGCGTTTGCGGAACGCATGGCGGATACCCAATTCATAATACACGTTGGCGTTGTCAATGCTCAAGTCGCAAAGACACAAGTCGGCTAGCAAAAGCTCCTGGAACATATCGGTCAGAATGTCGCCGGATGATTTTTCTTCATCAGCGCGGAACGGTTCAAAGTTCGCTGCTTGCAGCGCTGGCTTGATCAATAACTCATAAATGGCATTGAAGTCATAGATCGAACCGTCACTTCCTTTCTTTTTCCCAAAGGGCATCACTACGAAGGCATGTGGTCGGATGATTGGACGCACCGGGGCTGGACTTTCGGCTGCTTCGTCAACTACAACAGGTTTCGCCGCTGCGGTAGTGGATTCTTTTTCCGAAGAGGTTGTCCCCGTCACAGAGGGAGATGCCTGCGCGGCTGGAGCAGGCGTCCCTGCGGGAGCAGCGGCGGGCGTGATTTCTTTCGGCGTGGAAGTCGTGTTTTGATCAGTCATGATAAATATCCTTTCCTTATCCCTTGGGTTCCTGCGTCTTGGGGTAGCGTGCGAGCAGGCTGTTCAAAACAGCAGGCGGAGTGTTTGACCCGATTTCAACGCCGGTAAACTCTTCGGCAATATCTGCAAGGGCGGATTGAAGTCCACCGAAGTGCTCCATGATACTTTTTTGCATGGCTGCCAATTCAGCTTGTACCAGATCGGATGAGGCTTCCTCGGCGAGTGTGTTCAAAGCAGTTTCAAAAGTTTCCGCGAGAGTTTCTTCGCCTTCATTCAGACGTTCCTTCGTGAAATCCACAACTGCATCTTCCATTGATTGTTTGAGTCTCTCATCAGATTCGCGAGCTTCCTTGATCACGCGGTTGATAAGACCCGCTTCATCCTCAAGGTCAGATTCCTTGAGAGCTTCCTGCATGGCCTTGATATATTCTACGTTTTGGCTCCAAAGAATATTTTCTGTAGATTTGACCATTTTGAAGAATTCGGTCTGAGTTTTCTCGTTTTCATCCAGACTCTTCCAATGATCGAACAGGATACCAAGCTCCATTCTCACCTTGCTGTAATTCCTGACTACTGCGTCAAGATTGCGTAATTCCTGCCAGCCAATGAAAGCCGCTGTGAATGAAGCAGCAAGGGCAACCCATATTGGAAGGATGGCTGCAAGAAAGACGCCTACGCCGCCAGAGATTAAGATCAACGCTTGCAAGCGTTTGCGCTCCGCCTGGCGCTTTACAACTTTGTCACTGTGCCAGTTTAATTGCTGTTCCAGTCTGAAACGAAAATACTCATCTCCAGTAATGTCATGGAAGCCCCAATCGCTGGATGGATTCTCAGGGTTGTAATGTGGGGGAAGCTGGCCAGTGTACGCATCCATTGTCAGTTCGCCGTTCATGCCGCGATAAACAGAACGTTGAATTTCAACCAGCCTCTTTTCAAGCCAAGCGCGTCGGTTGGGTGAGCTGCTTAGAATGGTGCGATAGGCATAGATTTCTTTCAGTATCTCTTCCGCGCCAGCACGGGAGACCAGCCAGTCTCCATTTGAATAGAACGCACTTGTATATGCTGCAAAACCTGAAGCCAGCACGGGTAGGAGGATAAGCAATCCGCGGATAACCACGCCCAAGAGTCCGCTTTCATATGGGATGCTTTGAGAGAGGATGGCAAATAGGGTTGCCAGAACTCCCAACGCTGCAATCAACCTGCGCATTCTTAGATGAGTTTTTGTTCTTTTGCTGGATATTGCATCCAACTGAGCAAAGCGCGTCCAGGCTATCTCAAGGATCGGGGTTGGTTGTGGAGGTTTTTGTGTGTCCATAAAAAATTCCTCTTTTACTGCTGGGGTAGGTTGGGGCAGATCAAACGATATTCTTCTCCCTGGAAGAAGAATATCCATTGGCTGGGCGTCAAATTTCGGACCAAGCGGGAACATGCTGTTTCTGGAAGTATTTCTTTGGAGATCGTTGTGAGGTGATTTACATCCCAGATTTGCACAGTCTTTCTTGAAACGGTGGATAAGAAGTTGCCATCCGGCGAGAAATTAATTCCTGAGACGAGATCACCGTGTGGAATGCGGGCGATCTCGTCGCCGGTATTTAGATCCCAAAGATATACATATCCGTCTGCGCTGGCGGAAGCCAGCCAGCCCTTCTGTGAATTAAAGTCTAGAGATGTAATCCGTCCGTCCTGAAGGAACTGATAGGTGGGTTGGGAATAATCCTTTTTGTTCATGTCCCATAGATAAATGCTGCCATCGGAACTGGTGGTCGCCAGCCATGTACCTTCCTTGTTGAAGGTGATTGACTTGATATTGCCGACCTGGCCGAGTTCAACGATCTTTGCGTTGGCAGCCGTGTCCCAAAGGACGGTTTTGTCCGCAAATCCGATCGCTAGAATGGGGTCTTTGGCACTGTATGCTGAAGTAAACGGAATTTCACCTTCTTCAAATTGAAGAACATTTACTTGCTGCCCAGATTCGATATCCCACACAAAGAGACTGTTGTTGCCTTCATTTGTTGTGGCAAGGAATTTGCTGTCTGCGCTGATGGCCAGACCGCTGATATTTGAACTGTGCGGCAGGGAATGAAGGACTTTCGTTTCAAGGTTGTATAAGATCGCTTGAGAGTTGCCGACTTCTGAATTTTCCGAGATCGCAACCCACTTGGAATTTGGGCTGACTTTTAGTTGAGCAGTCAGCTCATCAAAGGAAAGAACCTTCGTTCCAAGCGTGCCATTGTGAAGGGTTGTCAGTTGATCGGCTGGGATTTGCCAGAGATTTTTGTCATCTGTGTTGATTAGCATCCACTGCCCGGCGGGGTCGAACTTCGCTTTGTTCACGAATTCAGTAAAGCCGATGTAGCCGACCCTTGCTCGCAGCAGGGAAGTATCCCAGATGGTAATGTTTCCATTCTGGTCGCCGACAATAACTTTAGCTCCATCCTGACTGAATACAAGCGCTGAGCCAATTCCATCCAATGCAGCCTCGAACATTAATGCGCCTGTTTGCGAATCCCAAATACGAGCAGTCTGATCGTACCCAGTACTGACGATCCATTCCCCATTGGGACTGACTTCCACGCGTTGAACAAAACTGCTATGCTGCATGCGGATCTTTTCCAAACCGGAAGCTGAATTGATCACCCGAACGATCTTGTCATCTGATACAGTGACGAACCAGGAACTGTCTGGGCTGAAGGCAACATCTTCCACCCAGTCCGGGTGCTGAATGACACTTGTCAGCCTTCCAGATTCGGCTCGGATGACTTTCGCTGTGCTGTCTTCACTTGCAGAAGCGAGGAGCTTACCATCCGGGCTAAATGCCAAATTGAATATTTCTGTATTGTGAACGGGACCCGGTATTAGAACACCGGTCATTACTTTCCAGATTCGGACTCCGCCTGTTTTTGTGCCAACACCCAGAAATTCTCCGCCGGGGTGAAATACGACAACACTGACTGGGCCTTTTGAGAAATTGAAGTTATACACATTCTGGCGAATAGTGAGGTTGATGATGGAGACAAATCCATCTTTGCGCCCGACAGCGATGAGACTGCCGTTCGAGTTTAGATCAATATCCAAAACTTCTGTCTTGTAATCGAAAGTTTCCAGAGGGGAGCCAGTTTTTAGATCCCAAAGCCTTACTTTGCCATCCAGGCTGGCGGTGATGAGAATATTGCCGTCGTTTGATGGTAATGCATCGATCACATCGCTGTCTTGGGCTGGTGTGCAGAACACCTGCTCTCCCTGCAAAGTCCACACGCATGCGGTATGGTCAGCGCTGGAGGAAACAAAATATTGCCCGTCTTTGCTGAGGTGAAGATTCCAGATCCTGCCGCTGTGTTTTAATTGTTTAAGGGGAGTCGGCATGATGCTAAGGTTGAAGCGCAATACATCTACTGCTTCCTCGTAGGTTCTCTCAAGTGATGTTGGGTCAGCTGCCGATGCTGTTTCAAGGCGGTTCAGCGCATCCAGCGCCAGCAGGGTACTGGTGTCCAACTCGCCCGGGCGTCCCTTGTATGTACTTGCTTGTGCAGCGCTTCGCTGTGCCTTTGCTTCGATCTCTTTTTCCAAAGCCAGTGCTGCATTTTTTTCCGCATTGGCTTTTTCGGTAAGAGCTACCTGTTCGCTGGCGGCTGCGGCTTCTGCATTTTTCCTGGCTTCCTCTCTGCTGGCTATGGCAGATTTCCATTGAACCAGTGCGAAAATGCCGAGGAGAACGCTTAGCACCATCACCAGACCGATTCCGATAGTGAGGTTTCTCTGGCGTTGGATGGCGTTTTTGCGGCTGGTGCTGATATATTCTGCCTGCAAGGGAACTACTTCGCGGCTGGAATGTTGTGTGGATTCGGTCATCCACTTTTCGCCGTTCTCCAAATCTTCACCTTGCAGAAGGTAACTGTTGTTCTTATTCTTTCGTTCCCATTCCAACGAGCGTTCAAGTATACGGGTATGCTGCTGTACCCAGCCAAGGTCTGTCTGTATGGCGCTTACCAGTTGCGGAATGGTTGCCTTGAAATCATCCTTGCGTGAACGCATATATACCCAATTGGTCGATGCCAGCTTGGGGTGCATTTTCTGTCTTTTTTCAGGTTCACGGTATAGAACGGGGATGATCTTTTTATTGCTCTTGATGCCCAGTTCCAATTCATTCTGACAGATCTGAGACTTGAGCGAATCCGGGCTGATGACGAATACAAACGCATCCCCGCCCTCGATGGCGGCAGTGATCTCTGCCATCCAGTCCGAGCTAAGGGGAATGCCTTCCCAGTCCACCCAGGCATCAATGTCCGCTGCGTCAATGGCAGCATTCAACTTGCGGACAAATAATTTATCCTTGCGGGAATAGGAAATGAATATTTTTGTTTTACGTGCGGCATTTAACTCAGACATGGCTAAAGCTCGCCTTTATCTGGAAACGAACCATGCGGCGACATAGCCTTCGTGAGTGGCATCTTTTACTTTGAGCCATTGATTATTCGCGCCAACCTTTGCTTCACCACCGGCTTCTGCGATGATGAACTCATAATTGACCGGTACGCGCTTGATCAGGGATGCGTCGCTGACAATAGGTTCTTTGCGCAAGGACACCGACTCGGCTGTAGTGTGTACTTTTACCGCGCCGCCTGCTGCGGGTGCAGCGGCGGTTGTCGCTTGGGCAGTGGAACCGCCGGCGTACTTTACGTACCATGCCGCCACAAAACCTTCCTTTTTGTTCTGATCACGGACTTTGAGCCATTGTCCCTGTACGCCAACCTTTGGGATGGCCTGATTGGCAGGCTCGAGGCAGATAAGTTGTTCTGTTGGGGGAACTTTGCGGATCAAGGTTTCATTAGAAATAACAGCCTGACTGCGCAGGGATAATTCTTCTGTCGGGAAGAGGGCCAGCGCACCGGGCGGCACTGGAGCTGGAGCACCACCAGGTTTTGGGGCAGGGGCTGCGCCTGGTTTCGGGGCGGGAGCTGCCGAAGGTGAAGTAACAGTTACCGGCGCGGATGAGGCGGGCTTGTTCTTTGTCTCAGACACATACCAAGCGGCCACAAATCCCTGATCGCCCTTCGGGTCTTGGACTTGAATCCACTGACCTTGTACACCGAGCTTTGCTTTAACCTGGGCCTTCGGTTCAAGACAGATCAATTCAGTGGTCGCCACCATGCGCTTCCATAAGTAACCTGTTACCGAAGGTTCGGCGCGCAAAGAAAGATCATCCTCTGCCGCGTAGATGATAAATTTTTCGGCAGGCACTTCCACCTTTGTCACCTTGGGTGGTTCGGGAGGAGTTGTGCTGTAGGCATTGAACCAGATTACGCCGCTAATCTCTGAGGCGAGTTTTGCGCCGTTATATTTATAGCGGGTGGTTAGCAGTACTTCTTTGTCAGGACCGTCGCCGCCGTATTTGTATGGATCGTAAAGGGAATAATCATCGCCTTTTCTTTCTTTTACCAACACAAAGTGGGTTTGGATGCCCGCCTGTTTATTCCAGTCCACCTGAAGGATGACGGGTTTGCCTTGTGCCACCGCCGCATCAATTTGGGCAAGGGGAGCAGGGTAGGCCTCACAAGCTTGCACGTCTTGAAAGGCGCAATTCGGCCAAATATAAGGAAGCACACTTGGGATAAAAAACGCCCCCTGAAAGCCGCCGCCATTTTTCATTTTGTCGTTGACGGATACAGGGGTCTCGTTATAGCCGATGCCATTCAGCATCATCGTTACAGAAGTGAGCAGACATCCCCAGCCGCCGATCGTTTCGCTTGAATTTCCGAGGGGTGTTTTCTTCCAAGCGTCATCGTTCTGGTAAAGGTTTTTTGTGACGAACATAGAGCCCTGCCTCCTGTTATCTTAATAAATTGGAATTTACTAGGATGATTTTACTCGAAATCACATTGCAATGAACTTGCAACTTTTTAAGGTTGGGCAGATGTGCTTCGCCTCACAGTCAACTGTCGCCTGCGAGTACATCCCAGACGTTTTTTTCGCTGAAACACTATCTACAACAAACCCAGGCTCCTGCCATAAGCTCCTCAGGGATGCCAGTGTCACTGGCAAATTGACGTGCCACGAACTTGCCGCCCTGCATCACATATTCGATATTCTTTCTGTCTGCAAGTGTTTTCAGATCAGCCAGCGGATTTTTATTCACGACGATCAAGTCTGCCAGTTTGCCGCCTTCCAGTGTTCCCAGTTTTTTCTCCCAACCCAACGCTCGCGCCGCAGTTTTCGTGGATGCGACGATGCATTCCATCGCAGAGAGTCCCGCTTCTGCCATGTAGGCAAGTTCCATTGCATTCTCGCCGTGGAAGTTATACGGGGTGGCCGCATCTGTTCCCATCGCGATCGGTACGCCCATCTCATGCGCCTTGCGGATGGAGAGCAGCGCATCTTCCTGAGTCTCTTTGCTCTTTTCCATAATCCATTCTGGAATGCCAGGCTTGTCCCCGTAAATGACATCATAGCCCGCCTTCAATGTCGGTACGAGGAAGATCTCCTCTTTTGCCATACGTTCCATCACACGCGGATCTTGATTGAGGTAGGTCCCGTGCTCGATGGTTTTTGCGCCTGCTTCCACTGCATTGCGGATGCCCTCGATGCCATGCGCGTGCGCAGCCACGATCTTGCCAACTTTCGCTGCCTCCACCACCGCTGCGCGGATCTCTTCCATTTCAAATTGTGCTGCACCAGGCTTTTCGCCGGGGGCAAGAACGGCGCCCGTTGCCAGCATTTTGATCAGGTCAGCACCGGCCTTTAACTGTTCCCGCGCTGCCTTGCGGACCTCGTCCACGCCGTCCGCTTCGCGGTACATCCCGTCGTACCATTCGCTTCCTGTGGATGTGATCGAAAGCAGCTTGCCAGCCAGCGACATGCGCGGAGCGGCAAAAATGCCCGCTTCCACGGCTTTTCGCAGCGAGAACTCAAGATGATGCCTCCCGCCCACGTCGCGGATGGTGGTGATTCCCGCCGCCAATGTGTTCTGTGCGTGCTTCAGCATAATGAGTGAAGTCCAGCCCCACGGCCCGGTCATGGTACTGTCTGGCAGGCATTCCGCCGCAATATGGACGTGGCAATCTATCAGCCCGGGCAGAATGTATTTACCCGTCATATCCATCTCTTTGACCGTTTTTTCAGGAGGCGCTGTCCATTTCTCTGAGACGCCCGCATAGAGGATCTTGTCATCTTCAATAACGACGACGCCTCGTTCGATGGGCTTGTTTCCATTGCCGTCTATCAAAGTGGCGTTCTTGAATACAGTGATCGTCATGATGGTTGCCTCCGAAGTTTATTGATTGATAAAAGCCGGTATTGCATCTTGAATCATAATGCGGCAAAGATGCCGCATTATTTTTTCACAGAAAGTTCTTTTGTTGTTAGTATTGCTTCAACCACCAATCTGTGCCGGGTAAACCGCTTACCTTGACAACTTTCAACAAGGCTTCAATGTCAAAATAAACGCGGCGCAGATCTACGTTGAATGTGTTGTCTGCTTGGTCAATAATAGCGTACTCAGCCCAGGGTAAAAGGCGGGGAGGGTTGCCTGGCGAGAAGGCAAATTCAAACGCATTTCCCACACTGCCGGTGTTGAGGATCAACTTTTTTCCATAACGCCGAAACATTTGAATGTGAGAGTGCCCGCCAATAAAAACAGTGGAAGCCTGCCCCGCAAAATACTCATCCAACAATTCTGAAGAGGTGGTGGCTTGAATAATATCCGTTGTGGAATTCGGCGACCCGTGAAATGCCAAAAGCTGAATGCCGTTCGGGAATTTTATTTCGTGGGTACCTTTGAAGGATTTAATAAAATCGAATTCATTGGTTGAGAGTTGTTCGCGGCACCAATATAGGTCTGGTACCAAGTGTTCGGTGATCTCAAGGTCAGGGGCTCGTTCGGGGTCTAAAATCGCTTCGTCGTGATTCCCCATGATGTATGCGCTGCAAAACTCTTTCAGTGCATTCAGCGTTTCAAGCGGCTGGGGGCCAAGGCTGATGGTATCTCCCAGACAGATGATTTCGTCAGCGCCTTGATTTTTAATATCAGCAAGCACGGCTTGAAGAGCCGTGAAGTTGCCGTGAATGTCTGAGATAAAAGCGATACGCATTAGATTCCCTTTTCAATTACCATTGTACACGAGACGGAAGGATATTGAGTTATTTACAATTGAATTAGAACTTTTGGGTGATGCCATCTTTGATGAAATGCTTCGCTTATTTCGAGCCCGGATAGGCCTGCTGGTGTATGGATGTTTTCTATTCTGTCAGCAAGTGGAGGAGAATTTCATCCGTGTTCACGGCGACTTCTAATTTGTCACCATACTGAAGCTTTGGAATCTTGTATGTGATCACTTCGATGAGTGAAGGGTTTTGGAAATGGGTTTTCTTCGTTTCAGGGTGTGGATAATATACCCAGCCTGCATATTCCATCTTTTTGAAGAATACTTGACAGCGCGAGAATGAAAACGTCTCAGGCGGATGTAGATCCGTCCACTCCACCAGTTCGAAAGTGAATTCAGGATGGATCAATTCGAATTCAAGCGGTGCGATGGAGATATTCAATGTGCCGTTAAAATATTCCTGCAAATCGAGTCCAAGTTCCTTGAAAAAAGGTTTTTGTTTTTCGAGTGAACTGTACGGATACGCTTTGGACGGGCGTGAAGCGACCTGATGTCCACGCAGAAGGATGCCTGATACTTTTTTGTTCATGGTGAATGGATTATATATCAGCGGCGCATATATTTGTTATTGGCCGGCAGGTTTGAGGAGAGGGAGAGCCGTAATAATTCTTGCATTGTTCGGTCAAGCCATACCGAGACAGGGTAGAGGCAAAATGTCGTACTCTGCCTCGGTATTGATCTTTTATGGGATGATGTATGAGGTCAGCTCGGTTGCAGTTTCAAACCCTGTTCCCAGTGATGCTGTCTTTACCAGACCGATTTTTTCTGCATACCAACTTGTGCCATTAATGGTCATCGTGTTTTGGATTGGGGAGTCATTCATAACGATCTCCAGATTCATGATAGTTACACATTCAACTTTCATGGCATCAAAGGTGCCTGCTTCCACTGTGACAGATTCAACTCCGACAGCTTTGCAGGTGTTGGCGACTTGATTCTTCGCGGGTATTGCTGTCCCGTTGATGGTTTCAGTACCTTCTAATGTCAGAGTCTGCTCCCAGGCATCACCGGTGTTTATCGTTGCAGGAAGAGTGAGGCCGCTTAGTTCGGTGGTTTGAAAATCGATCGAGACACCTTCTGCGCTGACGTTGGCCGAGTCGCCGCCGGATGGATTGAGCGCGGTCAGGTTTCCATTTTCGCAGTTCCATTTTCCCTGACGCGTTACTCCTGAACCGAAAGCATCCTGATCTGTGAAGCTACTGGCTTCAATAGAGATAATGCTTTTTGTGAATGTGTCAGGAACAGGGCCGGTGAGTTTGTAATTCCATGTCGCGCCTGCGATCACAGGCATGTATGGATTGGAACATGCGCCCCCCGCGTTGTTTGCTGGGGTCTCAGCGGTTAAGGCAGATTCGGTCAACCCCTGACTTACTGTCGGTGGGATCGGTTCAAAAGGATCCTGAGAAGTTCCCAAGTTACATGCCAGAATTGAAAGCAGGAGTGCAATTCCCGCAGCCGCTACCAAAAACTTATCTGTTTTCATTTTCTTTCTCCTGATCTAATGGATAAACGTCCATGCGCAGTATAGCATTTCGCATGGACGTTTGTTGAATGTAGGACGAAAGAGGGATGCTGGTTTATGCGGGGTAAGGCAGCACGTAAAACAACATCACCAAGAACATGAAAGTATTGCCCGCCAGAACACAGATATGCCAGATCTCGTGATTGCCAAAGTAAGGCGGGTAGGGATTTGGCTTTCCATTCGCGAAGATAATTGCGCCAACGGTGTAGAAAAGTCCACCTGCAATGAGCAGAGACATGGCTCCCATGCCGAGCTGTCTGTAGATGGGACTGATCAGAAAGACAATGATCCAGCCCATGAGCAGGAAGCTGATGTTCGACATCAGCACGGAAATCTTGGCAAAGAAAATGGATTTGATGGTGATAAAGAAAACTGCCAGGCTCCAGATAATGCCGAACAATACCCAGCCTGTGGCTCCGCTAAAAATTGTGAGGCAAAATGGAGTGTACGTCCCTGCGATGAGGATGTAGATGGCGTTGTGATCGAGAATGCCAAAGACGCGCAGATATTTATTGAAGAGCAGAAAGAAATGAAGGAGACAGCTAAACAGGAAGGAAAGGAAGAGACTGACGCCGTAAATAGCAAACCCAACTACGTGAGCAGGTTTTCCAGCAATTGCTGCCAAGGTCACTAGCACGGCGAGCGCTGAAATCGAAAGGATCGCACCAATGAGATGACTGATAGCGTTGAAATATTCGTTGCTGTCTGGGGCAGAGATGAGCGGGTCAAGCGCGGGCTTCATGGACGTGGGTATATCTTTCATTTGGGTAAATGCCCGCCTGCCTCGGCTTGATCAAGCACAGCAAGAATAGTGCGGACTAATTCCCGCGCAGCAGACTCGCTTAATTCCACGGCCACGCGCGCGGATGGCCCTTGCGCCTCGTTCACAAAGTCAATATTTAAGGCGTGTTCGTAGGGAGCATTGAAAGGATGGTCGTAGGAAACGTTTGCCTGATTCAATGCAAACCATCCGCTGGTGCCTTTGCCGCTGCCTTCAACTTTTACTTTTTCAACGATCATTGTACACATGGTGAATTTCTCCTACGCCAAATTCTTTTCAAGAAAAGCAAAGACTTTTTTCCAGCCATCCACGGCTTGTTCCTGTCGGTAGTTGGGACGGTCATAATAGAAGAAGCCATGTCCCGCTTTGGAGTACATATGGAACTCGTACTTCTTGCCGTGTTTCTTGAGTTCCTCTTCATGGAGTTTTACTTGTTCGGGAGTGGGGCTGGAATCGTCCTCGCCAAACAAACCTAAAATGGGGCAGGCCAGCTCACGGGGATATAACCACAATCGGTAGTTGATAATTTGGAAGAGGTGGGGGATATGGTAGGATAGCGGTCACCCCAGGAAAAGGATCATAAATTCAGCTTGTGAATAACCAGCCTTCATATATTATAT
>Ga0172373_10000707_pt1 | contig 55019 bp, 56 predicted proteins | sample Lak10m_2_FD_114546 | JGI IMG/M metagenome (GOLD analysis project Ga0172373, IMG submission 114546) | Freshwater microbial communities from Kabuno Bay, South-Kivu, Congo - kab_092012_10m | ecosystem: Environmental > Aquatic > Freshwater > Lake | place: Democratic Republic of the Congo... | reverse complement strand
CTTCCAAAAGAAATACCCGGAAGGGATGCCAAAATGGCAATGGCGCGGGGTGGAGCAGCCCGGTAGCTCGTCAGGCTCATAACCTGAAGGCCGCAGGTTCAAATCCTGCCCCCGCAACCAAAAATACCAAACAATATCAAATGCTTGCAAGTTGAGAGAAACACTCAGATAAGCATAAGCGCAGAACGAGTCAACGCCACGTCAACGTTTGATGAGTCCCCCTGAAAAGTAACCGTCCGGCCTGGCCGCTACGCGCGCCATTTCCACGGCATCAGGTCATCGACTTTTGTGATCTTGTAGTCCGGGATGCGGGCGAGGGTGGGAACGCCAGCACGCCGCCCGCTGTCAACTTCGACCTTCTTGACCAAGTCGTTCAGCGTCTGTGGCGTGCAGCCGATCTTCGCAGCAATCGACATGACCGCCTGCCAGCGCGACGAATGTTGGGCCTCGTTGTCGAGAACTAGCCGCACAGCGCGCTCGCGCACTTCAGGGGAAAACTTGCTCGTGGTCTTGCTCATGATGCTCCATCCTACTCAAGAGTTGGAGCCTCCGGCAAACCCGGTGCGTGTGTGGATGCCCACGGTTTGGCAAGCTGTTTTTTTGACTTTTCGGCTGGGCCTCAATCGGTCGTGTGTCAGGCCTCTCAGTGTGGCCTTTGTGACGCCACGGGCCGGTATGCTGTTCGGAAGGCTGGGCCCACATCGGTTCAGAGAGCTGTGACGCTCGAGCCCCGGGACTGGGTTTCCCGCCTTGAACTTTGAAGTCCGTGTCGCTTACTCCGTCTGTCGATCACCCTGCCCAGGCCTTGCGGCCCATAGCGTCATCCCTCGCCGTGCGGCTTGGGATTAAGCCATTCGATAGTCCTCCCCCTTCGTCGTAATGGCCCAAACCACCCGCGCCATCTTGTTGGCCAAGGCAACGGCAGCAGCCATGCGCGGCTTGCGGGCGACGAGATTGGCCAGCCATCGGTCCGGACTGCTGCCACGGCGTGCCACCCAACGGATCACACTCATTGCCCCAACGATTAGCAACTTGCGGATGTCACATTGCCCCATCTTACTGACCGAACCGAGGCGGGTCTTGCCGCCGGTCGAATGTTGTCGCGGCACTAGACCCAACCACGCGGCAAAGTTCCGGCCACTATCAAAGGTCTCAAGATCAGGGGCAAACGCCGCGATGGCGCCGGCGGTCACCGGGCCAATGCCCGGGACGGTGCACAGTCGCCGCAACTCGCAATCCGTCTTCGTCGCAGCCTCAAGTTCGTTGGCCAGACGTGTGATGATCCCGGTCAACTGGTCGATCTGCTGCAAATATAGCTCCCGCACCGGCGCGGGTAGATCAACGTCAGACCCCGCCAAGGTACTTTGCAACATCTTGATATGAAACGGACCCTTTGGCGCCACGAGGCCGAACTCGGCCAAATGCCCTCTGAGCGCGTTGATCAGCTGAGTTCGCTGACGCACAAAACACTGATGCGTCCGGAATGCCACGGCACGCCCCTGCTTCTCGGCACTCTTCACCGCCACAAAGCTCATGATGGGTCGTGAAGCTGCCTCGGCGATGGCTGCTGCGTCGGCAAAGTCGTTCTTCTGACGCTTCACGAAGGGCTTCACATAGTTTGCCGGGATCAGACGCACGTCATGGCCATACGACATGGCAACCCGACCCCAGTGATGCGACGTGGCGCAAGCCTCCATCGCCACAATGCACGGCGGCTGATCCGAAAGAAACTGCACCAGCCGCCCCCGGGATACAGCCCGGTTGAAGATAACGCCGCCATCAGACCTGACGCCGCAGACCTGAAAACTGTTCTTGGCAAGGTCGATCGCCAATATGCTAATCTCAGACATGGATGCCTCCCTCATCTTGGTTCCAACAAAACCACTGTGGCACATTCGATGCCGTCGGGTGGGGGCATCCACCGCATCAGTTTACACCTCGTGGGACATGATCGCCTTTCGCGTGGTGCTAGGGCCAAAAAAATGGCACCTGCATCGGAACTATGATGGTGTTCAATCTGCCGAACGTTGATAAGTATATACAATTGACATCACTCCGTTGGGCCCCCGCTGTCTCTACGTGCGCGCGCCCTGCCAAGCTGCAAGAAGAAAACATGACCCCGAGCAGAACTGCGGAAAGTCACCACTCTCGTATCATCGCTGTTTTCCGGCAGGCAATCCAAGACGGCTCGCTCTTGCCGGGGCAGCAGCTTCCGAAGGAAACCGAGCTGGCCGAACAATATGGCGTGTCACGAATGACGATGAACAAGGTACTGACGCGTCTGACCGCCGAAGGCTACCTTGTACGACGGAAGCGTAGCGGGACCTTTGTCGCGCAGGCGCGCGGCCAGGCTGCCGTAATGGAGATCAATGACATCGAGCAAGAAGTGGCCGGGCTGGGATTCGCCTACGAGTGGCGCTTGTCATCGACGCAGGCTCGGCCGGTCACGGAATCTGAACGTTCATTTCTTGATATGCCCAGCGAAGTGGCAGGCAATATGCTCGTCTTGGAAGGTGTGCATTTCGCGCGGGGCGAGCCCTTTTGCCTAGAGTTGCGCGCCATCAACCTCGACGTCGTGCCGGATGCATCCGAACAAGACTTTTCAACGACAGTGCCGGGGCAATGGCTTTTCCGTTCCATGCCCTTCAGCGCGGCGAACCATCGGGTGCGCGCGATCAATGCGGCGGGACGAGATTCACGGCTTCTTGACGTCGCATTGGGGACGGCCTGCCTCGAAATCCTCAGAAAGACCCAGATAGAACAGGCATGGGTGACCCATGTCCGTCTGCTCTATCCTGGTGACCTGCACCAACTTGTCGCAGATTTCGCCCCACATCGCGCGGTCCCCCAGCAGACTACGGACCGGCAATCCGAATGAGAATGTCACGGGGGCCGCAGATCGGGTTCTGAGACCCCTGCGGCACATCGGTCATGTCTATCAAATCCAGTTGGCAAAGGCCTTCTCTATCGTTGCTGTCCAGAAGCAGGACAAAACAAGCGACAGTATTCTCGGCAGGGTCAGGCTGAGACCAACCTCTGGAAATCCGGCCTGCAAAAGGGGCGCGGGTCATCAGGTTCAGGTCCAGGACGGGGGCTCCGTTCAAGGTGCAGGCACAAGGCGTGCCCCCGTCAAATTGCACGGGGGCGCTGTCGGCGCTGACCTCCAGGATCTTGCCCGTAAGGCGCAGCGTGAGGCTGCCTCCTTCGATGACAGCCAGAGTCCGACCGACACCTGGAAAGCTGGAGAAGGGTCCGGATTGCGCGACCCGCGCCGTGCTGATCCGCCAGCCGAAATCGTCCATGCCCGCACCGCTGGGATAGCAGACGATTTCGGCAGTTTCTCCGCCGCCATTCTTCCAGGGAGCAAAGCGGCGCTCTGCTCCCCGATGGATGCGAAGGGTCATTTGCCCAAGATCCGCGGCAGTTTCAGCCCATGTTCGCGGGCGCAATCCAGGGCGATGTCATACCCGGCATCGGCGTGACGCCACACGCCGGAGGCGGGGTCGTTCCACAGCACCCTTTCAAGCCGCTTGGCCGCCTCGGGCGTCCCGTCGGCGCAAATCACCACGCCCGAGTGTTGCGAAAAGCCCATGCCGACGCCACCGCCGTGGTGCAGCGAAACCCAGGTCGCCCCCGATGCCGTATTCACCAGCGCATTCAACAAAGGCCAATCGGACACGGCATCCGAGCCATCCTTCATCGCTTCGGTCTCTCTGTTGGGCGAGGCGACAGAGCCGGAGTCGAGGTGATCCCGGCCGATCACGACCGGAGCCTTCAACTCTCCGCTTGCCACCATGTCATTGAACATGAGGCCGGCACGATGGCGGTCGCCGAGCCCGATCCAACAAATACGCGCCGGAAGGCCCTGGAAGGCGATGCGTTCACGCGCCATGTCCAGCCAACGATGCAGATGTTCATTTTCGGGGAACAGCCGCTTCATCGCTACGTCGGTCTTGTAGATATCCTCGGGATCACCCGACAGGGCAGCCCAGCGGAAAGGGCCGATACCCCTGCAGAACAGAGGGCGAATATAGGCAGGCACGAAGCCCGGGAAGGCGAAGGCGTTCTCCAGCCCCTCGTCCTTGGCCACTTGCCGGATGTTGTTGCCATAATCCAGCGTCGGCACGCCCGCGTTCCAGAAGCCGACCATGGCGGCGACGTGATCGCGCATCGAGGCCCGGGCCGCCTTCTCGACCGCCTTGGGATCGGAGTCCTGTCTTGCGCGCCACTCGGCGACGCTCCACCCTTTGGGCAGATAGCCATGCAGCGGATCATGCGCGCTGGTCTGGTCGGTCACGATGTCCGGGCGCCCGTTGGGCAGGGGCTCTCCGGCCTGCATGCGCCGCAGGATTTCCGGAAACACGTCTGCGGCATTTCCGATCAGGGCAACGGACTTTGCTTCACCTGCCTTGGTCCAGCCGTCGATCATCGCCAAGGCTTCATCCAGCGAATTCGTCTTGGCGTCACAGTAGCGGGTCCGGATGCGGAAATCGGCGCGGGTTTCGTCGCATTCAACAGCAAGGCAGCACGCGCCAGCCATCACCGCCGCGAGCGGCTGCGCGCCGCCCATGCCGCCGAGGCCGCCGGTCAGGATCCAGCACCCCTTCAGGCTGCCGTCATAGTGCTGACGCCCGGCTTCGGCAAAGGTCTCATAGGTTCCCTGCACGATCCCCTGGGTTCCGATGTAGATCCAGGAGCCTGCCGTCATCTGACCATACATGGCCAAGCCCTTCTTGTCCAATTCGTTGAAATGGTCCCAGGTTGCCCAATGTGGCACGAGGTTCGAGTTGGCGATCAAGACGCGCGGCGCATCCGCATGGGTGCGGACGACGGCAATCGGTTTGCCGGATTGGACGACAAGGGTCTCATCGGCCTCAAGCTCTTTCAGGCTGGCGACGATGGCGTCGAAGTCTTCCCACGTACGGGCGGCACGACCGATGCCGCCGTAGACCACAAGTTCATGCGGGTTTTCGGCGACATCGGGATGCAGGTTGTTCATGAGCATCCGCAAGGGGGCCTCGGTCAACCAGCTCTTGGCGTTGAGCTTGGTTCCGGTCGGCGGAAAGACATCGCGGATGTTGTGGCGCGTGTTGGACATGGACATCCTCATTGGGGTTGGGAAAGGGCAAGGTCGGACAGCTTGTGCAGAATCGCAGCCAGATGGATGCGCAGCGCGGTTGCTTTCTCGGGGTTCAGGTCGAAGGGCGGCGCTTCGGTCGACAGATGGGACGATTGGGCAAGTTCCATCTGGATGGCATGGATTCCCTGCTCGGGGCGACCATAGTGCCGCGTCGTCCATCCGCCCCGGAACCGACCGTTCAGGACAGTGGTCTGATCAGAGGCACGGCAAATCTCGTGAACGGCGGTTTCGAGGGCGGCCGCGCAGGTCTTGCCACCGTCGGTTCCGATGTTGAAATCGGGCAGGACGCCCTCGAACAGCCACGGGATGGCGGACCGGATCGAGTGACAGTCGAACAGGATCGCGATGCCGTGCTTGCGCCGCACGCGGTCAAGTTCGGCCGCTAGGGCTGCATGATAGGGCGCGTGAAACGCCGCCACCCGCCTCGCCACCTCCTGCATCGAAGGCTCATGCTCCTCCCGCCAGATCGGAACGTTGTCGAAGGTCGTGTGGGGGACAAGACCCGTTGTCGTCTGCCCGGGATAGAGGCTTTCGCCCGAGGGATCGCGGTTGGCATCGATCACATAGCGGTGGAAAGTCGCCCGAACCGTGGTCACTTGTGAAAGCAAGCCATCGTAGAGTTCGAATACATTCCAATCCGTATCGCGAAGGACCAGGCCTTCCGCATTCATGTCGGCACGGATGCCTTCGGGGACATGGGTGCCGACATGCGGAAAGGCCAGAACCACCGGCCCTTCGCCGCTCTGAATTTCGACCGGGGTCATGCGAAGACCTTGGGCAAAGGCATGCCGGTCGCCGAAGCCAGATCGCCGGATGCGACCAAGGCCGTTGCAGCTTCGATATCGGGCGCCATGTAGCGGTCGACGGTCAATTCGGTCACGTCCTGCCGAAGTCGGCCGATCGCCGCGGACAAGGCCGGAGAGGTCGCAATCTTCCGCAGGTCGATCCCTTGCGCCCCCGTCAGCGCTTCAATGCCCAGGATGTGGAAGAGGTTCTGGGTCATCTGAAGCAAACGTCTTGCCCCATGACATGCCATCGAAACGTGATCTTCCTGGTTAGCCGAGGTCGGGGTCGAGTCGATCGAGGCGGGGTGAGCCAGCTGCTTGTTCTCGCTCATCAGCGCGGCCGAGGTCACTTCGGCGATCATCAGACCCGAATTGAGGCCGGGCTTGGGCGTCAGGAAGCCAGGCAAACCGAAGCTGAGCGCGGGGTCGACGAGCATCGCGATCCGGCGTTGGGCAATCGCCCCAATCTCCGCAACGGCAAGTGCGATCTGGTCGGCGGCAAGAGCTACGGGTTCGGCGTGGAAGTTTCCGCCGGAAACCACTTCGCCATCGGACAAGACCAAAGGATTGTCCGTGGCCGCGTTTGCCTCGATTTCAAGTGTCCTTGCGGCTTGCCGCAGGACGTCCAGACAGGCGCCGGAAACCTGGGGATGGCAGCGCAGGCAATAGGGGTCTTGAACCCGGGTGTCATTGTCGAGGTGACTGGCGCGCAACGGCGAATTGGCAAGGAGACGGAGCAGGGCATCCGCCACATCGATCTGGCCTTGATGCCCGCGAAGTTTGTGGATTTCTGGCGCAAAGGGTGCCGTGGAGCCCATCGCTGCGTCGGTGGAAAGGGCACCCGTCACGACTGAAGCATCAAGCGCGCGCGTCGCCCGGAACAGCCCAGCCAAGGCCAGCGCCGTGGAAACCTGGGTGCCGTTGATCAGGGCAAGACCTTCCTTTGCACTCAGTTCGACGGGGGACAGCCCTGCACGGGCCAGGGCGACATCGCCTGTTAGTCGCTCTCCCTCGAAATCTGCCTCACCTGCGCCAATCATGGCCGCCGTCATATGCGCCAGCGGCGCCAAGTCGCCCGAGGCACCGACGGAGCCTTTTTCAGGGATGGCCGGAAGGACGCCTTTGGCCAACATCGCTTCCATGAGCGTGATAACTTCGAGCCGGACGCCGGAGGCGCCGCGACCAAGTGACATCAGCTTGAGCGTCATGATCAGCCGCACGATTTCGGGGGCCAAAGGGGCACCGACGCCGCAGCAATGCGACAGGATCAGGTTGCGCTGCAGCGTTGCGGTGTCGTCGGAAGGGATTCGGATGGAGGCCAGCTTGCCGAATCCGGTGTTCACGCCGTAAACCGCCGCATTGCCGGCTGCGACCTCGGCGATCCGCCGCGCTGCGCGATGAACGCCTGCATGGGCGCTCTCATCAAGGGTTGCCGGCGTTCCGGACCAGTAGATCCGAGCCAAGGTGGCAAGCGACACTGACCCCGGCTTGAGGGCTTCACTCATTGCAGGTTTCTCCTTTGAAAATACGGGTATGAAGCGGGTTCAAGCCAAGGCGGTTGACCAGTTGCGCGACGCTCTCGGTATTCCAGATCGCGAAGTCGGCCGAATACCCGGGCGCGATAAGGCCAGTTTCGCCGTGAAGGCCCAAAGCACTTGCTGCGTGCTGGGTTACTCCCTCAAAGCATTCGCTGACGGTCATCCGGAACAATGTCGCAGCCATGTTCATCGTGAGCAGCAGCGATGTGAGGGGCGACGTGCCGGGATTGCAGTCAGTCGCAAGCGCAATGGGCACTCCGGCCTGCCGCAACTCCGCGAGCGGCGGGAGTTGGGTTTCGCGCAACATGTAGAAAGCGCCTGGCAACAGCACGGCGGTAGTTCCGGCAGCCTTCATCGCCGCGGCGTCGGCAGCGGTGCCGTATTCGAAGTGATCGACGGAAAGGGCGTCATATTCGGCTGCAAGCTGAGTGCCGCCCGAATGGGTAAGCTGTTCTGCGTGGAGCTTGACCCTGATCCCAAGTTCGCGCGCCCGTTCGAATAGTGGTCTGATCTCGTCAGGTGAGAAGGCGATCGTTTCACAAAAGGCGTCAACGCCGTCGACCAGGCCTTCAGCATGCGCGCGTTCCAGCCCCGCGACGGCCACATCCCGCACATAGTCGGACTTTGACCCTTGAAAATCGGCAGGCATGGCGTGCGCCGCAAGCCAGGTCGTAACGATCCGCACCGGTCGACGGCTCGCCAATGTCCGTGCGGCCCGCAGCATGGTGAGTTCCGTCTCGATGTCCAGGCCGTAGCCGGACTTGATTTCGATGGTCGAAGTGCCCTCCGCAAGGAGCGCATCTAGACGGGGCAACGCTGAGGTTGTCAGGGCTTCCATATCCAAGCCTCGTGTGGCCCGGACAGTGGAAGCGATGCCGCCTCCGGTCCGTGCAATCTCTTCGTAAGAGGCACCTTCGAGGCGCATTTCAAATTCGCGGGCGCGGTCGCCCCCATGCACGAGGTGGGTGTGACAATCGACGAAGCCCGGCGTGATCAGTCGCCCCCCGCAATCGACGACTTCGGATCCGACCCGCGAGAGCGCAGCCCCGACGGCTGCAATGCGGCCATCGACCGTGGAAATCTCCAACGGTTCGGCTTCCACACCGGCCCGGCCTGTCACGACTTTGGCGTTGGTCCACAAACGTCTGCGCGTCATCAGGGGCTCCAAGGGGCAAGCTTTGATCTTGCGGAATAAGTATATACATATAAAACGAAGTGGAAAGCTGAATCTAGATCAACCTGTGACGTGGAACGTTCACGACCGAAGAGGGCCAGAAATGATCTTTGCCAAGAACGCCTTGCTGACCGACGGCTGGCGCAGGAACGTCCGGATTACGGCTCATGCCGGTGTGATCGTCGATGTTGCCTGCGACGCCCACGCCGAATCGTCGGACACGGTCGTCGATTGCGCGATTCCGGGGATGTCGAACCTCCACAGCCATGCGTTCCAGCGCGGGTTCTCCGGCCTGACCGAACAGCGCGGAAGCGGTCGCGACAGCTTTTGGACCTGGCGCGAAATGATGTATCGTTTCGCCTTGTCCCTGGATCCTGACGGGGTGCAGGCGCTTGCGGAACTCGCTTTCTGCGAAATGCTGGAGGCGGGCTATACCCGCGTCGGAGAGTTCCATTATCTGCATCATGCGCCCGATGGGCGGCCCTATGCGAACCCGGCCGAAATGTCGGAAAGGATATTCGCCGCAGCAGAAGAGGTCGGCATCGCACTGACGCATCTTCCTGTTTTCTATGCGCATTCTGGTTTTGGTGGCTTGGCGTCGAACGAAGGTCAGCGGCGCTTCATTCACGGGCTCGATGACTTCGCGACCTTGATCGAGGCTTGCGACAAACTTTGCATCCGGCCACAGGATCGGGTCGGCTACGCGCCGCATTCCCTGCGCGCCGCGACTTTGGACGAAGTTCAGACGCTGCAATCCGAATTGGACGGGCGGCCCGTCCATATCCACGTCGCTGAACAGGTCAAGGAAGTGGAGGATTGCCTGGCGCATCATGGCGCGAGGCCCGTCGAACTGCTGATGAACTCAGTCGAGGTGGACGCGACCTGGTGCCTGATCCATGCGACGCACCTCACACCCATGGAGGTGGAGAAGATTGCACGCTCGGGTGCGGTTGCCGGGTTATGCCCTGTGACCGAGGCCAATCTGGGCGACGGCGTCTTCCCTGCCGCAGATTACCTGGCCCGGGGTGGCGCGCTCGGAATCGGAACGGATTCCAACGTGCGCATCGATCTTGCCGAGGAGATCCGGCTTTTGGAATACGGCCAAAGGCTGACCCTCCGCGGGCGCAATGTCCTGGCCGAGGAAGGCCGCTCGACCGCCGTGGGTCTCTTTGAACAAGCGCGTGCAGGCGGCGGACAGGCGCTGGGTGCGGGTTCGGCCGCTATCGCACCGGGCGCGCCTTGCGACATCATCGGGTTGCGGGACCAGACCGCACTCGACCATAGTCCGGACGCGCTAGTGGATCGCTGGATATTCGGCAAGGACGTGACGCAGACGGAAGTTTGGGCGCATGGTCGGCACTTGGTCTCGGATGGGCGCCATCGCAACCGCTTGGAGATCATGGCGCGTGCCGCGAAGGTCGTGCGCCAGGCGATTACCTGACGCACGAGCACATTCCTACTTCAACGACGCGAGAGTGTTCAGGAACTGATCGTTCTCGCGGCGGAGGCCGACGGAAACGCGGAACCACTGTTCGTAGCCTTCCTGCTTCCAGGGCTTTACCAGCACGCCCTCAACAATCAATCGGTCCGCAAGCGCGGTCGACGAGGTTTTTCCGTTCACGAACAAGAAGTTGCCTTTGGAGGGTAACGCCTCGAACCCCATGGCCTGCAAGGCCTCCTTTATCCGGTCGCGCTCGGCCTTCACCGATGCAACCGACTCGCGCATGGCCTCTGGGTGCTCCAGGGCCGCAAGCGCCGCTGCTTGCGCGATCGCATTCACGTTGAAAGGGGTCCTGACCAGGTTCATGCCGCGGATCAGCTCGGCGTCGTTGGAAACCCCGTAACCGACCCGAAGCGCTGCGAGCCCGTAGGCCTTCGAGAAGGTTCGCAGGATCAAGAGGGGTTTCTGATGTGCCTGGAGCCTTTCGGTCGCAGGAAGGAAACCGGCGCCTTCGGCGTATTCCAGGTAGGCTTCGTCGATGCACAGAACGCTGTCCGGATGCTGGGCTGCAAGGACCTGATCCAGCTGATCGGGCGTCAGCCAAAGCCCCGCCGGATTCATCGGATTGGCGAACAGGACCAGGCGTACCGGCTTTTCCACGGCGGCCAGCAGGGCCTGCATATCGATGGCGTGGTGATTCGATGTCAGACCAATTCGGGTGACACGGGCGCCCATCATCTGGGCGTAGTCTTCATGGAGCGGAAAGGACGGATAGAGGGTTACGACCTCGTCGTCCGGGCGCAGCAAGCAGCGCGACAGGACATTGAGCAGGTCTTCCGAGCCGTCCCCCAGGATGACATTTTCGGTCGGCGCACCGGTCAGCTCGGAGATGCGGGCGGCCAGTTGCCGACCGTGCGGATCAGGGTAAAGATGAGGAGTTTCAATGGCTTTGCGAATCGCCGAAGTCACGGCGGGCGCTTGGGCATAGGGGTTTTCGTTCGACGCGAGCTTTGCGATCGGCTTGCCGCCGCTGCGCTTTGCGACCTCTTCCAAAGTTAGCCCCGAATTGTAGGTCTTCAGCGGCGCCAGTTCAGGCCGAAGCAGGGATGAGTGCCGAGTCATGAGAATCTCCAATTGACGCAACTTCGGCACAGTGGCATCAATATGTATATACATGTCAAGAATCTTCCAGATGAGGCACGGCGTGAGAGAGCATCCCCAAAGTTGGCTACAAAGACAGTTCTCGCTTGAAGGCAAGCGGGTGCTTGTGACCGGCGCGAGCCGTGGGATTGGGCAGGTGCTGGCCATCGGCTTCGCTGAGGCCGGTGCCGACCTGGTGATCGCGGCTCGAAACGCCGCGGCGCTTCAGGAGACCGCCGACCAGATACGTTCGACGGGCGCTCGGGTGGACTGCGTGGCCTATGACCAGAGCGACGTCGCCAGCATCAAGGAAAGCCTGTCGCAGATTGGCCCGGTCGATATCCTGATCAACAACGCGGGTGTCGAGGATGTCTGTCCCTCAGCGGATGTAACCGAGCAGCTTTGGTCCAAGATCGTCGACACGAACCTCCGGGGGGCCTTTTTCGTGGCGCAGACCGTCGCGAACGCGATGCTGGCTGCTTCCGGCGGCGCGATCATCAACCTGGCCTCGTTGACCTCGTTTGTGGGCGTGCCGACAGCGACGCCCTACGGTGCCTCGAAATCCGGGGTCCTGGGGATGACACGCGCATTGGCTGCGGAATGGGGGCCGAAAGGGATCCGCGTCAACGCCATCGCCCCTGGCTATTTCCGTACCGGCATGACGGATGTGTTCTATGAGGACGAAGAATGGGTCCAAAGGATGACCGGCCAGGTCCCGCTTGGCAGACTGGGACATCTGGAAGATCTGATCGGAGCCGCGATCTATCTGGCTGCTCCGGCTTCATGCTATGTCACCGGCCAATGTATCGTCGTGGATGGCGGATACCTCGCCTCGATCTGACAGCGGTTTCTTCGGCAAACTGTCGATGAGGCGAAAATAAGTATATACAAATGCCGCCGATGCGTTCTAGGTTTTACAAATGCGTCGGAGCCAGCAGGGGAAAGAAGAGATGGATACAGGCCAGTCGCAGGGCCCGGGCAGCGGATACCGCGCCGATGCCAAATATGCCGTCAGGGCAAAGAATGTCTCGATGGATTTCGGGACCGGCCTTCTGGCAGTGGATGCCGCGACCTTTGACCTTGAGACCGGACGCTTCCTGACGATCCTGGGGCCGTCGGGGTCCGGCAAGACCACGCTCTTGCGCATGATCGCGGGTTTTCAGAAGCCGACCAGCGGAGAGATTGCCATCGGCGGAAAGCCGGTCGATGCAGCGCCGCCGCATCGCAGGTCTGTGGGCATGGTGTTCCAGAAACTGGCGCTTTTCCCGCACATGACTGCGGCAGAGAATGTTGCCTTCCCGTTGAAGATGCGCCGCTTCAACCCAGCCACGATCCCGGGCCGGGTGAAGCAATTCCTGGATCTGGTAAAGCTTGGGGACTACGGCAGTCGCAGGGTCAATGAGCTTTCCGGGGGTCAACAGCAGCGGGTTGCCATCGCGCGCGCCCTCGTCTTCGAGCCGGAGCTGTTGCTTCTGGACGAACCGCTGGCGGCGCTGGACCGGAAACTGCGTGAGGAAATGCAGCTCGAGTTCCGCCGCATCCAACGCGAACTCGGCGTGACCACGATCAACGTGACGCATGATCAACGCGAAGCCCTGGTCGTGTCCGACGACATCATCGTGATGGACGGCGGCAAGATCCAACAGCATGCAAAGCCGGTCACCCTCTATCGCGAGCCGGCGAACACTTTCGTCGCAGGCTTCCTTGGGGTTTCAAGTTTCCTCGATGGTATCGCCGACGCGGGCGGCCTTAGCTTGAACGGTCAGATGTTGAGTGGAACCCATGTTGGCACGATCGACCAGGGCGCTCCGGTCCGGGGTGCCATCCGCGCCGAACAGATCCGGATTTCGAAGGATGCCCACCAGCTTTCCGATTGCGACACTCGGCTGCAGGGCCAGGTGCGTGATGTCATCTTCGAGGGCGAGCGCCTCCTTTACCTGGTCTCCGCCGACCTGGAAAGCGGTGCCGAGTTCCAGATCTACCACCACGATCCGGCGGCCTTCGACCTTTATGACATCGGAACGAAAGTCTGCATCGGCTGGCGCCGGGCCGACATGAAGGTCTTCAAATCGGCCCCGTGACACGGGCCATACAACGAGAGCAACAGGAGGTACCAACCATGAAAAACCAATTGACTCGCCGGGGCATTCTCCGCGCTGGCCTTGCGAGCAGCGGCGCCGCGATGATGTCGGGGTTCATGCCAACCCGCGTCTTTGCCGACGAGCCCGAAAAGCCCGCGGAAATCATCGTGCGGGCCTGGGGTGGCGAATGGGCCGACGCACTCAAGCGTGGTGTTTCGGATCCGTTCACGGCGGCTACCGGGATCAATGTGCGCCATGACCTGACGGAGGACAATGAGATCCAGCCAAAGGTGTGGGCGGCCGTCGACCAGGGTCGAGTTCCGCCGATCCATATCAACTGGGACACCACGACCAACGCCACCAAGTCGGCGCTTCGCGGTGTCACTGAAGATCTCTCGGACTTGTCGAATCTTGCGGGGACGACAGATCTGGCCAAGCCCGTTGGGTTGGACGGCTACCCGATCGTGAACACCTACGGCTACGTCTACGTCCTTGCGTACCGGCCCGAAGCGTTCCCGGATGGTGCGCCGAAATCGTGGAAAGATCTGCTTGATCCCCGGTTGAAGGGGCGCGTCGCCTTCTACAACGACGGCATTGGCTTCCACTTCCCGGCGCAAGTCGCCGGCGGCGGCAAACTTGAAGATATCCCGGGCAACATGCAACCGGCCTGGGACTTCATTGCGAAGATGAAGGAGCAAGCGCCGCTGTTGGGCGAAGACCCCGATTTCACGACTTGGTTCCAGAATGGTGAAATCGATGCTGCATGTACCATCTCGACGAACGCCCTCGCCGCCAAGCGCAACGGGATCAACCTTGCGTGGACGATCCCGGAAGAGGGGTGCAAGTTCGATACGGACGGGCTCTGGATCCCGAAAGGCTTGCCGGAGAACGAGCTTTACTGGGCCAAGCAGTATATCAATTTCGCCATCACCAAAGATGCGCAACAGGTATGGTTGGATGGGCTTGGGCTCCCAGGCGTTGTGCCAGGCCTGAATCCACCTGAAGGCCTGGCAGGCGACCCGTCCTACCCGACTACCGAAGACGAATTCAAACACCTCATTCGGGTTTCGGCCAAGGTTCAGGTCGAAAATGAAAGCGAGTGGTTCGGCAAGTTCAAGGAAATCATGCAGGGCTGATCCGGAACGGGCCATCTGCCGTCTTGGCTTGAAGCCCGCATGCGACACCCAAAGTCTCTGACCGCCAAGCGCGGTCAGAGGTATCCTTCCGCTCTGGATGAAGCCCGATGACACCCGAAAAAGACGATCAAGGATTTCGCTATCCGCTTGTGTGGCGGATCATGGACATACTAGAGGCGATCCTCGATCTCCTCTGGCCGCAACGGATGGCCAAACTGACCGGTTGGGTTCTGATCGCCCCGGCCTTGCTTCTGGTCGGCATCCTGGTGGTCGGCCTTGTTGAGATCGCCGGGAATTCCTTTCATACCTTGGACAAATCCACCTTCAGGCTGTCCCAGGAATACACGCTGGACAACTATCGCACGATCTTCCAAAGCGCCACCTACGGTGGTGTGATCCTTCGGTCCGTGCTGGCGTCGGTCTTCACCGTCTTCTTTTCGCTCCTGCTGGCTTTTCCCTTTTCCTACATCCTGGTTCGGACCCACAGTTCGATGGTGAGGAAGAGCCTGCTGGTCGTCCTGTTCCTACCATTCTTCATCGGCCAGGTCGTCCGGGCTTATGGCCTGCTGATCATCCTGGGCACCAATGGCGTCGCAAATCAGGCGATCGGCATGGTCGGCGTGGAGCCGATCCGGCTGCTGTTCAACTTCCCCTCCGTCGTTTTCGGCGAGGTTCAATACATGTTGCCTTTCGCCGTCCTGATGTTGGCGCCCGCCTTGACCGCAATCCCGCAAGAGACGGAAACCGCCGCCAGCTCGCTCGGCGCGAACTGGTTCCGGTCCTTGACCCACATCACCTTGCCGATGGCCAAGCCGGGCATCGTTGGCGCGGGGTTGGTCGTTGGAACCTTGACACTCACGGATTTTGCCATCCCCGCAATGCTGGGCGGCGGTTCACAGGACTTCATCGCGAACGCCATCTACGACCAATTCTTCCGGACTTCGGACCAAGGGCTCGGCGCAGCACTTGCATTGTTGCTGGTGGCGCTGGGGTCGGTCTGTGTTGGCATCGTGGTCGCCGTCTTCGGTGCGGGGACGCTTGGCATGGGAGGCAAGAAATGACCAGCCAATCGCAGCGACTGATCTTCTGGGGCCTCGTATGGTTCTCGATCCTCATCCTTTCTTTGCCGACAATCATCGTTGTCGGGGCGTCTTTCACGGCCGGGAACATCATCTCCTTCCCCCCCGAAGGCCTGTCCTTCAAATGGTATGAAAAGATCGCACTGGCACGTGATCTGCGTCAGGCCTTCAGTCGCTCCCTCGTGGTGTCGCTGATCTGTCTCGCCGTTTCGTTGCCCGTCGGCACGCTCGCGGGGATCGCCCTGACCCGCTATCGGCTGCGGTTTACCAGCGCCCTGCAGATTTATTTGCTGCTGCCTTTCACCATTCCGCTGATTGGCTCGGGCATCGGCATGATGCTGGTCTTCGGCAACATGGGCGTCCTTGGCAGCATGTGGCCGGTGGGCATTGCCTGTGCGGTCATAAACCTTCCGTTCATAATCTGGTCGGTTTCGTCCTCAGCGGCGGCCCTGGACCGCGATCTGGAGCTTGCCGCGGCGAATTGCGGGGCAGGCCGCATCGAGACCTTCCTTCATGTCACGCTCCCGAGCGTCATGCCCGGCGTCATCACTGGCGGGCTTCTCATGTTCGTTCTGGCGATGACGGAATTCCTTGTCAGCTTGCTGCTGACGGACTCGCGGACGGTGACCTTGCCAGTCCAGATCTACAACAACGTACGCTCCATCATCACGCCGGATCTGGCGGCCGTCTCCTCGGTCTTCGTGGTCATCGCCTTGGCCGCGGTCTGGATCCTTGACCGCCTCGTGGGTCTCGAAATCTTCCTGAAATCCAAATGAAGATCCTGGTTCCGACCTTGATCTGACCTTCTGAAAGGAAAACAGATGTCTGTAGTCAATGTGCAAAGGCTGAAAGGCCTGACCGCTTCCGAACGCGCTGCCCTCGTCAAACGCTCAGAAAGCGATCTGACCTTCTTCCTAGGCAAGGTGCAACCGATCCTCGACGCGGTCCGCACTGAGGGGGACGAAGCCCTGGTGCGCTTCGGTCGGGAGTTGGACAAGGCCGAATCCCTGACGAAAGAGACGCTCAAGGTCTCAGATGCGGAATTCGATGAGGCGTTCCGGTTGGTCGACGAACAGGTGATCGAGGCGATCCGCTTCGGCATCGAAAACATCCGCAACTTCCACAAAGAGCAGTTGCCGGAACCGATGTGGCTGAAGGAAATCCGTCCGGGTTCTTTCGCTGGGGATCGCTATATCCCGATCAATTCCGTGGCCCTTTACGTGCCGCGTGGGAAGGGGTCGTTCCCGTCGGTCACCATGATGACCTCGGTTCCCGCAGTCGTTGCCGGCGTTCCCAACCTTGCGATCATCACGCCGCCCGGGCCTGATGGCAAAGTCGATGCAGCGACGCTGGTGGCCGCGCGCATCGCGGGTGTCGAGACCGTCTACAAGGTTGGTGGGGCCCAGGCTGTCGCGGCCGTGGCCTATGGCACGGAAACCGTTCGCAGGGCGCAGAAGATCGTCGGCCCGGGCAGCCCTTGGGTGGTCGCGGCGAAGCGGCTGCTCGCCGGAGTGATTGACCCCGGTCTTCCGGCCGGCCCTTCCGAAGGCATGGTCCTCGCAGACAACACGGTGCATGGCGGTCTGGCCGCGCTGGATCTGCTGATCGAGGCCGAACATGGCCCCGACAGCTCGGCCTGGCTTGTCACCGATTCCGAGCGTGTCGTGGCAGAAGCGCTTGAAGCCCTGCCGCAGCATTGGGCACGGATGACCGAAAAGCGCGTCGAATTCTCGCGCACCGTGCTGACCGGAAAGTCGGGCGGCATCGTTCTGGCAGAGTCGATGGCGGATGCCTGCGCCTTCGTCAACGAATATGCGCCGGAGCATCTGGAAATCCTGTCCACCAAGCCTTTCGAATATCTGGGCGACATCACCGAAGCCTCCGAGATCCTCCTGGGGACGCATACGCCGGTGTCGATCGCGAACTTTGCCCTTGGTCCCAACGCTGTGCTCCCGACCTCGAAAGGCGCCAATACCTACGGCCCGCTGTCGGTCACCGACTTTATCCGGCGCAGCTCCATCGGCTATGTCACCGGCAAGGGCTATCCGGAAATGGCGGCGGCGGCCCACAGGCTCGGGACCTACGAAGGGTTCTCGTCGCATGTGAATGCGGTCAGCGAAATTCGCGACCAATACCTCAAGGGATGACGGCATGCGCGCGGTTCGCCTTCATGCAATCAACGATTTGCGCGTGGAATCCGTCCCCACTCCGAAGGCCCCGGCTGCGGATGAAGTGACGATTGCCGTTTCTGCTGCGGGAATCTGCGGTTCTGACCTTCACAACTTCAAGACGGGCGCCTGGATCAGTCGGTCGCCCTCGGTCGCCGGGCACGAATTCACCGGGACCGTCACCAGGCTGGGCGAGGACGTGGTCCATGTCAGTCTCGGCGATCGGGTGGTCGTCGACAGCCGCCACATCTGCGGTCTATGCCCAGCTTGCCTGGAGGGCCGGTCGCAGGTCTGTGAAAATCTTGGCTTTATCGGAGAGGTCATCGACGGCGGCTTCGCAGAAGCCGTCACCTTGCCCGCACGCAATGTCCTACGGGCGGCCGAGGGGGTGCCGGACCGGCATCTGGCGATGGCCGAGCCGTTGGCCGTGGCGCTCCACGCCTTGCGCCGGTTGGGTGCCCCCGAGGGAGCGCCGGTCCTGATCACCGGTTGCGGCCCCATCGGCGGCCTCGTTGCGCTCCTTGCCGCCCGAAAGGGACACCCGGTCACATTGGTCGACAAGAATGAGCGCCGGACAGCCATCGTAGCAAACGCTGTCGGCGGTAGTGTCGCGCATCTGGGCGATATGCAGCGACAGGGGTTTCGCTACGCGATCGAAACGACGGGAAGCGAACAGGTCATCGACGGGCTTCTCGACGGGCTTTCCGGGTGCGGCACAGTCGCGCTGGTGGGGATTGGCCGATCCGGTCGAGTGATCGATCCGGTCAGGCTGGTCGAACGCGAAATCACTGTCGCTGGTTGCCACGCTTTCGGCGACGAACTTGCCGAGGTCAACGACCTGCTTCCGGCCCTGAGCCCGCAGCTTGACGCGTTCATCGCGGAGGAAATCCCGCTCGAGGCGGTGCCGGAAGCCTATGTCCGCCATCTGGCCGGTCAAGTTGACGGTCTGAAGACAATCATTGCTTGCAAGGAAACCTGAGATGACCAGCCAACAATCGCGGACCGCCGAAATTCGCGCGGTCGCCAAGAACGACCGGTCGCGCGGCGAGGCGATGCTCGAGGCCTTCATTTCGGGGCTTTTCGATATTCCGGTGACCGACCTCAAGATCAATCTCGATCAGTATTCCCTGAACTCGCTAAACGGGTTCTTCCGGTCGGATGACGCAGACTTCTTCTTCAAGTTCCACCAAGAGGAAGGCGAAGAGCAGATGCGCGGCGAGTATTACCGCGCCGACATCCTGGCGCGCGCGGGACTGCCGGTCGACCAACCCGTCCATATCTCCACCCTGCCGGGCGAACAGCTACTGGTCTACAAGCGCCGGTCGGATCCCCGCTTTTCCGATGTCCTTCTTGAGCTTGACCAGTCTGGGGATAAGGCGCTGATTGCCCGGGCAGCAGCAGCCGAGGCACGTCTCAATGATCATATCCTGGCCTGCGCCGTCGAGAGCCTGCACCCGATCACGCCGGAGCAATCGGCATCCGAACCCATTCACCGGCTTTTCCACGAAAGGCTGATCGACCAAGCCGATGGCCGCTATCCGGGCGGGCGGCTGGCGCGGTTTTACGCGGGGCGGCGTTTCAGCTTCCCGGGCGGAGTGGATCTTACCTGGGACCAGATCTGTCTGGCACGTCCTGTCATAAACGGTGAGGAACACAGCCGCTCGCTGCAAGAGATGTTCGATCTGGCCCATCACCGCTACGCGCCCGAAAATCTCGCGGATGCGGGCGGGATCGTCGCCCATGGCGATGCCCACAATGCCAACGTCTGGTATGAGCGGGGGGAGAGCGCAGACCGCCTGGCGTTCTTCGACCCGGCTTTTGCCGGCGACCAAGTGCCGTCGCTTGTGGCCGAGGTGAAATCCACCTTCCACAACATCTTCGCGCATCCCTTCTGGCTTTATAATCCCGAAATTGCGGACGAGCGTTACGAAGCCAAGGTCAAGCTAGAGGCGGGGCGGCTGTGCATCGATACGACTTGGGCCTTGACCGAGGTGCGCAAGGCGCTGCTTGAAACCAAGGCTATTCATTTCTGGAAACCGTGGCTCGCACATCTGAAATCGCAAGACATGTTGCCAGATGACTGGGAGGACGTGATCCGTATCGGTCTGTTCCTTTCGCCGACGTTGGTCATGAATCTTAACGCCGGCGAAGGCGCAGAAAGGCACAACCCAACGTCTTCTGCAATCGGGCTTGCCGTCGCGCTCGCGGCGGGATCCGCGCCGGTCAAAGGGCGCGACATGTTCAGCGACTTTTTCGACGAAGTCCGGCCGTAGGGATTAGGTGCAGGGTGGGCAATTTCATCAACACCAACGATTTCGCGGTCGCGGCAAGGCAATGGTTGCCGCGAATTTTCGCGGATTACATCGACGGGGGCGCCTTTTCTGAGACAACGTTGCGGCGGAACGTCTCTGATTTCGATGCCATCCGGCTGCGTCAACGCGGTTTGAAACCCATCGAACAGCCGGACCTGTCGACCAGGCTGAACCAGCGCAAGGCGTCACTCCCCTTTGGTCCCGGCCCTGTCGGGTTTCTCGGGCTTTACCGCAACCAAGGCGACGTTTCGGTTGCAAAATCGGCGGCGCGGCACGACGTGCCTTTTGTCCTTTCGACCTTCTCGATCAACGGCTTGGCGACCATCAAAGCCGCAGCGGGTCCGGCACCGGACTTTCAACTCTATCTCGATCGCGATCCCGAAGTGAATGCGGCCCACCTCGCAACAGCACGTCAGGTGGGCGTCGAGCGGCTCTTCCTGACGGTTGACACAAGCGTCACCTCGGTCCGAGAAAGGGACGTCAGAAACGGGTTCCGCTCTGCCGATGGAATGACGCCTGCGCTGCTGTGGCAGTTCATGCAAAGGCCGGGATGGTCGTTGGATGTCCTCCGATCTGGCTTTCCCCAGGTCGAATTGGTCAAGGGTCGACCTGAATTCGGCAAAGGCGCGATGGCTCAGGCAGGGAATCTTTCTGCGCGGCTGGACAAGAATCTGACTTGGGACACCGTCCGCCTCTTGCGCAGCGAGTGGAGCGGAGAACTGATCATCAAGGGTTTGATGGACTCGGACGACATTCGAACAGCCCGCGATCATGGCGTCGACGGGGTCGTTCTTTCGAACCATGGCGGGCGCCAACTTGATCACGCAAGCTCGACGATTTCCAAGGTTGCCGCTGCCCGGGAGGCACTTGGACCGGGCAAGGCGCTGTATGTCGATGGAGGCTTTCGGCGCGGCTCGGACATCGTCAAGGCGATTGCGTTGGGTGCGGATTTCGTCTTGCTTGGCCGTCCTTTCGCTTGGGCTGTCGCTGCCGCAGGCGAGCGCGGGGTCAATCGCCTCTTTGAAATCCTGACGACCGAGTTGCGCATCAGTCTTCAGCTTATGGGCATCGCTTCGATCAATGACCTTCGAGAGATGGGCAACGCGGCCTTCGAATGCACATGAAGGCCAAGGGGCAGACAGAAATTGCATATAAATTTGCTCCCTATCGCGGCGCGGCCGTGGTGACCGGCGCGGGTTCGGGCATCGGCAAAGAGATTGCCCGCGCCTTGGCGTGGAAGGGCACTGCGGTTGCGGCTTGCCGTCAATCTCGCGGCTTGCTTTCGGACCTGCCAAACGCTCTCCGCCTACATGGTGAAACAGGGTGGCGGGCGCATCATCGGCGCAGCGGTTGGGGTGACGACGTCGCGACGGTCAAGGCCGAGGTGCTCAAGGATTTATTCAAGAACCCGAGCGGCCGTTTCGGCGACGCGCAGGAGATCGGCCGGATGGTCGCGCTGCTGTCCTCCCCCTTGATGGGCTATGCCAACGGTGCCGATTTCCGCATCGATGGCGGCCGGGTTCCCACCGTCAACTGATCGTCGTTTGTAAAAAACCGAGGAATCCGTGCATGACCTGTCCGCGATTGATCACCATTTTTGACTTGGACGGAACGCTGGTCGATTCCGATGTCCAGGTTCACGATGCGGCCAACGCGGTGCTTGCCGAAGAGGGCCTTGCCCCAATCGCGATGGATCGCTTGAGGCCGCTCTTGGGATTCGGACTAAAGGCGCTGGTGGGTAGCCTGATCCAAGTCAATGGAGGTTTTTCATCCCCTCGGCAGTGCGACAGGATGGTTGCGCAATTTCGCACGTTCTATGAGACGCGCCTGGACGGCATTCAGCTGTTCGGCCATGTCGAAGCGGCCCTTGAGGACCTGTCACATCACAGTGCCTTGGCGCTTTGCACCAACCGCCCAGTCTCCGTGGCTTATGCAATTTTGGACCATTTCAACCTTCGGCATCTTTTCCCAGTCGTCGTGGGTGGGGACAGCCTGAATGTCTGCAAACCCGATCCCGCTCCCGTTCGTTTGGCATGCAAAAATTTGGACACTCAAACGGCGGTATTTGTCGGCGACAGCGCTGTTGATGCTGAGGCCGCTTTCAGATCTGGCTTGCCTTTCCTTCGCTTCGACAACACCGGTCGGTTTTCTGACCGAATTTGTTTTCCCGTTTCTGGCCAATTTTCCAGCTATCGCCAACTGTCACTTACTGTCCAAAACTTCAACAATAGCTCATTTGCAGACGTACCGGTTGCCGCGGCAATCCACTGACAAAGATGGCCGATCGCGTGTTAGCGATTTTCTCAAGAGAACCCAGAGACCCGCGTCCGAAAACCAGGACAAGCATTTGCAGAATAATCATTGTGTCCAGATACCTATCCGGACTGGGAGGTTCTTCATCGTTCTCTCCTCAGTTCTGGGTTTCAGTCTCTCGATCATAGCGCAGATGGGGCGAGGAGCCGTCCACACCAGCACATGGGAGGGTCCGGGAATCACGAAGGGCAGGCTGGAACATTGCCAGAACGCTGAGCTTGGGGGAAGCACGGTTACGGCATCCGTTTGCGCCCAAAGGTGCACAATTGTGCCCATCGGCGGGCGCGACAGCGCGGGGCCAGGTGTGGCAACATTCCGGCGCAGCGAATCCCTGCCGCTCATTGAAACCGTGAGTTTGTGAACCGGGTCGGGCGATGCCTGCGGTAGAGGCGTCTGGCGCTTCCTGCAGGGTGAATGCCCGGCCCGGAATTCACTACAGTATCGGCGGCGCGTTCCAGGGCATACCGCCGCCCTAGAAATCCGTTTCAACATAGACCCCGGCGCAGTCATAGGCGATGGCCGCGGCAGTCGCGCCATTGTTCATGTAAAGCCGGGGCGACAGGAACTGCGTGTTGGCGGGCAGATCGGTGGCGATTTCCTGTTCGACGACGGCACCCGACACCTCGTCCACCAGCCGCGTCCAGACGGATGTGCCATTTGGCGGGGCGGCGATGAACAGGGTCAGCGCGCCGCCGGTGGCGATGGCGAAGCTGGCGCCCATGTCGGTCAGGGTCGGCGCGCCGGTGCCATCGTTCCGGACCAGTTGCCAGTTGGCATGCGTGCTGCGCTGGAAGCCGATCCCGATGCAGTTCAAGACGGTGGCCAAGGTCAGCGTTGTGGCCAATGCGGCGGTCGAGCCGTAGAGACCGAAAAAGCCCATCCCGGTCGCCTGCAAGGTCGTGAGCGATAGCCGTGTCACGAAGGTCCAGCCGCCAAGCCCGGCCGCATTGCCGCGCCAGCAGGCCCAGCCCGCGGATCGTTGCTCGGCGGCGGCATCCACGGTTGCAGCCGAGGTCAGGCGCCAGCGGCGCATGGAGGCGGCCAGGTTCGTCGCCGCGAGAGTCGGAGTCGAGACGGTGCCGACCGAGGTGATCGGCAGGCCTTCGGTGGTGACGGTCGTGCCGGTCGAGGGCGACCAGTTGGCAATCCGGTTCACCCCGAAATGCGGCTGCAGCGGGAAGTCCCGGCCTGAGGGCCGCATGACGTCGATCCATGGCGCGCCCGCGCGCGCGCGGGCATAGATCGAGGCTTTCCCGGCAGGCGGCGGGTTTGGCGCGGCGCTGAGACCGGGCAGGATGGTGGGCTGGGGCAGTTCCACCTGGCCGCTGGTGCGGTCGATTTTCAGGGCATCGAAGAAGGCCGAGCCATCGGGGCTGACCTTGAAGCTGAAATCGTCATTGCCCAGCAGCCCGATCAGCGCCCGTGCCGAGAAGCCGGTCTTGAAGGCAAAGGCCGCATCGTTCCCGGTGGCCGCCGTGTTGACGGTTGCCTCGATCCCGGCTCCGGCGTTGTTCAGCAGCACGGCAGGGGTATTCATCGACAGCCGGTTGGTGCTGTCCGCTGTTGCCCCGCCGAGGCCGAGAAGCTGGGCAGTCAGGTTCGCCTGCGGCATGCCGACCTGCGTCACCGCATTGGCGAAGGTGACCGTCGGCGTGTTCACCACGGTCGTCCCTCCCGCTCCGGCGGTGGCGGACCCGATGTTGACGACTGTCGTGGATCCGGAAGCCCCGCCGGTGCCGAGATTCAGGGTCTTGGTGACGCCCGTGGTCGTCGCCCCGGTGCCCATGCCATAGGTCGCGGTTCCGGTTGCCGTACCGATGCTGGCCGAGGCCGCAGATACAGTGACGGTTCCCGAGGCGGTCAGCGTGCCGGAAAAGGTCTTGTTGCCGGTGAAGGTCTGCGTGCCCGCCAGGATCGCGAGTTCCGACGAGCTGTTCGGCAGCGTGAACGTGCGGGTCGTGCCCGTGCTGATGCCCGACAGCGAGAACAGCGCCTTCTTCGTCGGATCGGCGTCGTTCACCAGGCTGAAGACGGCATCGGAAACGTCCACCGGCTCGCCGACGGGATCCCAAGTCGACCCATTCCACACGACGAAGACCGCCTCGTCTGCGATCCACGCCAGCCAGCCTGGGCGCGGGACCAGCCGCATCCAGACCCCGTCGACCCAGAAGGCCACGTTCAAATCCCACCCTGCCCAGAGGCCTGTCGCGCCCGATGCCACGATATGTCGGTCGCCATCGGTCGGGCTGACAGGTGGGGCGGTACGCGTGCGGTCCAGCACTGACAGCTGAACCATAGCATCCAGCAGCCGCAGCGCCTCGTTGTGGGTAACATGCTTCTGTGCCTGCGATGCCAGGATATAGGGCAGCAGCAAGTGGGTGGTGATGTCGGACATGGATGTGCTTTCAGAAGCTGAGTGTGACAGATCGCCCAGCGCCCCGGCCGATCAGAGCCGAGAGCTGAAGGATGCAGATCGATAGGGATTGGCCGGGCCCGAGCGGTGCGCCCCAATCGGCGGTCTGCTGGGCGGCGGTGTAGAGGGCGCTGGTTGTGGCAGTCGTCAAGGATCGCTTGACAACTGACCCATCCAGAATGTCGAGCGCATAGGCTTCGCTGTCCTCGGCCAAGGGCACATCGCCCGCGCCCCAGCTATCGGCGGCGAGGGAGCGCGAGCGGCGCGTCCAGCGGATCGTCAGATCGCCCGGGCTGCGCGCGATGCGCCAAGGCTGTTCGACATGGGCCACCGAGAACGGCCGCAGCCCAGCGCCCTCTGGCGTGAAGGTGGTGGCGACAAAGGTCTCGTCACTGACCGGGCGCGACGCAGGGCCGATGCGCCAGTTCCATGGCAAGCCGAGTTCGGCTTCGGAAATCGGCAGGCTGGCAAAGGTTGCATCCAGCACCACCACCCGCGCGCCAGTCGGCACCATGCTGACCATCGCCCCTTCTGTACCGCGCTGGCCCCGCAGCAACCGGGTTAGCCGGTATCGCCCCAGCGCGATCAACTCCGCCCCGCCAGCCTGGACGATTTCCCATTGCCCAATGCCGGTTTCCACCGCCAATGCGTTGGCCCCACCCAGCAGTGTGATGTCCGTGACGCTCTCAAGCGTGCCGGTATAGAGATCGACCACCAGCGCATTGCCGAGATCGAAGCGCGACACTGGCCCCGCGTAATAATCTGCCGCCAGCACACCCATGCGCGCCCGCGAGCTGAAGCTGGTCAACAGAGCAAAACCATCCGTTGCTGCGCTGCGGTAGGCCGCCATTTCGCCGGGCCACGGCTTGGCATGCGCCGCGACAAACGGACGGTGCGCAGGCTGATCTTCGCGCAGTTGTGGCAGGTCCAGCAGCAGCACATCCGGCGCGCCGAAGACCGTCGGCGTCGACAGGGACGCAGGGCGGGGTTCGCCAGGTGGTAGGTCATAGACCGCACGGTCCTGTCGCACGGCGTCAATGCTGCGCAGGTCCGAGTCGGCGATGGACACCAGCCGCAATTCCGTCAGGCGGCCATCGTGGTCGAGCAGGATCACATCGCAGGGATCCAGCGCGAGTCGCGAGGGCGGCAGGCGAAACACCGCGCTTTCGCGACCCACCCAAGCCTCCATCAGCGCGCGACGGCAGCGGCGTTCCGCCTCCTCAGGCGGGATTGCCATTGGGAAGGCTTCCGATGCAATGCGGGTGGTGTCGACGGTGATGCGCCGCGCCTCGACCTGCGCCGCGTCATAATCCTCGTCGGCCCGCGCGACCTGCCATTTCAGGGCCTGCGGCAGTTCGGTTTCCTGCGCGCGGGTCAGTTCCATCACGTCGCCTTGGGCCGAGGCGGGCGCGACCATGCTATCAGGCGTGATGGTCAGACCGGCAATGCGGCCGCGCATCAGGAACTTGATGCGACCCTCGCTTTCCACCGCATCGAAGCCGAAATGCCGCGCCAGCGTGGAAATCGAGGCACGCGGGGCTTCCAGCGCCGAGATGACATAGCCCTCGACTGCACCCCAGAGGCCGGAGACGTCGATCAGGTCTTCGGGCATGCCAGCGCGCAGGCAGAGGTGCCGCACCAGCGCCGCCAGCGACACAGCCCCCAGCCGCCCGGTCAGCCAGTGCCCCAGCCGCCAGTTCGGCCCGTCTGTCCAGACATCGGTCAGTTCGGGGAAGAACGGATAGGGCCGGGCATCCCAGGTCCAGGCGGCGCATTCTGGGACATGCACCATGCGGGCGCCATACACAGACGATGTCGGGTTGTTCGCCGCAGAACTCCAGAACAGATAGGTCGCTTCGAGATACGCACGCTGGATCGCATCGTCCCGCCAGCCGCGCGAAAACCAGGGCGTGAAGCTTTCCGACGATTTCGGGTCGAAGAACACGTTGGGCTGGTTGGTGCCGCGATCAATCGCCGGGCAGCCCAGTTCGGTGAACCAGATCGGTTTGGACTGCGGAACCCATGCCGTCGGCGTGCCGCTTTCCACCCCGCCCGGGCGGTTGAAGTGCGGGTTTTGCCACCAGGCGCGCAGATCCTTGAAGCGGAACACCCACGGTTTGGCCGCGCCGCCATCGGTGATCGGCGTCCTGACCTGTGCTGCTCGGTCGGAGGGGCTGGCATAGAACCAGTCGAAGCCCTCGCCCCCGGTGATGTTGGATTGCAGATAGGCGCGGTCATGGATCGCCGGGGCCAGCGCGGCATCGGCATGATCGAACCCGTCGCGCCAATCCGACAGCGGCATGTAGTTATCGACGCCGATGAAGTTGATGTTGGCATCCGACCAGAGCGGGTCGAGGTGGAAATACACATCGCCGCTATCGTCGGAAGGGTGGTGACCGAAGTATTCCGACCAATCGGCGGCATAGCCGATCTTGGGTCCCGCGCCGAGGATCGCCCGCACATCGGCGGCGAGGGTCTTGTAGGCAGTGACGGCAGGATAGCTGCTGGCCCCTGAGCGGATCGTGGTCAGGCCGGGCATTTCCGAGCCGATCAGAAAGGCATCGACGCCCCCGGCGGCTTTGCAGAGATGCGCATAGTGCAGGATCATCCGGCGCAGTGACCATTCTCCAACAGGGCCGGTCCAGCCGACAGTTGTACCCGACACGCTGAAGTTCGCGGGCGTGGCCGTGCCGAACAGAGCTGCAACTTGCGTTGCCGCCGTCGCAGTCTTGTCGACCGATCCTGGAAAACCCGCAGCGGGCGAACAAGTGATCCGGCCACGCCAGGGGAAGGTCGGCTGGCCAGAGGTGGCGGCATTGGCGCTGTAGGGGTTCGGCTTTGTGTTGCCGAGTGGGACGTCTAGCAGCAGGAAAGGATAGAAGGTCACCCGCAGCCCGCGCGCTTTCATCTCCCGGATCGCCTGCACCACCGCGAAATCCGCAGGCGTGCCACCAAAGACCGGGCGGTCCTCGGCGTCTCGGCTGACCTGCATCGCCTCGGCGCGGGCAACCCCGTTCACGAGCCACGCCGCGGGCGTGGTGGTCTTGACCGCCACCTCGACCCCTGGCCGCACCTTGCATGATCCGGCCCGCAGGTCATCGCCGAACCAGGCCACCACCAGGCTGACGCTTTCCACCGCCGGGGCCATGGCCTTCAACCGGTCGAGCGCCACCACGATGTCAGCGGTGTCGGTGATCGCGTTCAGGTTCTCCGCGAGGGTCGCGCCGCCGGAGCCGGTGGACTTCTTGACCGGCTGGGTGGCATAGCTGAACTCGCCCGAGGCCGGGGTCAGCGTCAGGGCCTTGACCAGCCCCTCTGCCGTGTCGGCATCGGCCAGCGGCCGGAACACTTCGAAGCTGATCTGCGGCAGACGGTTGCCGAAGGCGCTGAGGTCCAGTTCCTCGAAGACGACATAGGCCGTGCCGCGATAGGCGGGGGTGTTGCCAGCACCCATCCTGGTGGAAATGAACGGATCGGGGCCCTGCGCCTCGTCGCCGGGATACCAGCGCCACGTCACACCCGTCATGTCCATGGCCTTGCCGTCGGCCCAGACCCGACCAATGCCGGTGATCTCGCCTTCACACAGCGCCACCGCGAAGCTGGCATAGTACAAATATTCGGTGGTCGTGACCTTCGGCCCGCTGCCCTTGCCGCCGCCCTGACTGGTCGTGTTGACCTCCTCGCGGAAATCCGTGGCCCAGATGATATTGCCACCGATCCGCATCCGGCCGAACAGGCGCGGGATCACGGCCCCTTCAGTGGATGAGGTGATGCGCAAGCTGTCGAGCCGCGCGCCCTCGATGCGCTGGGCGGGGGCGAGGGACGAGACGATCCAGTTGTCGACCACCGAACCGATGGTCGAGCCGATGAAGCCACCGATGGCCGCACCGGAAAAGCCGAGGATGGCGCCGCCGAAGCCAGCACCAATCGCGGAGCCGACGGCCCCGAGCACCAAAGTCGCCATGTGTGGGGTCTCAATCTCTTGGAAACAGGAAAGCAAAGGTGATCTTGCGCGCCCATGTCGGGGTGAGCGGTTCCTCGATCACGCCCAGCCGTTCATACGCATGAATGAAGCGGTCGGGGGCGGTCAGGATCCCGACATGCTTGGCGATGGCGCGCGGGGCCATGCGGAACAGCACCAGCGCACCGGGACCGGCCTCGGTGATGGCGACCTCAGGCATCATTGCCCGTGCTCCTTCGGCAAGAACCTCTCGCGGGCCGGTCTCGCCCCAATCCCGGCTGTAGGGCGGGATCGGGAAAGGCTCGTCTCCCACCACGTCGCGCCAGACACCGCGCGCCAGCCCGAGGCAATCGCAGCCGACCCCATTTAAGCTGGCCTGATCGTGATAGGGCGTGCCGAGCCATGCGCGGGCGGCGGCAATGACGAAGGCGGGATCAGCGGTCATCACAGCACGTTTCCTTCATGGCTGCCGTCCTGGCTGGCATAGCGCAGGACCGCATCTTGGCCTGGGATGTTGGGAAAGCCCCGGAAGTTGGCGACATTCGCGAACTTTGCGCTGCAGGTGGCGATACGCTTGTCGCAGCCCGCCCGCGCGATGAAGCTGTCGCCCTCGGCGACGGGCCGCACCGGCGCTTCGAGGAGGGTCAGGGTCGCGATGGCATCGATCAATCCGTGCGCCAGCACCTCGGTGATGCGCCCGGCATTTGCGCCGCTGGTCCAGGTGAGCGTGCCCGAAGTGAACCAGCCTGCATCAAAACCGGACAGTCCGGATGCCATGAAGGCCCTGTCGCGCAACAGATCTGTCACGACACCCGTGCCCTTGTAGACGGCGTTTTCCAGATCGATCCCGCAGCGCGCATTGCCCAAGCGGGCATCACAGCCCGCCTGAAACGTCCGCCCGACCGTCTGCCCCAACACGTGCGCGAGGCTCCGCACCTCGGCGACGAAGGCCATGCGGCCGCGCCGAATCTGCCCGACCGCACCCCGGCGCAGAAGCAAACGCTGGCTGGTATCGGCCCAGTTCACCCGCCACAGCTCGACCGCCGCATTGTCCCAGCGCCCGTCGAGGATGTCGGTTTCGGTGATGCGATCCGAGGTCAGCACGCCGGTGGCGTCTTGCGCATCGACCGCCAAGTCGGAGCCAGCGCGGATTTCCGAGGCGGCAAACCCGCTCTCCGGCTCAAACGCGGTGCCATCGAAGGCCAGCGCGCGATCATGATCGGTGAAGCCCAGCGCCACGCCATCCGCCCGGGTGATCCGCCAGCACCAGGCGAGGGTGGTGGTGCCTTCGTCGAGATGGGCTTGCAAATTCGGGGAGAGGGATTTCACTTCCGCCCCCAGCCGCGCAGCAGGGCCAGTGAAGCCAGCGCCGAGGAGACGACCCCGCCCGCGGCGCCGGTCAGAGCGTAGAGGTTGAAAGGGCGGATATCGAGCGTGCCGGTTGCAAGGTCGAACTCAGCGAGCCCCGCCATGGCGAGGCCGGAAGCGCCAAGGCAGGCCAGATAGACGAGGCCGCGGGCAAAGTTCCAGTTCATGTTCAGACTCCGATCAGGGTTTTGAGGTAAGCGAGGAGGCGTGCGGCCAGCGTTGCCCCGATTGCCGCAGCTTCTGGCGCTGGCGCCGCGGGCGTGGTCGGGGATGGGATGGAAGGCATGGGGATGGCTGATGGGCTGATCGCCGGGCGCAGCAGCGCCAGCGCCTCGGCCTCGGTCAGCCGCCGGATCGGTCGCGCGAAACTCACCCGACCATCGCGCTCCACGGCCCAGACGGGAATGTCCCCGGTTGGATAGCGTCCCGTCGCGAAGAGGGCGCGTTCGGCGTCGCGCCGTGGGCGGATGGCAGCGGGCCTGAGCCAGCCCATGAAGCCATCGGAGGCAGCCGTGCGATTGCCCGCGTTGAGGGCCTTCGTCAGCGCGGCCTTGGCGATGCCGCCGGTGTTGTAATGAAACGAGACCAGCGCATCGAACTCGTGCGGTTCCAGAGGCACCTTCACCGCGCGCAGCACCGCCGTCTCGTATGCAGAGATGTCGATGCGGAAAAGCCGGAATGCTTCGCGGATCCCGGCATCAAGATCGCCGGGCATGCCGCGCGGCATGTGGGCTGGGTCGGGGGCCCCGGCTTCGGCGGTATGGCCGATGCCAAAGGTCCAGACGTCGTTCACGTCGAGGTAGGGTCCGGGCACGATACCTTCGTGCCGGATCAGGGCCAGCAGGCCCCTGTCAGTCATGTGCATTGGATCACCCGATGGCTGAGAAAAGGAAGATCAAGGCGGCAACCGCGAGGCCGACGCGCAGTCGGTGGCTGTAGGTCAGACGTGGATCGGTCGCATCGCAGCGGAGGGAACGCGCGAGACGCAGGAGGTCACTCATCACCGGCACCGTCCTTTGCGCCGCGCAGCCGCGCGAGGATCAGCTCGATGAAGGCGGGGCCGAAGACCCCGACCAGATAGGCCGCCGATCCGGCCGCGCCCCCGGCGGGAATGGCCTCGGGCGGCAGGCCGAGCCAGCGGGTGACAAGCGCCATCGAGAGGCTGCCCATCCCCGCCGCGATCAGGCCGCCGATGAGGATATGGCGCAGGGCGTCGCGGAGCCGCATCCGCGTGGTCAGCGCATTGGTCGCGCCGCCCAGCGCACCCCATGTGGCGAGGATCACGGCGGTGGAGCTTGCCAGATCGCGCAGCACCGTGGCGAAGAAGCCGGATTCATCATTCATCTGCGGATCTCCAGAAGCGGGATGGACGTGATCGACCCGAGCCGTTCGAGGTCGAGGGTGACGTCGAGGGCGTCGGTGTCGAAGCGGACAGGGACGTCGAATTCGAAGCCTGCAGTGATGGCGACGCCCGCGCCGGGGGCGGCGACGAAGGTGATGCTGCCGGTGGCGAGATCGACACTCCAGCCCGTCATCTGCTCGACCCCGTTCAGGGCGAGGCGGACAGTACCAGCCACAGGTTTGGCGATGGCGCGGGTCCAGCCTTGCGCGCCGGAGGCGTAGCGCTTCAGCAGTGCGAAACTGGTGACGGCACCATTGCCGGTGCCGATCGGCTGGTCGGTGGGTGCGACCGCCTGCGATGGCAAGCAGGATTTGTAGTCGGCCCAGTCTTTGAAGCGGAACCCGTGCAGGCGGCCATTGCGCGCCTCGAAGAAGGCCACCACCGCTGCCAGATCGTCGGCGCGGCGGATGCCGTAGGCGACATCATAGCGGCGGCGCGAGTTTGCCCAGCTGGCGTTGCGCTCTTCATCGCCGCTGGCCAATTCCACCACTTGCGTGCGCCGTTCCGGCCCGCCGCGCGCCCCGCGGCTGATGTTGTCGGGGAAGCGCACCTCGTGAAACGCCATCTATTCTCTCCCTTGTTCGTGCTTTTTCCCCGCAACCGGTGCCCACTTGCGGGGCGCACTCACATGCCCCTCCGGCCCAGCGACACCGCGCGCGCAATGTCAGCGGCAACCTGCGTGCGCGATTGCCGGAAGCTTTCGGCGTCGCGGGCATTGATCGTGACGTTGATGGCGGGTGTTGAGGACGGTCCCTGGCCGTAACCAGCAGCTTCCCGGCGAGACAAAACCCGCTCGCCGCGCTGCAGGATCGCGGGCACTTCGTCAGGCTTGATCCCGGCCCAACCGCCCGCGTGCATGCGCGGGGCACCGGCGAAAGTCAGGGCCGGGACCATGCGACCCGGGCCCAGCGATCCAACTATGCCGCCCGCGTGCAGGATGTTGGCGAAGATGCCACCGGCGCCGCCCAGCGCGCCCGACAAGGCATTGGCGATGGGGCCGAGGATGAACCGACGCGCCGCGAGTTTGGCCAGATCGGCGATCATCGAGGTGACCAGATCGCGGAAGTCGAGTTTGCCGGTTTTCACGAACTCGCCAACGGCATTCTCGGCCGAGGTGAAGGCAGAGACCAGCGTGCTTCCGATGTCGCCGCCGATATCGCGGGCTTTCGCGGCATAGTCAGCGAGCGTGGCCACGGTGGCTTCCCATCCGGTCTTGGCCACTTCGGCCCCAGCCGCGGCAGCCGTTCCTGCGCCACCGGCGGCGCGGCCAGCCTCGGTCATCGACTCGTCCAGCCTGTCGGCAGCCTCTGCGGCCCCGTCCAGTGCCGCCTCACCTTCAGTTCCCGCACCGGCAACCGCGTCCTTCAGCGCCTGCCAGCTTTGCATCGGACGCGCGGCGGCATCGGCGAGCATGCCGGAAGCCTCGCGCCAGGCCTCGGCCCGGGAGGTAGCTTCTTCCGCCATTCCGTTGAGGCCGAGGTCGGGCGTGGTGACATAGGTCTGCGCCATCGCGGCCGAGAAGGCTTCGGCGGCGGCAGTTCCGGCCGCAGCGGCAGATCCGGCAAAGGGATTGTCGATCCGGCCCAGCGCCACCGGATCCAGCGTGCCGATCCGCACCCCACCTTCGCCGACCGCCCAATCGGGCAAGAGGTCCAGTGCCGCATTCAACCCGTTGATGAAGTTGTTGATCCGGGTGACGACGCCGTTCAGCATCGCCTCGACGCCCCCGATCAGGCCGTTGGCGGCCTGGAAGGCAAAATCGCCAATCGCGCCGGGCAGCTGGCCCCAGATCGCCTTCACTGCGTCATAGGCCCCCTTGAAGATGCCAGCAGCCGAATTGCCAAAGCTGGTCACCGCCTCAACCGAGGAGTGCATTGCGCCATAGATCGTGGCCTGCAGCCCGGCCCAGCTGGCCTCAATCTTCGACCAGGCCGAGGTCGCGCCCAAACCGATGCGGTCCCAGACCTCCAGCGCCAGATCCTTCAGCAGGCCAATGGCTGCGCCGAAACCACCCGCGCCTGCGACGAGCCGGGTGAACTGGAACACCAACTCGCCCGCGCCAACGATCAGCGCGCCGATGCCGGTGCGGATCAGGGCCCCGCGCAGGACGACGAGGCCGGTGGCAAGGCCGCGCACTGACAGGGCCGCAGCGGCCAGCCCCGCCACCCAGCGCCCGGCCATCAGGGTGGCAAAGGTGGCAGCGTAGGTGGTCAGGCGGCCGATATTGTCGAAGAGGGCGTTGATCGCGATGCCAATCGGCCCGGTGCTGCGTGCCATGTCGGCCAGCGTGTTGGCGATGGTTTCCAGCGCTGGGGCAACGGCCGCCGTCAGCCGGTTGGTCAGGCCGAGCCAGATCAGGCTCAGCTTGGCGATGGCGTCGCCAGTGCGTTCGATCTGGGCAGCATCAGCCGCGCTGACCGCCACACCGAAGTCGCGCACATCCTGAGCCGCTTCGCGCAACGTGGCTGGATCGATCCGCAAAAACGCCAGCGCCGCCTTGTCGCCGAAGAGATCAGACGCGACGGCGGCGCGCTCCGCTTCTGGCACAAACCGGTTCAGCGCCTCCTGAATGGCGACGATGCGCTGGTCGAGTGGGAGCGACTGAAGCTCAGCAGCCGTCAGGTTCAGCCGCTGCAAGGCACCAACGGCCGATCCCGATCCGGCGGCCGCTTCCGACAGCCGGGTGGTCAGCTTCTTCGTGGCCTGTTCGATTTCGCCCATCGACACGCCTGCCAACTCGCCAGCCCATGTCAGCACCTGCAGACTTTCGACCGTGGTTTTTAGGGACGCGGCCATGTCCGCCTGCGCGCCGATGGTCTCGAGGCCTGAACGAACCATCGCCACACCAGCCGCCGCCGCTGCAACCGTCACGGCCGCCAGCGCAATCCCGGCCTTGCGGGCAAAACCGGCCAGCCGCGTGTTGGCCTGCTCCATCTCGGTGGACAGGCGACCAAAGCCGCGCGCGCCAGCATCGCCGATGCCTTCCAGTTCCGCGCGCACCTGGCGGCCGCCTTCGGCCACGAGGCGGACGGACACACGCTTTTCAGCCATTTCTGAGTTTCCTTGATTTTGTCGTTACGGCGTCTTACGTTGCGCGTATCGATCGTGGAGGCGTATGATCATGTCCGAGACCGCAATCCTGTCTTCGAAGTTCCAGATATCGATCCCCAAGGCGATCCGGAGTGCACAGCATTGGGAGGCCGGGCTGACTTTCGCCTTTATCCCCAAGGGCACGGGTGTCCTGCTGGTACCGGTCCCGAAGCGCGCGGCGTTGCAGGGCCTCGCGCGTGGCGCATCCACCACGGATTTCCGTGACCGCAGGGACCGGTTCTGATGGTCCTTGTCGATACGTCTGCGTGGATCGAATGGCTGATCGGATCACTCACCGGGGAGAAAGTCGCCGAACATCTGCCCGATCAGGCGGAGTGGCTGGTGCCGACCATGGTGCAACTGGAACTGGCGAAATGGCTCACCCGCGAAGTGGGCGAGGACAAGGCGGATCAGGTGATCGCCTTCACGCAGGTCTGTCAGGTCGTGGCGCTCGATACCGAGATTGCCCTCGCCGCGGCCGAGGCCTGCCGCGACCACAAGATGGCAACGGCGGATGCGATCATGTTCGCCACCGCGCGGGCCCGGGCTGCGACTCTGCTGACCTGCGACAGGCATTTCGAGGGCCTGCCGGGCGTCACCGTGATCGAGAAGATCAAGGGCTGACGCCCGCCGCGCTGCCGTCCGGCATCTGCTCGTTCAGCTTGCGCACCATCACCGCCTCGATCTCGGGCAGCAGTTCGGCGGCGATCAGGGTGTCGATGCCGAGGGCACGGGCCATGGCCAGCGCAGCACCCATGTCCCAGCCGAGGACTGCGCCGGGAATAACCCGCAGCTGACCACCAAGGCGGCCGACCAGATCCCAGACCTGCCAGCCCTCTGGGGTCTGTGGCCGGTTCAGTCTTGCGGGGCAGTCGGGGCAGGGGCCAGCGCAGGCGGCGCAATAGCGGTCGCCCCCGCCGAAGGACCAGTCGGCGAGGGCGCGGAGACGTTTTTTTCCGCGTCCAGGATGAGTCCCTTGGCGACGTACTGGGTCTGAAACGCCTCGAAGACCGGCCAGATTTCCAAAAGGGCGTCGATGCCCTCGGGAGCGACGGGCAGGGGTTGGCCCAGGGTATCACCCACACCTTCCCAATCCAGAACAGCACGCCGGGCTACGGCTTTGGCCATCGTGAGGGCCAGCGCCTCTTGGCTGGCACCCTCCGGCAGGGCTTCAATGGCTGGGTCGGCGCGCGCTGAAACCATCAGGGCAGTGGTCAGGGGGCCGACCAGCAGGCGCAGGCCGGGGGCGAGTTCCAGCCATTCCGGCGTGGCGGTCAGGTTCAGTCGGATCATAATCAATATCCTGCGATGCTGTTGACGAGGGTGGCGGTGCACATGCGCGCCGGGCTGGCGGCCTTGCCGGCTTGCCAGTCGAAGGTCGCCTGCACGCCCTGAGGCCCGGAAATCTCGATCCGGGGGCGCGGCAGGTAGACAGCATGTGCGGTGAAGGTGAAGCTTTCGCCCGAGGGCAGGACATAGGCGAAGCTGATCTCGCAGGGGTCGCCGTTGATCGCCTGCGTCACCAGCGTGCTGTCGGCGAAGCGGACCTCGATTCGGCCGGTCAGGGCGGCGATGGACGGGTCGGCCCCGTCGATCTTGCCGTCGCTGCGGATGGCCTCGATCCGGTCGAGGTTGTTGGCATAGGTGATTTCCGCTGACACCACGTTGCCCAGCGCCGCGCCGTTCCGGCTGATCGCGCCGTTGAAGTGGCCGAACCGCTTCAGGCCCAACTCGGCCGGTGTGCCCGCGCCGGTCGCGGCGGCGATGGTCTCGCCCTGCGCCACCAGCCGGGCGGTGGCAGTCAGCAGGCCCGAGCGCTGCACCTGCCAGGACAGTTGGTCCAGCACGCAGCCCGAATACATCCCAAAGCGCGGCACTTCGGGCATGCCGGTCTCGATGGCCATCGAGGGCAGGGTCCAGCTACCCGAGCGGAACTCATGGGTGTAGGGCCCGGCGCCGGAGGTGATCGGGTCGCCGAAGGCCGCCTTCAGCCAGAAGCCGAAGGCCTCGGCGTCGATCGGCACCATGACATCGCCGTCGGCCGTCACCGCGTCCTTGATCGGGGCGAGGGGATCGCGGCCATAGCCGAGCAACTCGCTGTTCAGGAGCGGCTGTTCCGATCCCAGCGAGGTGCTGGCGAAGGGCATCCTGGTGAACCCGCTGATCGGCGCGGTGCCGTAAACCGTCTCATACGCAAGCGCCATCTGCGCCCGCGCGCCTTGCGCACGTGCCATGGAAGTCTCCTTGGATAGTTGGGGAATTCAGGCCAGCGGCCCGGTGGTGGTGTAATGCAGCACGATGGTGATCAGCGCCGCCTTCAGAGCAGCCGCGCCTTCGATGGGCAGATCGACCGAGGCCGGAGCTTCGGGTTCGACCCAGTCGCAGAGCCCGCCGAGCGTGTGGTCGGCCTCCAACGTCGCACCGATGGCGGCGATCAGATTGTCAAAGGCGTTGGCCCGTCCGTTGCCCGCCTGGATGACGACCTCCAGCTCGGCCCGGTGCTGGTAGTGGTATCGCAGTGGCGACAGCGTGACTTCTGGATCGCCGGGCTGGCCGTCGCGCAGGATGATCAGCCCCGCCGCCGGAACTCGCTCGGGCAGGACCTCGTCGCGCAGGGTGAGGGCGGCAAGCGGCTGCAGCCGCGCGAGGAGCGCGGAGAGGACGGTTTCGCGAGTTGTCGGCATTTCAAGGCCTTTGGCTCAATTGTGACTTCTGCGACGTCAGTCGATATGCTAAAGGTAATACCCGTGAATACTCGTTCGGAGTCGCCCCATGAACGCTGTCCGCCCGATTGCCGTGAAGCTCGATCAGGATACCCGCGACCGGCTGAAGCGGCTGGCGGATGCCAAGGATCGCTCAACCCACTGGATGCTGCGCGAAGCGGTGGCGCAATTCGTCGAGCGCGAAGAGAAGCGCGAGGCGTTTCGCCAGGCCGGGCTTCAGGCCTGGGAAGAGTTTCAGGCGACCGGCAAGCACGTCACACATGACGAAGCCGATGCCTGGCTTGCGAAGCTGGAAGCAGGCGAAGAGGCGGCAGCTCCTGAATGCCACAACTGATCTGGTCGCCCGCCGCCCTGCGGGATGGCGAACGGCTTTATCGTTTTCTTGCTGACAAGAACCCTGAGGCTGCCCGCCGAGCGGCGAAGTCCATCCGCGAGGGGATGAACATTCTGCGTGATCATCCGGGCGCGGGCCGACCGGTTGAAGACTTGGAACCGGAGTTTCGCGAGTGGTTCATCACCTTCGGCGACAGTGGTTATGTATCGCTCTACCATTTCGACGGTGAAACGGCGGTGGTTTTGGCCGTTCGCCATCAGCGTGAAGCCGGGTACTGAGGCTCAGATCGCCCTTCAGCCACCGAAGCCAAGTTTCTGCAAAGTTGCCCGGTCAGGCGCGCCGGTCGCAGGGATGCCGACAGAGGTCTGGAAGGCTTTCATCGCCTCTTTGGATCCCGCGCCCCACTGGCCATCCGGCGTGCCGGTGTCAAAACCACCCGCATTCAGCAGGGTCTGGATTGCACGGTAGTCGTCCTTGGTCAGGGACAGCGTCGTCCAGCCACAGGCGCCCGCCACCTCTTCGAAGGCCGCATCACCCCCTGCGAGCTGGAACGTCGCGTCATGATCCTGACCGTTGTTTTCGGTAAGCCGAATGAACAGACGCTTTGCATCATAGATGGTGCGGATGAAACTCTCTGCCTCAGTGCCAAACAGCCCGGCACCCTTGTTGCTGGTCAGCCCGTTCCAGCGCGTTTCCTGTGCGGGCGCTTCATCCACCCGCAACGTGATGTCGAAGGTGTTTCGCCGATAGTCCGCCATCAGGAAATCATCCTGTACGAAGATCAGGGCGGTTTCTCCCTCGACGCAGCGCGCAATCAGACCAGTCATTCCCATGTAGTTTGACGGGTCATAGGCGGAATAGTTCACGGCCGTGATCTGCAGGCTGTCATCGACTGCGGCGCGCTCGGTCTTGATCGCCCACCAGCCGGCCATCCGATCACCCTCCTTGTGGGCTTGTTCGAATGCGGGGCTGTTGTAGTCGATTTCCGGATGCATCGGATCTGCCCAAGCGACGGTATTTGCCGCCGGGGCACCGCCTTCCGTAGTCGCAGCAGGGTCTGCGACCGGTGCCGCCGCCGCCGCCGCAGGGGCTGCCACCGCTGGGAAAGCAATGCCGTATTTTGCTTGCAGGTAACCCATTTGCAGTTGGGCCAGAGTGAGCTTTTCGGTTTCAGCGCGGCTGAGTGCCAAGGCCTGCACAAGGCCGCCACCCTGAGCCGCTTCCTTTTCGGCTTCTTCGATGCGGTGTTGTGCCGAGGCCATTTCGCCCAGGAGTTGCTGGGCCCGAACTTCGTCAGGCTCCACTGCGGCAACCACGACCTCGACCGTTGCGCCGCCGTCCGCAGCAGCAAGGCGGTTTTCGATCAGGGTCTTCGACAGCAGCAAAGCCTCAAGCCTGGCCTCTGCCAGCCCCTTGATAAGCCCGCCATCGTATAGGGCGATCTTCGACCGAACCTCGGTGATCTGCTGCTCGATCGATGCGAGTTCAGAGGACATCGCGTCGTTGGTTTGCGCGAAGGCCATGGTGGAAAGACAAACGGCGAAAGCAACGGGTAGGGTTTTCTGCAAGATGTGCATATCAAATAAACTCCGCTTTGCAGGCAGGCTATTGATCTCGTTCAGGTTGTTCAAGCCGCTGATCGTCACACCTTCCCCTCGACCCATTTCGCCACGATCCGCCCCGGCACGCCTTCCGCCGCCCGCTCTGCATCCCGCGCCAGATCCAGTCGTTTGCGCAACCTGACCTGCGGCACCAGCAGGAAGATCGGTACGGTCGCCAAACCGCGCCCGGACTTCGACTTCGACGCCACCGCGCGACCTTTCGTGTTCAGCCGCCCTTCCGCCACCAGCAGGCTTGGCCCTCGGCGACGATAGATGAACCGCAGCCGCAGGCCGGTGCGGCGTTCCCATTCGCCGGGGGTGATGCGTCCGCCGCGGGTGGATTTCCCGGCGGCCGGGGTGGGGATGGCCAGCCAGAAGCCGTCTTTCGACCGGATCAGCGGCCCCGTGTCGTGCGCGCCGATGATCACCGGGGCGTTGGACCAGACCAGCGTCGCCGCGTTCAGGCTGTCACTGGCCTTCGGATACGTCGCGAGCCGGATCGAATTGCCAAGCCTTGTCCCCAGCCCGGCGCCGGTGATCTGCGTGCGCCAGGCGGATTTGAGATCAGCGCCCGCCGCGCGCATCGCCGCCGAGACCGCCTTTTCCCCGGCGGCGATCTCGGCCCGCATCAGGGCGACGAGGTCGGGGCTGATTTCGAGCTTCAACTTCATGATGGTCGCAAGTCCAATGTCCAGATCAATCGTTCCCGGTCACGGATCGGCTCGCCCTGGAGGATGAAGCTGTCCGCGCCGATCACCAGCAGGTCGCCCGGTCGGGGATCGGGCAAGTCGGAGACCCGGACGTCCACCATCATCGTATCGCTGACGAAACGCGCGGCCCCGAACTCGGTGTTGCGATCCGGGGCGCGGAGGATCACCCGGATCGGGCGTTCCTCCGAGGTGGCGGCGGAGATCCAGACCGCCGCCACCGCCATCGAGGGATTGCCGAAGATGCGGCCCAGCGCCGCCTCGAACACCGACACTCTGACCGCCGTCAGTTCGACGTATGCAGGCGGATCGCAAGGCGCGGCCGCTTGTTCACCGGCAGGATCGAGGACTCGGTCATCAGATCGATCCAGCGGCCCTTCTCGTCGAGATGCTGGCGGGCATAGAGGGGCAGACCCATCGTGTTGGCGGCCTCCAGCAGGTTCGCCGGTCCTCCATAGGTGGTGAAGGTGTCGAAGGTGCCGACCGGGAAGGCGACGCCTTCGCCCGCGGGCAGGAAGCGCTCGGCGGTGCCGGTCGAGAGCGTGGCGCTGCCAGTATATTCCTCGAAGAGCACGCCTGCGAAGGGAAAGGCGCGGCGGACATCCTCACGCAGCGGCTGGCCGCCGGTGGCGGAATAGAACTTGTAGGCATCTTCGGTCTTGGGGTGGCTGATCAGCTTGTCGAAGAACTCGGGACTGACCAGCGCGTGCGCCCGGACCATGCTCTCGCCCAGAAGGTTGTCTTCGATGGCGCGCAGCACCTCGCGGACCTTGCCCTGCACGTTGGTGCCTGCTGTGCCGAGGACAAAGTCGACCGAGATCTGGGTGAGGCCGAACTCGCTGAAGTAGTTGTAAAGGGTCGTGCCCGCGCCGTCCTTCACGATGCCGCGCAGCGCGTTCATCTCCATGTATTCGCGGGTCTGGGCATGCTTGCGCCGCATCAGCTGCAGCTTGCGATTCATCACCTCGACCAGCGGATCGGCGGCATCGGAAACGCCCAGCGCGGGTTGGCCCTGAATGTCGCCCGGCAGGATGACATCGTCATGCGGGATCCAGGGCAGGGCGAAGGACCGCATCGAGCGCCCCTCTCGGGTGCCGACCGTGGCCGGGGCACCCAGCGGCACCGAGGGCAGGAGGCTCAGCACGCCCTGGAACTGTTCGATGACGATGCTGCGCTGCGTCACCCCCTCGAAGCGGAAGAGGCCGATCTGGCCGAGCCGGGTGTAGAGGTTGGGCAGGATGTTGATGGCCTGCGTCATCTCGGCCAGCGAATAGCCGCCAGCGTCGAAGGGGTTGCGGATGATGGCGTTCATGGCGGGGCTCCGGCAATTTGGGGAAACGGGATGGTGAGGACGCGTAGATGCGGCGTCTGGCGCGTCAGACGCCGTCGCGGGCGATGATGCCGACGGCGGCGAGCTGGCCGAGCTTGGTGGTGATCTTGGCGCCATCGTCGACGGTGGCGTCGTAGGCGAGCTCCGCCCGCGAGACGATGGACGGGCCACGGGCGACGACGATGCCCACGACATCCGCCAGCGTGGCGTCAACGGCATGAAGCAACACGGCTGTGGCCGTCTGGGCGCCGTCGGTGCCGCCGCTGGTCGCCAGCTTGTACTTGGCCGACGCGGTGATCTTCCCGAGGACCGCACCCACCGGATAGGGCATCCCCATCAGGAGGGTGACGGTCTCGCGGGTGTAGTTCGGGTTGACCTCGTATTTGAGGACATCGCCCGGGCTGGGCGGTTGGTTCAGGACGGGCATGGGTCAGTCTCCAGACTGGGTTGGGGAAAAGGTGATCAGCGTGCGGCCTCGGCCGCGACCTTCCGGGCGGCGGCGACGAGCGGGCTGTCCTTCGCGGCAGCGGCCGCCGGGGCGGTGGCGATGATCCCAGCCGCATCGCTGCGGGCGGCAAGATCGGCCAGCACCCGGGCGCGTAAGGCGCCCGGCTTGAGGCCCCGCGTGACGGCATCGGCGGCATCGATGGTCACACCCAGTCGCGCGGCCTGGGCACAGATCTGTGCCACCTCGGCCGCCTCGGCGCGGATCGCGTCGGCGGAGGGTGCCTGAGCTTCAGGTGCCGGGAGCAGGGGGGCTGGTGGAATGGGCGCCGAGGATGCCGCAACCGGCGCGGGTGCGGCATCAGGATTGGCGGGCGCCGCAGGCTGATCGGAAGGGGGCTGTCCGGTCGAGACCGTTGCGGTCGCAACGGCGGCGGCCGGAACCGCAGTTTCGGTGGGGAGGGTGGTCATCTTCGGACCCTTTCTGCTGGGGGATGTTGTACCGCGCGGGGCGGCGGCGAAGGCGCGGAAGGCGGTGACAGGATCGGCGATCTCGTCGGCGAGGCCCGCGGCGATGGCATCGGCACCGCGGAACACAGCGGCTTCGGTGGCCAGTGCCGCCGCCTGGGTCAGCCGATCCCCGCGCCCGGAAGCGACAGTTTCCGCGAAGAGGAAGCGGACCACTTCCAGCTCGCGCTGCATCTGGTCGCCCACCGCTTGCGGAAGCGGCTGGTACGGATTGGCGTCGATCTTGTGCGCCCCGGCATGGATCAGGGTGACGGCGATGCCCTTTTGATCGAGCGCACCGCTCATGTCGGTGTGCAGCGCGACCACGCCGATGCTGCCGACAGCGCCGGTGCGCGGCAGGATGATCCGGTCGGCCTGGGATGCCAGGACATAGCCAGCGGACAGCGCATGTTCGGCGACGAAGGCGTGGATGGGCTTCTGTGCCCGGGCGGCGCGGATGCGGTCGGCCAGATCGAAAGCCCCGGCGACCTCGCCTCCGAAGCTGTCGATATCAAGCGCAATGCCACGCACGGCCGGATCCGCGATTGCCGCGTCGATCTGGGCGGCGATCCCTTCATAGGAGGTGAGGCCAGAGGACTGTCCGATCCAGGCCCCGCGATGCACCAGCGTTCCAGCGATCTCGATCACCGCGATGCCGTCCACCATCGCAAAGGGCTGGGTGCCATTGCGCTGATGGCGTTGGGCGAGGTCATTGCCGAAGAGCGAGGCACGGGCGGGCAGGGAGGCAGCGCTCTGATCTGCCGCCTCCACCTCGATCCCGTGGAAGGTGATCTCCCGTCCGGTGATGCGCGGCCCCAGTCCGGTGAGGAAGGCCAGCGCCTTGGCAGGATCGACCATCAGCGGGGTGTTGAAGGCGCGCTGGGCGATCTGGGCGTAGTGCATCATGCGTCCTCCTTCGCGTCGGGTTTTTCGTCAGCCCCTTCCGGCGCATCGCCACCTGAAGTGCCGTCCGGCCGGGCAGCGCCATCGCCGCTGCCTGCGGCCGCGCCCGGCGCCTGCGCCGGGGATCCCGGGCGGCGGAAGTCGAGGCCGAGGGCCCTTTCGCGTTTGCGCTCGGCCGCGATTTCGCGGTCGACCTGTTCGGCGTCGTAGCCGCGCTCGGAAATGGCTTGCGTGCGGGATTTCAGGCCCGCCTCGATCTGCAGGATCTCGGCCGAGGCATCCTTCATCGGATCGACCCAGTCCCATTTGGTCGGCAGCCAGGCGCAGGCCTGATAGTACCGCCGCTGGCTGTCATAGCCCGGCAGGTCGATGGCACCCGACAACACGGCCACATCCATCCAGCGCGCCCAGACTGCGCGGCAGAGCTGGAAGACCATGACCGAATGCTGGAAAGCCGATATCCTGCGCCGGAAATCCACCAGCGCAATTCGGGTGTTGGAGAAGTTGCCCTTGGCGGTATCGCCGGTCATGTAACCATAGGGCACGCCCAGCGCCGCGCCGATCTGCAGCAGCGTGCGGTACTGGAAGGGCTCATAGGTTCCGCCGGAATCCGGGGTGGCGGGGGTGGTGACATCCTCGCCGGGATCGAGGCGCACGACCTGGCCGGGTTCGACTTCGAGATCCTCCTCGGCCGGTTCCAGCGGGGTTTCCGGGGCAGGCGAGGTGATGAACATCGCGAACATCGCCGCGATCTTCTTCCGCTCCAGCTCGGCGTCGTCATAGAGGTCGAGGGTGAAGAGTTTCACGATCGCCGGAGCGAAACGCGACACGCCGCGCAGCTGCCCGGCCTCGACCGGGTCGAGGACATGGATCACCTCCGTGGCCGGAACCCGCACGGTTTCCCCGGAAAGACCGGGGTCGGTCATGTCGCCGGGGTGACGGCGCAGGAAGTGATAGGCGGTGCGACGGCCGATGCCGTCAAATTGGATGCCCTGCCGGATCAGCCCGGCGCCGGGCAGGCAGCGGTTCAGATCGAGCGGCAGCATCTCGGCAGGCAGCATCTGAAGTTGCAGCGGGACCGTCAGACCATCTTCGGCCCGGCGCGGCCGGATGCGCAGGAACACCTCGCCCGACAGGAACACCTCGCGCGCCGCCCGGCGCTGAAGCCCGTAGAAATCGGTCAGGCCTTCCGCATCGGCATCGTCCGTCCAGGCCAGCCACAGTGCCTGCAGCTCTTCCTTCCTGGCTGCATCGGCGATGGTCGAGGAGGGTTTGATGCCATCTCCCACGACATTGCTGGCGAAACTTTCCACCGCATTGGCCGCATAGCCATTGTTTCGGACCAGCCAGCGAGCACGGGCGGTGATCGTGTCGCCCGAGGCGGCGATCAGCGTGTTCACATGGGCGCGGCTGGCCCGGAACCCGCGCAGGCGACGATGGGCTTGGGCCGCATCAAACCCGCCGATGATCGAGCCGAGCCGCTGGCGGAAGGCGTCAAACCCCATGGATCAAAGCCCCTTTGCGGCCACGGTGCCCCAGCGCCGACGACGGGGCGCGCCGGTGGTGGCTGTGGCTATCCGGGTTTCCAGATCGCTGATGGCACTCGCCAGTTCCGCGTCAGAGCCATAGTTGATCGATTTTCCGTCATAGCTGACCGAGCGGACGCCCGCGAAGCGCGCCTCCTGCAGCGTGGCCAACAGGGCGCGCATCCGTTCCAGATCCATCTCAGTCCCTCATGAAGTTCGGTGTGTAGGCCCGGCGTTTTCGCCGTGGCGTCGTCGGTGTTCCGGCCTTGGGCGGGGCAGGGATGGCCGGTTCTGAGGCCACAGTTTCGACAGAAGCCGGGGCGACTGTCGGACGCGTTTCCACCCCGGCCTGCTCTTCCAGTCGCCGCCAAGTTGCCTCGTCCCAGCGATCCGCGCCCATGATCCAGGCCGCCGCCCGCGCATAGACGCGGGTGTCCAGCGCCTCGTTGCGCTCGCGCATCTTCTGCCATTCGGGGTGGGAATAGCCGCGCTTGTTGCGCACGGTGACCAGCTGTTCGGCCACCAGCTGCTTCAGCCATTCGGTGTCGATCCAGTCGGGCAGGTGGATCGTGCCCGGCGCGTCGAGCAGGCCGACGGCACGGTCTTCATCGGAGGGGCGCTCCAGCCGCAGGAAGCGGTAGGTCTCGGTCTTGAAGGTGGCGGTGGCCACCGACCAGAGCCGAGCGCCGCGGCGCAACCGCTTGCCGCCGATGGTCGCGTCGACGAAGGTCGGGCCCGACACCGGCGTGGCGCGATTGAAGCCTTCGAGGCCCTTGATCGGCGCGACCTGGTCGAAGCCCTGCTTGCGCGCCCAAGCGTAAACTGCCGGAGCTTCATAGCCGGTGTCGATGGCCAACTTGCCGATCACCATCACCGCCCCATTGGTGCAAGACCAGGTGCGGCCGAGCAAAGCCGTCAGCTTGTCCCAGCAGGCCGGATCATCTGGACCACCGGCAATGACGATATGATCGACCAGCCAGGACTCCAAGCCCCGGCCCCAGGCCCAGACGTCGACCTCGATCCGGTCCTTTTGCACATCGACACCAGCCGTCAGGAACAATCCGCCCATCGGGATTTGTACCCCGCCATAGGCTTCGCGCCGTTCGGCCAGCCGCTGCCATTCGGGTGCGTCGCCCGACTCAACCCATGTCTCGCCCAGAAGCGTGTTGCGCGCGGCGCGCAGCATCTCCTCCGAGCCCTGCGCTGACAGCCAGTCCCGCGCGATCTGGACCCAGCTTTTCCAGCCCAGCGGCGAATAGAGCGCCGAGAGGTGGAAGCCGATGGCATGCGGATCGGCGGAAATGGCGGTCGCCCGCCACTCCCCGCGTTCCAGCATTTGGCTCTTGTGATGCTCGGCGATGGGCTTTTCACAGCCCTCGCAGTGATAGGCGGCGGCGTCAGGCCGCCCCTTGTCCCAGCGCAGCCGTTCGAACTGCAGCCATTGCATGTGGCCGCAATGCGGGCAGGGTACGAAATACCGCCGCTGGTCGCTCGCCTCAAACTCCCGTTCAATGCGCGACAATCCCCGGATCGTCGGGGTCGACACCATGAACACCTTGCGCCGATGCGAGAAGGTCGTCGTCCGCGCCTCGGCCAGGGTGACCGGGTCGCCCTCCTCATCGGCCGAAGCCGGATAGGCATCGACCTCGTCGAGGAAGATGTAGCGGGCAGGCATCGAGCGCAGGCCGGTCGGGGAGTTGGCCCCGGTCAAGACCAGGATGCCGCCTGGAAATTCCTTCGACAGCATCGAATTGCCCGCGTCACGCGACCGGGCCGGATTGACCCGTTCGCGCAGCACCGGGCTTTCCGCGATCAGCGGATCAAGACGGCCCCGCGAGGTCCGTTTGGCCATCTCCACCGTCGGCAGCACGGCCAGCATCGGCCCCGGTGCGTGGTGGATGACAAAGCCGATCCAGTTGTTGCCCGCCTCGGTGGCGCCAACCTGCGCGGCCTTCATGAAGCTGATCCGCTGCGCCGGGTGGCGGGGCGACAGCGCATCCATGATCTCGCGCAGGTAGGGCGCGCGGGCGGTACGATACCGCCCCGGCTCGGCCGCCGCACGCGACGACAGCCAGCGATGTTGATCCGCCCATTCCGACACCGTCAGGTCCGGGTCGGGGCGCATGCCGTTGCGCCAGACCCGCAACAGATCCTCGGCCCCGTCGAAATCGAGGTCGAGGCCTTCGGTCAGATCGTTATGGTCCTCGTCTTCAGCCGAGGCTGACCCGGAGATCGGCGAGGGCGTCGAGTTGCGCTCTGACATGGGTTTCCAGCACCCTCTGCAGGATCGCGGCCTCGATGATCACCGGTCGCCCGGACTGTCTTTCCACCTCCGCGGCCACATCGGCCGCCATCAGGGCCGCCACCCGGGCGGGCCAGGTCACCCAGACATCGCGTTCCTGCCGCGCAAGACGGAACACCAGCGCCTCCGCCCGCGCCCGGTCGACCAGCGCGCCCTTCTTCTTCTGGATCGCCAACTGGCGTTCCTGCGCCTGATAGACGGTCAGCGCGGTGCGGGCCTTCAGATAGGACGAGCTGTCGGCCGGGCCCGAAAACCCGCTATCACCGCCGGTGCTGCGGCGCTGCTGGTCCGGATCTGTCATCTCCGTTCGCCGCGCATCCGAGGCGGCGGCGTTGATCGAACCATCTTGGTGAACCACCAGCCGCCCGGTCTTGCGGGCTTTCTGGATCGCCCCGCGCGAAAGCCCGGAATGGGCGGAATAGTCCCGCTCGCTCATCCCCTCCATGTTTCCGTCCAATCCGATCAACGCAATGATATTGCTTGATATTCAGTTGATTACACTTCGCGGCAGAGCGAGTCTGGGGACAGGAACACGATGCAACTCACCCGGAGAGACCGAGCCATGACCCAAGCGACCAAACCCACGCCCACTGCCCCCGAAGCCCTGATCCTCGAGATCGCCGCGAAGCATTTCTTCATCGAAACGCTGGAGACGCGGAACAGCGACCGCCTCGATTTCCACGACGTCGCCGTCTGGGCGATGCGGGCAGCCCTCGAGGCCGCCTACGAAGCCGGGCGCGTCGCCGGTGCCAAGGCCACGCTGGCCGCCGCCACTGCCTGCCGCTGAAAGGAACACGCCATGACGAACACCACCACTAGCAGCCATGTCGCGCTGCTACCCGGCGTTCAGGCGTGAGGCAGGCAGATGAGCACCCGCGCCCAGATCGCGATCCAAATCGGCCCCGACGAATGGGCCCATGTCTATGTCCACTACGACGGCTATCCCGCCCACATGCTGCCCGCGCTGGAACGCTGGAAGCCCGAAGACATCATCGCCGCCCGTGAAATCCGTCAGGTCACCCCGGAGGCGCTGGACTGCTTCGACCCGCCGGGAAAGCCACGCATCCTGTCCCGCCCGGCGCGGGAGTTTGCCCACCTCTACATGTGGATCGGCTGCCAATGGGTGCATGTGGTGCCGCGAGCGGATGTGGATCGGGCAGCACCGGAAGTCTAATCAGAAAGCACTGATATTGCTCGGAATTGCCTACACTTGGAGCGCCGTCAGAGCGATTGTTATTACACGGAAACGATGCAACTCACTCAAGGACTCCCCGCCATGCCCAACCGCCGCGCCGCCGCCACGAACGACAAAGCTCTGAACGCCTTCATGACCGCCAAGGCCGAGATCGACACCATGCTGGCACGGCTGCAGGCCCTCAGCGCTGATCATTTCGAGGCCCATCCCGACGAGGTGAACTGGGGCCACGTCGGCACCCTGACCCACTACGCCAGCCTGCTGCGCCAGATAACCGACACTGCCTTCAAGGAAGGCGAACACGCCGCCTGACGGCGCGGCAGCTCCGGACCAGCCCCGTGAGGACGGGGCTTGGCCCCGTAGAAGGGGGGCGCAACCCGCGCCGCCCGGATAAACGGAACACCTTATGTACTATCAGACCCTGCTCAAGAAACTCGCACCCGACTTGAACCCTGCGGGAGTCGAAGCCTCGATGCGGTTACATTACGGCACCCTGAACCATCTGCCGCGCGAAACCTTCGCCGAGGAGGCGCGGCTCGCAGCGGATCTGGAACGCCAGTCGCCGGGCATCCTGAGCCGCATCGCCGACAGCATGGGAATGGCCGACGAGTTCGCCAAATGGGAGGCCTGAGCATGGCGAAGCTGTCGGAAACCCAGAGCCTGATCCTGACCGCCGGGGCCCAGCGCCCGGACAACCTCGCCCTGCCGCTGCCCAAGGGGCTGGTCGGTGCGGCCGCAAAGATGGCGGTCGGCAAGATGATCGACCGGGGCTGGCTGCAGGAGGTCGACGCCAACCTGCGTCGCGGCGAGCCGCTCTGGCGTGAGACCGGCGATGGTCACGGCACGACGCTGATCGTCACCGACGAAGGTTTGCTTGCCGTCGGGATAGAACCGGTGGTGGTCCAGACCATGGCGGCCCTTCGGGAGCGCGCCAAGGCGGAGCCCGAGGCGGAAACCAAGGCACCGACACTGCGCGCCGGAACCAAACAGGCCTTGCTGATCGCGATGCTTCAGGCGCCGGATGGGGCCACGATGGAGGAGATTACCACCGCGACCGGCTGGTTGCCGCATACCGCGCGGGGCGCGATGTCCGGCGCCTTGGGCAAGAAGCTCGGGCTGGTCGTCACCTCCGCCAAGGAAGGTGATCGCGGCCGAGTTTACCGCTTGGACCCGAACGCCTGACCGCATCCCTTATCATGCCCCCAGCCGTTTCGCCTTCAGATCGGCGAATCTCTCGCCGGTCTCGGCCAATGTGGCCGTGGCTCCGGTGAACGCCTGCCAGCGCTCAATGGCGACATCGACATAGGTGGGGTTCAGTTCGATCCCGAAACAGACGCGGCCGGTGGTCTCGGCCGCGATCAGCGTGGTGCCGGATCCCATGAAGGGTTCATAGACCGCCTGCCCGGGGCTGGAGTTGTTCAGGATCGGCCGCCGCATGCATTCGACCGGCTTCTGCGTGCCGTGCACGGTGGCGGCATCCTGATCCTTGTTGGCGATCTGCCACAGGGTGGTCTGCTTGCGGTCCCCCGCCCAATGGCCCTTGCCGGTCTTGCGGACGGCATACCAGCAGGGTTCGTGCTGCCAGTGATAGTCGCCGCGGCTGAGCACCAGCCGATCCTTGGCCCAGATGATCTGCGACCGGACGGCGAACCCCGCGGCCACAAGGCTTTCCGCCACGGTCGAGGAGTGCAACGCGCCGTGCCAGATATAGGCGACATCGCCGGGGAACAGGGACCAAGCTTCGCGCCAATCCGCCCGGTCGTCGTTCAGCACCTTGCCAGTGCGCTTGGTCTTGGCCGCGCCCGCCTGGTTGCGCCAGGATGGGTCGTACTCGACGCCATAGGGCGGGTCGGTGACCATCAGCAGCGGGCGCACATCGCCCAGCAACCGCCCGACCACATCGGCCGAAGTGCTGTCGCCGCAGATCAGCCGGTGCGACCCAAGCTGCCAAAGGTCACCCGCGACCGACACTGGCGTGACCGGCGGTTCGGGCACCTCGTCCTCGCCCTCGACCGGCCCATCCCCGCCAAGCGCCTCCGGGTCGCGCAACAAGGCCTCCAGATCCTCGTCGGTGATGCCCAGCAGCGACAGGTCGAAATCCTCGGCCAGCAGCCCCGCGATCTCGTCGCGCAGCATGGCCTCATCCCAGTCGCCCAACTCGGTCAGCTTGTTGTCAGCAATCCGGTAGGCTCGACGTTCGGCCTCGTCGAGATGACCGAGCCGGATCACCGGCACATCCTTCAGCCCGAGCATGGTAGCAGCCAGCACCCGGCCATGCCCGGCGATCAGTTCGCCATCGTCGGCGACCATGCAGGGCACGGTCCAGCCGAACTTGGCCATACTGGCGGCGATCTTGGCGACCTGGTCGGTGCCGTGGATCTTGGCGTTGCGGGCATAGGGGCGCAGCCGGTCGAGAGGCCAGGTCTCGATCTGGCTCGGTGTGAACACCAGGTCCATGGGGTGGGTCTCGTCTGGGGCAGGGCGGACATGACGATGCACACGCCCGGGAGGGCTGCGTCAGGATCGGGTCCGCGATGGGGGAAATGACAAGCGCCCGCGAGGATATCCTCCGGGCGCAATTCTTCGATGATCAAGGGGTAGGTCAAGAGGGGCAGCTTTGTCAAATGAAAAAATGAAGTGGATTCAATGAGATTCAGCGGATGAACCTTGGCTGCTGTCGTTGTCGGACTTGTCAGTGCCAGCGCCCGATTTTGCAAAGGCTGAAAAGTCGTAGCCCTTCACATGATCCCGAAACGCAAGTTGCGCGCTGGACGGGTTCTCGCGGCTGGGGAAGATCATGGTCATCTCGTAGGGTGACGGGGTCCAACCGGGCAGGAGCGAGATCAAGGCGCCGGAGGTCAGGGCTGGCTGGCAGATGTAGGCAGGCAAGAGGGCGATCCCGGCCCCGAGGATGGCCGATTGCAGCAGGAACCCCATGGAATCCGAACGCAGGGCGGCTGGGGGCTGGAGGCTCGCCCGCGTGGCTGCCGTCAGGATCCAGTCAGGCTGGGTGTCATGGATGAGACAGCGATGCGTATCCAGATCTGCCGGGGCCGTCAGCAAGGGGGCTGTCTCGAGATAGGCGGGGGCTGCGACCAGCACGCGACGGATCGCCGAAATCCGCCGCAGGATCATCTCCTGGCTCTGGGGCGGGCCGACGCGGAAGGCAAAGTCGATCCGCTCCTTCACCAGGTCGAGGGGGCGGTTGGTCGCGATCAGATCGACGCTGATCGCGGGATGTACCCTTGCAAAGTGCCGTAGAAAACCGGGCATGAAGTGGCTGGCGGTGATTTCGGGACAGGTGATGCGCAAGCGGCCTTCCGGTCGCGCCTTCAGATGGCCCATGGCGGCGGTCGCGGCCTTGGCCTCCTCGCGGATGCGGCGGCAGTAGTCGAGATAGACCTGCCCCGCCGCGGTCAGTGTGACCTGCCGGGTCGAGCGGTTCAGCAGCCTGAGGCCCAACCGCGCCTCCAACTGTGCGATGCGCTGACTGACGGTGGATTTCGGCAGACCAAGGCGGAGGCCGCCCTGGGTGAAGCTGCCCGCCTCGGCCACTTCGGCCAGAAGGATCATGTCGTCGAGGCTTTCCATCGCGGCTCCCCATCACGGCGCCATTGTCCGGCATGTTGGACAATAACCCGCGCTGGTCCGGCGGCAAGTCAGAGCTTGACCAGCTGCTTGCCGAAATTCTCGCCCTTCAACATACGGATCAGCGCGTGGGGAAGGGCCTCGATCCCGTGGGCCACATCCTCGCGTGCCTGCAGGACCCCCGCGCGATACCATTCTGTCAACTGTTGGCGGGCCTCGGCATAGTCGGCTTCGAAATCATCCAGCAGGAACCCCTCGATCCGGGCGCGGGTCACCAGGATGCGGCGCAGGAAGCGCGGACCGATGTCGGGTTGGTCAAAGCGGTCGGCGAGCGCGACGGTTCCGACGACGGCGATCCGGCCAAAGGTGTTCAGGTTCAAAAGGGCCGCGTCATGGATCGGCCCGGCCGTGTTGTCCATGAAGACATCGACGCCCGAAGGGCAGGCGCGGGCAATGGCCGTCGTCAGGTCAGGCGCAGTGCGGTGGTTGATCCCGGTGCGATAGCCGATCTCCTGGCACCAGGCGAGTTTCTCATCGCTCCCGGCCACGGCCACGGCGTCAAAGCCCTTGATCTTGCAGATCTGCCCGGCAATCTGCCCAACCGCACCCGAAGCCGCCGAGATCAGCACCGTCTCACCCGGCTTGGGGCGCCCGACCCGCAGCAGCGCAAAATAGGCGCTGAGGCCCGGCATGCCGAGGCAGCCGAGCGAGGTCTGCATCGGCGCGGCCGCGGGATCGAGCCGCATGGCTGTCTTCGCCTTGATCGTCGTCATCGGTTGCCAGCCGAAATCGTCCGCCATGACGATGTCGCCCGGGCGAAAATCGGAGGACTCCGAGGCGATCACCTCGCCCACGCCGCCGCCCATCATCATCTCGCCGATCTTCTGTCCCGCGGCATAGTTCTTCGCCGGGCTCAGCCGGGCCCGCATGTAGGGATCGACCGACAGCCATAGCGTGCGCACCAGGAGTTCACCGGGCCCGGGCACTGGGATCGCCCGGTCGACCATCTCGAAGTCGTCGTTCTGCGGCATGCCAGCGGGGAAGCGCTTCAGCACCCAGGTGAGATTGGTGGACATGGAAGCTCTCCGTGATCAAGCGTTCGCAGGAGCCTAGCCCGATCAACCTGCCCGCAACAGGCATCCGCCCGGAACACACTGTTCGGCCTGCCGAACAGACGACCGGCTGATCTCTTGGGCCGCTGGATTTCTGCCAAGTGGCTTCCTTGCCTGGCTTCCGAAATCTGGCCAAGGTGGATTCCTCAAAAGAATCCAGCATGGTCAGATCGTGATTTTGCAAGCGTTTGATATTGCGCGATTAAAAATCACGATCGTCGCGCCCTGGATTCCAAGTGGATTCCCCGGTGAAAATGCCTGTCGCTAGAAAACCGCTGCGCTGCGCCCCCCCGTATACGAATAGGGCCGGGGAGGAACCATGCCGGGTGGGCGTGATCGGGCCCATAGCGGACGATCGACCTCTCGATGCTACGGGCCAGCAATCCCCAAACCGGCCACTCGGCTTGTTCCGCAGCAACAAAGTGTGACCTGCCCCGAGAGCAGTGGCACCCCAGTTTGTTTGACGGTAGACATGACTGCTAGGCAAGATTGTGTACATCCTCCGGCGAGAAGATACCCAGATTGGCTATGGCTGCGTGAGCGCCTGCCGGGTCGTCTGCAACGAAGACGATCGCAAGATCTTGTCCAGCCCGAGAGCAACAAACGTAGAGAAGCCGACGGGTCCGATCGTACGTAGTCTCCTTTCCTTCCTTCGCGTTCACGTTGTCGGTATCGGAGGGAGGCGTGATTCCAAAAAGCTTGCCGTAAGAAAACTGGTTATGCCGGCCCTCTTCGTCGTCGATGATCGTGATAACGCGGGTAAATTCCGCCCCTTTCACTCCTTGATGCGTTTCGAAGGGTGATTGTTCTTCGATATAGGTCCGATAGCCCCACAGCTCGCTCATTGGCAGGTGAAGAAGTTTTTGGACAGCAGCGGCATCGCCCGAATCCGTAATTGGTTTCGCGGCGTCGTATTCGGCCATTGCACTCAACAAGCGATCATCAAGCCCGAACATTCTCGCGTGTTTCAGATGAGACAGGGCTTCGAAAACCGGCACGGTTGAACCTATTGTGCAGGTCTCAGCCAGTACCTTTGCTTTGGAATCCAACTCTTTCAGTACGGCAGGCAGTGTGCTACTTCCTGCTCGGTTCCGCTGGAGCGACGGCACATGACGGCGAAGGAGACTCATTACCTCGAACTGGTCACCTTTGGCTTGAGCGATTACTAGGGGCATGAGCAACCTTAGGAACGGAAGCACGGACCAGTGAGTGCCTTCATCAAAACCTTCCTTCAGAGTCTCGGACGTTTTATCGTGATACGCGTCGTACAGGGCACCGAAGCCTAGGCGCCCCGCCGCCATCCAGTGAGCGATGACAAGTACTTTCACATCGGCTTCCGCTGCGTCACTAAGCCAGAGAGGATCGTCATGTTTCTTGGCGAGCCAATCTCTCACGGCCGCCAGTCGCGCCGCTCGATCATCCTTGGGTACAACGAGCAGTTTGGCAGTCCCGACCACGGGAACACGCTTACCCCCGACCAGCTTGGTTCTCCCCCCCGTCTGTACTAGCGCGTCGCCCGCAGCCCGTATGTTGTTGATGACCGTCAGGACGGATGTTGGACACCGGAAGTTTTCCGGTTTTTCGATCACCTTCCAACCGGCTAGCGGAGCGATCACTCCTGCGCCGGACGTGTAGATCTTCTGCATCGGATCTCCGATGAAGCCGAGGCAGAACTTTGATCCAAGCGCTGCACATATCGCCTTAAGCGCGGAGACGACGTCAGGCGCAGTGTCCTGACTCTCATCGACGAAGATAAACGGAAACTTTTGCCCGACGACTTTAGCGATTAGCGGCTGACCCTGTATGAGTTCGGTCGAGAGCCGGATCACGTCGTCGTGACCCAGCACGCCTTTCGGATAGTTGCTGCCGACGCTGTAGTTGAAGTTTTTTACAGATTTGATCTTTTGCTTTTGGTCGCGATACCGCTCGACGTCAGCGGTGGCCTGAAGACGAGTCTTCTCGTGCGTACGCTTGGTAAAAGCCGCGATCTTGGCTTCCGTCTCGGCGATCCTCTGGTCAATGCGCCTGTCGACCCACAGGGCAATGTCGGCCTGAAAAGGTTTCAGAGCAGCCCAGAGAAAGCTGAGAACGGCAGTGCAAAAGTTTGCCACGGAAGTGGCGTGATAATCTCGCTGCGGGCAACGTAAAATGTTGCCACTTTGGCCCTTTCTGTTTGGAGGGAGGGCGGGAGATTTTAGTCGTGGAT
>Ga0172373_10000706_pt1 | contig 55053 bp, 54 predicted proteins | sample Lak10m_2_FD_114546 | JGI IMG/M metagenome (GOLD analysis project Ga0172373, IMG submission 114546) | Freshwater microbial communities from Kabuno Bay, South-Kivu, Congo - kab_092012_10m | ecosystem: Environmental > Aquatic > Freshwater > Lake | place: Democratic Republic of the Congo... | reverse complement strand
GCCAAATCAAGATTATTCTCCCGTCGACGCTCATTATAGCCCAGCAGAGCACCAAAAATAATCCCGCCGACAATCCCGCCGCCATGACCCCAGTTATTAATCCCTGGGAAAATCAGACCAAAGACAAAAAGGCTGATCAACCAACCGCTCACCTCGCGATTGACCGAACTACCGTATGACCCGCCACGACTCTTGCCGTAGAAAAACAGGGCGCCTATCAGGCTGCAGACGGAAGCTGAAGCACCAATAGTAAACGGCACCCCGGCCAGATATGACACAACATACCCGAACACGCCGCCCAGGGTATAGATGGTGAATGTTCGACCTGGCCCGTATTCATTGGAGACCCAGGGAGCAATCTGTTTGAGCGCCATCAAGTTGAAGACCAGATGCAGTATGCCGCCATGCAGATAACTGGCGCTGATCACCGTCCAGTAGCGGCCGAAATAATCGATCGGATAGGTACCGGTCGCACCCAGCAGCATTAATCCGGCCTGATGGGGCGAGAGCAAACCGCTGAAGCCGCCCCCCACAAGAAGCGAGAGCGCAAAGTAGATGATGTTGGCCGTGATCAGGGACGAGACCAGCCAGTCACTATCCATGGTGCCTCGCGACCAGGTGATGATCCGCCACCAGGGGGCGGATCGGGAGGTGCCGCACCAGGAGCAGACCGTTTCCGAGCTGCCGATCAATTGCCTGCAACGCGGACAGAGTATGGGTCGCTGTGCCATAGGTTTACCTCATGCTGAATATTGTGATTATGTGCTGGTCGCTGGAGTTTTTGCAGATCAACCGGGAGAGGTGCGGGATGCATGAAGTAATTACGCCCCACCGATTCGCGGTGAGGCGTAAGAGAGCATTCATTCTACTTTTTCTTCAAAGGCTGTGCCTTGCCCCAGTAAATACCGAGCACATCACGCTCAGATTGATTCAGGGCTGCACCGCGCTTCTCCATATCGCGCTGGATAGCTTTCATATCTTTACCGGCCGAAAGAGCTACGTCTATTCTTTCCTTGGTATGGCAGCTGGTACATTTTTTACCGATAATGGCACCGGCAGCTTTGAAGTCACCACCCGTCACATTGCCCAGGTGTGAAGCCGTGGCAGTTTTTTGCTCTGCCGCAGAGGCACCCCCGACTGCCATGCATACAACAGTCAAACAAAACAGTACATGCTTCATCTTTGTAACTCCTTATATCTGTAGGTTACTCTCTCACGAAAATGTCCTGATCCGACTCATGTACCATACCCATCAGATGAGCGTACTCGGATTCGATCAGAGCGTAATGTCGTTCGGTCTCTTTGACGATACTCTGAAAAACGACCCTGACGCCCGGGTCAACAACACATTGAGCGAATTGAGTATACTGGCCGATACATTCTTTTTCTTCAATCAGTGCCAGTTCCAAGGCGACCTGTTCAGGCATATCTTCGGTGATGGCCTTCTCCAGCTTCATATATGTCGGATTTTTTGTATCGACGGGGGCATTGATGCAAGCCGCAACATCAATGAACTCGGAACCTGTGTAGTGACTGAAAAAGGCTTTAAGATGGCCGATTTCTTCGTTGGCAAGCAGCTCAAAGACTTGACGGGCGCGTTCGTTTTTTGCGACAGAAGCGGCTTTGCGATAAAAATCCATGCTATCTTTTTCAGCCTTGATCGCGAGGCTGATCGCCTCCGAAAGTGTGTATTCCCTGCCCATAAGACCTCCCCTGTAATAAAAGTGTATACAGTATAGCCACGAATCATAATTGGTCAACATTTTTGTCGCGGGCATACAGATGCCCGAAATTAACGCTTACAAAATTTATACTTGACATCACAAAAACGAAGACGTACATTCTCATTAGAAAAACACCCTGAGTCGCTCATTAAACGTGTAGTCTGAAGCGTGTACCCCATGAAAACAATTTATGTACTTTCAGATTCGACCGGTGAGACGGCAGAACGCGTTATTCGTGCTGCTCTCTCCCAATTTTACGAGGAAGATGTCCGTGTCCATCGCCTGAACAAGGTCAGTTCACCCGCTGACGTTCGACAGGCGTTGTCCGTTGCAACCCACGTTCCCGGCATGATCGTCTATACGCTGGTTGATCCGCAACTGGCTGAGGCTACCGAGCGTATTGCCGAAGAAATCGGACTGATAACAGTCGATCTGCTCAGTCCTTTGATCTACAATCTTTCACGTTATCTGGGGACACCGTCACAAGGGAAGCCCGGATTGCTGCACCGGATCGATACAGGATATTACCGACGGGTTGAAGCGGTCAATTTCACGGTTAAACATGATGACGGCCAAGAGACACGTTATCTGCATAAGGCCGATCTTGTTCTGGTGGGAGTTTCCCGCTCATCCAAGACCCCGCTTTCGATGTACCTTGCTCATAAGGGGCTCAAAGTTGCCAACGTACCACTGGTATTCGGCATTGATCCCCCGGTCGAGTTGTTCGAGATTGATCAGACGAAAATAGTCGGGCTGCTGATAGATCCGAAGCGTCTTGTTGAAATTCGCACGTCCCGTCTGATCAATATGCGCCAGAGTCCCCGCGGCAGTTACAACGACTATGATCTGGTAGAAGAGGAGCTGACCGCCTGTCGGCAACTCTACCGTAAACACCCGGAGTGGTTTATTGTGAACATCACCAATAAATCGGTTGAAGAGGCAGCTTCCGAAATCATGCGTCGCATGGAAGTTGAAGCTGTTGCACTGACGTAATTGATGTATCGATAGAGCTGCACGATACCTAACCACACTAAAAAGGAGTCAAAAATGAAAATTCTGATCGTTGAAGATGAAAAAAAAGTCGCCAGTTTTATTAAACGCGGCCTTGAAGATGACCAATACGAAGTTACCGTCTGCCATGATGGCGCCGATGGACTCAAACGCGCTCTGAGTGGAGAGTTTTCCCTGGTAATACTTGACTGCATGCTGCCGAAGAAAGACGGTGTGACGGTGGTACGCGAACTGCGTGAAGCCGGCAACAGCGTTCCGGTACTGATGCTGACAGCCAAAGTGGAAACAGATGATGTTGTCAGCGGGCTTGATGCGGGTTCGGATGACTATCTCGCCAAACCGTTTGCGTTTGCAGAACTACAGGCTCGCGTACGGGCACTGATCCGCCGCAGCGAACAGGATCGTGGTGCCGAGATCCGTTTTGCCGACCTGCGACTGGATCCGGTAAACCATAAAGTATGGCGTGGTCAGACTGAAATCGTACTGACCGCCAAGGAATACAACCTGCTGGCCTATCTGGTCCGGAATGCCAACACCGTTCTTTCAAGGGCCAATATTGCCGATAACTGCTGGGAATATCCGTTTGAAACCTTTACCAATATCATTGATGTCTACATCAATTACCTGCGTAAAAAGGTTGATGGCAGCTTCCCGACCAAGCTCATCCATACGGTTCGCGGTCAGGGATATATTTTAAAAGAGGGGTAGACAGGGTTGATTTTTGTGATGTGACTGTTTATTCTCTACAACTGTAACGATCAGGGGCGGCGTCGTGACTCATGCGATCCGCCCTTGTCCGTTAACGTCACTCAAAATAGTTCAAGGGAGGTCTGTTCATGTTAAAGCCGTGTGTATTCTCAGTACGATGTGTTCTCGTTGCAATGGTCTTCGCCCTGGCACTGCCGGGTGTCTCAGCCGCAAAAGTAGTCAGTCCCGATTTTGTTGAACTGGCTAAAAACTTAAACCCAGTCGTTGTTAATATCCGCACTGCCAAAAATATCGTCCCCAAACAAAAACTCCGTCGCCCTCAGCATCAGAATCAGTTCGGTAACAATTTTTTCGATGAATTTTTCAATCGCTACTTTGACGAAATGCCACAGCAGAAACCACGTCGCGAGCAGAGTCTCGGTACCGGCTTTATCATCAGCGCCGACGGCTATATCCTGACGAATAATCATGTCGTTAACGGTGCCGATGAAGTCATGGTCAAGCTTTCTGACGGTCGCGAAGTCAAGGCTGATATCAAGGGCGTTGACGAAAAAGTAGACCTGGCACTGCTCAAAATCAATGAGCAGACAAAACTTCCCTTTGCCGAACTGGGAGACAGTGATGCCCTGCAGGTCGGCGAATGGGTTATGGCGATCGGCAACCCCTTCGGACTCTCGCACACCGTAACAGCCGGCATCGTCAGTGCCAAAGGACGCGTTATCGGCAGCGGACCGTACGATGATTACATCCAGACTGACGCCTCCATCAATCCCGGCAATTCGGGTGGTCCGCTCTTTAATGCCCAAGGACGGGTCATTGGTATCAACACCGCCATCATCTCCGGCGGAGGGGGGGGCATCGGTTTTGCGATACCGGTTTCTATGGCGAAGTCGGTCATAGACCAGTTGCGCGACACCGGCAAAGTAACGCGAGGGTACCTCGGCGTCCGCTTTCAGCTGCTGACGGCTGAGCTGGCCAAATCCTTCGGCCTCACTTCCGAGAAGGGTGCCCTGGTTGCCAACGTCGAGAAGGATACACCGGCAGAAAGGGCCGGGCTCAAGAGCGGCGACGTCATCCTTGAATTTGATGGCAAGCCGATCAATGAAGGCAATGAGCTGCCGCGCTACGTAGCAGCCACGCCGATCGATAAAAAAGTCAAGCTGGTCATCTTCCGTGACGGTGAAAAGCGGGATATATCGCTGGTGGTCGGAAAGCTGAATGACGGCGAAGCCGCCAGTGGAGGTTCAGGAACCGGCAGCGAGAGTGACAAAATCGGCATCCGGGTCGCAGAACTTAATAAAGAGATGGCTGAACGTCTCGGCATTCGGGACCTCAAAGGACTGGTGATTACCGAGATCAAGCCCGGTTCTTCAGCTGAAGAGGTCGGCCTGGTATCCGGCAGCATCATCCTGGAAATCAACGGCAAACGTCCCGAGACGCTCCCGGCTTATACTGCTCTGATTTCCAAATTGAAAAAAGATGATGTGGTGCGCCTGCTGCTGAGACGTCCTGACGGCAGCGTACATTACGTGGCCATGAAGCTCAACTAAGCTCGTACTTTGCAGTGCTCTGTTCGTATTCGGGGCGGCCTGCAGGGCCGCCCTTTTTTTGGAGAACATAATGCCCACCCGTTACATTCAGACACTGCGGATACTGATTCAGTTCTGCTACCTTGCTTTCACGCTCTGGCTCGGTTTTCAGCTGTTTCAATTTGTTCGATTCATTCGCTCTGGCGGTCAAATCGGCTTCGGCTCTCACCCGGCCGGAGTCGAAGCCTTTCTCCCGATCTCCGGTCTGCTGGGAACGATTTCCTGGCTCCATGACGGTAGTATCAATGTCATTCACCCGGCTGCAGTGGTGATTTTCGTGACGATACTGGCTGGTGCGCTGCTGCTGCGCCGTTCGTTCTGCTCCTGGATCTGTCCCGTAGCAACCATTTCGGAGTGTTCCTGGAAGCTCGGATTCAAACTGTTTCAACGTACGTTACACGCGCCAGGTTGGCTCGACATTCCACTGCGAGCCGTCAAATACCTGCTGCTCTTCTTTTTTATCTATTCCATGGCCTGGGCCATGCCGCCGGAAGCGCTGAAAGCCTTCATCAATTCTGACTACCACAAGCTGGCAGACATACGCCTTTTGAACTTTTTTCTGCAAATTTCGCCACTGGCATTGACGATTGTCCTGACCCTGACACTCCTGTCACTGCTGCTGCGCAACCCCTTCTGCCGCTATCTCTGTCCGTATGGGGCACTGCTGGGGCTTTTGGCAACCATCTCGCCGCTCCGGGTTACCCGCGATACCGGGCGCTGCGTCTCCTGCGGTGTCTGTAGCCAGGTTTGTCCGACCAGCATTGATGTCATGCACAAAAAGAGCGTGCTCTCACCTGAATGCATCGGTTGCTGGCGATGTATCAGCCATTGCGGAACCAGACAGGCGCTCTCCATGAAAGTCGCCGGTCGCTTTGCAGTATCCGGAATTGTCTTTGCGATTTTGGTTATCGTGCTGCTCTGGGGAGGAAGTCTGCTCGGAAAGTTGAGCGGCAATTGGCATACGTCCATTGACGTCGGCGAATACCGCAGATTACTGGTGAAGTAAGCCTATAAACGGCAGTTGGAACCGCTGAGAACGCCGATTGACGCAGTGAAAACAAGTAGTTATAATTTTGCGTTTCCAATGCGGCGAATTGCTTTATTGCTTTATTGCTTTAACCATTTCGAGCATGTCATTCTGAAAATCGGTTTCGGCCTTGTCGGTCTCGTCAATCAGCAGCACCACGCGCTGATCGGCAACAAAGGCCTGGCCGATCTTCCCCATGCGGATATATTCAGATATATTGCTGACGTCACGGGTCGAATCGGCAAAACGGCTGTCGTTGAGGCGTGTCAGCGTATCGTACTGATACAGCGCTTCGATCAGCGTCATACTTGATTTGACGTTGAGGATCAGGAGCGGCAACTGCAGGGTTTCCGCAATGGCGTGGGCCAGCATGGTCTTGCCGGTACCCGGCTCTCCTTTAAGCAAAAGCGGCATCTCCAGTGCAATCGATACATTGACGATCTTGGCAAGCTCGTCGTCGAGAACATAGCGACGTGATCCGCTAAAGCGGTGAAAGGACTCTTTCGGTCATACAGATATACCTCCCTGGAAAGCTGAGATCATTTTTCTGAAAGACGATAGGCGGTGTAGGCCGAAAAAAAATGGCAGTTCAGTCCGGCAGCTCCGCCACTGCGCCAGAGGAACAGTGCCATGAGCATCCAGATGACACCGACCAGATACCTGCCGTTGCAGATCTGGCCGGTTCCCGGAATAAATAAGGCTCATCATGGCGGCGGAGCCTGAAGTGCTGTATGACATGGTGTTACTCCTCAACAACCGCTCACGGGACAAGAAACGGATCTGAATTTTCATGCGGAAAATAGCATTGTCGCCTGGCTTTTACCACCCAGCTTCTGCTTCACAGGAAAAACTCCGTGTTTTCTTTTATACGCAGCCTTGACCAGAGTCGCTATTCCTGCTATTTAAATGCACTTTATATGTTTTAGAGGTGACTATTTTCTCCATCCGGAGGTACCGTCGTGACATTTCAAGATCTTATCCTCTCCCTGCAAGGCTATTGGGCCAAACAGGGGTGTGTCATCCAGCAGCCGTATGATACTGAAAAGGGTGCCGGAACCTTCAACCCGGCCACATTTCTGCGTGTCATCGGACCCGAACCGTGGAATGTGGCCTATGTTGAGCCGTCCCGCCGACCGACTGATGGCCGCTATGGCGAAAATCCGAACCGACTGCAGCATTATTATCAGTTTCAGGTCATCATGAAACCGTCACCGCTCAACATTCTTGACCTCTATCTTGATTCTCTGCGCTCCTTCGGCCTTGATCCGTCAAAACATGACATTCGCTTTGTCGAGGATGACTGGGAATCGCCGACACTGGGCGCCTGGGGCCTGGGATGGGAAGTCTGGCTGGACGGCATGGAGATAACCCAGTTCACCTATTTCCAGCAGGCCGGCGGTATCGACCTGAAACCGATCCCGGCCGAGATTACCTATGGCTGCGAGCGCATCGCCATGTATCTTCAAGGAGTTGACAACGTCTACGATCTGGAGTGGGTCAAAGGTATCAGATACGGCGATATTCATCATGAAAGCGAGGTTGAATTCTCGCGGCATAACTTTGAAGAGGCGGATGTCGATATGCTGCTACAGCTGTTCGGTATGTACGAAAAAGAGTGCCTGCGCTTGGCTGAGAAGGAACTGGTACTGCCGGCCTACGATTACGTCATGAAGTGTTCCCACACCTTCAATCTTCTGGATGCACGGGGAGCCATCTCGGTCACTGAACGCGCCTCCTACATCGGTCGTGTCCGCAATGTGGCCCGCATCTGTGCCGAGGGGTATCTGCGGATGCGTGAACGTCTTGGCTTTCCGCTCTTGAAAGGAGGTGTCGCCTGATGACTAGCAAAGAACTTTTTCTTGAAATCGGCTGCGAAGAGATCCCGGCCGGGTTTATTCCGCGCGCTACTGCCGAAATGGAAGCACGCATCATCCGGGAGCTGGCCACGGCCCGCCTGACCTACAGCGAGATAAAGACCCTGGCAACACCGCGCCGTCTGGCGCTGGTGGTGAAGGGTATTCCGGCCGTACAGCCGGATGCCGAGATCACCGCTACCGGTCCCTCCGTAAAAGCGGCCTATACCACCGACGGCACACCCACGAAAGCGGCAGAGGGTTTTGCCCGTGGACAGGGGGTTGATGTAAATGCCCTACAGACGGTGACGACCGAAAAGGGTGAGTATCTGGCTGTCACCAAGCAGGAGAGCGGCCGCCCGAGTCACGAGCTGCTGGCAGAGATTCTGCCGGCGCTGATCGCCGGTATTCCCTTTAAAAAATCGATGCGCTGGGGCGAGCTGGATGTGCGCTTTGCGCGTCCGATTCACTGGATCGTGGCCCTCTTTGACGGCATCGTGGTGCCGTTCAGCTTCGGCAACATCACCAGCGGCACAACGTCACGCGGACACCGTTTCATGGCCAACACCACTTTTGCCGTGTCAAGCTTTGCCAACTATCTGGAGGAGTGCGAACGGCACTTCGTGATTCCCGACCCTGAGAAACGTAAGGAGATCATCCGCCGCGAAACCCACCGTGTGGCGATTGCTGCCGGTGGACACCTGCTGCCGGACGAGGAGCTCCTGGAGCAGGTTACTTATCTGGTCGAATATCCCAGTGCTGTACACGGCACCTTCTCGCCGGAATTCTTGAAGGTACCAAAAGAGGTGCTGATTACCTCCATGCGCAACAATCAGCGCTACTTCTCGGTAGTCGATGCTCAGGAAGGTCTGCTGCCCGGTTTTATTACGATCAACAATACCCTGACCGAGGATCCATCCGTAGTCGTCAAGGGTAATGAACGCGTACTGCGGGCGCGCCTGTCGGATGCCCGTTTTTTCTTCGAGGAAGATCAGAAAACCTCGCTCAATGAGCGGGTAGAGGCTCTCAAAAAAGTTGTGTATCAGCAAAAGCTGGGTACCTCCTTTGAGAAGATGGAGCGCTTCCGGGCGCTGGCCGAAGGACTGGCTGACCAGCTGAATCCGGCCGTAAAAACGCAGACTTCGCGGGCTGCCTGGCTCTGCAAGGCCGACCTGGTTTCTGCCATGGTCGGAGAGTTCCCCGAAGTACAGGGTATCATGGGGCGGGAGTACGCCCTGCTTGAAGGGGAGGACGCTGCCGTAGCGACCGCCATCGCCGAGCACTATCTGCCGACCCAGGCCGGCGGCAAACTGCCCGCTTCGGATATCGGAGCCTTTGTCTCGATCGCCGACAAGCTGGATACGATCTGCGGCTGTTTCGGTGTCGGACTGATCCCGACCGGCGCAGCCGATCCCTACGCACTGCGGCGGGCGACCATCGGAATTATTGCCATTATCATTGAACGCGGATATAGCCTGTCTCTGCCGGCGCTGATCAACAGTTCGCTGAAACTGCTGGCTGCAAAGCTGAACCGGCCTCATGAGCAGGTGGCAGCTGATGTTCTGGAGTTTTTCCGGGGCAGATATATCAACATGCTCGGCAATCAATTCGCTCCGGATGCTGTCGAAGCGGCCATTGCAGTCGGCTTTGACGATCTGGTCGATGTCCGCGCCCGTATTGCTGCGTTGGCCGAGTTCCGGAATCACCCCGATTACGTGCCACTCTCGGTGGCTTTTAAACGAGTTGGCAACATAATTAAAGAAGGGATCGATGCCCCGATCAACCCGTCGCTGTTTGAAGACATTGCCGAAGGCGGACTGTATGAAGCCTTGATGGCGGTCAAGATCTCAGTTGACGCCAAGGTACTGGCCGGCGCCTGGCTGGATGCCCTGACGGAGATCGCCACGCTGCGCGGCCCGGTGGACAGCTTTTTTGAGCGGGTCATGGTCATGGCCGAAGATCAGCGGGTTCGCACGAACCGCCTGGCGCTGCTGACCGCCATCGCCCGCATGCTCAGTAAAATTGCCGATTTTTCCAGGATTGCGTGACCACATCATCTGAATAAATTCGTGCGTAAAAGGAGCCTGATATGTCATTTACCATTCGCATTGTTATCGGTAACGCCGTTGGGATTGTTATAGCTGTAGCAGCGATGACCATCTTCAATCCCCACGGCGGACTGTTGATCTCTCTGGCTATCGGTGCCGTGCTGCTGGTTGTCATGTCAACGGTACTGGCTCTGCTCAGCGGCAGCGCCTTTAAACCTCTGGCCGGCATAGTAATTGCGCTTGAAAAGGCGGCGGCCGGTGACCTTTCGGTACGCGCTGAAGTGGCTGGCGGAGGCGATTTTGCCCGTCTGGCAACCGCCTTCAATACCATGATGACCGATATGAATAAGGCCATGCGTCAGTTTTTCTCGGTAGCCGATACGGTGCGTGATTCGGTCGGGCTGGTACGCTCTACAACTGATGCCATGGCCTCTGCCGCTGAGGATGTTGCCATGCAGGCCGGTACGATCGCCACCGCCAGTGAAGAGATGTCGGCCACGTCTGTTGATATCGCCCGCAATTGCCTGTGTGCTGCCGAAAGTGCCCAAAAGGCCACTGAGCAGACCCACAGCGGCTCCCAGCTCGTGCAGAGCAGCGCCCGCCTGATGGAAAACATCGCCCAGCGGGTCAAAATTTCCTCAAAATCGGTCGAAGAGCTGGGGCAGCGCTCCGACCAGATCGGCGCCATCGTCAGCACCATTCAGGATATTGCCGATCAGACCAACCTGCTGGCACTAAACGCCGCCATTGAAGCGGCCCGGGCCGGCGAGCAGGGGCGCGGTTTTGCGGTTGTAGCCGATGAGGTGCGCGCTCTGGCAGAACGCACGACCAAGGCTACCAAAGAGATTGCCGCCATGATCAAAGCGATCCAGACCGAAACGCAGAGCGCTGTCAGCTCTATGTCGGAGGGGGTTGATGAGGTTAAGCGAGGCACAACCGAGACGGCCCGTTCTGGCGAGGCACTGGAAGATATTCTTAACAAGATCAATGAGCTAACCATGCAGATCAGCCAAGTGGCAACAGCAGCCGAAGAGCAGACCGCCACAACCCAGGAGATCACCAACAACATTCAGATGATTACCGATGTCGTCAACCGCAACGTAGACAATGCCCGTAGCACTACCCAGGCAACCACGACCTTGGCCCGCGAAGTTGATACCCTGCATGAACTGGTCGGACACTTCCACTTGTCAAAAGCGCTTGAGTGGGATCCATCATTTACCGTCGGTATTGACAAGTACGATAACGCCCACAAGACGCTGTTCAATATGATTAACGACCTGGCCGACGCCATGCAGCAAAAGAAGAGCAGAGATGCTGTCGGCCGCGTGCTGAATGGGCTGGCAGAGTACACCATCAACCACTTTGCCGATGAAGAACGCAGCTTCGCCCAGACACGCTATCCGGAAGAGACCCAGCACAAGGCCCTGCACAAGAAACTGCTGGATCAGGTGACTGAGTTGATCGGAACATTCAACGCCGGTGAACCATTGATCGCCAAGGATGTCATCAATTTTCTTCAGGATTGGCTTATTAACCATATCAAAGGGGTCGATCAACGCTACGGCCCGCACCTGAACAGGAACGGCATCAAATGATCGCCATAATCGATTACGGCATGGGTAACCTCCGTTCCGTCCAGAAAGGATTCGAGAAGATTGGCACTGAAGCGCTGGTCACGGCAGATCCGGCGGTCGTACTGGCAGCCGACAGAATTGTGCTACCCGGCGTAGGAGCCTTCCGAGACTGCATGCACAATCTGGAACAGGGTGGCTTTATCGAGCCGATCCTGAAGGTAATTGCCGAGGGTCGCCCCTTTTTAGGGATCTGCGTCGGCATGCAGATGCTTTTCACCGACAGCGTCGAGTTCGGTCTACACCAAGGGCTGAATGTTATTCCGGGGCATGTACTGCGCTTTCCAGATGATATGCAGGTGGGGGGGGAGAAGCTGAAAGTTCCCCAGATGGGGTGGAACCAGCTCCATTTCCAGAGCCGTCCGCCTGTTTTGGAAGGTGTTGCCGAAGGGAGCAACGTCTATTTTGTCCATTCCTATTACGTACAGCCGGATCATGGAGAGGTCGTCGCAACAACGACTGACTACGGCTTTGAATTCTGTTCGTCGGTCTGGCGGGACAACATCTTCGCCGCCCAGTTCCATCCAGAGAAGTCACAGGATGTCGGACTGCGGATTTTGAAAAATTTCGCGGGAGTACACTAGCAGGCCCGCACCTACGAGGCCAGAGCGCTGTGGCTGATCTTACGACTCAACCAGTTTAATGGCATGCAGTTTTTCCATGAGGTCACTTCTGCTGAACGGCTTGACAATATAGTTATCACACAGGTTATCCAGAAGAAAGTCTGCCTTGTCCCACGCCGAATCACTTGAGGATATGACAAAGATTTTGGTATGAAGATCGGTGAACACCGGATGTGACTGTTCTATTTCACGAATTTTTCTGACGAGAGCAAGACCGTTCATCTCGGGCATGATGATGTCCACGCACAAAAGGTCATAAGGTGCTCCATCTGCCAGAGCTTTTTCATAGAGCAGTAAGCCATCTTTTCCGTTGGCGGCGGTGTCACACGTCGAAAATTCAGCAAAAAAATCCTGAAGCATCAAGCGGCCCATATCTTCATCGTCTACGACCAAAAATCGTTTCATGTAAAAGCCTCCATCGTTTTGATGTTTGATTACCACAGTTATTTCCATAACGCTACCACAGATATTTCACTTTGAAAGGTTCATTTATGCTTGTTATCCCTGCAATAGATCTGAAAGAAGGAAAATGTGTCCGCCTGGAACAGGGGCTTATGAACAAGGATACCGTTTTTAACGATAACCCGGCAGCCCAGGCGCGCGCCTGGCAGGACCAGGGGGCTGAACTGCTGCATATCGTAGACCTTGACGGCGCCTTTGCCGGCCAGCCTAAAAACCGTACAGCCATCGAGGCAATTATTGCAGCTATTACCATTCCCGCCCAGTTGGGTGGCGGTATCCGCGATATAGAAACCATCGAAGCCTACCTGTCGCTGGGACTTTCACGTGTCATAATTGGAACGGCGGCCCAACGCAATCCGGAACTGGTGCGTCAGGCCTGTGCAAAGTTCCCCGGTCAGATCGTGGTCGGTATCGATGCCAAAAACGGCATGGTTGCGGTACAGGGGTGGGCAGAACTGACCGATATTACTGCTGTTGATTTGGCGCAGAAATTCGAGGATTGTGGTGTAGCCGCAATTATCTATACCGACATCAGTCGTGACGGCATGCTGCAGGGACCGAATCTGGAAGCAACCAAAGCTCTTGCCGAAGCGGTATCAATTCCGATCATCGCATCAGGCGGCGTATCGAACCTGAAGGATATCCAAAACCTGATGGCGATTGAATCATCAGGCGTAACCGGCGTCATCACCGGAAAAGCCGTGTATACCGGAGCGATCAGCTTGAGCGAAGCAACTGCGCTGACGAAGGGCAACTCCTGATATGCTTACCAAACGAATCATACCCTGTCTGGATGTTAAAGGTGGCCGTGTCGTTAAAGGGGTGCAGTTTCTGGAACTGCGCGATGCCGGAGACCCGGTTGAAATTGCAGAACGCTATGATCTGGAAGGGGCCGATGAGCTTACCTTTCTGGATATCACCGCATCATCGGATCAGCGAGATACGATGGTAGATGTCGTCCGTCGAACAGCCGAACGAGTCTTTATGCCGCTGACGGTAGGAGGCGGTATCCGCACGGTGGATGATATCCGCCGCATGCTGAATGCCGGGGCGGACAAGACTTCGATCAATACCGCCGCTGTGCAGCGTCCCGAATTTGTCCGCGAGGCAGCCGAGCGCTTCGGCTCTCAATGCACCGTTGTAGCCATTGATGCACGCCGCGTTCCGGGAGAAAAACGCTGGGAAGTATACACCCATGGCGGCCGCAACCCGACCGGAATCGATGTTGTAGAGTGGGCTATCAGGATGGAAGAGTACGGCTCCGGAGAAATCCTGTTGACCAGCATGGACTGTGACGGCACCAAAGATGGTTATGATCTCGGCTTGACACGGGCGGTCGTTGATGCTGTCTCGATTCCGGTTATCGCCTCGGGCGGTGTCGGAAACCTGGAACATCTCTACGACGGCTTCACAACTGCCGGTGCCAGCGCCTGCCTGGCCGCTTCAATCTTCCATTATCGGGAATACACCATCGGACAGGCCAAACAGTATCTTCGAGACAAAGGGGTTGCGGTGCGATTATGAGCAATGAAAGCGAAATTCTTCAATTAGTGTATCAGGTCATCCTTGATCGTAAAGCCAACCCTTCCGACAGCTCCTATACAGCAGCGCTGATGCAGAAGGGGATAGATAAGATCCTCAAAAAGATCGGTGAAGAAGCAACGGAAGTGGTCATAGCAGCCAAAGGTGGCGTACGGAAAGAGATTGTGTATGAATCAGCCGACCTGATCTTTCATCTCCTGGTTTTGCTGGGACATCAGGACATTCCTCCTGAAGAGGTCTGGAGCGAGCTGCAGCGCCGCTTCGGCACTTCAGGGATTGCAGAAAAAGCATCCCGCAACGATACCGCCTGAACCTGCTGACACCTATTCTATTTTTTTGCATGTTGACAAACACATTAAGTGTGTTATTGTGAAGAACTAAAATTTTTATCAATGACGATGCTTCAATCGTATTGAATCTGAAACAGGCGGGGGGTGATTTTACATGCCGGGAGTAAAAATCAAGGACAGTGAACCGTTTGAAATGGCACTGAAGAAATTCAAGAAACAGTGTGAGAAGGCGGGAATCCTTTCCGAAGTTCGTAAACGTGAACACTTTGAAAAGCCAAGCATCAAACGTAAAAAGAAGGCCATCGCCGCTCGCAAGCGCGCTCTGAAGAAACAGCGTAAAATGATGGACTAGCAGCAGAATTACCCGGCTTCATCGGGTTCAGGAAGTTACCTGTATGACACTGAAAGAACAACTTAACGATGCGATGAAAGCAGCTATGAAGGCGCGGGATGACCTGCGCCTTTCGGCTGTTCGCATGGTTCGCGCTGCAGTTAAGAATCGCGAAATCGACAAGCAGATCGAGCTTGATGATCAGGCCGTAATCGATGTCATTTCAACCATGGCAAAACAGCGACGCGAATCGATCCGAATGTATACCGAAGGGAATCGTCTTGATCTGGCGAATAAGGAAACTGCTGAGCTGGAAGTTTTGCTCGGTTTTTTGCCGACTCAATTAAGTCCTGGAGATATCGATGTACTGGTCGCACAGGTTATTGATGAGTTACAGGCTCAGGGCATCAAAGACATGGGCCGCGTCATGAAAGCGCTGACACCTCTGACTGTCGGCAAAGCGGATGGTAAAGCTGTCAGCGACTGTGTCAGAAAGCGACTCTCCTGATTTTTACCTCTTTCGATAAAAATGTGACGTACGTTCCGCACGCAACAAGGGGCTTTCATCAAGAGGGCCCCTTCTTTGTAGATAGTTTCCAACGGCACACTCCGAATGAGAAACATGACAGATTCATGGCACTCCAATGAATTTTTTTGACATGGTCATCTATGCAGTTCTCTGTTTCTTTGCTGCCAAGGGGCTGATTCGTGGGCTTGTCAACGAGGCATCTTCCCTGGCGGGACTTTTGGTTGGCGGCTGGCTGGCGTACCATTATTATGCCGTGCTCGCGGTTCCGATCAAAAGTATCCTTCACCTGCCGGCTCATCTTTCCGCCTTCGTGGCCTTCATCCTGATCCTGCTCGTGACCGGAATACTGACTCATGTTATTGGCAATATCGTCACGGCTGCCCTTCGCCTCGTCATGCTGGGGAGCCTTAATCGATTGGGGGGGCTTTTTCTTGGTGCAACCGAAGGTGTCCTGCTGCTGTGCATGATTTTCAGTGCCGGCACATCAAGCTTTATGCCTGAAGGCGTTCGTACAAAAATTCGATCGACTGAATCTGCCAACCTGCTGGCTCTGACCGGTGATCGTTTTCTTTCACAGTGGCGCGTAAAGCCAACCGTAACGCCATGATACCTGAAGAGAAAGTCAGGGAGGTTGCAGAGCGGCTTTCTATTGTTGAAGTTGTCTCCGAGTATGTTCAGCTAAGACGCGCCGGCAGTAACTACCTTGGCCTGTGTCCCTTTCATGCCGAGAAGACACCCTCTTTCAACATCAATCCGGCCCGTGAGATTTTCCATTGCTTCGGGTGTGGTGCCGGTGGAAATGCCTTTTCATTTGTCATGCGCATGGAAGGGGTCAACTTTCCTGAAGCGGTGAAACTGTTGGCCCGCAAAGCCGGTATTGAAATCGAAGAGCGCCAACTGACCCCTGCTGAACGGAAATCGCAGGATGAGCGTCAGCAGTTTCAACGCATCAATGAACTGGCCGCCGGTTATTTTCGCTCCGTTCTGCGGGATGGAGAGGATGGAGATGCAGCCAGGCGTTATCTGGCGGGGCGGGCCGTCGAAGCGGAAATATCCGAAGCCTACCGACTCGGTTTTGCACCTGACCGCCGTGACGGTCTCGTCAAGCATTTAAAAAATAATGGCGTCGACCTCGATCTTGCCCTGACGCTGGGAATTATCCGAAAAAATGACTCCGGCTGGTACGATCTGTTCCGTAATCGTCTTATTTTTCCGATTCGTGATGCCAAAGGGCTGGTAATCGCCTTTGCCGGCCGCGTTCTGGATGCCTCACTGCCCAAATATATCAATTCGCCCGAATCACCGCTCTACCACAAGAGTTCGGTGCTGTTCGGACTGGATATGGCTCTGCCGTCGGTCCGGACTGAAAATGCGATTGTCATTGTCGAAGGGTACTTTGATCATCTGGCACTGTACCGCGCCGGAATATGTAACGTCGTCGCCACCTGCGGTACGGCACTGACCAGCACCCACGCAGGATTGATCAAGCGCCATGCAGAACGGGTTTACACACTATTTGACAGCGACGGAGCCGGCAAAAAAGCTACGCTTCGCTCTATGGAGCTTTTTCTGGAACAACGCATAGCGGCCTTTGTTATTTCGCTACCGGTCGGTGATGATCCGGACAGCTTTCTTGCACAGCACGCCGTTGAAGCATTTGTTGAGCTGCGTGACAAGGCCCGGCCGATATTTGATTTTTTTGTGCGCTCGTTGCTGGTGCAAACTCCTCCCAGCAGCGTCAGTAACAAGGTCAAGGTGATTGGCGAGCTTGCCCCTGTGTTTAAGAAGATTGCCAATGCCGCTGAAAAAAGTCTTTACGAAAAGGAAATCTGTCGATTACTGGACATACGCCCTCACGAATTCCGTAAACAGGTCGGCGGCATGGCACAAACTCCTCCCCAAGAAATTGCCAAGCATCAGGAGCAGCCGACAAACACTGATCGCACACAGGAAATGCTGCTGGCTCTCATGGCAACATTCCCGGAAGCGCGTGAAGCCATCAGGGATCAAGGAGTTGAAATTCTGTTCGCAGAAGAGTACCTGACTCTGGCAGAAGCTATGCTTGCTGAGTCGATTAATTCTGATACCCCCGACTGGGGATCACTTGTGGGACGCCTTGAAAATCAGCCTCTGCGCGATATCCTGTCTCGTCTGCTTTTCATGAACAGCCAGCTGGATGGAATAGACTGGAAGGTTGCGTTTGATGAATGCTGTCAGGCTCGGTTCAAAAAGCAGCAATCGTTTAAAAATGTCAGCCTGCGCCTGGCAGTTATTGAACCGGACAGTCCTGAATATACAGCGCTCTTGAAACAGGCTGCTGAAGAGCTGCGCAGCAGAAGATTAAAGCCATAATGATACGCTACCGATTATTAATTGAATATGCAGTACCTTTGAGGTGATGAAATGGCAAAAAAGAACATGGATGACGTCAAGCAACTAATCGATATTGGCAAGGAAAAGGGTTTTCTGACCTACGACGAGGTCAACGACATACTACCGCCTGATATCGCTACCGATCAGATCGACGATGTAATGGGCATGTTTGGCGACCTGGATATTGAAATTGTTGATTCGGCCCAGAAGATCAAGATTCCGAAAATCAAGAGCGATCTTGATGAAGACGAAGAGTCTGAAGGTGAATCCGAAGAGGTTGAGTTTGAACCGGGATCGATTGGCCGTACCAGCGACCCTGTCCGCATGTATCTGCGAGAAATGGGCTCCGTTTCACTTTTGACCCGCGAGGGTGAAGTTGAAATAGCCAAGCGGATTGAGGATGGCGAGCGCGATGTAGCCGGCGTTATCCTCAACACACCGATTACCGTGAAAGAGGTCCTCTCGCTGGGCGAGAGGCTGCGTAAATTCCAACTCAATCCTTCCGAAGTCAGTAAAGAGGTGGAAGAGGAAGAAGAGGAACTGGAAGATGGCGAGGAAAACTTCCAGAAAACCAGGATGCTGGAGGTCATTGACGCTATTGCTGCGCAGGATCAGCTGTCGATTGAGCTACAGGCCGGCATCGCCGCCGCCAAATCTGCTCCCAAGAAAAAAGAGCTGGAAAAAAAGTTTCGTGAAGCCAAGGACCACCAGACCGTTCTCTTGAAATCACTGCGCCTTAAAGATCGTCACACCAATAAGGTTGCGGAACGACTCAAGGAATTATCCGGTAAAGTCGACAGGATGCAGGAGGAATTATCCGACCTGGAAAAACTGATTCCACGGGAAAAACTGAAACTGCTGTTGGAAAAACTTCAGAATGATGATGATAAAGGCACCATTGAGCTGAACAAACTCAAACTGGATGAAGAAAAGACTCAGGAGCTTGAAAAAAGGCTGCGCACTACAGCCCGCAAGATCCAGAAGGTCGAGCATGAATCCGGATTTAAGGCACGGGATCTCGCTGCCGCTCTCAAAGCGATCGAAGAGGGTGAGTGCAAGGCACGGATCGCCAAGAGCGAGCTGATCGAAGCCAATCTGCGTCTGGTCGTGTCAATTGCAAAAAAATACACCAACCGCGGACTACAGTTTCTGGATCTGATTCAGGAGGGGAATATCGGCCTGATGAAGGCGGTCGATAAATTCGAATATCAGCGCGGCTACAAGTTTTCAACCTATGCCACCTGGTGGATCCGACAGGCCATAACCCGTGCCATAGCTGACCAGGCCCGCACCATCCGCATCCCGGTTCACATGATTGAGACCATCAACAAGCTGATCAGAACCAGTCGTCAGCTGGTGCAGGAAAATGGTCGCGAACCGTCACCGGAAGAGATTGCCGAGCGGATGCAGCTGCCGCTTGACAAGGTTCGCAAAGTGCTCAAGATTGCCAAAGAGCCGATCTCTCTTGAGACCCCTATCGGGGAAGAGGAAGATTCACACCTTGGAGATTTTATCGAAGACAAAGGTGTGATTTCTCCGATCGAAGCGGTTATCAAAAACAACCTCTCCGAAAGTACCGCCAAGGTACTGGCAACATTGACGCCCCGCGAAGAGAAGGTTCTGCGAATGCGCTTCGGAATCGGTGAAAAGAGTGATCATACCCTGGAAGAGGTCGGCCAGGATTTCGAAGTTACCCGCGAGCGAATCCGCCAGATCGAAGCCAAGGCGCTGCGCAAGCTCCGCCACCCCAGCCGCAGCAAAAAACTGAAGAGCTTCGTCGACTAACGTCGACTAAGATTCACAACGCCACAGGAACACAATCCCTGTGGCGTTTTTCTGTCAGCAAAAGATCGGTGCGTTGTACAATTGATCTTACCGACAAGGGACGAGAACGGGAAAACATTCGCCTGAAGTAGAGCCGACTCTGTTGGCAAGTGGACTTGAGTCGCTTGCTACACAAAAATTATCCGTAATCTCTACAGGACAGGAGCAGGTTGTCCGTATTTTAGTGGTAAAAGATGTCCCCCCCCCCCCCCCTCTGTTTCTGTCTTCCGGGACCAACTCACCGAAAAAAAGAAAAAAAGACGCCGCCAGCATAGTATCCGGCTGCATCCGGCCAACCTCCCCTTCAAACCCCACCTGGCACACATATAAATAATTTCCATATCACGCCTGTTTTAATCTTAAACTGCTGAATACTCTTCACTGACGTAGAATATTCCACATCATGGCCGAGATGCCATTTCAGATGACATCTGGTTTATGACCTTTATTTTAGTCACTTGGATCACATTTCAGGTGTGGCATGCATCTTGATGGGAGATCGTATATTCACGTCGGCATTCCGGGAGTCGCAGATGAGGGACAGAATGGTCAATGCAGCATTAATTGCAGCCGTAATTGCGCTTTTATCGATACTTGGCTTTTATGTAACCATCAGAGATGTCAGCGCAGACAAAGTGTACTCTCCCGGGTGTTGTGGTAGTGGTAAAAGCGGCGGATGTGGAACTCATAAAAACTGAGCACGAGGAGATCGAAATGGCATCACATCAGATGAAACGGGCTGTATGGGCACTCATTATTGTAACGGCACTCTTGTCAGGAGCGGTCACTGTATCCGCCTTCACACTGGGCAAGTACGAAAAAGTGAAACCGAATGCCGGTGTTGTTACCATCTCGGCTGCCAAGATGGGCGACGGCAAAGCACGCTTCTACAAGTTCGAGGATGGCGGCAAGGAGATCGCGTTTTTGGTCGTCAAGGCACCTGATGGTAGTATCCGCACCGCTTTTGACGCCTGCGACTCATGCTATCGCGATAAAAAAGGGTATGAGCAGCAGGGCGACAAACTCAATTGCAAAAACTGCAACCAGAAATTCGTCATCAACCGCCTCGGTCCCAACGCGACTGGCGGCTGCAACCCCGGCTACCTTCCACATCGCCTCAGTGGCACGACCGTGACAATTTCAGTCAATGACCTCAAGGGTGGAGCGAGATACTTCTGATGAAACTGCACACAATCTCCATCAACAACTTGAAGCGCCGCAAAGCAAAAATGGCCTTTTTGACCATCGGCCTGATGGTTGGCATTGCCACCATCGTCACATTGGTGACGCTGACCAGCTCCATGTCCAGCGATATTGAGCGCAAGATGGATGAGTTTGGCGCCAACATCCTGATAACCCCACAGAGCAACGGCCTGGCCATGAGCTACGGTGGCATCAGTCTTGGTGGCGTGAGTTTTGATCAGCGCGAGATCCGTGAAGAGGATCTGGCCCGGATTACCACGATCGCCAACCACAAAAACGTCTCGGCGGTCAGCCCCAAAGTATTGGGTGGCATCAAAATCAACAACCACGATGTGCTGCTGGTAGGGGTGCACTTCGCGAGCGAATTGAAGATGAAACAGTGGTGGAAGATTTTCGGCAACGAGCCGAAATCAGAGCATGATCTTCTGCTCGGCTCAGAGGCCTCCCGTGTGCTTAACGTCTCTTCAGGCGACCGTCTAACCATTAAGGGAGAATCCTTTACGGTCGCAGGGGTACTGGATCAGACCGGCTCGCAAGATGACGCCCTCGTCTTTGCAAATCTTGCCACTGCCCAGAAACTATTGGGTAAGCAGGGTAAAATCAGTATGGCCGAGGTCGCGGCACTCTGCTCCGGTTGCCCGATTGGCGACATGGTGACACAGATTGCCGAGAAGATTCCTGACGCCAAGGTTTCGGCCATTCAGCAGGTCGTTGAAGGACGACTCAAATCACTTAACCAGTTCAAGCGCTTTTCCTACGCCATGGCCGGAGTCGTCATTTTCATCGGTTCGTTGATCGTCTTTGTTACCATGATGGGGAGTGTCAACGAACGCACAACCGAGATTGGCGTATTCCGGGCTATCGGCTTCAGAAAAAGCCACATTATGCGGATTATTCTTCTGGAGGCGGCCCTGGTCAGCCTGCTGGCCGGATTCCTGGGGTATGCCGTCGGTATGGGCAGTGCTAAACTGGCGCTGCCGTTCATGGCTGAGAGCAAAAACGCCCACCTGATCTGGGATACATCCGTCGCATGCGGCTCAATCGGACTTGCAGTGGCAGTGGGGCTGCTGGCCAGCCTGTATCCGGCGCTGCACGCCAGCAAGCTGGACCCGACCGAAGCCCTGCGGGCATTATAAATCGAGGACACAATGGCACTTATTACAATTAAAAATGTGAAGAAACAGTATACCAGCGACGGAGATGTCGTCGAAGCGCTGCGCGGCGTCGATATCAGCATTGAGGCCGGTGAGTTCATCACTATCATGGGGCAGTCCGGCTCCGGCAAGAGCACGCTCCTGTCTGTGCTGGGAGGTATGAACCATCCGACCTCCGGTGAAGTCGAGATGGCCGGTGTAAAACTGTATCATCTCCCCGGCGAGAAACTGGCTGATTTTCGAGCACAAAAGTTGGGTTTCGTTTTCCAGTCCTTTAACCTGATCTCCTATCTGACGGCCATCGAAAACGTCATGCTGCCGCTGGCAATTGTCTCCATGAATACGCCTGACAAAAAAGCGGCCGCACGTCAGGCTCTGGAACGGGTCGGTCTCGGCGGAAAGCTCGATCGACTCCCCAATCAACTCTCCGGCGGCGAGCAGGAGCGGGTCGCAATTGCCCGGGCGATTGTCAATAATCCCGAAATACTCCTCGCTGATGAGCCGACCGGCAACCTGGATTCAAAGACCAGCGAAGATGTTATGGCGCTCTTCCGCGAACTGAATGATGGCGGTCAGACCATCGTCATGGTGACGCATAACCGGGAGAATGGCGTCTATTCTGACCGGACAATCACCCTTAAAGACGGAGTAGTTGTCGCCCATTGAAAACTGCGCTATAACCAGAACATGAAACCGAATATTTTCCGCATAGTTCTGCTTGGCGTCTCTATTCTCGGCATAAGCCTCCTGCATTACCTGACCCCGCTGCATCTGCACTATTTGCACGATATTTTCCAACGTTTCTATTATCTCCCCATAGTTCTGGCAGCGCTCTGGTTCGGATTCCGGGGCGGCTTGGCCTGTTCTCTGCTCGTCAGCATAGCCTATGCGCCGCATATTCTGTTTCAATGGGGCGGAAATCTGACCATGGAGATGGAAAAATATCTGGAAATCGTCATGTACAATGTCTTCGGGAGCGTCACCGGTCTTCTGGCCCAGCGCGAACAGGAGCGAAGCCAGGAACTGCAGCGCACTGCGCAAGGGCTTGAAGATTCCCTCCATAAACTGCAGCTTCAGTCTGACCGTATCATCGCCATCGAAGAGCAGCTGCGCCGCTCAGAAAAACTCTCCACGCTGGGCGAAATGGCCGCCGTGCTGGCGCACGAAATCCGCAACCCGCTCGGTTCCATACGAGGAACGGCTGAAATACTGCGCGACGACTATCAGCCGGGCGACCCCAAATATGAATTCATCGAGATCCAGATCAAGGAAACTGAACGCCTCAACCATGTGGTGGAGGATTTTCTGCGTATGGCGCGCCCTCAGGCGGCCAAGATGCAACGGTGCAGTCTACGTGAGGAGCTGGAAACTATCGTTACGCTCAATGCCAATGATGCCGACAAGCGCGGCATCAGGCTTGCGTTAGACGGATTACGTGACGACATTCAGCTCCTGGCAGATGGAGAAAAACTGCGCCAGGCGTTTCTGAATATTGTGATAAATGCGCTGCAGGCTACACCATCCGGAGGCAGCGTAACGATCACCAGCGAACATAGTGGAGAGAACTGTGACATCCGCTTCCGAGATACCGGTTCCGGCATCTCGAACGACACACGGGAACGAATTTTTGAGCCGTTTTTCACCACCAAGCCGGATGGCACGGGGCTTGGGCTTTCCGTAACCAAAAAAATCATCGAAGCCCATGGTGGTTCACTGATAGTCGAGAGCGAGATGGGCAGAGGAACAACCGTTGTTGTCTGTTTACCGCTGCAGGAAAAGCCAGAGGGGGGAACGCCTTGAAACCTGTAATCCTGATAATTGACGACGACACCTCACTGCGGCGGGTGCTGGAATATAACCTCCAGGAGGCGGGCTATGCCGTGGCAACGGCCGCTTCCGGCGAAGAGGGTCTGAATCGTTTCGACGATATCAATCCGGCGTTAGTCATCACCGATATGAAGATGCCCGGTATGGACGGTATGCAGGTGCTGAAGTGCATCAAGGAGCGCTCACCGGAAACTGTGGTGATCATGATCACCGCTTTCGGCAGTGTGGATATTGCCGTTGATGCCATGAAATCGGGAGCTTACGATTACATCACCAAGCCGTTCAACCGTGATGAGCTGCGCCTGACAGTTGCCAAGGCCCTGCAATTCAGAGGACTTACCACTGAAAACCGGCTCCTGAAAGACGAACTGGCGGCACAGGGTAAATTCCGCTCACTGATTGGTTCATCCGCTGCCATGGAGCGCGTATTTCAGATAGTTTCCAAGGTCGCGGATACGGAAGCCTCTGTTCTGATTACCGGTGAATCAGGTACCGGCAAAGAGCTGGTGGCACGCTCGATCCACGCCAAAAGCGGACGCAAAAACGCACCGTTTGTCGCCATCAACTGCGCCGCTATCCCGCGAGACCTGCTTGAAAGTGAACTCTTTGGTCATGTAAAGGGCTCCTTTACCGGGGCTATCAAGGATAAAACCGGCAAATTTCGACAGGCGGAAAGCGGCACCCTCTTTCTGGATGAGGTCGGAGAACTGCCGCTGGAGCTTCAGCCAAAACTGCTGCGGGCTCTGCAGGAACGGACCGTTGAACCGGTTGGCGGAACAAAGGAGTTGAAGCTGGACGTGCGCGTCGTAGCAGCCACCAATCTGGATATCGAAAAGGCTATTGCCGACGGGACCTTTCGCGAAGACCTGTTTTACCGGCTCTCTGTAATCCCGATCCATCTGCCTGCGCTGCGTCAGAGAAAAGATGATATTCCGCTGCTGCTGCGGCATTTCTGTACCAAGCATGGCGCCGCGCAGGTGACATTTGACAGCCAGAGCCTGACAATACTCCGCAGATATGCCTGGCCCGGCAACGTACGCGAGCTGGAAAACATGGTGGAACGCCTGCTGATCATGCGCAGCAGTGACACCATCACCCTTGAAGACATTCCGGACAAGATCCGCACACATGGCGCAGCAACCGGAGAAACGGCACACTCCGGCAGTGTCATCAACCTTCCGGAAGAGGGCTACTCGCTGGAGCAGTTGGAACGGGAGGTTGTCGTGCAGGCCCTTGAGCGCAATGCCTGGAACCAGACCGCTGCCGCCCGCTTTCTGCGTATCCCTCGCCACACGCTTATCTACCGCATGGAGAAGTACGGGATCGTACCACCCGAAAAATGATTGCCCGATAACAGCAGGATATCCCACCCCCTGCTGTAGAATATTCCACGTAACATCAGAATCCACACCATATCTTTTCATTGTTACGCTGTAAAATTAGTGCGTTAAGAGATTGGCATATTACATGAAGAGCAATGGGCACAGAAAAATCGCAAGGAAACAGCGCCATGAAACCATACCTGCTCATATTTATTTTTTCCCTGTATGTCATACCAGCTGCTCATGCCGCTGATAAGAGTCCAGTTGAAAACCTTCATACTCTTGTAGAGACCGCCCTTAGCAACAATCCCGAGCTGAAATCGTCTCAGGCCCGCTGGCAGATGTTCAGCAGTAAAGCCAGACAGGCAGCGGCCCTTGAAGATCCGATGTTCATGTTCAAGCTGCAGAACATGCTGGCACGTGAGCCGTTTGTATTCAGCAAAGATCCCCAGTCCGCCAAAGTAATCGGCATTTCCCAACAGCTCCCCTTCTGGGGCAAACGGGCCATCCGGCAGGAAGTTGCCCAGCATGAGGCCGAGTCTTATAGATGGAGTATCGCTGAGCGCAAGCTTGAGTTGGCCCGCATGGTCAAGGAGACCTACTACCAGATCTGGGCAGTCGATAAAGGGCTGGAAATCGTCGAGAAGAATCTGGGCATACTGTCGGACTTTGTGACTATTGCCGAATCGAAATATTCGGTCGGGCAAGGGGTGCAGCAGGATCTTTTCAAGGCCGGTCTGGAAAAATCAAAAATGCTTGAGATGCAGATCACACTCAAACAGCAACGCAAGAGCCTGGAAGCGAACATCAACTTCCTCCTCTTTCGTCCGGCAGCGACTCCTTTCGGCACCGTTGCCGATTTCAATCTGCCTCAGCTTTCACTCACGGAGGATCAGCTAAACCAGATCGCCCTTGAAACCCGTCCGCAGGTCAAGAGTCTCGCCAGCCTGACCAGTAAGGCTCAGGCTTCTCACCGCCTGGCCCGGAAAGAGTTCTACCCCGATTTCAATCTCTCCTTTGAGTACATGTTCAAAGAAGCCATCGCGACCGAGATGGTATCAGACCCCGGTTACAACATGTTTACGCTCGGCGTGACCTTCAACCTCCCCTTTCAGCAGGAACGGCGCCGGGCGATGCTCGCTGAATCAACGTCGGAAACGACCATGACGTCGGAAGAATTGAACAGTCTCAAAAACAGCATCTCCTACAGCATCAGTGACACGCTGGTCCAGCTGGAGCGTCGCAGAAAGCTGGTGGAACTCTATAAAAGCGGCATCATTCCGCAGGCAGAGCAGTCTCTGGAGTCGGCAGTAATCAGCTTTCGTGTCAGCAAGGTTGATTTTCTGACGCTCCTCGACGGCAGGTTGTCTCTGTTCAACTACGAGCGTGAACTGTATGAGTCCCAGGCTGAATATATGATCAAGCTGGCGCAGCTCGAAGCGGTTGTCGGCAAAGAACTCGAATAATTAACCGTTACAAGACCGGGGTATGACCATGGCACTCAATAAAAAAATCACTATTCCGCTTACCATCATCACGCTGACAATTGTAGCCGCCAGTTGGCTGTATAAATCAGGAAAACTTTCCAAGCTGCCAGGCTTCCACACGGACGATGGGCACAACCATGCGGAGCAGACAGCAAAACCGCTCTACACCTGTTCCATGCATCCGTTCATAATCAAGGACACGCCGGGGACCTGCCCGATCTGCGGCATGGAGCTCATCAAGAAACTTGCCGATGTACAAAATACGGTTGCCCGGACTCCCGAACAGAAGCAGCAGGCCGATATGCTCGGGCATGTTTCCCTGTCCGCCAACCAGCGGATCATGGCTAACGTAGCCACCATTGAGGCGAAATACGGCTCGCTGAACAAGGAGATTAACGCAGTCGGAATCGTGCAGTTTGACCAGTCACGCCAGGCCAAGGTCACCGCCTGGATCGCCGGTCGCATCGACAAACTTAACGTTAACACCGTCGGAGCTCAGGTCAGCAAGGACAGACCGGTGGCTGAAATCTACTCCCCCGACCTGCTGGCCACGCAACAGGAATACCTGCTGGCGGTCAAGAGCCGTGAACAGCTTAAAAGCTCTCCGATCCCCTCCATCTCCCAGAACGGTGACGGGCTGGTAGCCTCGACCAAACAGCGCCTGATGCTGTATGGTGTCAAGGAGAGCCAGATTGCCGAACTGGAAAAAGTCGGCAAGCCCACCATCCGCCTCCCGATCTACACGCCGCTCTCCGGCATTGTGATTGAAAAAATGGTGCAGCAGGGGCAATACGTCAACGTCGGTGAGGTTCTCTTTACTATCGCCGATCTTTCCAGAGTCTGGGTGGAAATCGATATCTTTGAAAATGAAGTCCCCTATGTTCGCGTTGGGCAGCAGGTTGAAATTCGCTCGGCGATTGAACATGGCGCGGTATCCCATGGCAGGATCAGCTTTATCTACCCCTTCCACGACCCCAAAACCCATACGGTAAAAGCACGCGTGGAAATGCCCAATCCGGGCCGGATGCTGAGACCTGACATGTTTGTCAACGCCATCATCAGGGTTCCGCTGGTCAAAGGGATTGTTATACCGGTTACCGCAGTCCTGGACACCGGCACCCGTCAGGTCGTCTGGGTTGAAACATCGGCGGGAATGTTTGAACCGCGCAACGTCCAGGCTGGTGAGCGTATTGAAGACAGGGTCCAGATACTATCCGGCATCAAGGCAGGCGACAAGGTGGCCGTATCCGGTTCCTATCTGATCGACTCGGAATCACAGTTGAAGGGTGGCAGCGGGCAGGATCACAGCCAGCATACCGGGGCGGTTAAACCCGAAACCAAGGGGCAACCGGCGCCGGCGAAGAAGAATGACAAGCTGAACATGGATGATATGAAGATGTAGGCGGTTACCCCCCTTGATAAAGGGGGGCAAGGGGGGATTTAGCTTTAAAACCAAATCCCCTTAAATCCCCCTTTATCAAGGGAGACTTCCAAGCAAGACAAGGCATATAATGATTGAAAAAATTATCGAATATTCCGCTCGTAATCGGGTCATTGTCCTGATGATGTTTGCCTTGATCATCGTCTGGGGCGGCTGGTCAGTCTACAAGACCCCGGTGGATGCCATTCCGGATCTGTCCGACAACCAGGTCATCGTCTTTACCGATTATCCGGGTCGTTCCCCGCAGGTGGTGGAGGACCAGGTCACCTACCCGCTGGCGGTCAATCTGCAGGGTCTGCCCCAGGTGCGCGCCGTGCGGGCTTCTTCCGCCTTCGGCTTCTCGATGATCTACGTCATCTTTGAGGACAAGGCCGACATCTACTGGGCCAGGACCCGTGTCCTTGAAAGACTCAACTATGCCGCCTCGCTGCTCCCCCCCGGTGTGGTTCCGACACTTGGCCCGGACGGCACCGGTGTAGGACACGTCTTCTGGTATACCATTCAGGGCAAAGGCTATGATCTTGAGCAGCTGCGCACCCTGCAGGACTGGTTTGTGCGCTACCAGCTCAACACCGTCCAGGGGGTGGCCGAGGTGGCCTCCATCGGCGGCCTGGTGCGCGAATATCAGATCGATCTGGACCCGACCAAGCTCTTTTCCTACAAGGTTACATCCGGCAAGGTCATGGAGGCGGTCAAGGCGGCCAACAAGGATGTCGGTGGACGTTTGATAGAACAGGCCGACGCCGAGTTCCTGATTCGGGGCCGAGGGTATGTCAAAACCAAGCAGGATCTGGAAAATATCGTGGTTGGTGCCGACATGCGCGGTACTCCGATCTACGTTAAAAACCTCGGTACGGTCCAGATGGGGGGCGCCATCCGGCGTGGCCTGCTGGAGATGAACGGTGAAGGTGAAGCTGTAGGTGGCATCGTGGTCATGCGCTACGGTGAGAACGCCAAAGCGGTCATTGACCGGGTCAAGGTCAAGATCAAGGAGTTGGAGAAAGGGTTGCCGCCGGGCGTCAAGATCATGGTTTCCTACGACCGTTCCGATCTGATCGAACGGGCCATTGATACCCTGAAACATAATCTGCTGGAAGAATCGGTCGTCGTCTCGCTGGTTATCCTGATCTTCCTGCTGCACTTCCAGAGCGCTCTGGTGATTGTCCTGACGCTGCCGATTTCGGTGCTGATCGCCTTTATCACCATGAAACTGATGGGGGTCAGCTCCAACATCATGTCGCTGGGGGGCATCGCCATAGCCATCGGTGTGCTCGTCGATGCCGGTGTAATCATGGTCGAAAACTGCTATCGGCATTTATCCGAAATGCCGCCTGAAGAACGGGCGGCACGGAGGCTGGAGGTCGTTGTCACGTCGGCCAGACAGGTCGGGCGGGCGATCTTCTTCTCTCTGGCAATTATCGTCCTCTCCTTCGTGCCGGTTTTTCTGCTGGAAGGGCAGGAGGGCAAGCTGTTCCACCCGCTGGCTTTCACCAAAACCTTCTCCATGATGGGATCAGCCCTGATCGCCATCACGCTGGTGCCGGTGTTGATGTACTACTTTATGCGCGGTAAAATGCCGCCGGAAAGCTCCAACCCGGTTTCGGCCTTCTTCATAAAACTGTATTCACCGGTTATCCGCTGGGTGCTGGTCTGGAAAAAGACCACCATCGCCCTTAATCTTGTCGCTCTGGCGGTTGCCGTGCCGCTGTTTATGAATCTCGGCAGCGAGTTCATGCCACCCCTCGATGAAGGGTCGCTGCTCTACATGCCGGTGACCCTACCCAACGTCTCCATCACCGAGGCCAAGCGTATTATCCAGGTGCAGGATACGATCATCAAGAGTGTCCCCGAGGTTGAGCACGTGCTCGGCAAGGTCGGCCGCGCCGAGACCTCGACCGATCCGGCACCGGTATCCATGTTCGAGAGCATCATCATCCTCAAACCCAAGGACAGATGGCGGCCAGGGTTGAAAAAGGCCGACATAGTGGCCGAGCTGGACAGTAAACTGCAGCAGATCGGCGTGCGCAATGGTTGGACGCAGCCGATCATCAACCGCATCAACATGCTCTCCACCGGCGTGCGCACCGACCTGGGCGTCAAGATCTTCGGAAATGACCTGAACGTCCTCAAAGATCTGGCAATTCAGACCGAAGCGATTCTCAAGCCGATCAACGGCGCAGCCGACGTTGTGGCCGAGCGGGTTACCGGCGGCACCTACATCGATATCGATATCGACCGCGAGGCGGCTGCCCGCTATGGCGTCAGTGTCGGTGACATTCAGGATGTTATCGAAACCGCTCTGGGTGGCGAGATGCTTTCCACCACCGTGGAAGGCAGAAACCGCTTTCCGATCCGTATCCGCTATCTGCGGGACTACCGCGATAACATCCCGGCCATCCGCCGCATCCTGGTCAGCGGCATGGGGGGCACTCAGGTGCCGCTCTCACTTGTAACCAGACTGAAAATATCTACCGGTGCACCGGAGATCAACAGCGAAGGGGGACTGCTCCGTTCGCTGGTATTCCTGAATGTGCGTGGTCGCGACATGGGCGGTTTTGTGACCGAGGCCAAGCAGCTGCTGGAAAAGAGTCTCAAACTACCGCCCGGTTATTACGTGGCCTGGTCCGGGCAATGGGAAAACCAGATCCGCGCCAAAGCGCGCCTGCAGATGCTGGTGCCGATCGGAATTGTCATCATCTTTATCCTGCTCTACTTCACGTTCCACTCCGCTCTTGAAGCCAGCATGGTTATGCTTTCAGTCCCCTTCGCGCTGGTGGGTGGTGTCTATCTGGTCTCGGCTCTGGGGTACAACCTGTCAGTAGCGGTCTGGGTCGGATTTATCGCTCTGTACGGCATCGCAGTGGAGACCGGGGTGGTGATGGTTATCTATCTGCACGAAGCGCTTGATAAAAAACTGATCAACGGTCCCTGCAGTGAACAGGACATCTACGATGCCGCCTTCGAAGGGGCGGTGCTCAGACTCCGGCCCAAACTGATGACGGTAGCGGTGGCTTTGCTGGGGCTCCTGCCGATCATGTGGTCGACCGGCACCGGCGCCGATGTCATGAAGCCTATCGCAGCGCCGATGATTGGCGGCATGATATCTTCAGCGGTACATGTTCTGATCATGACGCCGGTGATATTTGTTTTGATGAAAAAGAGGGATTTGAAGAAAGGAAAGTTGCATTACTCAGGCATGAAACATTAACACAGACAAAAGGAGATCAAGATGATGAAAAAAATGACCGTACTGATAGCAGCAGCTCTGGCCCTTTCAGCCCCCGTTGTTTTATTAGCCGCTGAACACGACCATAGCGGACATGGTGGCACAACTCATGACATGGGGCATGGCGGACATCAGGGTGACGTTGCCCATGAAGAGGTTGTTGATGGCGTAAAAGCAACCTTCAGGGTTATGAGTATGAAGGAACATATGAAAGCAATTAAAATGGAGATACCAAAAGGTATCAAGGAAACGCATCATATTGCCGTCGAGTTTAAAGATGCCAAATCCGGCAAGGCCCTGACCGAGGGTGACGTAAAGGTAAAAATTCAGAATCCGGACAAAAGCGACCTTACCAAGGATCTGGAGGGTATGCAGGGACACTTTGGCGCCGATTTTGATCTCTCGAAAAAAGGGAAGTATGGCGTCATGAGCAAGTTCCAGCTGAAGGATGGCAAGGTCCGCCAGTCAAAATTCTGGTACACGGTTAAATAATCACGCCGGAACATTATTTGTTTGGATTCCTGATGTACCGGCTTTTGGATGGACACTCATGAGACTTTGTGATACAAAAAGCCAGTTTCGCTTGTATTGCGCTCTTAGCTCAGCTGGATAGAGCAATAGCCTTCTAAGCTATAGGCCGCTGGTTCGAGTCCAGCAGGGCGCACCAAATAAAACAAGAGGTTACAGTCAATGCTGTAGCCTCTTGTTTTTTATAACAGCTCATAGGGTCCATAGAGGGTCCGTAATTTGAAGACAGAGTAAATGTAGCGGGTCAGCTTCTCCCTTTATAAATCCCCCTAAAACAATATCTATCTCAATACATTACAGCAAAACTTTACACCGAAAGACAGGGTATGCTTTGGCTTTGGTGGCTCCGCATCCTGCTGTGTTGCGATTGGTGCGTTAAAGTCGAGTGCTCCCTGTGTGGTTGTAACTCCCTTCGCTTTTATCCTGCTGGCGGAACAGGTATTGATCAGGTGAAACTGGAGGCTATGCTGATTGAGAATCGGGCTTCGTATATTTTGCAGAAGCGAGTTGATACTTTTAGAAATAGCTTTACGCTTGACGTACAACATAAAAGGCTTTAGGCTTATTATCATGATCCGTTCATTCTCCTGTAAGCACACTGAAAAGCTCTACCACGGTTCTCGTGCTTCTCGTTTTCAGGCGTTTGCCCAGCAGGCGGAGAAACGGTTACAGATTCTTGAGAGCGCCACCTGCATTGAAGACTTGATGAATCTCCCCAGCAACCGTTTCGAGGCGCTGGGCGGTAATCGGCAGGGTCAACCAAGCATCCGTGTTAATCAGTAGTGGCGTATCTGTTTTGTGTGGAGAGAAGATGGTCCACACAATGTTGAAATTGTCGATTATCATTGAAAGGAAAAACACCATGAATGCCATGCGTCCGATACACCCCGGAGAGGTCCTGAAAGATGAACTTGCTGAAATCGGCATGTCAGCCAACGCCTTTGCGCAGGCTCTGCATGTTCCAGCCAACCGTATTACGGCAATCTTGAATGGCAGCCGGTCTATTACTGCCGACACGGCACTCAGGATCTCTCGATTTTTTGGTACAACGCCGGAGTTCTGGCTCAATCTCCAAACCGCCTACGACCTAAAAGTTGCCAAGCTTGCTGTTGGCAGTAAAATAGAGCTTGAGGTCAGGTCATTCTTGCCATCCATGCCGAGGCTTTCACATGCATAAAATCCGTCGACCCATCCGACTTTTACTATTATGGCTTCCAACATATTCTGAAGGCCATTTTTTTTGAGTGGGTGTTCTGGAAACAAACTATTCCCTGCAAAACATTCTGAACCAAATTTTCATCATTCTGTCATTCGGCCTTACGCCTTACCTGGAGGAGTTCTTCAGTTACGGGTTGGTTTTGCATTTTGGTTCTCCGTTAAATTTTGCGGCAAATGTGCGTGGGAAGTGGGTATGGCAGATCAACGTTAAGTATCCTGTCCCCGGAATTCGTCCCTGTCCCCGGAATTCGTCCGGAATTCCACAGGCCTTTCAATACATGAACCCGAATATCCAGAGAGGTATCTTGTTCTTGAAACCTGATTCAATATCATCCGAAACGACAAAGGCATCTGATACCCCGCTGATCTGCTTGAAACCCTTTTTTTTGCCCCCTACCTCAAAAGTATACCGGCCATTAACGATAAAATCACCGCTACCGGCAAGCTCAACGGTACTTTCCAGCAGTTGGGGATGAATGCAGTGGGCATTGCGTACCTGATTAACAAAGAACAACTCCCGCAGCGCCCCGGCGTTTACCATTTCAGCTATGGCATACATCAGATTACTGTTCTCCAACAGGATTTTTTCCGGCCTGGTCAACACCTCATATCCTCTCCCCTGACTGCGCACCAGATTAAGCAGCTTTGCATCCTGCAACTTTTCCAGATACTCGTAGAGACGAGGACGGGAAATATCCGTCGCCTCGGCCAGTTTAGCTATGTTTGGGACAAATGGCACACCAGTCGCCAGCAGATAGAGCAGTTTCTTGATCTTGGATATCTGTCTGGGTTCTATCCGGTTGACAAACGGGAGATCCATTTCAAGGATGTGGTTGATAACCTCACGCACCTTGAACTTGTAAAGCGCTTCACCTTCGAGAAAAAACGGATAATAGCCGGTCTGGAGATAATCGCGAAACTCCTTCAATATTTTCATATCACGGCACAGATCGTCGGCAATCTTCTGATGATCTGTGATGATGGTTTCCAGAGAGTACGCCGGGTACTCTTTTTTGTGGATGAGATTGATATACTCGCGCAGAGAAAGACCGTGCAGATTATAGATGGTGGCTCGGCGACTCAGATCTCCCTTCTGTTTGGCAATCTGAAGAAGGCTGGAACCTGAAAAGACCACCTTCATATCCGGCAGGGAATCGTAAATTGATTTGATATGAATCGACCAGTCGGGATATTTATGGATTTCATCCAGGAAAATGGCTTTTCCGCCAAGCTGATGAAATTCCCTGGCAAATTCAAACAGGTTGTGGGCCTGAAAATAGGGGCTGTCTACCGAGACATACATACCCTTGCCGTCAGCGTGATATACCTCTTTGACATACTGAAGCATCAGGGTTGTTTTTCCTGTGCCTCGTGCTCCAAGAATGCCGATACAGCGGTTGCTCCAGTCAATCCTGTCGTAGAGATACCGCTTGGTTGGGATTATGGAATCAACAAGTCTCTGCTGTTCGCGAAAAAAATGTTCCATTGCGTGTCCTTGTTATTTTGTAAATAGCATTTTACATAATAACCGTTATAATGCAATTTGTATTTTACAATTATCGCGTCAACGCCTTTATAAAATCCCTCACCCCGATTCTTCTCTTCACATTCTTCTCAATCGCCCCACTACCCAAGTTTTTCTTTCAGAGTTGCCGCACGAGATTCGTATTCATTCTCATTGTCATTGCGCCCGGTCATAAAATAGACACGTGTGCTGCCTGTCCGAACGATGAAAGTACCGTTGAGACTGCCGACATCGCGGATGAAACAGTCGGGGGGATTTATTCAAGCAGGAAGTGATTGCGGGAAACCTGGGTGTCGTCGTTGTAGAGGCGGAAGTGGGCCTCGCTGCCCTCGTTATCGCGGCCCGGCAGAAAGTTGTCTGGCTCACGGAACTGGAACACTTTGCCTTTTTGAGGACCGTCTATGACGGTGAGGGTAATATTCATGTATCATCCCAAGAGGCTTGTTTAATACTCCGTCATCGCTTCAATTGTAGCTGCTTTCTTCCCGTCACGTTTCGCCGTCTTCTCAACCAGTCCCAACGGAACAGTCAGCTGCTGATAGCGCTCGAATAGGAACGCCACCCGTTCGGCTTCGGTTTTGAAGTTTGTCCGTCCGTAGGCGGCATCTACGGCGCGGTCCAGTGCTTGGTGGGCCTTGACCAGTTCCGGTGGCATGGTCAAGGGATCGTAGAGGTCGGCCAGGGTGCAAACCCCTCCCCCGCCTCCCCTTGACAGGGGAGGAGCTTCTGAAGTCCCCCCTGACAAGGGGGGATTGAGGGGGGTTAGGTATTTGGCGCGGGCATCAAGGACGGCCTGCGCGGCGGTTTCGATGGCGGCTTGCTGCTTGTCGCTCTGCTCGGGCCAGGGGAAGTTGTTATAGACGATGCCTGCTGAATAGCGGTAATCGCTTTTCAAGCGGCCACAGACTGAGCGCATCCAGGCGTTGTGCATGGTCGAAGAGAGGATGCCGAAGTGGTAGGGAGTGGCGTTAGGGATAATGAACACCAGATCGCTGCACAGTGTTTCCGGAAACATGAAACCGATTGGAATAAACGCACGGCGCTCCGATGAAACCTTTGGAACAACCAGAAAGTTCCCGGTCGGCATATTTTCTACATGAAAACGGGTTGGCGTGTCAGCAATCTTGCGAGTCGGCGCACTTTTGCTTTCAAGACGCACCTTACGTACCGCTTCTATTCGCTTTAGCGCCTCCGGCATGCGCCGCAGTTCATCCGGTGGGCATTCACCAAGCCAGAGACACCAACGCTCATAACCATTGATAAACTCATCACTACCGAGCCAACGCCGGAACCATTTTGCCGCTGAAGGCTCTACTTTCAGAAATTCATCCCGCTCTTCCGTGGTGAAAAGATAGTTTCCGCCATCAATCGGTTTGTTGCCAATCCCGATCTCAGGCACATGACAGATCGGTTTTGTGCGGTTTTGCAGCACCACGTTCGGCCCATCCACCAGGTAGGGGTTGATGTTGTTCACCTTGACGGCATGAGGATCACTCTTGGGAGTGTCATAGTCGAAAAGCCATTTTTCGGAAACTTCCTGCAAGCCGAAACCGATAATCACGCAATGCACAGCCGCCTTGCCGCGTGCCTCGCTGTTCCATTGAAAGGTGCGATGGGCATAGTGAAGTTTCACCCCACGCCGGAAAAGATCAGGCCAAAGAATACCGACCTGCTCTCCCTGGGTAATGGAATTGGTGGATACAAAGGCGGCTTTCAAACTCCCCTTCCCTTGACGGGAGGGGTCTGGGGGATGGGTGAACGTGCCATCGTCATCGCTGCTGCAACTTCCCCCCCACCCTAACCCTCCCCCGCCAGGAGGGAGGGAACCTGTTCCCTCCGCTCCTGCCATAAACTCTGCAGCCTTGCGATACCAGCAGGCCACGTAATCCAGTACTCCGGCACCTTTGGCATCGTGAAAAACAGTAGCAACCTCAGCTCGCTGGGCATCGCTCAACATCTTTGAACCCACAAACGGCGGATTCCCCAGCAGATACGACAGCCGATACGCCGGAACGACATCATTCCAGTCTATCCGCAGCGCGTTGCCATGCACAATGTGGGGCGCCTTCTTCAGCGGCAGGCGGGCGAAGTACTGGCCGAATTCCTCCGACACCTTCAGGTTCATCTGATGGTCGGTCAGCCAGAGAGCAACTTCGGCAATGCGGGCCGGCCACTCTTCGATTTCTATGCCGTGAAACTGATCGACGTTGACGCCGATCAACTGGAAGATATCCAGCAGCATTTGATCGTTCTGGCGGACATGGCGCAGTACCACCAGCTCAAGCAGGCGCAGCTCACGGTAAGCGATAACAAGGAAGTTACCGCAGCCGCAGGCCGGGTCGAAGAAGGTCAGCTTGGAGAGCTTTTTCAGGAACTCGAAAAGCTGGTTCTTGTTGCGCTTGACCTTGTGGAACTCGGCCCATAGTTCATCCAGAAAAAGCGGGTGAATCAGTTTGAGGATGTTGGTTTCTCCGGTGTAGTGGGCACCCAGATTACGGCGGGCGGTGGTATCCATGATCGACTGGAAGAGCGAACCAAAGATAGCCGGGCTGATACGGCTCCAATCCAGGGCGCAGCAGTCCAGCAGGGTCTCGCGCATGGCCTTATCGCAGGCGGTAATCGGCAGCATTTCACCAAAGAGCTGGCCATTGACATAGGGAAATGTTGCCATCTGTTCATCGAGGGTTTTCGGCCGTTTTTCCGGCGGGGTGTCCAGGGTCTGAAAGAGCTGGGCCAGGTGCATACCCAGGTCGCTGCCGTCTTCACTGGTACGCTGCTCCAGATAATCCTGAAACAGACGGCGCTCAAAAAGGGCGGTATCCTCGGCAAACAGACAGAAGAGCACCCGCACCAGCAGAATTTCCAGAGCGTGACCATCGTAACCGGCCGCCTTGAACTGATCGTGCAGCTTGCCCAGTTTCTCGGCGGCCTGTACGTTGACCGGGTCTTGCTGACCAAAACTGCGGGTCTGGTAACCGGCAATGAAGCCAAAAAGACGGACGTGCTTGGGGAGTTCAGCCAGGGTGAAATCATGCTGTTCGTTACTGTCGAGATCGAAAAGTCTGAAACGGGCAAAGTCGGACACCAGCACATAGCGGGGCAGATCACGCTCTTTCAGGCCGGGGAAATAGTCGAAGGCCTGGCGGGCGGCACGTTCCAGATCCTTGCCGCGCGATTTGTGTTCGACCAGCAGCACCCCTTTCCAGAGCAGGTCGATGAAACCGCCCTGGCCGTCGCCCTTCTTGACTGGCGCTTCAAAAGATGCCACCCGGCGGCGGGTGATGCCAAAAACATTGAAGAAGCCATCCCAGAAGCTCTTGGCTTCGGCATCTTCCGAACATTCTGTCGCCCACTCACGAGTGAAAGCCAGGGAGCGGTCGCGTATTTCATTCCAGGATAACGGCATGGTGGTTCCTGTTGTAAAGTTTGCGGAAATATATCAGAAATTAGCGGTAATTTCGCCACCAAATGTAAAAACATATTCATGGCAGCAAATACGGCACTGTTTTAGAATGCTAAAATGCCATCTTGTAAATTATGGTGCGTTGAAGGTACATTTTTGGTATCCAACGATTTAAGAGTTTATGCGGTGTGTAGCGTCAGCGGAACCACCGCATAAACTCTTAAATCGTTCTTATCTTCTTGCGGGTACGTTACAGCAACGATAATTTTCAATTAGATAAACAAACTCGACGTTATAAATCGCAATTTAAAGCAGTTTACTGATAATGCAGCCTTGCCACAGGTCTCAATCATGTAAAAAAACTAGAAATATTGCTCTCTCAAATGCTACTATCTGCGCTAATGCTCCTGTACTTATCTTCATTAGGTGTAGCGCATCAATATAAATAGGCACTTACCGTGAAATGTAAGTGCCTATTATTTTAAAATTCTGGTTTTGTTATGCTTTCAAAAATACGGAGGACAAAATGGATATCAACCACTTCTGTAGCCGGTGCGGAAGCGCTGTTCTAAAATCAGCGGATCACTGTGACCACTGTTCCGCAAAATTCACCGACAAATTACGCTGCGCTGCGTGCGATTATATCGGGACTGAAGAGGATTATACGCTGGACCGCTGCCCGAAATGCGGATGCAGCCGACTTATCGCTCTGGAGCTCAAAGCGCCGTAGCGCTCGAAACGCAGCATCAGGTGGTTGGCACTGCTCCGGTTTCCTGAACAGCTTCTTCATTCATGGCACCGGTACGATATCCCTGTAGGTCAAGCGCCACATAGGTAAAACCGGCCGCTTTGACCACCTCCGTAACCTGGGACCTCAGCGGTCCGCTTGCCAGTTCAAACTCCTGCGGCCCCAGCTCAATGCGAGCGACACTGCCGTGATAGCGGACACGCAGGACCCGAAACCCCAGCATGCGGAGTGACTCCTCTGCCTGACCAACTTGTCCAACACGCTCTGCAGTGATAGCGGTGCCATACGGAAAGCGGCTGGAAAGACAGGCAAAGGCCGGCTTGTCCCAGGTAGGCAGACCCAAGTAAAGCGAAAGATCACGAATATTCTGTTTACTGAAACCAGCCTCTTCCAGTGGACTACGCACCCCGATTTCAGCTGCCGCTGCACGCCCCGGACGATGATCACCGGCATCATCGCAGTTGGTCCCGTCCAGAACGTATGTGAGCCCTTCCTGATCCGCAATCGCCCGCAACTTCCCGAATAGCTCATGTTTGCAGTAATAGCAGCGATCACGCGGGTTCTCGCGGAATTCGGGAATATCCAGCTCTTCAGATACAATCTCCCGGTGACGGCCACCGATCTGCTGAGCCAATGAGCGGGCTTCCTGCAACTCGCGCTGCGGATAGGTTTGGGATGTGGCCGTAACCGCCAGCGCTCGCTCGCCAAGGACGTCAGCTGCGACGGCAAACAGCAGCGTCGAATCAACGCCGCCGGAAAAACCGATCACACAGCTTTCCATTTCAGAAAGTATCGCCCTGAGACGGGCAGTTTTATCGTGCAATTCAGAATCCATTTATTCAGCTACCAACTGGCTCTTGGTAAAGAGCGCTTTCAGCCAGTACCCCTCGGCCTCGATATTCTCGCGACCGCCCTCTTCACGGTCCACCAGCGTGACGATGCCGAGCACCTGCAACCCCTCTTCTTCTGCCCGCCGTACCGCCTTCATCGAAGAACCACCGGTCGTGACGACATCTTCCACGATCACAACTCTGGTCCCGGCAGGCAGGTTTTTACGCCCTTCCAGCCACTGACCGGTGCCGTGTCCTTTGGGTTCTTTGCGAATGATAAAGGCGTGCATGCTCGCACCATCCAGATGGGCGGCAATCGAGGTGGCCGTAGCAATCGGGTCAGCGCCCAATGTGATGCCGCCAACCGCCTGAACTCCTTCGACATCTTTAATGGCTTCGTAGAAGAGTTTTCCGACCAGAAAACCACCTTCGGCATGCAGTGTGGTCTGTTTTCCATCAAAGTAGAAATCACTCTGGCGACCGGACGCCAGCGTTACCAGACGTTTTTCGTACGACAGTTCCAGGATGATTTTTTTCAGCTGTTCGCGATCACTCATGCTCAAAAGTCTCCTCTTCAAATAGTCCCATCTGCGGCTTCTCAACAGGCTTGGGGAATGCAACCGGGTAGGTTCCGGCAAAACAGGCTTTACAATAATGCGTATTACCGTGACCAATTGAGGCGATCAGCCCCGCTTCAGACAGATACCCGAGTGTGTCAGCGGTAACATAGCGGCAGATCTCATCAACCGTATGTGAGGATGAAATCAGCTCTTTGCGGTTCGGAGTATCAATCCCGTAATAACAGGGATAACTGGTCGGCGGCGAAGATATCCGCAGGTGCACCTCTTTAGCCCCCGCCTGGCGTACCATTTTGACGATCTTGCGCGACGTGGTGCCCCGTACGATCGAATCATCGATAACTACCACCCGCTTGCCCTTGAGCAGCTCTCGCACCGGGTTGAGCTTGATCTTGACCCCGAAGTGGCGAATGGACTGGGCCGGCTCGATAAACGTACGCCCGACATAATGGTTACGGATCAGACCCAGCTCGAACGGTATGCCCGCCTCTTCGGCATACCCCATGGCAGCCGGCACACCGGAGTCGGGCACGGCAATGACAACATCGGCATCCACAGGGTATTCGCGCGCCAGCTGCCGTCCCAGCTCTTTGCGGGCCAGATAGACATTCCTGCCGAATATGTACGAATCAGGACGCGCAAAATAGACAAACTCAAATATACAGGGGGTCGGTTCAATTTTTTTGAAGGGAAACAGCGACTTGATATTACCGTCTTTCGTACAGATGACCATCTCACCCGGCTCAATCTCGCGCACGAAATCGGCTTCGATCAGATCCAGCGCACAGCTTTCAGATGCGACCACCCAGGCATCACCGAGTTTGCCAAGACATAGCGGCCGGAAACCGTTGGGATCGCGCACCGCAATCATCCGCGATTCGGTCAAGAAGAGCAGACAGTAGGCACCCTGGATGCGTTTTAAGGCATCAACGATACGATCTACCAGCGAGTTGGTTTTGGAAGCGGCGATCAGGTGAATGATGATTTCCGTATCCATGGTTGTCTGAAAGATCGAGCCGTACGCCTCCAACTCCGCCTTCAGAATCTGGGCATTGACCAGATTGCCGTTGTGCGCAACGGCTATTGATCCGCGCGAATAGTCAACCATAATCGGCTGCACGTTCTTTTCCACCGATGCTCCGGCGGTCGAATAGCGCACATGCCCGATGGCAGCCTTTCCGGGAAGCTTCTTGAAGACATCCTGATTTCCGAAGACATCTGCTACCAGCCCCATACGTTTATGAGCATGCAGACTTTCGCCGTCTGACGACACGATACCGCAGCTTTCCTGGCCACGGTGCTGCAGGGCATACAGACCGAGATAGGTCAGATTGGATGCCTCTGAATGATTGTAAATACCGAAAACACCGCATTCTTCTTGAGGACGAGATAACTTCATAAGTAAAGGCTCCATACTCTTTGGCTCAGATCAGATTCTTTCTAACATACTCGGCGGCATTTTTGTAGAGAATCAGTCCATCGCCCTCTTCCGGTAACTGCTCCCGCGTCCAGCGCGGATGCTGGGTGTAATGAACAAACGCCTCGGGATGCGGCATCAGCCCCATCAGGCGACCGCTCGAATCGCAGAGAGCAGCAATAGCGTGTGTGGAGCCGTTCGGGTTGCACGGGAACTCCATCGTCGCTACAGCGTAATCAGCAGCAGTGTATTTCAGCACCGCCAGGTGCCCGCTCTCAATCCGCTGCAGGGTGGCGTCCGAATCGCAGAGGAATTTCCCTTCACCGTGACGTACCGGAAGATAGATACCTTCCGCAATTCCGCCGGTAAACACACTGGGTGACGCTGGATCGACCTTCAGATAGGTCCAGCGATCCTGAAAACGTCCGCAATCGTTATGCGTCAGCGTGACCGTCTGTTTGAGATAGTCGCCGTCGAAACCGGGCAGCATCCCCATCTTGACCATCAACTGAAAACCGTTGCAGACACCGAGGATCAATTTGCCGTCGGCGATAAAGCGGGTGAACTGCTCAACAAGCTTCTCACCGGAACCGCTGACGGCGGCATGTTTAAGGCGATTGGCCTGTGCCTTGGCGCTCCCCAGATCATCACCATCCAGAAATCCACCGGTCAGGTTAAGAAAATGAAAATCATCCAGCCGGAGTTCACCGGACAGGATCTCGGCGATATGGGCAATGACAACATCATCAAAGCCCCCCAGACGGCAGGCATGCGCCGCCTCCATCTCGCAGTTGGTACCGTTTCCGGTTATGACAATAGCGCGTGTCGGTTTCATGGTGTGCTGTTCTCCTTGATTATTGGATGGTGACTGACTGTTGTTTCAAGCGTCGTAACAAGAGTACCAATTTCAATTCGTAGGCCTGGAAGATGATTTTCGATAACATCCCATACAATCAGCCAGTTGACCCCGAAATATTGATGAATAAGCTTGTCACGCATTGCTGCAAATTGCTTCCACTGGATCTGAGGATTCAATTTTCGCAGAGGAAAAGAAACGTTCTTTGTGGCCTCTCCAATAATTTCAATACTGCGGGCGCAGGCTCGCTGCAATATGCCATCCTCAAGAATGTCTGTCGCCGTTTTGCCAGAGGTGGCCATAAGCAAAAAATCAATTTCATCGAGAATATGCTTAAGGAACACAACGTCAGGCTTCATGCCAAAGGACCTCTTTCTCAATGTACGGACGGACGTGGAGACTCAAACTGTCCGGTGTCACAAGGTCAATACGGCGACCAAATAATTTTTCAAGTGAAAATGCCAAATTCATATAGTTGTCAAATGTAGGACTCTCAAATTCCACCAAAAAATCAAGATCGCTTCTCACCCGCCCTTGGTTTCGAGCAAATGAACCAAAAAGACCGATGCGCCGCACCCCCCTTTTTTTGAGTAACTCTTCATTTTCGCCCAACATAGCCAGTATATTCTGACTGGTCAGGGTTATTTTTTTGGCTTTCTCTGCCATAGCCCTACCTCCTCTGCTCACCGTTCCAGACACCCCGCACCAGGCGGATATCCTCATAACTGATCTCATCCGGTAAAGCTTCTTTCAACTCGCTCAGCCCCAATCCCCCCTGTTTTTCAAGCTGTGCCCGGATCAGCGGAACCTTTTCTTGCGAGACAAAGCGCAGCAGATCGACATCTGCACCCAAACCATGCAACTCTTCCAGATGCGCAGCGATAGTTGAGCTTTTCAATCCGCGTCGCGCGGAGATTGCTTCAAGATCAAGCCCTTCACGATAGAGTCGCAAGGTTTCTTTCCGGGTATCGCTGGTGGTCAAGGCCAGATCTTTGTCCGTCAGACGGGAGACCGTGCCCCCGACATTCTCCTTAACATAGGTTGCGATAACGTCCAGAAACGCTCGACCATACTGACGCAGCTTGTGTTCACCGACTCCGCTGACCTGCAGCAGTTCGCGTGCATCTGACGGTCTGCTGCGTGCCATTTCGGCCAGCGTAGCATCCGAGAAGACCACAAAGGGGGGCACATTGGCTGCATCGGCAATTTTTTTACGCAATGCCCGCAGCGCATCAAACAGAGCCTGATCATAGTCACGGCGGCCACCGGCCCGTTTCTTGCCCTTCTCGACTGTTTGCACCGCATCACGCGGCCTGCCGAGAATAACGGCGGTTTCTCCCTTGAGTACCGGACGCGCTACCGGAGTCAGCTTCAGAGCGCCAAAACGGGTAAAATCCTGCGCCAGATAGCCGAGATGAATCAGCTGCCGGATAATATTTTCCCAATCGACCGCCGACGTATCGCTGCCGATACCGTAGGTGGAAAGCTGATCATGTTTCAACTCGCGCACACGCTGGTTCTTGCTGCCGCGCAGTACCTCGATGACATGCATCATGCCGAAACGCTCGCCGACGCGATAAACGCAGGAGAGCGCTTTTTTGGCCTGTTCGGAAGCATCAAAACGCTGCGGCGGGTCGGTACAGATATCGCAATTGCCGCAATCATGCTGACGCTGGTCGCCAAAATAAGCCAGCAGAGCCCTGCGGCGACAGGTCAGCGCCTCGGCATAGCCGACCATGGCGTTCAATTTCTGCAGTTCGATCTTGACCCGCTCGGCATTGTCGCTGTTCTCGATCAGCATGCGGGCGGTCATGACATCGCCCATACCGAACAGCATCAGCGCTTCAGACGGCAAACCGTCCCGCCCTGCCCTGCCGGTCTCTTGATAATAGCTCTCGACACTTTTAGGCATATCGTAATGCACTACAAAACGTACATTCGGTTTATCGATGCCCATCCCGAAAGCAACCGTAGCCACCACGATACGGATATCGTCCTTACGGAACGCATCCTGCACCCGCATGCGCTCATCATCCGGCAACCCGGCATGATAGGCCGCTACAGAAAAACCGGCCTCGCGCAACCGTTCGGCAACCTGCTCAACCCGCTTGCGGCTCAAAGCGTAGATGATCCCGGCTTCATCACGCCGGCCAGAAAGAAAGGAACCGAGCTGAACCAGCGGCTTCTGCTTGGGGATAACCGTATAGGTGATGTTGGGACGGTCAAATCCAGCCACAAAAACGGTGGCGTTATTGATACCCAGTTGATTGATGATGTCCTGGCGGGTCTCGGGATCAGCCGTGGCGGTCATGGCGACAATCGGCACTGCCGGGAAGGTGGTGCGCAAGCGGCCAAGCTTGACATAGTCGGGACGGAAATCGTGCCCCCACTGCGAAATACAGTGCGCCTCATCAATAGCAAACAGCGCAAGCTTCAGCGTGCCGAGCCGTTCCAGAAATTCGGGCATCATCAGCCGTTCCGGGGCGACGTACAGCAGATCAAGCGTACCGGCATCCATCTGCTGAAAGACCCGCCCGACCTCGGCAGAATTGAGCGACGAATTCAGGCAGGCCGCCCGGGCGCCATTGGCTATCAGCGCATCCACCTGATCCTTCATCAGCGCAATCAAAGGCGAGACAACAATCGCCACGCCATTCCGGTGCAGTGCCGGTATCTGATAGCAGAGTGATTTCCCGCCACCGGTCGGCATGACTAGAAAGACATCCTCACCAGCCACGACGCGCTCGATGACATCCTGCTGCGGCGCGCGGAACTCATGAAAGCCGAAGACGGTTTTGAGGGTATGATGAAGGGTGGTGGGCATGGATGTTATGTGTCCTTGTTGAGCAGCTCTTCCGGCCACTTGTCTCTGACGCCTTCTTCGCCTGCGTAGTAGCGGACTTTCGAGCTTTCCTCAAATATGTCCATTGCCGGCAAAATGCTGATCTTCCCGGAATCGGGATATTCGCAGACATCAATAGTGGCTTTGGTGCGTACATCCAGGTAGAGACAGGGTTCACTGCTGTGATTGTACAGTTGATGGGTACCGGACGGCCCTTCCTCAAAGAAGATAATGTCTCCTTTTGATACCGTCTGAAATCCGTCAGGCGAACGTAATGTGGCTTCTCCTTCTAAAACGACGAACAGTTCTTCCGCATTCCGATGGCAATGGTACGGATATGAAAAAGTGCCTGGAAACAGTGATTTGATATCAAAATGCAGATACTTTGATTGTGAAAGATCACCCAGCGGCGAGCTCTCTTTCCAGGAAAAGTGCGGGATTGAGGATCTGTTTTTCGTCAGTTCAATTTCAGAAGATTTGAATATTCTGGGCATTCATTGAGCTCCCGCTAAGACTATGCTGCCGAACTTTCACGACAATCGTTTTACAATTTTATTAAACCAGCAGCGCAATCGGCGCTGTATGCTCAAAAAGAGCACTGACATCCCATGTTCGCTGCCACGGAATTTTGCGCAGCCTAACCGCCTAAGATTGAAGTGGGTGCTGTTTTTCTATCTAATAGTTTCAGATACCAATAATTTTACCATCTCTTCCGAAGAGTACACCGGTATCCGGGACTTTATAAAATCCTTCTTATTACGCGTAACAATGGCTTCAACTCCAGTATGACAGGCTGCTTCGTGGATCACAGCATCCTCGTAGTCTCTAAAATCTGTAACAAAAGCTGATTCGAGTACACATCTGTTGACAGGTGCCACTTCAAAAAGTCCCAACATTTTCTTTATTTCTTCATGTGCCCTTGCTGCACCAACCTCTTTGGCAGCAAGATAATATACGGTCGTGATTGTGGTGCCACACAAGTACCCCATAATTGTCCCGTTTTCCACTCTTGAAAACAGTTCCGCCGCTGCATCCACGAAGGGTACCCGATCCAACAGCAGATCAAGGACTATATTGGTATCCAGAAGAATTTTCAAAGGTGTTTTGCCTCCAGATATTTTTTGTAATCCTTTTCATCAAGATTCGATTCCCGCAATAAACCTCGCAGTGATTGAGTTATGGGTGTTGATGGCATACTTGTTTTGATCTTCTGTGATGTCAGCAACGTAAAGTAATCCGCAACAATTTGCGATACTGATTTCCCCGCTTGTGCTGCGTAAGATTTTGCTTGTTCGATTAAATGATCCTCAAGGCGAAGAGTAAGCTTTGTTTGCATAGTTACCTCTAAAAATGGAAATGACGTATATTTATACACTAAATATACGTCAACAACTTATTTGTGTCAAACAGCATTCCATGATTATATTAATTTGTAACTGTTCGGCACATATTTTAAAAAGCTTGTCATTCCCGAGGGTTTAATCGGGAATCCAGACGTTGACTTCGTGGGCCCCCGATAGAATCACTCGGGGATGACAGGCTTTTTTGCCAGTATGGTAAAAGCACTGAATAGTTACATGTTTTTTCAGCATCATCACTAGTTTTACCCGTCGCGATGCACCCCGGAAGTACTTGCTTGATCAACTCCTCACATTTACCCTGACGAAAACGGAAAAGCCACAACCCCGACCCGCTCAATCTCTTGCCGAAAACTATCCGGAACCTGCGACCAATCGAGTATATCCACCAATATCGGCAGATTGCTTTCCGAAAAAGCGTCCCGTACTTCAGCGAGATTTTGAACCGGAAGTTGCGGGTTATGAGGATTTCTTGCTGCCAGATCAAGATCACTCCCGTCGTGGGCAGTCCCCGTAACCCGACTTCCGTAGGCAAGTACCTCAGCATCCGGCAGATGAGTCGCCAAAATCTGCCGAACAATTGCCAGCAATTCCGGGCGTAGATCAAGATTCTGCACGGCCTAACCTCTCACGCAGCACAGACTCCAATGCACGCGCGTCACAAATGAATCGCGGCAGCAACTCCAGTGTCTCTTCGGCAAAACCGACACCATAATCGTGAGCAGTGTTATTGCGATTATCCCGATAGGAAAACCAGCGTTCAACGGCATCAGACGTCATCAGATCATGCTTGGCTGCATGCCGCAAAATATCCTTGAACGTCAGAGCATCAACTTCCCGTGGCCGGCCGGTATACGCCTTAAGCGCCTTTCGCAGCAGCTTGCCAGCCGTTTCCAACGTCAGCTCAAAACCTTTAACCACCGCATTACGGAAAATTTCATACTCAATGTCTCCCGGATCAGCTGCTTCCAGACGGAAAAGAGTTGTTTCGAGAGTAGTAATGCAACGTGCAAAATGGTCGGTATTGAGGTTCATACTGTCATCCTTCAAATCATACATACCAAGGGATCAATTGGTTTCGGCTGAACGCCCTTTCCAAAAGACAGGATGTCTTTTCAGGTGCATAACTGCAATTACAAGAATCCATGTATCACGCTTCTGGTATATAACTGCAAAAGGAAATCGATGCGTTAGACAACGCTTGGTGCGTTTTGATACTGGATGCCACGCATCAGGATTCTCAATAATACGGTCAATCGTACGGTAGACTTCATCCGCAAATTCATAGCCGAGCCCAGGCGATTCCGCGTTATAATAATCAGCAGAAGCTTCTAAATCCTGCTGTGCTTCCTCCAGGATTCGTAGTTTCATCGACAATTAATTCTTGCGCGTGATTCCTCACGTGAAATTGATGTTGTTTCACCTGCATCGAAATCGTCAATACGTCTTTCTGCCTCAATTGCCCAAGCTCTATCAACTGCAGCACGGGAATTTCGATCAAAACTTGCAAGAAGTTCTTCAATGAGACCGGCACGTTCAAGCGGCGGAAGTGATAAGGCTTCATCCATTACAGTCCGAGCAAGATTTGACATTTTGCTTGCCTCCCTAATCAGGTTATTATTACATCTCCCGCAGCGTCTGCTGCCAGGCCTCTTTCAACTCCGCCAGATCCGCTTTGACAACTACTTCACCATTCAAGCCGGTAATCGTAAGCGCCGACTCTTCCGTTACAACGCCGATCGAAGCGAAACAGTTGCCGGTCATGATCGCCTCGAACCGGTCGCGCTGTTCCGGATGCACCGTTACCAGATGTCGGGAAGCCGATTCGGAGAAAAGCAGTGTTCCGTCATTCTTGCCGGCAGGATCACCTTTCCAGAGCACGCGTGAGAGATCCAGCTTCATCCCAAAGCCACCGGCAAAGGCACTTTCCGCCGCCGCCACCGCCAGACCGCCGTCGGAGAGATCGTGACAGGATGCTACGGTTCTCTGGTTAACCGCCTCATGATAGGCCTGATAACGCTTGTAGGCCTTGACACTGTCCACATGCGGCACCTTGTTGCCGACCGCGCCGGAAAGTGCCAAATATTCCGATCCACCCAGTTCATCACCGGTTTTTCCGAGCAGGAAGACTATATCGCCCGTCCGCTTGACATCCATGGTAACCGCTTTGCGGGCATCCTCGATCTTGCCGATGACAGAGAACAGCAGCGTGGGGGGAATGGAGATTTTAGTCGTGCCGTCATAAAAATCATTCTTCATCGAATCTTTGCCTGAAATCAGCGGCAGATTGTAATCCATGCAGACGTCGTACAGTGCCTGATTGGAGCGCACCAGCTGCGCCATCTTGTAGGCGCCGTCCGGAGTTTTCTCCGACTGCACCGGATCACACCAGCAGTAGTTGTCAAGCCCGGCCACCAGATCCAGCGAACCACCGACGGCCACATAATTGCGCAGCGCCTCGTCAACCGCATTGGCGGTCATATGATAGGTATCGATATCAGAGTAACGCGGACAGATGCCGTGGGCAGTTACCACTCCTTCGAATGAATCCAGCAGCGGCCTGACCACGGCAGCGTCGGAGGGACCGTCGTTGGTTACGCCGCTGAACGGCTTGACTACGGAACCACCCTGCACCTCATGGTCATAGCGCCGCACCACCGATTCCTTGGAGCAGACATTCAGGGCTGCCAGCAGTTTTTTCAGGTCACCAGTGTAATCAGCTTTCACCGGTAATGCCGGTTCGTCATGCACCGGCGGGGTCCACTTGGCCGGCAACTGCATCGGTGGCAGGCCTTCGTGCATGAAATCCATCGGCAGCCAGGCCACGGTCTGCTCGCCGTACAACATATGGAACACACCGTTGTCGGTGAATTCACCCAACACGGTCGCTTCAACTCCAAAGCGGAGCGCCATGGCCAGAAATTCGTCAATCTGTTCCGGCGGAACAGCCAGCGACATCCGTTCCTGCGCCTCTGAAATGAGGATTTCCCACGGATTGAGGCCCGGATATTTAAGCGGCGCCCTGGCCAGATCCATACGACAGCCGCCGCATTCACCGGCCATCTCGCCAATCGAGGATGACAGGCCGCCGGCACCGTTGTCGGTAATGAAGCGGTAGAGTCCCTTGTCGCGAGCCCGGATCAGGAAATCGAACATCCGCTTCTGGGTGATCGGGTCACCGATCTGCACCGCCGTTACCGGCGAATTTTCGTTGAGCTCCTCAGACGAGAATGTGGCGCCATGAATGCCGTCCTTACCGATACGACCGCCGGTCATAACGATCAGGTCACCGGCTTTGATCGACTTTTCATATCCCGGCTGACCGTTGACAAGAGCCGGCATCAGACCGGCCGTGCCGCAGAAAACCAGTGGTTTGCCGGCGAAACGGTCATCAAACACCAGTGATCCGTTAACCGTCGGGATGCCGCTCTTGTTACCGCCATGTTCGACACCTTCGACGACACCTTCGAAAATCCGGCGCGGGTGCAGTAAGCGTGACGGCAGCGGTTTATCGTAAAACGGGTTGGCAAAGCAGAACACATCGGTATTGAAAATCAGCTTTGCGCCGATGCCGGTGCCGAACGGGTCGCGATTGACACCGACGATACCGGTCAGCGCTCCGCCGTACGGATCCAGTGCAGACGGGGAGTTGTGGGTTTCCACCTTGAAAACCAGCGAATGTTTATCGTTGAATTTGATGACACCGGCATTGTCTTTGAAGACCGAGAGGCAGAAGTCTTTCGCCCCCATCCGCTCACGGACATCTTTGGTCGTACGCTGGATAAACGACTTGAACAGAGATTTGATCTCCTGTTTCGTGCCATTCTCATCCTCATACTGCACCGTGCCGGCAAAAATCTTATGTTTGCAATGCTCCGACCAGGTTTGCGCCAGGCATTCCAGCTCCACATCCGTTGGCTTGGCCCCGAGACCGAACTCCTGCCGTGCCGCAATAACAGAAGCATCGCGATACTGTGCCTGAATGATCTTCATTTCGTCCAGCGTCAGCGCCAGCACGCCATCCTTGCTGATCCGCATCAGTTCCTCGTCGGAAACCTCCAGGTCAATCTGATTGACGGGCGTATCGCTATTCGCCCCTACGTCGGCTTTGGGTACATACGCGGGGAAACCGCCTTTGTCGGTAAAATCAGCAGAAGAAAGAATGCTGTAGCGCTGAATGAGTGTGTTGCAGAGCAGACCGGTTGCTATTTTTTCCACATCAGCATGAGTCAGCTTACCCGAAAAAAGGTACTGGACCGCGTAGTAGACCCCCTCACCTTCGACAAAGGGACGTCCGGTCAGATATGCCACCGCCTCGCGGGCGGTACGCCCTACGTTGTCGGTGACTCCGGGGCGAAAACCGACTTCGACCGCAAAATTAAAATCGCCCGCCAGAGGTTTGTCAATGCTCCAGGTCTGGATGACCGGATCGCTGAAGGGACCGCCTGCGGCCTGTTGCAGTTCATACTGCGAAAGAGAGACATCAACGGTATACACATCGACCGTACGGACCTCATCAACCGGAAGATGCAGAAAATGCTCAATTTCACCTTTGATGCGCTGGCCGCGTGCATCGCGAACATCTGCTTTGAGTGCTACTTCAATTCGATTTGGCATATCAGATCTGTCCTTTGTCCATAATTACCGTCCTGATCGGGTACGGTATTTCAATAGTCCGTTTGCGAAAGTTTGAGATGATCGACGAGTTAACCCGATCCGTAGCGGCGAACAGGGTTGCGTACTCTTCCACCCAAAAAAAGAGCGCCATATTCAGGGCGCTGTCACCGAATGAAACAAAAAACGCCTCGGGCAGCGGATCGGCAAGAACGCCGTCACACTCCAGAGCAGTTGCCACCAGCAGCTGTTTGACCTGCTCAACATCACTGCCGTAGGCCACCCCCACATTAATGCGCCCTTTGACCCGTGGATTGGGAAAAGCCAGATTGGTCAGCATGGTATTGCAGAGATCGGAGTTCGGAATGATCAGCATCTGGTTGTCCAGGGTCTTGATTTTGGTACTGCGCAGGCCGATATCCAGGACGTCTCCCACCTGCCCGCTGGCCAGTTGGATACGGTCGCCAATTCGAAAGGGGCGGTCCAGCATCAGAGTGAAACCGGATATCATATGGGCCAGCGTATCTTTGGCCGCCATGCCGATCGCCAGAGAACCGATACCAAGCGCGGTTACCAGAGAAAAAATATCATAATTGAAATGCTTGAGAATTACGATCAGCTCTGTACCCATCAGAAACAGGGAAACAATCTTTTCCGCAACCGGCATCATCTGCCGCGACAGGACCGCGCCGGAGCTTTCCTGCTGGCTGGCGACATACCATTTCATCAGTTCGTCAAGGGCATGGTAGATCAGGCTACCGACAATCGCGACCAGGATGATGTAGATGACCCCGGAGGCGATCAACACCAGCTTTTCATGCAGCGGCAGTGACCGGATGGCCAGGTAGACACCCGTTACCAGAAACAGCCGCGATACGTGCGGTATCACCCGTTGCAAAACCCGATCGTCCAGGTCGGTTGCGGTAAAGCGTGCCAGACGTATGCCCCACTTGTTCAGGAACATGACCGCCACCTGCGACAGTATCCAGAACAGAGCCAGAATCAGCAAAGCTGCCAGAATTTCTTTGGACCAGAACAACAGAAAACCGTCCGACTCTTCGGCCTGCATAAATCCGACTATGAAACCAATACTATTACTCACCAAACACCCGCTTGAAGATCGTATCGACGTGTTTGAGATGATAGTTCAGGTTAAATGCTTCTCGGATTTTGGCTTCGCCGAGCGCCCCGAGTACCTCTTTGTCAGCCAAAAGCTCCGTCTGGAAATCGGCTCCTTGTTCCCATACTTTCATGGCGTTGTGCTGCACCAGGCGGTATGAGTCTTCACGCGAAACCCCGGACTGCGTCAGATCGAGCAAGATCTTCTGAGAGAAGACCAACCCTTTCATCTGGTTGAGGTTCTTGATCATATTTTCTGGATAGACCACCAGATTTTTGATCAGGCCGTTCAGGCGACGCAGGGAGAAATCGAGCGCTACCGTGGCATCCGGAGCGATATAGCGCTCTACTGATGAATGCGAGATATCCCGTTCATGCCAGAGCGCCACATTTTCCAGGGCCGGAATACACAAGGCCCGGATGTAGCGTGCCTGACCGGTCAGGTTTTCGGAGAGGATCGGATTGCGCTTGTGCGGCATGGCCGACGACCCCTTCTGTCCTTTGGTGAACTGCTCCTCCGCCTCCAGTACCTCGGTGCGCTGCAGGTGACGAATCTCGACCGCAATGCGCTCCATGGATGAAGCGATGACGGCCAGCGTACAGAAAAATTCGGCGTGACGGTCGCGCGGAATGACCTGGCTTGAGACCGGTTCGGGCGTCAGCCCCATCCTGGCACAGACGTACTCTTCGACAAACGGATCAATATTGGCGAAGGTTCCGACCGCACCGGAAATGGCGCCGGTAGCGATATTTTCGCGAGCGGCCGCCAGGCGGGTCCGGTTGCGGCTCATCTCGGCATAAAACGAAGCCAGTTTGAGGCCGAAGGTAACCGGCTCAGCGTGAATGCCATGTGAGCGCCCCATACAGACAGTGTTCTTATGTTCCAGCGCGCGCAGTTTCAGCGACACCAGCAGCATATCAATATCGGCCAGCAGTTCATCGGCCGCCTGAGTCATCTGCACCGACAGACAGGTGTCCAGAACGTCCGAGGAGGTCATGCCCTGATGGATAAAACGCGCCTCAGGACCGACGAACTCGGCTACCGACGTTAAAAAAGCTATCACGTCATGTTTGACCTCTGCCTCAATGATATCGATACGTTCGATGTTGAAATTACCTTTCTCGCGGATAACCGGGATAACCTCTTTGGGAATGACACCCAGTTCAGCCTGGGCTTCACAGGCCAGGGTCTCAATTTCAAGCCAGATGCGGAAGCGGTTCTGCGGCTCCCAGATTTTTGCCATGTCAGGGCGGGAATAGCGTGGGATCATTGGTTACTGCTCCTTTTTTATGAGTATGTGTCTGGTGCTAAATTTCCATAAGCGGGCCGGCATGATACTGATCTCCAATAACAATATGCGGCGCACAGACATTCTGGTCGCTCAGAAACGACGCCGTGGTGCGCTGCACGTGCTCCGGATGGTTGTTGACTTCGGAGAGATGCGCCATAACCAGCGCCTCAAGCCCTTCATGAGCCAGCTCGTGCAGCAGTGCCAGCGACTCTTCGTTTGAGATGTGACCATGCCGGGATTTGATACGCTGCTTGAGCTCCCACGGATAGGGACCGTTCATCAGCATATCGACATCGTGATTCGACTCAAGATTCAGAAAGCGGCAACCGCGCAGTTTTTCAGTTATCAGTCGCGTGACAATGCCAAAATCGGTGACGGAGGCAGCACGCCCCTCGCGGGATTCGACCACGAAGCCGACCGGATCGCAGCTGTCGTGCGTAATCGGCACGACATCAATCAGCACCTCTCGGAACGTCACAGTGGAACCGGACTCGAATTCACGCAGCTGAGTCTTTTTAAAAAACTTATCGGCCTTTGCGCACACCAGCTGGCTGGCAAAGACCGGCACATTGAATTTGCGCGCAAAAGAACCGGCACTGCGGATATGGTCGATATGCTCATGCGTAACCAGCACGGCATGGACTTTTTCGGGATCAATGCCACGCGTCTCCATGCGTAACAGGGTCTCACGCAGAGAAAGACCGGCATCGATCAGCAGGCGGGTATCGCCGGTCTCAAGATAGAGACAATTACCTTTGCTGCCACTTGCCAGCGAACAGATTTTCACTCAGACTCCAGATATTTCGGGTTAATTGATGCGCCGACGGACTAAAAAGCGGCTACAGACAGAAGGAAGTACCACAGGAAATTGCAATGTAGCGGGACGCTCTTTCCGGAACTCAGGCAAGCGGTATTTATACACCGAAGCAGGCAGATATTTCAAGATTTATCGGTTTTGAAGCAGCATGGTGCATCTCAAATTTCGGAGATATCCGAGCCGGTTATTTCAACATCCGGCCACCCTTCGTAAATCCAATCTTCCAGCCGCTCCAGCACCTGATGCGGAATGGTTTTATCCGGGCTGACCGTGACAAAGGCCAGCACCCCTACGCCGGCATTATCCTGTCGGTCAACCTCGGCGCAGGCGACGTTAAAGCGGTTTCTGGCCCGTCCAAGAATACTTTTGACAATACCGCGTTTTTCTTTGAGGGAGTGGGAAGGGAGGGAGAGATGTATTTCGAGACAGAATATGTGCATTGCTAAAACTCACAATGCCTCGGAGTACGCGGAAAAGGAATCACGTCGCGGATATTTTCCATGCCGGAGAGATACATCACCAGGCGCTCAAATCCAAGACCAAAGCCGGCATGCGGACAGCTCCCCCAGCGGCGACTGTCGAGATACCACCAGAGCGGATCTTTGGCAATCCCCAGTTCTGCCATGCGAAGCTGCAGACGATCAAGCCGCTCTTCGCGCTGGCTGCCACCGATAATCTCG
>Ga0172373_10000705_pt1 | contig 55088 bp, 52 predicted proteins | sample Lak10m_2_FD_114546 | JGI IMG/M metagenome (GOLD analysis project Ga0172373, IMG submission 114546) | Freshwater microbial communities from Kabuno Bay, South-Kivu, Congo - kab_092012_10m | ecosystem: Environmental > Aquatic > Freshwater > Lake | place: Democratic Republic of the Congo... | reverse complement strand
CGTGCCGCGGCGCGAGCGGATCGTCTCGCCGTGGGTGGCCATCCGACGGTGGAGGTCGTCGTCGACGAGCAGGCGGTCGAGGGCCTCGAGGAGTTCGGCGTCCTCGAACCCGTAGGTGTCGAGGCGATGTCCGTATCCGAGTTCGTGGACGCGCTGGGCGTTGTCGTACTGGTCCCAGAAGAGGGGGAGCAGGATCATCGGCTTCCCGAAGTGGAATGCCTCGGTGGTCGTGTTGTTGCCGCCGTGGGTGATGACGAGGTCGACCATCGGCAGCACGTTGGTCTGGGGGACCTGGGCCGCGCCCCACATGTTCGATGGCAGGTCGTACTCGTCGGCGAGCGGGCCCTTCGAGACGATGAAGCGATGCCGTGTGGTGCCGAGGATCGCAACGAGGCGCTTCATCAGGCCCACGTCGGCCGACCCCAACGAGCCGAGCGAGAGGTACACCAGACGGCTCGAGGGATCGTCGGTGCGGAGGCTCTCGGGGAGCTCGAACGGCGCGTCGGTCGAGCGGACCGACGAGTCGAGGCGGTGCCACGTGGGGCCGAGCGGCCGCCGGTCGGTGTAGTCGGCGATCTCGGGGTAGAGGTACAGGTTGAGGTCGCCCTCGTGGATAAACGAGAGATCGTCGAGGCCGCGTGCGCCGCACGAGCGCACCCACTCGTCGTAGGCGCCCCACATCTCGCGGTGCGTGCGGTCGTACTCGGCGCGGAAGTCGGCCCACTGGCTGCGGTCGTCGCTGGGGAGACCGCCGAAGACGGGCGGCACGTCGGGGCCGCGCATCTCGAGCGGCTGGCAGCTCACCGAGCGGACGAAGGGGACACCGGCGGTGACGAGGGCGGGGAAGCAGTTGACGTTGTCCTCGATGATCACGTCGGGCTTCTGCCGGGCGATGATCTCCTCGAGCTGGGACTGGCAGAACATCGCTCCGTCGATCAGCGCCTGCCACGTGGGCTGGACGAACCCGGAGAGCTGCTCGATGGTGGGCTGGCGGAAGACCGGTGCGGTGTCGCGGATGAAGTCGATCCAGAACTGTCCGGCGGCCTCGGGCGGTGCGTCGGCCGGCGGAGGCGGTGCGAGGTGGACGAGATCCTCGACGAAGCCGAGCGTCTCGAGCCGGCCCTGCCAACTGGCCTCGGCGGCGAACACGACCTCGTGGCCGCGCTGGCGGAGGATGTTGCCGATGCCGATGCAGTTGTTGGTGGGCCCGTAGGCGCTCTCGGGCATGAACAGGAACCGTGCCATGGGCGCGTTTCTACTCCACTCGACGGTGTCGGGCGCGCAGCGGTCGTCGCGTCGTGACCGGCGAGCCGAATAGGGTCGGGGCGATGGTCGGACCCGGCGAGTCGACGGCGCTCGCGTCGCGCATGGTGGGCCGACCGCTCGCGGGCGAACGCCCCGTCGAGGTCGATCAGTCGAACCAGAGCGTCGTCGTGGGCGACGAGGTCGTCGTCAAGTGGTTGGTCCCGCCCGTGCCGGCCCCGCACGCGGGCGTCGAGTTGCTCGAGTACCTCGAGCAGCAAGGGTTCCGGCACATGCCCGCCCTCGTCGGGGTCGAGGTCCGCCACGAGATGGTGGTGGCGATCGCCACCCGTTACCTCCCGGGCGCGCAGGACGGTTGGGACTGGTACGTCGACGACGTCGATGCGGTCGTACGCGGCGAGCGCGACCCCGACGATCTCCTCGTGTCGGCCCGTCGGATGGCGTCGATCACCGCCGAACTCCACAGCGCACTGAAGGGCTTCGGGCGGAGCAGCGTGAGCGCGCGGGCCTACCACGCGCAGGCGTTGCGATCGCTCGTCGAGGCCGCGCGGGTCGTCGAGGGTGATGAAGGTGCGCTGCTGAGGTCGCTGGTCCACCGTGTCGAGGAGGCGCTCGAACCGTTGCACGGCGACCGCCTGCTCCCGGCGCATCGGGTCCACGGCGATCTCCACGTCGGGCAGTTCCTCCGGTCAAGTGACGTGCTCCTGCTGACCGACTTCGACGGCAACCCCCTCGCCGACCCGGTCGAACGGCGGCTCCCCCAGAGTCCGATGAAGGATCTCGCCGGCCTGCTGCAGAGCATCGACCACGTGGGTCGGATCGTCGTCAAGCGCCGCCACCCCGACCGGGCCGCCGAGGTACGCACACTGGTGTCGGCGGCCGTCGCCGCGGCGCGGTCTGCGTACGCCGAGGTCCACCCCGTCGACGACTCGGTGCTGCGCGCCCTGCGCGTGGCCCAAGAGCTCCACGAGTACCTGTATGCGGCGACGGCACTGCCGCGCTGGATGTACGTGCCGCACGCGGCGCTACCCGACCTGCTTGACGGGGTGACCTGACGCGTGGACGCCGAAGGGTTCCGTCGCGACGTGGTCGCCACCGCCGCGTCGTTGCGCGCCCTAGCGGCGTTGCACGATGCCGGGCAGCTCGTCGACCCCGAGCTGGTGGCGCTGCTGACGGGTCGAGACCTCGTGTTCGCCGGAATGGGGTCGAGCTTCTTCGCCGCCGAGACGTGCGCCCGGCGGATGCGTCGGGCGGGGATACGGGCGTGGGCCGAACTGGCCTCCGTGGAGGGCACGCTTCCACCCGACCCCGATCGGGTGCTCGTCGGGATCACTGCATCGGGTCGGAGCAGCGAGACCCTCGCCCTGCTGGCCCACCACCGCGGCGTGGGCCGCACTGTTGCGCTCACCAACTCGACCGACGACGAGACGCTGGCCGCTCTTCCCGCCGACCGGACCGTCGGTCTCCACGCTGGCCCCGAGGAGGGCGGCGTCGCCTGCCGGAGTTACGTCCACACGCTCGCGGTGTTGCTGGCGTGGGAGCACGCCCTCGTCGGGAGCCTGCCGAGGTTCTCCGATCAGTTGCGGGCTGCGGCCGACGCGACCGATCAACTCGTGGCATCGTCGGTCGACTGGCTCCCCGTGGTGGGTGACATCATCGGCGGCCCCGACGGCACGTGGCTGCTCGCGCCCGCCGAGCGGCTGGCCTCTGCCTGGCAGGGTGCCCTGATGTTGCGCGAAGGCCCGCGCCGCGCCGCCGACGGATGCGAGACGGGTGATTGGAACCACGTCGACGTGTACCTCACCAAGACCCTCGACTACCGGGCTCTGGTGTTCGCCGGTTCGCGGTTCGACACAGCGGCCGAGACGTGGATGCGCGAGCGCGGCAGCAGGTTCGTCGCGGTCGGTGCCGGCCATGACGACACCGTGCTGGGTGGAGCGGAGTACGTCCTCCGGCACCTCCACGACCACGACCCTGTGGTGCGGTTGCTGACCGAGATCACCGTCGCCGACCTCGTGGCAGCCGACTGGTGGTCGGGCACGGCGCGGTAGCGTCGCGAGCGTGACCGTGACGTACGACTTCGACCGCTTCCTCCGCTACGACGAACTGACGGCGTGGCTGCACCAGACGGCCCAGGCCCACCCCGGCCTGATGACGGTCGAGTCGTACGGTCGATCGCACCAGGGCCGCGATCTCTGGCTGGCCACGGTGACCGACCTCTCTACGGGCCCGGCCGACTCGAAGCCGGCCCACTGGATCGACGCCAACATCCACTCGGTCGAGGTGACCGGTGGAGCGGCCGCCCTCTACGTCATCCATCATCTCGTCAACGGCCACGGCACGAACGCCGAGGTCACCGAGGCGTTGCGCACGCGCACCTTCTACGTGGTGCCGCGCGTCAACCCCGACGGCGTCGAGTGGGCACTGGCCGACAGTCCGCAGTATCGCCGCAGCAGTGTGCGCAACTGGCCGTGGGCCGACGGGCACAAGGCCCCGGGGCATCACGAGCGCGACATCGACGGCAACGGCCGGATCCTGACCATGCGCATCGCCGACCCGACGGGTGGGTGGGTGAAGGACACCACCGACCCGCGGTTCATGGTGAGGGTGCCGCCGCAGGGCGTGCCGTCGGGTACCGAGCGGTTCCGTCTGATGTACGAGGGCGACGTCGAGGAGTACGACGGATTCACGATCCCGACTCCCCGCGCACCGCAGGGTCTCGACATGAACCGCAACTTCCCTGCCGGTTGGGGAACGGGTGTCACCGGGAGCGGCGATCACCCGTTGAGCGAGCCCGAGATCGACGCACTCGTCCTTGCCGTCGTGGCCCGTCCGAACATCTGCGGGTACAACGCGTTCCACACGTCGGGTGGTGTGCTCCTGCGCCCGAGCAGCATGGTGAGCGACCGCACCCTGCCTCCGGTCGATGTCTGGACATGGAAGCAACTCGGCGAGCGCGGGCAGGCCCTCACCGGATACACGGTGCACTCGGTGTTCGAGGACTTCACCTTCGACCCCAGCGACACGATGAGTGGCGCCGCCGACGACTGGGTCTACGAGCACCTCGGCGTGTTCGGTTGGACCACCGAGTTCTGGGACGTCATCCAGCAGGCGACCGGCACCAAGCCGAGCACCCACATCTGGTACACCGGCCCGACCGAGGCCGAGGAGCGCGCCGTGTACGCCTGGGCGCTGGAGCACCACCCCGAGGCCTACGCCGACTGGGTGCCGTTCGAGCACCCGCAGCTCGGGCACGTCGAGATCGGCGGTTGGGACGAGATGGCCGTCTGGACGAACGCGCCCGGCAGTCGCCTGCGGGCCGAGATCGCACCGCACGCAGAGTTCGCTGTCTTCCAGGCGCTGTGCTCGCCCCGCCTCGAGGTGCTGCAGATGGCGGCCGTTCCGCTCGGCGGCGACGCGTGGCGGGTCGAGGTCGGCATCGCCAACACCGGTTGGCTCCCGACCCACGTGTCGGAGAAGGCGCGCAAGGATCGCCTCGTGCTCCCGTTGGTCGCCGAGCTCTCGGGGGCCGCAGTGCTCGGCGGGTCTGCTCGTCAGGAACTCGGGCAGTTGGCCGGCCGGTCGGCTCAGCGGTTTGCGTACGGCAAGCACGACGGCACACCCGAGCGGGTTCTCGCGACGTGGGTCGTGTCGGCGCCGGCCGGGACGTCGGTGCACGTGGCGATCAGCCACGAGCGCGCCGGTCGCTGTGCGGCCACCGTCACCCTCGGCTGACCGGACCGCTGCTCAGTCGGCGGAGCGGAGCGTCACCGAGGCGTCGATCCCGGTCTGACCGGCGGTGCCCGACCGGTTGGCGAGGCGCGCCTCGCCACCGCTGGAGCGGGCAAGCTGCTGGACGACCGCGAGGCCGATGCCCGAGCCACCGTGCGGTGCATCGGGCGCTCGCCAGAACCGATCGAAGACCCGGGCGAGGTGGTCGTCGGAGAGCCCGGGGCCCTCGTCGACGACGTGGACCTCGACGGCGTCGCCACGGTGCTGGGCGATGACGGTGATCGTGTCGCCCGAGCTCGCCGCGCCGATGGCGTTGTCGACGTAGTTGTCGACGATCTGCTCGAGCGCCGTGGGAAGTGCGTAGGCACGGATGCCGTCGTCGGTCGAGGCGACGACCGTGACGCCCTTCTCCTCGGCGAGCGACTGCCACATCTCGGCGCGCTCACGCACGAGCGCCGTCACGTCGACCACGACCGTCGTGTCGTCGGCCGATGCAGCCACCCTCTCGCTGCGGGCCAGCATCAGGAGTCCCTCGACGAGCCGCTGGAGACGTTCGGTCTCCTCCGACCCGGCCTCGATCCGCTCGCGGGCAGCCTCGGGGTCGGTGTCGACGCTGTCGGCGGCACGTTCGAGTTGGAGTCGCAGCGCGGTGAGTGGGGTCCGCAACTGGTGCGATGCATCACCAGCGAAGGCGCGTTGACGCTCGAGGAGTTCGGTCAACTGTTCGGTCATCGAGTTGAACGAGTGGGCGAGCGCCCGGATCTCCGGGGCGCCCGCCTCGGTGTCGGCGCGTTGGCTGAGGTCGCCCGCGGCCAACGCCTCGGTGGTGGCCTCGAGCCGCCTCAGCGGAGATGTGATCGTCGAGGCCACGAACAGAGCGGCCAGTGCCGCGGCGAGGAGCGAGATGACGCCGACCAGAAGGAAACCCTTGGTCTTCTCGAAGGCGCGGGTGTCGATGACCGCCGCGGGGAACGTGATGCGCACGGCGCCGACGATGTGAGACCCGGACAGGACCGGGACGGCGACGTAGACGAGGTTCTCTCCTGCGGTCTTCGAACTCCGCTCTCCGCTCGTCGGAACCCCGCGGAGCGCGTCGGCGATCTCCGGCCGATTCGAGAAATCCTCACCCGCAACGTCGGTCGGGTCGCTCCCGATGACGAACGTCCCGTTGATGTCGGTGATGACGACCCGAGCACCTTCGCTCGCCACATAGGTGTCGATGGTCGACTGGAGCGTGTCGGCCGACCCGTCGTTGATCTCGTCGGAGAGCACGTTCTCGCTCGACCCGGCGAGGATGAAGGCGTCGCGCTCGAGTCCGGCGAGGAGGTGGTCGCGTTCGATCGTGCGCAGGTACGAGACGAGCGGGATGTCCTGGGCGAGGAGGATGACGACGATCAGCCCGGCGAACGCCGCGAGGAGGCGCCATTTCACGCGGGCGGCTCCAGCCGGAAGCCCACGCCGCGGACGGCCTGGATCCAGTCGTGTCCGCCGAGCTTCTTGCGCAGCGAGGCGACGTGCGCGTCGACCGTCTTGGTCGGCCCGTACCAGTGCGCGTCCCAGACGTTCTCGAGGATCTCGGTGCGGGTGCGGACGGCACCGATGTCGGTGGCGAGGAAGGCGAGGAGGTCGAACTCCTTCGCGGTGATCGCCAACTCCTCACCGTCGAGACGGACCCGCCGAGTGCGGCGGTCGATCGAGAGCGGCCCGATCTCCTGCGGGCCACCTGCGTCGGCGGTGGGCGCGGCGTCGACGCTGGGCTCGAACCGTCGCGCCACGGCCCTGATGCGGGCGACGAGTTCGCGGAAGCTGAACGGCTTGGTGACGTAGTCGTCGGCCCCCATCTCGAGCCCGAGGACGCGGTCGAACTCCTCCGACCGCGCGGTGAGCATGATGATCGGCGCCTTGGTGCGCCTGCGGAGCTCGCGACAGACGTCGCGACCGTCCATGTCGGGAAGCCCGAGGTCGAGGAGGATCATCTCGTGTTCGCCCGCGGCCAGGGCGGCGGCGCCGGTGGCGGCGTGGGTCACGGCGAACCCACTGGCCTCGAGCCCCTCGACGAGGCTCTCGGCGATCGACTTGTCGTCTTCGACCACGAGGATCTTCATGGCGCCATTCTTGCCGTCTCCGCGGTCGAACGGTGACGCACGGCGCGATTGCGACACAGATTTGGACGTTTCTTGGACGAGCGCCGGATCGTCCCACGACAGGTGCGGCGTAGCGTTCTGGCCATGGCACTCCCCCTCGGATCCCGTCGCCTCACGACCATCGTCACCGTCAGCGTGGTTCTGGTCGCCGGTTCGGCCGCTGCGCTCGTGAACTCGCAGGTCCTGACCCGGTCGACCGATGCGAACGCGACGGCCGTGCCGATCTCGCTGCTGGAGGAGCCCACCACGACTGCGGTCGCCGAGACGGTCCCCACCACGGTTCCCGCCACCGAGTCGACCCTGTCGCCCACGCAGAGTGCGTACAAGGCCGACGCAGCGGGTCAGGTCGTCGTCGACACCGATGGCGGCGCGCTGAGCATCGTGTCGGTCGAGCCGAGCGACGGTTTCCGCGTCGAGTCGATGTCACAGGGCCTCGACCCGAACAACGTCAGCGTCTTCTTCCGGGGTGACGACGGAGCGCTGTACGAGTTCCACGCCGGTCTGATGGGTGGCGTCGTCGGCGCCTCGATCGTCCTGGTCGACGAGACCTCGACCACCGTCTCGTCTGGCTCGGGTTCGTCTGGCTCGGGTTCGTCCGGTTCGGGTTCGTCCGGTTCGGGCTCGAGTGGCACCTCGACGTCGACTGCGACCACCGTCGACGATCACGGTGGCGACGATGACGACGACGAGGACGAGATCGAAGAAGAGGACGAGGACGAGATCGAAGAAGAGGACGAGGACGACTGATCGTCGTCGTGCTCGACCTCAGTCGAGCATCGCCTGGTACACCAACTGCTTGAGCTGGCTCCTGATCGGATGCACGCTGCTCGGGAGGAGCTGGGTGTAGAAGCCGACCGTGAGGTCGTCGACCGGATCGACCCAGAAGGCCGTGCTCGCGGCGCCTCCCCAGGCGAACTCGCCGGGGTTGCCGGGCACGCGGCCCGCCACCGGGTCGAGGCTGACGCTGACCCCGAGTCCGAAGCCGACGCCGTCGAAGGCGGTCTCGCTGAACAGCGGACGCCCGAAGGCGGTGAGGTCGGCGTTGCCCGGTAGGTGGTTGCTCGCCATGTACCGCACCGAGCGGGGCGACAGGATCCGTACGCCGTCGAGTTCGCCCTCGTTGGCGAGCATCTGGATGAACCGCTGGTAGTCCCAGGCGGTGCTCTGCAGGCCGCCACCACCGCCGAACCACGAGGGCGGGGTCAGCGCTGCGGCGCCCATCGGGTCGAGCGGGATGGCCTGGCGGGTGGCAGGGTGCGCCCCGTACAGGCGGGCGAGGCGAGGCTGGTTCGGCTCGGGCACGAACCATGTCGTGTCGTGCATGCCCAGTGGGTCGAGCAGACGTTCGCGCATGAGCACGTCGAGAGGCTTTCCCGACACGACCTCGAGCACCCGACCGAGCACGTCGAGTCCCATCGAGTAGTTCCACTCGCGACCGGGCTGGAAGAGGAGCGGGAGGGAGGCGAGGGCATCGCACACTCCTGCGAGGTCGTGGTCCTTCGGAGCACCCCACTCGAAACCGGCTCGGCGGTACAGCTCGTCGACGGGGTGGGCGTACATGAACCCGTAGGTCAGGCCGGCCGTGTGGGCGAAGAGTTGCCAGAGACGCATCGGCTCGGTGATCGGGTCGAGCACCGGGCTGGTGACGCTCCCCGCCCGCCAGACCTTGGTGTTCTTGAACGCAGGGATGTACCGATGGACCGGATCGTTGAGCTCGAACGCGCCCTCCTCCCACAACTGGAGGGCTAGCACGGCCGTGATCGGCTTGGTCATGCTGAAGATCCGCCAGATCGTGTCGTGCTCGACCGGGAGCGCTCCCTGGATGTCGCGCATGCCGTAGGTCGAGTGGTGCACGACCAGGCCGCGTCGGGCGACCACGATCTGCCAACCGGGCAGCCGTCCGTCGTCGACGTAGGTGCGGAAGTGACTGTCGAGTCGTGCGAGTCGCTCGGACGACATCTGCACTGCTTCGGGTTCGACCTGGACCTGCAACCGATGGGCGCTCATGCGCGGACAGTAGTCAGCCGGGTGCGGTGACCTTGGGTCGGCCTGCGGGGCCGGGTGCGGCATCGGTGGGACGTCGCAGCCAGACGGCCACCGGTCCTCGCGGGTATGCGCCCGCCGTGCAGGGGTTCAGGGTGCTAGGGACCCGGGTTCCACCGCGACCCCGGCGATGGCCGCCAGCACATGGATGTCGCGGTCGTGGTGGAGGAGCGAATGGCCGAGTCGGGCCGCAGTGGCGACGACGAGGCAGTCGACGAGTCCCCGTGGCGTACTCCCGGTGGCTCTGCAGGCGCGGTAGAGGTCGGCCGCTGCCTCGAAATCGTCACGTGGGGCCACGATCCCGAGGGGAAGCGACGCGAACATCCTGCGGAGGAGCTCGACCTCCTGTCGGTCGCGCGCCCCCATCAGCAACTCGGCCGTCACCGGCTCGACGAGTACGACCCGTTCCGCCTCGATCGCTCCGCGGACGGCGAGATCGGCGGCGGAGCCGGTCCGGCGGAGGAACTCGACCCAGGCCGACGTGTCAACGACGAGCAGGTCGGTCATCGCTGGCATACCCGACGATGTCGTCGAGCTCGGAGACGGGTCGGTCGGCCCACAGTCCGTTCATGGCCAGGAGTTCGGCCTTGGTCAACGGTTCGACCGCCAGTTTGCGCAGGGCGAGGTTGATGGCGTCGCGCTTGGTCTCGAGCCCGTACATCCGCATGACTCGTTCGCAGGCCTCGTCGTCGATGTCGATGTTGGTGCGTGCCATACACCGACGATACACCTCACTCGTCCCTTCGTCGTCGGGACGACCGACGTGCCGTCCGGGCATCGTCGCACTGTGGGTTATTCTTGGTACATGCGTACCGGAATACTCGCCGACCTCGCCTCGCGCACCGAAGGGCTCGTCGCCGACGGGTTGTACAAGGCCGAGCGCGTGATCACGTCCCCGCAGTCGGCGCACATCGGTCTTGCCGACGGCTCGCAGGTGCTCAACCTCTGCGCCAACAACTACCTCGGCCTCGCCGATCACCCGGCTCTCGTCGAGGCGGCCGCCGAGGGGCTGGAGTCGCACGGCTTCGGGATGGCGTCGGTGCGGTTCATCTGCGGAACCCAGGACGTGCACAAGGAACTCGAGGCCCGCCTGTCGTCGTTCCTCGGGACCGACGACACGATCCTCTACTCGTCGTGCTTCGACGCCAACGGCGGCCTGTTCGAGACGATCCTCGACGAGCAGGACTGCGTCATCAGCGACGCGCTCAACCACGCCTCGATCATCGACGGGATCCGCCTCTGTCGGGCACGGCGGTTGCGGTACGCGAACAACGACATGGTCGAACTCGAGGAGCGGTTGAAGGAGGCCTCCGACGCCCGCTACCGGCTGATCGCCACCGACGGCGTGTTCTCGATGGACGGTGTGGTCGCCGACCTCGCGGCCATCTGCGATCTCGCCGAGCGGTACGACGCGATGGTGATGGTCGACGATTCGCATGCCGTCGGGTTCGTCGGTGAGAAGGGCCGCGGCTCGCACGAACTGCGCGGCGTGCTCGACCGCGTCGACATCATCACGGGCACGCTCGGCAAGGCGCTGGGCGGGGCGAGCGGCGGATACACGTCGGGCCGCAAGGAGGTCATCGACTGGCTGCGTCAACGCTCGCGTCCGTACCTCTTCTCGAACAGCCTTGCCCCGATGATCGCGACGGCGACCCTGCGCACGCTCGACCTCATCGAGGACGGCGATGCGCTGCGTCGACAGCTGGCGCGCAACGCCGAGCGGTTCCGTGCCGGGATGACGGCCGCAGGGTTCACCCTCGCGGGCGCCGGGCACCCGATCATCCCGGTGATGCTCGGCGATGCGAAGGTCGCCGGCGATATGGCCCGGCGTCTGCTCGAGCGAGGGCTCTACGTGATCGCGTTCAGTTACCCCGTCGTCCCACAGGGGCAGGCGCGGATCCGCACCCAGATGTCGGCGGCGCACTCCGATGCCGACATCGACACGGCGGTCGCGCTGTTCACCGAGGTCGGCCGAGAGATGGGAGTCATCGCATGAAGGCACTGGTGAAGCTGCACCCGGAGCCCGGCCTGTGGCTGCAGGACGTCGCCGAGCCCGAACCGGGTGACGGCGAGGTCAAGATCCGCGTCCGCAAGACGTCGATCTGCGGCACCGACCTGCACATCCACAAATGGGACGCGTGGGCGCAGGCGACCATCCCGTGGCCGATGGTGGTCGGGCACGAGTTCATGGGCGAGATCGCCGCCGTCGGCGCCGGCGTGAAGGGTCTCGAGGTCGGCCAGCGCGTGGCGGGCGAGGGGCACGTGACGTGTGGTCACTGCCGAAACTGCAAGGGCGGCCGACGCGAGTTCTGCCACAACCACACGGGTGTCGGTGTGACCCGCCCGGGCGCCTTCGCGGAGTACATCGTGATCCCGGCCGAGAACGTGTTCGTCGTTCCGGCGCACGTCTCCGACGACGTGGCGGCGGTGCTCGACCCGCTCGGCAACGCGACCCACACTGCGCTGCGCTTCGACGTGGTCGGCGAAGACGTGCTCATCACCGGCGCGGGCCCGATCGGTGTGCTCGCCGCCGCGATCGTGCGCCACGTCGGGGCCCGTCACGTGGTGGTCACCGACGTCAACCCCTATCGGCTCGAGATGGCTGCAGCCCACGGTGCCACCCGGACGGTGAACGTGGCGCACGAACAACTCGGCCCCGTGATGGCCGAGCTCGGCATGACCGAGGGTTTCGACGTCGGCCTCGAGATGTCGGGTGCTGAAGCGGCCTTCAACCAGATGCTCGACTCGATGAACCACGGAGGTCGGATCGCCGTGCTCGGCATCCCCGCCGGGCCGATGACGCTCGACGTCAACGACGTGATCTTCAAGGGCCTCGAGATCCAGGGCATCTACGGACGCCGGATCTTCGAGACCTGGTACAAGATGGCGGCCATGCTGCAGAGCGGTCTGCAGGTCGACGGGATCGTGACCCATGCGATGCCGGCCGAGCATTTCGAGGATGCGTTCGCCACCGTGGCCCGCGGCGAGTGCGGCAAGGTGTTGCTCGAGTGGTGACCCTCCGGCCCCGAGGTGCCGGACAGGGGTCAGAGTGGGGCTCGACCACGAGCCGAACGGTGGTCGGCAGGACCCCGGCGTCGCCGTGCGTCGACCCAGCGTGAAACATGAGTGAGAACGACTCAAGATTTCTGTTGTGAGGTTGGCGTCCCGTCATCGTCGCCCGTAATCTTGCGTCAGGTTCACTCAAGTTCCGCCACGGCCGCTCACCCCCCAGTCGACCGTGGCGGCCCATCGCAAGGAGAGCATCATGGGCAAGGCCGTCGGTATCGACCTCGGTACCACCAACTCCGTCGTCGTCGTCTTCGAGGCCGGCGACCCGGTCGTCATCCCCAACAGCGAGGGCAGTCGCACGACTCCGTCGGTGGTGGCGTTCTCCAAGGCCGGCGAGGTGCTCGTCGGCGAGGTCGCCAAGCGTCAGGCGATCACCAACCCCGACCGCACCTTCCGCAGCATCAAGCGCCACATGGGCGAGGGCTGGAAGAGCGACGACATCGACGGCAAGCGCTACACGCCGCAGGAGATCAGCGCGCGCACCCTGATGAAGCTCAAGCGCGACGCCGAGGCCTTCCTCGGCACCGATGTCACCGACGCCGTCATCACCGTGCCCGCCTACTTCGATGACGCCCAGCGCACCGCCACCAAGGAGGCCGGCACGATCGCCGGTCTCAACGTGCTCCGCATCATCAACGAGCCCACTGCGGCCGCCCTCGCCTACGGCCTCGACAAGAGCGCCGAGGACGAGAAGGTCTTGGTGTTCGACCTCGGTGGCGGCACCTTCGACGTGTCGGTCCTCGAGATCGGTGATGGCGTGTTCGAGGTCAAGAGCACCCACGGCGACACCCGCCTCGGTGGCGACGACTGGGACCAGCGGATCATCGACTGGCTCGTCAAGGAGTTCAAGGCCAAGCACGGTGTCGACCTCGGCGCCGACAAGATGGCGGCGCAGCGTCTGAAGGAAGCCGCCGAGAAGGCCAAGATCGAGCTCAGCCAGGTGCAGCAGACCCAGGTCAACCTGCCCTTCATCACGGCCACGGCCGAGGGTCCGCTCCACCTCGACGAGACCCTCAGCCGCGCCAAGTTCCAGGAGATGACCGCCGATCTCATCGAGCGCTGCCGCATCCCGTTCGAGCAGGCACTCAAGGACGCCGGCATCAGCAAGGGCGAGCTCCACCACGTGATCCTCGTGGGCGGCTCCACCCGTATGCCCGCCGTGAGCGACCTCGTGCAGGGCCTCACCGGCAAGGAGCCGAACAAGTCGGTCAACCCCGACGAGGTCGTCGCCGTGGGCGCCGCCATTCAGGCGGGTGTGCTCAAGGGCGAGGTCAAGGACGTGCTGCTGCTCGACGTCACCCCGCTGAGCCTCGGCATCGAGACCAAGGGCGGCGTGATGACCAAGCTCATCGAGCGCAACACCACGATCCCCACCAAGCGCACCGAGGTCTTCACCACGGCCGACGACATGCAGCCCAGCGTCGAGATCCACGTGCTCCAGGGCGAGCGCGAGATGGCCGCCTACAACAAGACGCTCGGCAAGTTCCAGCTCGTCGACCTTCCGCCCGCCCCGCGCGGCGTGCCGCAGATCGAGGTCACCTTCGACATCGACGCCAACGGCATCGTCCACGTGAGCGCCAAGGACCGCGCCACCAGCAAGGAGCAGAGCATGACCATCAGCGGTCAGAGCACGCTCAACAAGGACGACATCGCCCAGATGGTGCGCGACGCCGAGGCCCACGCCGAGGAAGACCGCAAGCGTCGCGATGAGGCCGAGGTCCGCAACAACGCCGACTCGCTCGTGTACCAGATGGAGAAGGTGCTCCGCGACAACGCCGACAAGGTCGACGAGACCGAGAAGGCCACGATCCAGGGCCCGCTCGACGAGCTCAAGGCGGCGCTCAACGGCAACGACTCCGACGCCATCAAGGCCGGTCACGAGCGTCTGATGCAGGCCAGCCAGGCCTTCAGTCAGAAGCTGTACGAGAAGGCCGCGCAGGAGAACGCTGCGGGCACGTCGGCGTCGGGTCAGGCCGGCGGTGGCGATGACGACATCATCGACGCCGAGATCGTCGACGAGGCCTGAGTCGCCATGAGCGATGACTTCGATCCCGAGGCCCTCCACCCGGAGGACGTGCCGCTCGACTCCGACTACACCTCGGAGATGACCCGTCTTCGCCCGACCCTCGACGCCGAGTCGGGTCTCGATCCGGTCGACGAGGCGGCGGAGATCGCCGGCGATGCGGTGGTCCACGACGTCGAGGCGCTCTTGGCCGAGCGCGACCAGTTCAAGGACATCGCTCTGCGCCTGCAGGCCGACTTCGAGAACTATCGCAAGCGGATCGCCGCCCAAGGTCAGCACGACCTGCAGCAGGCGACGGCCAAGCTCGCCGAGGCGCTGCTGCCGGTGCTCGACGGCTGCGAGGCCGCCTATCTCCAGCACCCCGACGAGGTCGGCCCGCTGCTGCACCTGCTGCTCACCGAACTCAAGAAGCAGGGCCTCGAGGCCATGCACCTCTCCGATCAGCCCTTCGACCCCAACCTCGCCGAGGCCGTGCTCCACGAGCCCGGCGACGGCGAGCCGGTGGTGAGCGAGGTGCTGCGCAGTGGGTACACCTGGAAGGGCAAGGTGCTGCGGCCGGCGATGGTCAAGGTGCGCGGCTGACAACGGCCGACTCGGTCACCCGATGACGCGAAAGGGGGTGTGTGACGATGGCAGCCCAACGTGAGTGGTTCGAGAAGGACTACTACAAGGTGCTCGGCGTGAGTGACGGCGCGAGCGCAAAGGAGATCACCAAGGCGTACCGCCGGCTCGCCCGCGACAGCCATCCCGACACCCATCCGGGTGACGACGCGGCCGAGGAGCGCTTCAAGGAAGTCAGCGCGGCCTACGACGTGCTGGGCGACGACGCCAAGCGCAAGGAGTACGACGAGGTCCGTCGTCTCGGACCCGCGGCCGGCGGATTCGGTGGTCCGGGTGGTCCCGGCGCCGGCCAGTTCAACTTCAACGTCGGTGGCGACGGCCTCGGCGACCTCCTCGGCCAGATGTTCGGCCGCGGTGGTCGAGGGCGTGGTGGCTCGGCCTCCTCCGGCGGACCCCAGCGCGGTGGCGACGTCGAGGCGCAACTGACCCTCGACTTCGTCGACGCGGCCCGCGGCCTCACCACCACGTTGCACCTCACGTCCGACGCTCCGTGCACGACCTGCGGCGGCAACGGCGCGGCGCCGGGCACACAGCCCAAGGTCTGTTCGCTCTGCGGTGGGCGTGGCACGGTCGACGACAACCAAGGCATGTTCTCGTTCAGTTCCCCGTGCCGCGGGTGCGGCGGCAACGGCGTGATCATCGAGAAGCCGTGCTCCACGTGCCGTGGCTCGGGTGCCGAGCACCGGCCCCGCGATGTGCAGGCCCGCATCCCGGCTGGGGTCGATGACGGCCAGCGCATCCGCCTGCGCGGACGTGGGGCGCCGGGGCGCCGGGGCGGTCCGGCCGGCGACCTGATCGTCGAGTGCAAGGTCATCCCACACTCGCTGTTCGGACGCGACGGCCACCACCTCACCCTGCGTGTGCCGGTCACCTTCGCCGAGGCGGCGCTGGGTGCCGAGATCCAAGTGCCGACGCTCCTCGACGGGCCGGTCACCCTCCGCCTCCGGCCGGGTACGTCGTCGGGCAGTCGCCACCGTGTGAAGGGCAAGGGCATCGTGACGCCGCACCAGTCGGGCGACCTGATCGTCACCGTCGACGTGCAGGTCCCTGCCGAACTAACACCCGAACAACGCGCCGCGATCGAGGCGTATGCGGCAGCCACTACCGTGTCGCCCAGGAAGGGCATGGGGGTCTGACTATGCGATCACACGATCACGCCGTCTACGTCATTTCTGTCGCTGCGGAGCTGGCCGGTATGCACCCGCAGACCCTGCGCATCTACGAGCGCCGCGGACTCGTGCAGCCCGCTCGGACGCAGGGCGGCAACCGTCGTTACAGCGACCACGACATCGAGCGTCTGCGTCGCATCAGCGAACTCGCCGCCGAGGGCATGAACCTCGAAGGCATCCGCCGTGTGATGGCCCTCGAAGCCGAGGTCGACATGTTGCGGGCCGAGGTGGCCCAGCTCCGTTCGATCGCCGTCGAGGCACTCGCCGAGGCCGAGCGTCGTGCGCCCCGCCGCGATCTCGTGCCGCTGCGACAGCAGGTCACCGTGTTCGGTGGCGGCACGCCCTTCGGCCGGAGCTGACACCGAACTGCCGACCCCCGCACGGCGTCGGGCAGCCGAGAGCCGGCCGATGGGGAGGGTTGTTCCGTCTCAGCGACGGAAGAGGTGCAGCTTGTCGCCGACCTTGTCGCGCAGCGCCTGATCGGTGACGCCCATACCCTCTGCCGGTGCCAGGGCCAGCACGCCGATCTTGCCCTCGTGCATGTTGTGGTGCACCTGGAAGGCGGCCTCGCCGGTCTGGTCGAGGCTGAAGACCTGACTCATCACCGGGTGGATCATGCCCTTGCTGATCAGCCGGTTGGCCTCCCACGCCTCCTTGTAGTTGGCGAAGTGGCTGCCGACGAGGCGCTTCAGGCGCATCCAGAAGTGGCGGTTGTCGAACTCCATCATGAAGCCGCTGGTGGCCGCGCAGGTCACCACGGTGCCGCCTCGCTTGGCGACGTACATCGAGGCGGCGAAGGTGCTGCGGCCGGGGTGCTCGAAGACGATGTCGGGGTCTTCCCCGCAGAGGTCACGGATGTCCTTGCCGAGCCGTCGCCACTCACCCTCGTCGTGGGTGTGCTCGTCCTTCCAGAACTGGTAGCCCGCCGCCTGGCGATCGATGATGTGCTCGACACCCATGTTGCGCAGGATCTGGGCCTTCTCGGCGTTGCTCACCACGCACACCGGGATGCCCCCGCCGTTGAGGACGTACTGGGTGGCGTAGGCGCCGATGCCGCCGGTGGCACCCCAGATCAGCACCACGTCGCCCTGCTTCATCTGCGCGCCGTTGGCGCCCACGAGCATGCGGTAGCTGGTGCTGTTGCACAGGGCGTTGACGGCCGCCTCCTCCCACGTGAGGTGGGCGGGCTTGGGCATCAACTGGTTGGCCTTCACCACCGCGAGGTCGGCGAGTCCACCGAAGTTGGTCTCGTAACCCCAGATGCGCTGGTTGGCGGCCATCATCGAGTCGTCGTGGGCCGACTGGTCCTGATCGTCGACGTGGTTGCAGTGGACGGTGACGCGGTCGCCCGGCTTCCAGTTACGCACGGCGGTGCCGACGCGCAACACGACACCCGAGGCATCGCTGCCCACCACCTGATAGCCGCGGTCGTGGCGCTGGGCCCACTGGCTCTCGCGGGCGAGGCGCGCCATCGGGCCGAACGTGCTCACGGGCTCGAAGATGCTCGACCACACCGTGTTGAAGTTGATGCTGCTCGCCATGACGGCGATGTAGACCTCGTCGGGAGCCAACTCGGGGGTGGGCACCTCGCCGACGTGCAGGCTCTTGCGCGGATCCTTCTCCTTGCTCGGGACGCCCTTCCACATGTCCTGCTCGTCCTTGAGGACGTGGACCGCCCGGTACGACTCGGGGATCGACAGGTGGGCGAAGTCGTCGCTGCTGGCGTCGGAGGTGATGGCGTCGAGGACGTGCTGCATGGCCCGAGGTTACCGACCCCCCCTCCCCCCACGAGAACCCTCCGATGAGAGATGAGTGTCCGTGGCGACCTCATCTCTCATCGGAAGGATCCCCGGCCGCTTCCGATGAGAGATGAGGTCGCCTCTGCCACTCATCTCTCATCGGAAGGGCAGACTGGGGGGATGCGGATGAACACGTGGATGCGGGCTGGGCTGGTGGGTGCGGGAGTGCTGCTCGTGGCAGCGTGCGGCGATGCCGCGTCGTCGCCGGCGACCACCGAGGTCCAGGCGCAGAGTGCGCCATCGCCCGAACTGGCCGAGGGGTGTGCTCCGGCCGAGGGGCTCGTTCCCCAACAGCGCACCTTCCCGACTGAGCCGCCAATGTGCCTCGTCGACGGTCGCGGCTACGTGGCGACCATCGAGACGAACCACGGAACACTGCACGTCGCCCTGCGCCCCGACATCGCCCCGCGCACGGTCAACAGCTTCGTCAACCTCGCCCGCTTCCACTACTTCGACGGCACGACCTGCCACCGCGCCATCGCCGGGTTCGTCGTCCAGTGCGGCGACCCGACGGCCACCGGCACCGGGGGCCCCGGCTACGAGTTCGACGACGAACTCGGTGCGATCGAGCCCTACCGCATTGGCAGCGTCGCCATGGCCAACGCCGGCCCGAACACCAACGGCAGCCAGTTCTTCATCATCAGCGGCGATGACGGTGCGTTGCTCCCGCCGAACTACACGCTGTTCGGTCAGGTGATCGACGACGACCTCGGGATGGTGGCGACGCTCGACGCTCTGGGCAACCCGCAGGACGGTCCTCCGCTCGAACCCATCGACATCCTCTCGGTCACGATCACCGAGTCGTGAGTCGAGGGGTCGGCGACGCGGTCGGGCGTCAGACCCGGGGGTCTTCGTCGGGGAGGACGACGGTCGTGTCGTCGCGTGACTCGCGCCAGGCGAGCACGCTCAGCGCCCCCAGCACGACGGCCATCGCGACTGATTGCGGGAACGAGACGGTCTGGTCGAGGAGGACCCATGCCGTCACGCTGGCGATCACCGGCTCGGCCTGGATGAGCACGCTCGACACCGAGGCGTCGACGCGTGGTTGGGCCCACGAGAACACACCGTGCCCGAGGAGGCCGGGAACGATCGTGAGGAGAACGATCCAGATCCATTGACCGGGGCGCACGTCGCCGACGTCGGTCGTCGTGACGAGGGCGATGATCGAGACGGTGACGGCACCCATCAACGTGCTGCAGGCCATCAGCGGAAAGGTCGCCACCTTCCGTCGCGAGCGCTTGCTCTGGAGCAGGTACGCGACCCAGACGAACAACGACAGAACGGCCCAGAGGTATCCGATGGCGGTGTCATCGCTCCCCGTGCTGTCGGCCGGTGCGGCGAGCACGGCTCCCACCACGCCGGCGACGGCCACCACCGCACACACCAGTTTGGTGGCGGTCATTCGCTCACCCATCCATGCCACTGCGATGGGCAGCGCGACCACAGGCGTCAGGGCGCCGATGATCAGCGCGACGGCGATGTTGATGTACTCGAGAGTGATGAAGAGGGCACAGATGTTGAACCCGAAGGTGATCCCCATCAATGCCGAGTGACGCAGGTCGTGCCAGGTCAGGCGGCGGCGTGTCACCACGGCGAGGAGTCCGAGGATTCCGGTGGCGAACCACATTCGCCAGAACGAGACGACCACGCCCGGCAGGTCGGCCTTCGCGCCGAAGCTCGAGCCGATGCCCCACATGAACGTGGCGACGCCGACAGCGAGGAGGCCGAGTCGGCGCGCAGAGGTCGACGAGACGTCGTCGGTACGCGCTGCAGTGTCGAGCCCCGTGGCCATGATCCTCCCGGCTCGACGGTAGCCGTTCGTCCTCCGTGGCCGACGACCCGCGGGCCTCGCTCGAGGTGCCACCACTAGCCTCGGGCCATGTCCAGTGGTCGTCGATTCTGGAGCACTGCCCTCGTCGGCGTGCTCGCGATGGTGGCCACTGCGTGCGAGCCGAACAGGTTCGTCTCGGGCTGGATTCCGTACTGGGAGGCCAACGACGGTCAGGTGGCGATGCGCGACCCCGACGCGAGCGCGCTCTTCAGCGAGGTCTCGCCGATGTGGTTCGGGCTCGGCGGTTCCGGAACGATCGTGGCCCTCACCGGGACGAGCACCCTCGACTCGGCGGTGGCGGCGGCCCGACAGCGCGGCATCCCCGTGATCCCCTCGATCTACGACTCGACGTCGGCCGGCGTGATGAGCGGTGTCATCGCCAACGCGACGCTGCGAGCCCAGCACGTGAACGCGATCGTCGACCTCGTGATGTCGAAGGGGTTCGACGGGATCGACCTCGACTACGAGGTCTGGGCCTTCAGTCAGCGCTCAGAGTGGGACACGATCAAGCCGAACTGGATCACCTTCGTGACGAGCCTGGCCAGCGCCCTGCACGCACGCGGCAAGGTGCTCTCGATGACGGTTCCGCCGGTGTGGAGCGGCGGCACGCGCGGGTACTGGGTGTACGCCCAGGCGGAACTCGCCCCCGTGGTCGACCGCATCCGGCTGATGGCCTACGACTGGAGCGTCGGCGCCCCTGGTCCGGTGTCGCCGATGTTCTGGATCGACTCGGTCATCGCCTACAGCAGTTCGATCGCCCCTCCCGAGAAGTTGCAGCTCGGGGTGCCGACCTACGGACGTCATTGGTGGTCTCCTGCCGACGAGTCGGCCGTCTGCCCCGATGCGGATCTCGACGGTGTCGAGGCGCTCCGGATGGACGAGATCGCTGCGTATCGCAACGTCCCCGGCCGCACGACGGTGCGCGACGCGACGGGTGAGTTGAGGATCACGTGGACCGAGGAGGTCACCGGCTTCAGCGCCGACCAGCCGACGGCACCTCCGGGCTTCGTGCCCGTGTCGACGGTGCCGGCCTACCTCGTGCCGGCCGATGCTGCCCCGTCGCTCGCCGATCGCATCACGCCGCCCGGTGGCATCGTCAGCTGCACCGTGGAGCACGAGTTGTACGTCAGCGACGCCATCACCGTCCGCATGCACGCGGCTGCGGCTCTCGCGGCCGACTGGAGTGGCATCGTCGTCTGGGCGTTGGGCTACGAGACCGCCGACATGTACCAGCGACTCGCCACGCTCGACGCCGGTCGGCCCAACGGCGATCCGATCGTGACCCTCGACCCGATCACGGCTCCGTCGTCGAGCCCGGCGCAGGTCGCGGTCAGCGGCGCCTCGTACGACCCTGAGTTCGACCTGCCGACGGGTGTGCGCATCGTGGTGACGAACCGCTCGTCGTCGGCCGTGGTGTGGGACAGGACGATCACCGCCAACTCGTCGCGGGAGGCTCAGGCCGACCTTCCGTCGGGCATCGGCATTCACCACGGCTTCGCCCGGAACGTGCGGCTCACCACGGGTCCGTACCGCGTGTGCGCGACGACCCTCGGCTACGACGCCTCCGACCCTCAGCCCACGGTGTGCCGCAACGTCACGGTGCCGTGACGGCAGCGGCCTCGGCGCGGGCCCGGCGTTCGACGCGCATCTCCGGCACGAGGACGAACGAGGCGGCGACCATGAGACCTGCGGCCATCAACGCAACGGTGCTGAGCGGCGTCGTGTCGATGATGGCGAAGCCGATGATCGGGGCGGCGATGGCGCGCGTGCCGGTGAAGAAGGTGTGCAGCCCCATGTAGTCGGCCACCCGGCCGGCTGGGGCGAACTTCGTGACCCACAGGTTCCACGTGAGGTCGCCTCCGGCACTCCCGACGCCGAGGAGCATCGCCCCGATGACCAGACCCGTCATCGACGTGCCCGTGAAGAAGGCAGCGACATAGAGCGCGAACAAGAAGTTGACGAGGATGCGCGACGAGAAGAAGCTCAGTCGGTCGAAGACCCACCCGAACATCGGCATCGTGGAGAGACGCACGATCGAGGGGATCACCACCGTGAGCACGGCGATGAGCGTGGTGCTCGCATCGATCCCGTAGCGCGGGTTGCCGAGGTACTCGATGCGGAGTGGGAGGAGCATGAGGTTGCCGAAGCCCATCAGCATCCACGCCACGAGCGTGAGGCGGAGCCGACGGTCGTCGCGCAGCAGGTGGAAGTGCGGCCACGGCCGGTTGCGGACTCCGGGCACCGAGGGGAGTGGGTCGCTGGGGATGCGTACGTGCAGCACGACGAGGATCGCGAGCATCAGCGCACCGAGCAGCGGCACGCACCACCACAGGTCGAGGCGCACGGTCAGGAACCAGCCCATCGCCAGACCCGCGCCGGCCTGGACCAACACCTTCAACGACATCGCCCGCCCCACTCGCCGGCCGATCTCGGCGGGCGGCAGGTTGCGCTCGTACGTGACGGTCACGAGTGTGTAGAGGGCGTTGATGCTGGCGATGCCGATGATCGCGCCGATCACGAAGGTGGCGAGCGGACCGACGGACGCGAGCAGGAGGCCTGCTGAGCCGATGGCACACAGGACACCGACGAGCACCATGACGGGCCGCTGCCAGCGGCGGGCCCACGACGTGACGAACGGTGTGGCGAGCAGACCGACTCCGGCCGAGGCGGCGACGAGGCCCTTCACGAGCCCCGGCGCGTCGAAGTGGCGGAGGGCGATCGCGACGAAGAGCGTGGTCTCCATCGGGAGGAGGACGCCGAGCGGGAGCGCCCGCCCGTACTCGAGTCGCTGCGCCCGGCGTACGAGCCGGGGGTCGTCGGAGGGGCGCATCACGGCCATTCTCGCCGCATCACCTCGGCCTTCCCCCATTGCACGGACCGCCGCCGCGCGGTTTACGCTCGCAGGACACGCCGTTCGCGGCACGTCTCGGAGGTCTGTCATGGCTGGTTCGTACATCGTCGCCGGAGCCCGTACGCCGATCGGCAAGATGAGCGGCGCCCTCGCCGGTTTCAGCGCAGCCGACCTCGGTGGGTTCGCGATCAAGGCTGCGCTCGAGCGCGCCGGTGTGGCCCCCGACGAGGTCGAGCACGTGATCATGGGCCAGGTGCTGATGGCCGGCCAGGGTCAGGTGCCCTCGCGTCATGCCGCCTCGAAGGCCGGCATCCCGATGAACGTGCCGAGCGTGAACATCAACAAGGTCTGCCTGAGCGGCCTCAACTCGATCTATCTCGCCAACCAGATGATCATGGCCGGTGAGGCCGACATCGTGGTCGCCGGTGGCATGGAGAGCATGACCAACGCCCCGTACATCGCTGCGGGTGCTCGCGGTGGCTTCCGCTACGGGAACACCGAGCTCGCCGACGCGATCGTGAAGGACGGTCTGTGGTGTGCGTTCGACGCCTGCCTCATGGGCCTCGGCACCGAGCGCTACGCCGGTGGCGGGATCACCCGCGAGCAGCAGGACGACCTGGCGATGAAGAGCAACCTGCGCGCGGCGGCGGCCATCGAGGCCGGTCGCTTCGCCGACGAGATCGTCGCGGTGGCCATTCCGCAACGCAAGGGTGACCCGGTGATGGTCACCACCGACGAGGGCGTGCGGGCCAACACGACGATGGAGTCGCTCGGTGGCCTGAAGCCGGCCTTCGACAAGGACGGCACGATCACGGCTGCCAACGCGTCGCAGATCAGCGACGGCGGCTCGGCCGTCGTGCTGATGAGCGAGAAGGCTGTCAACGCCCGCGGCGTGAACCCGCTCGGCCAGTTCGTCTCGTACGGCATGGTGGCCGGTCCCGACAGCGCCTCGCTCCTGCAGCAGCCGAGCCGGGCGATCATGGCGGCCCTCGGCCGCGCCGGTGTCGGTGTGGGCGATGTCGACCTGTTCGAGATCAACGAGGCCTTCGCCGCTGTCGGGATCGCCTCGATGGCCGACCTCGGGATCAGCGACGAGATCGTCAACGTCAACGGTGGGGCGATCGCCCTCGGCCACCCGATCGGCATGAGTGGCAACCGTCTGGCGCTGACCCTGCTCCACGAGCTCCGCCGCCGTGGTGGTGGCACCGGTGCCGCGGCCCTGTGCGGCGGCGGCGGCCAGGGCGATGCCCTGGTGCTGCGCACCGTCTGAGGCCGTTCGCACCTGTCGACGGGTTGCGGATCAGCGCCGATCTGGCGCGCCCCTGACCTGCGACGGAACACCGATTGTGACAATCCTTGACAGGCGTTGTCTGATTATCGTAATGTAACCGCAACATACACGGAACGGAGTCGGCGCCCCCCGGCGACTCGGTTCCCCTGATCTGAGGCACCACGTCGGAGGCCGGCTCGTCCGCCCGCACCCGGTCGCCGGCGTGGTGCCTCGGCAATCCGCCGGCCGTGCGCATCAGGAGTGTGTGGGCCCGTCAGGTGGGCTCGTCAGGTGGGCTCGCCACGAATGGCGGCTTGTGCCGAGCGGACCATGTCGGCCAGATCGACCGAGCCGATCATCGACCGTCCGAGACGCACGGGCTCGGGCGGGATGGCGACCACCGCACGCGCCACGATCTCGGGGTCGCCGACGAAGTCGAGCCAGTCGTCGGTCTCCCACGGCGCTGGTCGCTGTTGGCGGGGTGACGCCGAACGGATCGGCTCGCGGCTGGGCCGCACCGGTGTCTCGGGAACCCGCGCCCGGACGCTCGGTCGGCGGTCGTCGTCGTGGTCGACCCCTGCACCGGTCGCGGGCGTGCCGGTCGCAGTGGGAGTCGTCGCCGCTGCCGGTGGGTCGATGCGGGGACGTTCGGCTCGGGCGCCGACGCGCGGGCGCGCGGCCTGATCGACTCCGGCGCACCGCCATTCGACGAGCAGCTCGGGTCGGACGACGAGTTCGTGGGCGAAGGCGAGCACCGTGGCGACGGCGTGCTTGCACGGTGCCTCCCAGTCGCTGCACGTGCACGAGGCCTCGATGTCGCTCGCTTGGGGCACGAGCGAGTTGATGACGTTGCGCAGGGTGCGTGGCGAGAGATCGGCTGGGCGCGGTTTGGTGTCGACGGTGATGATCGTCCGGTACGGCGACGGGTCGGTGCCCTGCACCGTTCCGGTGAGGGTGCCAGCCGTGAGGTCGAGACGCTGGACAGCACCGTCGATCAGGTACACCTTGCCGCGACGGAACCGGCCGACCTCGCACCGGCCGGCCATCGCGACCGACAGCAGGGTCGAGGCCAGCTTCCCAGCCTGATGCGGCTCGCCGATCACGGCGCCCGGCGTGATGGTGGTCATGTCGACCTCCCGCCGTGGGCGACGTGGGGGCTGAGCGTCACGAGATCGCGGAGGCCGGCGTTGTCGAGTTCGCTGACCCACGCCTCGCCCTGCGCACCGACCACCGCGCCCGCGAGGCTCCGCTTGTCGTTGATGAGGGCGTCGATGCGCTCCTCGACCGTTCCCTCACAGACGAGCTTGTGCACGAGGACGGCGCGCTTCTGGCCGATGCGCCAGGCGCGGTCGGTGGCCTGGTCTTCGACGGCAGGGTTCCACCAGCGGTCGTAGTGCACCACCTGCGAGGCGGCGGTGAGGTTGAGCCCGGTGCCGCCGGCCTTGAGCGAGACCAACAGCAGCGGACTCGGCGCGGTACCCGCCTGGAACTGCTCGACCATCCGGTCGCGGTGCGTGCGGGTGACGCCGCCGTGGAGGAACGGGACGGTGAGGTGCAGTCGCTCGGCGAGGTGTTGCTGGAGGAGGTTGCCCATCTCGGCGAACTGGGTGAAGACGAGTGCCTGCTCGCCCGTGTCGAGGATGTCGTCGACGATCTCGTCGAAGCGGTGCAGCTTGCCCGACCGACCCGAGAGTTTCGAGCCGTCGCCGAGGGCGTGCGCGGGGTGGTTGCAGATCTGCTTGAGGCGGGTGAGGGCGGCGAGCACGAGCCCGCGCCGCTTCATCCCTTCGGCCTGCTCGGCGGCGTCGAGGAGATGGTCGACCACGGCCTGGTACATCTGGGCCTGCTCGCGGGTGAGCGGCGCCCATGCCACCTGCTCGACCTTGTCGGGAAGGTCGGGCACCAGCGACTTGTCGGCCTTGGTGCGCCGGAGAAGGAACGGGGCGGTGAGCCGGCGGAGTTCAGCAGTGGCCTGGGCGTCGCGTTGGCGCTCGATGGGTGCGGCGAAGCGTGAGCGGAACGAGGTCGAGCTGCCGAGCAGCCCGGGCACCACCGTGTGGAAGATCGACCACAGCTCGCCGAGCCGATTCTCGATCGGCGTGCCGGTGAGCGCCAGCTTCTGCTCGGCTGGGATAGCGCGAGCCGCCTTCGCCGTCTTGGTGTCGGGGTTCTTCACGGCCTGTGCCTCGTCGAGTACGAGGGTCGACCAGGCGACACTTTGGAGGGCGGGGAGGTCGCGCGCCGCCACCTGATAGGTGGTGATCACGAGGTCGTGATCTGCGGCCTCGACGGCCAACTGTTCGGCATCGAGTCGCTGGGTCCCGTGATGGATCATCGTCCGCATCATCGGAGCGAAGCGGGCGGCCTCCGACTGCCAGTTGCGGACCACCGAGAGCGGACACACCACGAGGTGCGGGCCGGGAAGCCCCGCCAGGTGGGCGAGTGTGGTGGGTGTCTTGCCGAGACCCATGTCGTCGGCGAGACAGCCTCCGAGCCCGAGCCGTCGGAGGAACTGCAGCCAGCCCAGACCGCGCAACTGATACGGGCGGAGGGTGGCGGTGAAGCCGTCGGGCACGACGCCGTCGTGGAGGTGGGCGTCATCGAGGCTGCCCAGCAGTTCGGCGGCCCAACCGGTGCCGGTGATGGTGTCGCCGTCGAGCGCATCGATCGCGGCGATGTCGGCGGCCTCCGAACGGGCGGCGGCTTCGTGGAGCGTGCGCTCCATCTCGGCGGCGAGCGCCAGCAACTGGAGCGGCGAGAGCTCGGAGTGCTCGGACCGGTGTTCGGCGAGTCGGGCGAGAGCGCGCCGGGCTTCGTTGCGGTCGACCTGCACCCAACGCCCGCCCGCCATCAGCAGCGATGCGCCCTCTTCGGCGGCGCGTCGGAGTACGGCCTCGGGCACCTCCTCGCCGCCCACGACCATCGTCCACTCGACGAGAGCGTTGGTGTTGAAGCGGCTCGGGCCGGGCGCGTCGTCGCGGTCGTGCGCCTGGACGGTGCCGCGTGTGGAGGGGGTGCGCTTGACGAGGCTCTGCGGGACGATGACCTCGATGCCCGCGCCGGCCAGATCGTCGATGGCGCCGAGCAGAGCGGACGCTCCGTCGAGCGAGACGGTGCCGGCGTCGGACCGTGCGGTCGAGCTGTGGTCGAGCCAGGTGGAGAGCGCTGGCACGGCGGCGCGGATGGTGGTGAGTGCCGCCTCGAGCGGTTCGTCGAGGCGCGCCAGATAGCGGCGGTCGCCGGCGACGAGGAGCGCCGCATCGGTGCGGAGCCGGACGTCGTCGGCGCTGCACCAGCGGCTGCGATCGTCGGCGTCGACGACCTCGAGGTCGAGCGGCCAGCGTGCGGCAGCGGGGTCGGGAGGGAGGGGTGCCCAGGCCGCATCGTCGGCGTCGCCGCGATCGCTGCCGTCGCCTGCCGCATCGAGTTCGAACTCGAGGTCGGCCAGCAGGTCGCGCGCTCCGAGGTCGAGATCGTCGTCGGCTGTCGGGGGAGCGGGAATCGCGAGGCGGAGGCGGATCCGGACCACCGGCAATCCGTCGGCGCGTTGGGTCATCAGGTCGAACTCGTGGGCGATCTGGCGGACCACCGGCGAGAGATCGGGCGGGACGGCGAAGACGGCCGACGGTGTCGACAAGGCCTTGGCCACGGCGCGCACCGCGCGTGCGCTCGGAGTGCGCGTGTCGGTGACCGAGGCGGCCCACTTGGTGATGACCAGCGCCTGCCGCGCCAACTGGTCGGTCATCAGGCGGAGGATGTCGGCGACGACCACCGGCTGGCCCCCGGCTGCGACGACCGGCGGCATCCGGCGGCGGAGGTCGTCGGTGCGTTCGAGGTCGCCGGGCAAGGGGACCCACACGGCCTCGAACATCGCCGGGCCGACGTCGTCGATGCGCGGGACGACACGACCGCGGTTGACCAGTTCCTCTGCCAGACGGAAGACGGCACCGAACCACGCCACCGAGGCGCTGACCCCGTCGTCGGGGCCGAGCCGACCGAGGGCCATGAGGCTCCCGGGGTGCAGCCGCTGGCACATCACCTCGACGGTGTCGCCGGGGATCTCGAGCCGCACGAGGTCGGTGCGGTTGGCCTCGCGGTGGACCTCGCGACCGCCGAGACTCGTGAGTTCCTGCTGCAGGTTGCCGCCGTAGATGCCCCGCGAGGGCTGCCACGCGATGGCGCCACCGTCGAGCCAGCTGAGCTGGAGACCGGGCGAGGGCGTGCGGGGCATGGGCCGAGTGTACGGAGGGGGTGTCCGCAGGGTCGCCCGAGCGCCGTCTCCTGCGCGGGACAGTGTGTGACGGATACCCACGGGGGTATCTGTGGAGGGGCTGCTATGGTGTCGGCATGGCAACGACCAACCTGACCCTCGATCAGTTCGAATCGACCATCTCGTCCGACGGGATCGTCCTCGTCGATTTCTGGGCGGCGTGGTGCGGCCCGTGCCAGCGCTTCGGCCCGACCTTCGAGGCGGCCAGCGAGAAGAACCCCGACATCGTGTTCGCCAAGGTCGACACCGAGGCCGAGCAGCAGTTGGCCGCATCGCTCCGCATCCAGAGCATCCCCACTCTCATGCTGTTCCGCGACGGCATCCTGCTGTTCAACAGCCCTGGCGCTCTCCCTGCTGCCGCACTCGACGACCTCATCTCCCAGGCTCGTGGTCTCGACATGGGCGCCGTGCGTGCCGATGTCGCGGCGATGGAAGCGCAGCAGGGTTCTGCCTGACCAGCCTCCAGTGTGTCAGGCGGTGGTGCCGTCGAGGACCTGGAACATCTTCAGGTCGCTGTAGAAGTCGAGCGCGTAGTCGCCGCCCTCGCGGCCGATGCCGCTGATGCCACATCCACCGAACGGTGCAGTGAGGTCGCGCACGAGGAAGCAGTTCGTCCAGATGGTCCCGGCGCGCACGGCCCGGCCCATCCGCTCGGCCCGCTCCGCCGAGCCCGTGTAGACGATCGCCGAGAGTCCGTAGGCGGTGCTGTTGGCGAGACGGATCGCATCGGCCTCGTCGGTGAAGGTCTGGAACGTGAGCACGGGGCCGAAGACCTCGTTCTGCACGACCTCGCTGTCGTTGGAGCGGGGCTCGATGAGCGTCGGCTCGTACCAGAGGCCGTCGTCGCCACCGAGTGGTGACCGCTGACCACCGCGCAGGATGGTGTCGCCCGCAGCCCTCGCCCGCTCGACGAAGCCGGCCACTCGTGCGGCGTGATCGGGGTGGATCATCGGGCTGATCGTGGTGCCCGTCTCGCGTGAATCGCCGAGGACGTGCTGGTCGGCGAAGTGGTGGAAGCGCTCGAGGAACTGCTCGCGCACCGACTCCTCGACCATGATGCGCGTACCGGCCAGGCAGACCTGACCCGAGTCGTCGAACTGTCCGGCGGCCTTCTTCGCTGCGGCGTCGAGGTCGCTGTCGGCGAACACGACGAACGGGCCCTTGCCGCCGAGCTCGGCGGTGAACGGGACGATGTTGCGTGCGGCCGCGACACCGATGTGGCGCGCCGTCTCGGGCGAGCCGGTGAACGAGATCCGCTTCAGCCGCGGATCGCTCACGAGCGCCGCACCGACCTCCTCGCCGATTCCCTGCACGACGTTGAACACGCCGGCCGGCATCCCGGCCTCGTGGCACAGGTCGGCGAGCAGGCTGCAGCTCAGCGGACTCCACTCAGCGGGCTTGAGGATCACGGTGTTGCCGGCCGCGAGAGCGGGCGCGCACTTCCAGGTGCTCAGCATGAACGGGGCGTTCCACGGTGTGATGACCACCGTCGGCCCGGCCGGCATGCGCATCACCCGATTGGCGGTGCCGTTGCTCGACCACACGCGCTCCTCGTACTCCTCGGCGAGGTCGGCGTAGGCGCGGAAGTTGCGCGCCCCACGCGAGAGGACACGAAGCCGGAGGCTCTCCTCGAGCATCGCCATGTCGAGGCACTCGACGGCGGCCAGTGCAGGGACGTACTGATCGATGAGGTCGGCGACGCGCCGCATCACCTCGCCGCGACCCTTCACCCCCATCGAGGCCCACTCGGGGAAGGCGTCGAGGGCCGCGGTCACCGCGAGGTCGGCGATCGCGGCGTCACCACGAGAGACGTCGGCGAGGTGCATCGACCAGTCGAGCGGCGAGCGGTCGTCGAACGTGGCCGCCGACGCGACGCGTCGCCCACCGATGTAGTGGTCGGTGCTCACAGGGACACCACCCACGAGCGTGCGGTTGCCGCCGGTGAACGGCTCGAGGTCGGTGGTCACTGCATGCCCTCCGGGAGTCTGGGGTGGATGCGCGGGAACGGGAGCTCGGAGCGGTCGGTGTTGCGCGGCCGACGCTGGCCACGCAGGGGCCATTCGCCGCCGAGCGCCGTGCTCAGGACCTCCTCGGTCTCGGTGGGCTGGGCGCCCACCTCGTCGCTCACCGGGGCAGGCCCCTCGACGATGTGGTTCGTCAGCGCCCCGAGGCCCTCGACCTCGACGGTCACGACGTCGCCGGGCTGCACCGGACGACTGATCGCGGGAGTGCCCGAGAGGATGACGTCACCGGGCACGAGGGTGATGAGCCGGGCGATGTCGGCGACGAGGTAGTGCATGTCCCAGGCCATCTCGTCGGTGCTGCCGTCCTGCTTGACCACGCCGTTGACGATCGTGCGGATCTGCTTGCCGCGGAAGTCCCAGCCCGTGACGAGCCCCGGTCCGAGCGGGCAGAGCGTGTCGGCCCCCTTGACGCGGAGCATCGAGCCGCTGTCGGTGTCGCGGAAGTCGTGCAGGCCGTAGTCGTTGGCCACGGTGTAGCCCGCGATGTACTCGCCGGCCTCGGCGTACGAGACGTTGCGACACGTGCGCCCGATGACGATGGCGACCTCGCCCTCGTAGTTCAGCCACTTGCAGTTCGACGGTCGGACGACGGCAGCGCGGTGCGAGTTGAGCGAGCTGATCGGCTTGTGGAAGTAGGTCGGCGCGGGCGGCAGCGACACGCCGAACTCCTGCACGCGGCTGACGTGGTTGAGGTGGCAGCAGATGATCTTGGTGGGCTCGACCGGCGAGAGGTGGACGGCCTCGTCGACACCGATCGCGCGCCCGTCTCGCGCCACCAGTTCGTCGCCCTCGCGCACCATCACGGTCGGCGTGCCGTCGAGCAGGATCCTGCGGATGTCGGCGGTCGGTCGGTCGGCCATGGCGATGCCTTTCGGAGGGGCCGGACGGGCCCGAAAGCTGCCGTCCTGAGGTCGTTAGGTTCCAAACTATAGTGAGCCGCCATGAGCACGTCCGACGGTCTCCAGGGTTTCATCTTCCCGCGCACTGAGCACGGGGGCGCGTCGATGCTCCCACCGATGCCCTGGCACTACAGCGGCGACCTTCTCACGGTCGAGTACCGCACCGATCCGGGCCGTGTGCGCGAGCTGCTCCCCGAAGGGCTGAGCCTCGTCGACGACGATCAGGATCCGGGTGCCGTGGCGATGATCTTCGCCGACTGGCAGAGCTGTGGGCCCGACTTCGCCGAACTCGACGACCCCATCAGGGCGCAGTACAAGGAGGCGTTCGTCGTCGTCCGCTGCCAGTACCGCGGCCAGATCTTCAGCCGCTGCGTGTACATCTGGGTCGACAAGGATTTCGCCCTCGTGCGGGGTCACTTCCAGGGGTACCCGAAGAAGCTCGGGAGCATCTGGCAGACCCGCCCCGTCACCATCGGCAAGGCCGGTCCGCGCATCGCCCCCGGTGGACGCTTCGCCGGCACGGTGTCGTACCACGACCGTCGGGTGGTCGACATGCGGGTCACCCTCCGCGAGCCGAGCGAGACCAATGGTTTCGTCAACGGCCACGCCATGATCCACTCGCGCTACATGCCGCGTATCGAGAACGACGGCACCGACAGCTTCCACGAGTTCGTGACCATGCGCGGCGTCGACGTCGAGGTGAGTCAGGCGTGGCGTGGTGACGGCGAACTCGAACTCTCGGCAAGTCCGATCGAGGAGGTCGCCCGCCTCGAGGTGCGCGAGGTGATCGGTGCGTACTTCCGCAGCGTCGGCACCACCTTCGCCGGTGGCACGACCCTCGAGTCGCTCACCCATCCGGAGGTGCAGTCATGAGCAGCGGTCCGACCCCCGAACTCGACCTCGGGCCCGACGACGTCGACATCGTCGACCCCGACGCGTACACCGAGCGCTTCCCGCACGCCACCTTCCAGCGCCTGCGCGACACCGACCCGGTGAGCTGGTGGGAGGAGCACGACGGGGGCAAGGGCTTCTGGGCGGTCACCCGGTACGACGACCTCCTCCACGTGAGCCGCAACGTCGAGACGTTCTCGAGTGCGCAGGGCATCACGCTCGAGGAGATGGCGCCCGCCGACTTCGCCGCTCGCCGCAACATGCTCGAGTACGACCCGCCCGAGCACACCCGTTATCGACGCCTGGTGAGCAAGCCCTTCGCACGGCGCGAGGTGTACGCCTACGAGAATGCGATCCGCCTGCTGGCGCGCACCGTGGTCGAAGAGGCGCGCGACCTCGGCGGCGAGTTCGACTTCGTCGACCGGATCGCCAAGCAACTCCCCATGCGGATGCTCGGGCGCCTGCTCGGAGTGCCCGACGAGGACGGCGATTGGCTCGTCGAGCGCGGCGACGCGCTCCTCGGCAACTTCGACCCGGAGATGACCGAGCACCCGCTCGACCTCACCGACACCGACGAGTTCAAGCACATCCCGTTCCGCTCTCCGGCCGCTCTCGACCTGTACCGCTATGCGGAGGAGCAGGCGGCTTTGCGGCGTGCGAACCCCACCGACGACGTGATCACCCGGCTGCTGGCACCGACCATCGACGGCGAGCAGATCACCGAACTCGAGTTCAAGAACTTCTTCGTGCTGATGGTCAGCGCCGGCAACGACACGACCCGCTACACGATGACGGCTGGGATGAAGGCGCTCATGGAGCACCCCGACCAGCTCGCTGAACTGCGCGACTCGGTGCTGGCGGGCAACACCGACCTGATGGATTCGGCCGTCGAGGAGATCCTCCGCTGGGGCACGGTGACCATGCACTTCCGTCGCACGGCGACCCGCGACACCGAACTGCAGGGCCGCACGATCCGTGCGGGCGACAAGGTCGTGATCTGGTTCAGCTCGGCCGACTACGACGATCGGCAGTTCGCCGACCCGTACCGCTTCGACATCCACCGCACCCCGAACGATCACGTGGCGTTCGGTCGCCTGAGCCCGCACCTGTGCCTCGGTTCGCAGCTCGCGCGCATGGAACTGAAGGTGCTCTTCGAGGAACTCCTCCCCCGCCTGTCCGACGCCCGACTCGCCGGTCCGACCGAGCGTCTGCGGAGCAACTTCATCTGCGGCATCAAGCGCATGCCCGTTGCCGTGGGCTGGGCATGAGCGCCGACCGTCTCCCGTCGCGTGCGCCGTTGATCGGGCTCTCGGGCCGACGGTGGTCGACCGAGGACATCCCGCTGTTCGACTACGCCGCGCTGCGCGGGGAAGAGGTCGACGTCCACCTGAGCGAGTACCCGAAGGCGCTCGAGAAGGCGGGGGCTCTTCCGGTCCAACTCACCCGCAACACCGACCCTGAGCTGATCGTCGAGCGGCTCGATGGCCTCGTGATGACCGGTGGCGCCGACCCCGATCCGTCGCTCTACGGCGAGGAGCCCTCCCCCGACCTCGGGCGCGTCGAGCGCGAGCGCGACCTCTGGGAACTGGCTCTGATCCGTGCGGCGCTCCGAGTGCGCCTCCCGATGCTGTGCGTGTGCCGTGGCGCGCAGTTGCTGAACATCGCGATGGGCGGATCGCTCGTCCAGCACCTCGGCGCCCCCGAGCACGCGCAGTGGGACGCTCACCGGAGCGAGCGCTGCCACGTGGTGCGCGTGTCGGCCGGCTCGCGTGCGGCCGAGCTCTACGGCCCGGCCATCGCCACCAACAGCCTCCACCACCAAGCGGTCGCTCGGCGTGGCACCGGTGTGATCGTCACCGGGACCACCGACGACGGCGTCGTCGAGGCGTTCGAGCTCGAGGGTCGGCCCGAGGTCTTCGCCGTGCAGTGGCACCCCGAGATGCTGGCCGAACAGGTCGACCCGGCGTTCACCTGGCTCGTCCACGAGGCCAGCACCCACCGTCGCTGACCGACCCGACCCGGGTCAGAGGTCGATGGCGTCGACCGTGCGGAGCACCGCACGCAGCGATGCCGCCAACTGATCTTGCTCGGGCTCGGTGAGCGCCTGAACGACCAGGGATTCGTGGTGGTTGAACGTCGGCATGATCGTGTCGATCACCTTGCGCCCCTTGGGCGTCAGCGACACGAGGATGCGCCGACCGTCGTTGCGGTCGGAGCGACGCTTGATGAGTCCGCGCCCCTCGAGTGTCTTCATCACTCCGGTGAGGGTGGCGGCGGTGATCCCGGCCTCGCCCGCGAGTGAGCGAGCGTCCATGTCGCCCCACACGCGCAGCACGAACAGGGAGGTGAAGGCGCTCCACGAGAGCTCGTACTGCTGGAGCACGCCGTTCTCCATGTGGTTGCGCACTGCCGTGGCGACCCGGAAGATGTTGCTGACCGTGCTGAGGGCACGGAGGTCGAGCGCGACCCCGTCGAAGGCGGCGCGGACATCGCGTTCGGCGCGGACGAGATCGTCGTCGTCGTCACTCGCGAACAGGCGCGGCACGGATCAGCCCTTCATCTCCGAGATGGTGGCCGAGATGATCTCGCGCGTGCGGTCGCGCAGCGCCGGGACGTCGTCGAGCGTGAGGCCGGTGGTCTCGATCGTGTCGAGCACGCGCACCTCGGCGTGCGTGACGTTCATCTTCCAACTGCCCTTCACCAGGGCCTCTCGCGCACCGACGAGAGCGAGCGGGAGGATCGGGCTCTGCGTCTCGATCGCGAGCCGGAAGGCGCCGTCCTTGAACTCGCCGAGCCCGCCGTGCTGGCTGCGGGTGCCCTCGGGGAAGACCATCACGCTGAGCTTGCGATCGAGCCGTTCACGGCTGCCCTTCATCGCCGACACGATGCTCTGCTTGTTACCGCGCACGATCTTGATGTCGTTCGACATCATCATCATCCAGCCGAGGAACGGGAAGCGGAAGAAGGTCTCCTTCGACATCCACTTCATCTCCCACGGGAGCTGCGAGATGGCGATCATGTCGACGAAGCTCTCGTGGTTCGACACCACGACGTAGGGGCGGCGCGGATCGGTGACGGTGCGGCCAGAGGTCGTGAACGACCACATCGGGTTGAGGAACTTGTAGGCAACGCAGACACGGCGGAAGACGAAGCCGGTCCAGTAGCGGTCGCGGTCGAACGGCGTGGTCACGACCCAGACCACGAAGGTCATCATCGTCCAGACGATCACGAGGAGACCGAGCGACAGCCAGCCCCACACCGACAGGACGGTACGGGCGAGTTGGCTGCCCATGAGGCGCTGTCGGACGGCGAGGGAGGACATGTCCCCATCGTGGCACGCCGCACCGTGGGTACGGTGATCGCCGTGTGGCGACATGACGTGACGAGGGTCGACCGGCGTCGGCGTTGTCGGCGCGGGTGGTCGGCCGTGGTGTTGCTGGGCGCGTTGACCTCGTGCGGCGACCTTCCCGACACGGTCGCGCCCGCTCCGGACGACTCGGCGCAGGTCGAGGCCTGGCCGGTCGAGACGTGGGTGTGCCACGTTCCTGCCGCGACCTCGTCGCCCTGGTACGCCGGACTCGCGGCCCGTCGCGACATCACGGCGTCGGTACTGGCCGAGCGGGTCGCCCGCCGTGTGCCCGCCTATTTCCGTGAGGTCTCGGGTGGGCGCCTCGCGCTCGACGTGTCGACCGGAGGTGAGGTCACCCTCGGTGTGAGCGACGGGGCCGAGGAGTGCGTCGACATGGTGGTCGGTCGAGCGGCGAGTTCGACCCGACTGGTGGTCGTGGTGGCCGATGCCGAGCACGTCGAGGGTCGTCCCGGCGGGCTCGGCGGGGTGATGGCCCGCGAGTCGTCGGCGCCGGTCGGCATCTCGGGAGTGGGGTACGCGTACGTGGGTGCGGCCGACCTCGCGCCGTCGTGGGGCGACGACCCGCCGATGGATCTCGTCGAGCACGAGATCGGGCACGCCCTCGGGTGGCATCACAGCGGGACCACCGACGACGCGTACGACAGCGCCCTCGATCTGATGAGCGACAGCGCCGCGCCCCGCGCCATCGACCCCTCGCGCCGCGACGCGCCCTGGCCGTTGGCCGTCGACCTGCTCGCCAGCGGCTGGCTGACGCCCGACGAGTTGCTCGTCGTCGACCCCGTCGTGGGCGGATCGACGAGCACCACGCTCCAGGTGCTCACATCGGCCAATGACGGTCGGCGGCTGATCGTCATCCCGGTACCCGGCCGCGACGACGTGGTCATCACCGTCGAACGCCGTGCGCCGATCGGAGCCGACGACCACCTTCCGGTCGCCGGGCTGGCCGTCCATCGGGTGGAGTTCGTACCGCGACTCGGAGCCGACGCCGCACCGGCACCGACGACCGACGGGGGTACGACCCCGCACACGTTCGACGGGAGCGGCGTGCGCCGGATCGTTCCGCTCACCGGCAGCGCTCCGTTCACCGATCTGGTCGAGCCGGGAGAGTCGCTCGAATCCGACGGCTGGCGGATCACGGCCGACGCGGATGGTGTGGTCACCGTCGGCCTAGTGTCGACCCCATGACGCCCTCCCAGCAGGAACTGTTCGATGCGGCCCGCGCCGCCCAGCAGCAGGCCTACGCGCCGTACTCGAAGTATCTGGTGGGTGCGGCCGTGCGTGGCCGGTCGGGCAGGGTCTACGCCGGGTGCAACATCGAGAACGCCGCCTACCCGCAGGGTTGGTGCGCCGAGGCGAGCGCCATCGCCCACATGATCACGGCGGGCGAGCGCGAGATCGTCGAAGTGCTGACGGTCTGCGACGGTGAGTTGATCGGCACGTGTTGCGGCGGGTGCCGTCAGAAGATCCGTGAGTTCGCGGCGCTCGACGTGCCGATCCATGCGTGCGGGCCCGAGGGCGTGCGGGCGTCGTTCACCCTCGAGCAGTTGTTGCCGCACTCGTTCGGCCCCGAGCACCTGGCCTGACACGGTCGCCCGCCGAGGGCGTGGTCGGCCCGACCACGGTGCCAGACTGAAGCGTGCTGAGCGCCCGGACACCCCACCTGACCGCCAAGCTGCAAGGCTTCGGGACGACGATCTTCGCCGAGATGTCGGCTCTAGCGATGGCCACGGGGAGCGTCAACCTCGGCCAAGGGTTCCCCGACACCGATGGTCCGCGCGAGGTGCTCGACGCCGCGATCGAGGCCATCAACTCGGGTCTCAACCAGTACCCGCCCGGCCCTGGCATGCAGGTGTTGCGCGACGCCGTGGCCGCTCACCAGCGCCGGTTCTACGGTGTCGACTACGACGCCAACTCTGAGGTGCTCGTCACGGCGGGCGCAACCGAAGCGCTCGCCGGCACGCTTCTCTCGCTGCTCGACACGGGCGACGAGGTTGTTGTCCTCGAGCCGATGTTCGACAGCTATGCGCCGTGCATTGCGATGGCGGGTGCGGTCGTCAAGCCGGTGACGCTCCGACCGCCGCAGTACACCTTCGACCCCGACGAACTACGCGCCGCCTTCAGCCAGAAGACCAAGGTCGTGCTGTTCAACACGCCGCACAACCCGACCGGCCGCGTGTTCACGCGCGAGGAAGTGCAGATGGTCGCCGACCTCGCGATCGAGCACGACGTCATCGTGGTCACCGACGAGGTCTACGAACACCTCGTGTTCGACGGCCTCGAGCACGTCGCCCTCTCGTCGCTGCCCGGTATGCGCGAGCGCACGGTGGTGATCTCCAGCGGAGGAAAGACCTTCAACACCACTGGCTGGAAGATCGGCTGGGTCTGCGGTCCGGCTCCGCTCGTCTCGGCCATCCGCACGGCGAAGCAGTTCCTCACCTACGTCAACGGCGGGCCCTTCCAGCCGGCCATCGCCCTCGGCCTCGGCTTCCCTGACTCGTTCTTCGCCGACCTCGCGTCTGATCTGCAGGCCAAGCGCGATCACCTCGTGCCCGGTCTGAAGGCCGCCGGATTCGACGTGTTCCCGACGCAGAGCACCTACTTCGTCACGGTCGACGTGCGTCCCCTGCAGCCCGACGGCGACGGCATGGCGTTCTGCCGAGCACTGCCCGAGCGTTGCGGTGTGGTGGCCATCCCTGCCGAGGTGCTCTACGCCCGCAAGGCCGAGGGGCGACACATCGTGCGGTTCGCCTTCTGCAAGAAGCTCGACGTCATCGACGAGGCCGTGCGTCGGCTCTCGACCCTGCGCGGCTGAGCGTCTCTGGGGTCGCCGTCAGCGGCGGTCGGGCAGGAAGCGGAACCTGTCACGCACGTCGGCGACCTTCGCCGGGTCGATCTCGGCGAACAGGATCGTCTCGCCCTGCGAACCCGTGGCCAGCAACTCGCCGAGCGGGTCGACGATGCGGCTGTCGCCCGAGTACACGAGGCCGTTGCCGGTGCCGACACGGTTGACGCCGATCACGTAGGCCTGGTTCTCGATGGCCCGGGCCTGGAGGAGGGTCATCCAGTGCAGACGACGCGACTCGGGCCAGTTGGCGGGCACGAGGTAGGCGTCGGTGGTGGGTGCAAGGCCCCAGAACTCGTCGGAGAAGCGCAGGTCGTAACAGACGAACAGCGACAGGCGGACGCCCTCGACCTCGACCTGCACGAAGCCCGACCCCGGCCGGAAGTGCTTGTCCTCACCGCCGAAGGTGAACGGGTGGATCTTGTGGTAGCGGTGCATCGTGCCGTCGGGCCCGGCGAGCACGAACGAGTTGGCGGGCCGACGGTCGGCGGGGTCGGAGTCGGCAGGGATCTCGGGGCACGATCCCCCGACCCAGCAGCCGTGCCGGCGGGCCTGTTCGGCGAGGAACTGCGACGAGGGCCCACCCTCGGGCTCGCCGAGATCGGGGTCGTCGACGGCGAAACCGGTGGAGAAGGTCTCGGTGAGCAGGACGAGCCGAGCGCCGTTGGCGGCAGCAGCGGCGACCATCGGAGCGAGACGCGCGAAGTTCGCCTCGCGGTCGGCCCAGACGATGTCGTGTTGTACCGCCGCGATGCGCATGGCCGCATCGTAGGTTGGCGCGCAGGCAGTGCGTGAGGCGTATCGTGACCTCGTGCACGAACTACGGACAGAACCTCGTCAGCAACGCAGCCAGCAGTCGGTGCAGGCCATCCTCGATGCGACCGAGCGGCTCATCCACCGTGCCGGTCACACGAGCTTCACGGCCTCCGAACTGGCCCACGAGGCCGACATGTCGATCGGGCGTGTCTATTACTGGTTCCCCGACATCCCGTCGGTGGTGGCGGCCCTCGCCGATCGCTCGGCACACCGCATGGCCGAGGTGTTCGGCGGCGCGATCACCGGCCAGGAGAAGGTCACCACCCCGCTGCTCCTCAAGCGGGCGATGGCCGCGCTGTGCCAGTACATCGACGAGAACCCGTCGACCGTGGCGCTGTGCCTCGCCGACAACCACCAGGGTCCTGGTCGCGTGTTGTTCGAGCAGATGACCGAGCAGTCGCGTTCACTCGTGGCCGACCGCGTCCCCGGCATCTCGGAGGAGGAGGTCGACTTCGTCGCCCGTACCGCCGTCGGCCTCACGCTCGGCATGCTCCACGGCTACCTCGCACCCGGAGCCCACAAGCGCCTGATCGAGCAAGAGCTCGTCTACGCCCTGTCGGCGTGGCTCTATGCGCGCTACCCACCGCCCAACGACTTCAGCTGGCGCGAGGTGCGTCGTGCGGTGCGCCCGGTGCGCCCGTCGCGCACGAACTTCGACGAGTCCGACGTGGTGTACGCCGCGATGGCTCCCGAGTTCCTCACGCTCCCCGAAGACTGACGAGGTCCGCTCGGGTCAGGCTCCGGTCGGCTCGGGTCTGTCGTGGTCGCGGCCCTCGGGTCGCGTGGGCTGGTGCGACTCGGTTGGCGCGTTCCGGGTCAGTCGCGAGCAGCGAGTTCGAGTGACAACAGGCTGACCGACTTCGTGCCCCCGTCGGTGTCCTGCTGGCCGACCTCGACGAACCCGAGCGCGTGGTGGAACGTGAGCGACCGCTCGTTCATCGGGCGGGTGTTGACCTCGCACGTGATGCGCGCGTGCACGCCGCTGTAGCGCTCGACGAGCGCGGCGTAGAAGGCGCGACCGATCCCGTACCTGCGGAACTCGGGCTCGACCGCGATCCGGTCGAGATAGGCGAAGTCGTCGTACGTGCGAGAGAACCACGCGTAGTTGAGGCTCCCGTAGTCGCAGCCGGGCGTGAGCACCCAGCAGAACCCGGCGAACGAGCCGTCGACCTCGGCGACCAGCGCCGCATCTGCCATGGCCGCGAGACGCACGACGCCGTCGGAGTCGAGCTCGCTGAGTTCGGGGACGTTGGCGTTGTTGAGTGCCGTGACGGCCTCGATGTCGCGTGGGGCGAAGGGGCGGATCAGCACGGGCACGAAGTTACAGGCGGTCCTGGCTGCAATAGCCTGAGCCCATGCTCTTCCGCCACAAGACCGAGATGGTGTCGGCGCAGGACGCGCTGCCCGGTCGAACCGACCAGACCATGCCCGTCCCCGAGCGGCACTTCGTGCTCGACGCGCCGCTCGTCGGTCCGTGGCCCGCCGACACCGAGCTCGCCTGCTTCGGCCTCGGCTGCTTCTGGGGTGCCGAGCGCAAGTTCTGGCAGACACCTGGCGTGTATTCCACCGCAGTGGGCTACGCAGGGGGCTACACACCGAACGCCACCTACGAGGAGGCGTGCAGCGGTCGTACCGGCCACACCGAGGTGGTGCTCGTCGTGTTCCGACCGGCCGAGCTCTCGTACGAGCAGCTGCTGCGCGTGTTCTGGGAGAACCACGATCCGACCCAGGGCATGCGCCAGGGCAACGACATCGGCACCCAGTACCGCAGCGCGGCGTACACCACGAGCGACGCCCAGGCGACTGCCGTCGTGGCGAGCCGCGCGGCCTACGGGGCCGAACTGGCGAAGGCCGGGTACGGCGCGATCACGACCGAGGTGAAGCCGCTCGAGGAGTTCTATTACGCCGAGCCGTACCACCAGCAGTACCTGGCGAAGAACCCCAACGGCTACTGCGGGATCGGCGGCACCGGTGTGTCGTGCCCGATCGGGATCGACCTGTCGCAGGCCTGAGCTGTTCGGCCGAACCGGTCAGCCCGGAACGACACTGAGTGTCGCAACGACCGGACCAGTTCGGGGAGCCGGTGGTCAGGCCGGGCTCGGCGCCAAGCGAGCGTGGGCGGCGAGGAGCGAGGCGCGGAGTTCGTCGAGGCTGCGGACGACCTCGTCGAGCGAGCACTCCATCATCAGGTTGACCACCTCGTTCGGGAAGCGCTGGCGCCAGTCGGTGTGGAGTCCGATGCCGTACTTGCCGAGGGCGTAGGCGTAGCCGAGTTCCCACGCCGTGCCGTCGTCGGTGGTGATGCCGTTGAGGTTGGCGACCACGACGTCGCAGGTGTCGATGCCGCGCTTGTCGTTGAGGAAGATCTCGCGGACGTTGTGCTCATCCTTGGGCGGGTTGTCGCGGTGGGGCAGGAAGGTGACGAATCCGCACTCGGCGACGAGGGCCTCGACCTTCTCGATGAACCACCGTTCCCCCTCGTCGAACAGGGGGCCGGCCACGTAGGCGCGCAGGGTCGTGGTCATGTCGGGGTGTCCTCCGTGTTCCATCCGCGGGCGCGGATCTCCTCGCCGTCGGCGTCGATCTCGCGCCCCTGCCATCGCAGTGCGCCGGGCGTCGCGCTGAGGCGGGCGACGAGACCTTGCATCGGTGTGCCGTCGAGCTCGACGAGCGATCCGCGTGCGACGACGTGCGGGTCGGCGCTCACCTCGGCGACGTCGAGCACCGGTCCGATCGCGGCCTCCGCAGCCGTGAACACCTCGATTACCTCGTGGCGCGGACGGGCCGCGCACCACTGCGTCATGATCGCCTCGAGTGCGTCGCGGTGTTCCATGCGGTCGGGGAAGGTCGCAAAGCGCGGGTCGTCGCCGACGCCCAGTACCTCGAGCACGCGACGCGCCACCGAATCGGCCGATGCAGAGAGCCCGACCCAGAGTCCGTCGGCGCAGCGGTAGGTGCCGCGTGGCACCGTGTAGGGGAGGCCGGCGCCCATCTTCGGCTGCAGGTATCCCGACACGGCGTGGAGCGACACGAGCGGACTCATGATCTGGAACATGCTCTCGAGCAGGTTGACGTCGACCACCTGGCCGACCCCGCTGTGCAGGGCGACCATCGTGGCGAAGGCGGCGACGATGCCGGTGAGTTCGTCGGTGAGGGCGATCGGTGGCAGCAACGGTTGGCCGTCGGGGAGTCCGCTGATCGAGGCCAGACCCGACATCGACTCGGCGATGGTCGCGAACCCCGGCCGTTGCGCGTAGGGGCCGTCCTGGCCGAAGCCGGTGACGCGTGTGATGACGAGCCGCGGGTTGGCCGCGAGCAGCACGTCGGGCCCGATGCCGAGCCGCTCGAGCGTGCCGGGTCGGAAGTTCTCGACGAGCACGTCGGCCTCGTCGGCGAGTCGGCGGAACACCGACATGTCGTCGGCGTCCTTGAGGTCGAGGGCGATCGTCCGCTTGTTGCGACTGACCATCTTCCACCACAGGCCGGTGCCGTCACGGGGGTCGCGCCAGCCGAGGTTGCGCATGCTGTCACCCGTGTCGGGCCGTTCGACCTTGATGACGTCGGCGCCGTAGTCGGCGAGATAGCGGGCGCAATTCGGCCCGGCCAGCACCGTGGCGATGTCGAGCACTCGCAGACCCGCGAGGGGTGGACGCGGCGTGTGGGGACTGTCGTCGCGCTCGGTCACTGCAGGACGTTGTGCCCCTCGGGCAGCGGCTCCCGGCCGGAGAGGGCGAGGATCAGCGAGACGGGTGACGCGAGCTCGGTGAGGACGCTCAGCACGACGGCCGACGTGTCGGGGTGCAGGTTGGGATACTGACGCGTGGCGCGCTGCAGATCGAGTGTGTGAACCCCGATCTCGACCACCCGGGTGGCGAGGTACTCGATGAGTGTCATCGAGCCGGCGAAGGTGTTGACACGGTCGTCGTCGGCACACCCGGTGACGACGCCGAGCACCCGGGCCACCACGGCCTCGGCCTCGCCGAGCGGGTCGATGATCTGCCGCGACGCCTGCTTGGCGCGGGCGTTGACGCCTTGGTGGACGGTGGGGTCGTTGAGGACCACGCGGTAGTACTCGGCGGCATCGGTGATGACGCGGTCGACCGTGGGAGGAGCGCTGAGGTAGCCCTCGACGGTCACGAACGCCCGCATCGTGTGCGCCGCCAGCTGGCGCACATTCCACTCACCGAGTGCACCGAACTTGTCCCAGTCGCCGTCGTCGATGGCGCGCATCGTCTCGAGGAACGTGCGGGCACCTTCTTCGAAGCCGGCCCTCACCTGAGCGGGATCGTGCAGCATCGGTCCTCCAACCGTCCGAGGGCGTACGACTCGTAGTCGATGCCGAAGTCGCTGTAGAGGTGGCGGCACCGCTCGCTCCACGCCAGGGCGTCGGGAGTGCTGATGCGGTGCACGACCTGCATGATGCCGCCCTCGTACACGCGGTACTCGGCCCACGTGCCGGGGAAATCCTTCACGCAGCCGATCTCGATCGTGGGGGCACCGCACCGCATGCGTCGGACCCTGTGCCGGTGCGTGTGGCCGGCCGTGTAGGCGACGAGGTTCGACTGGCGGGCGAACACCGCATCGAGTCGATCGCTGGCGTCGGGATGGAGGCCGAAGTACCCGTCGCTGCGATTCCCGTCGGGCTCGGCGACCCACTGCTGGTGGTGCCCCATCACGAGGACGGGCACGGTGCTGTCGGCCGCATGGGCATCGAGCCAGTCGGCCTGCTCAGCGGTGAACATGCCGGTGGTCTGGGTGGAAATGACCGTGTCGAGCAGCGCCACGGCGACGCCGGGGAGTTCGATCCACTTGTCGCCCGCGTGGATGCTCTGACCCTTGTAACCGTCGTGGTTGCCACGGACGACGTGCAGTCGCTCACCGAAGGCCAGGCCGTAGTGCTCGTCGAACGCCGTGAACTCCTCGGGGAGTCCGTCGTTGGTCAGGTCGCCCTTGACGATGACGGCGGCCGGGTCGAGCGCCGCGATCTCGGCGATGGCCCCGGCGTTCATCGTGATCGGGTACGGGGCCTCGCCGGGCAGTGGCCGTTGGATCGGACCCTGCGGGTGGTCGTCGATGCGCCCGCACTCGACCTCGCCGAAGTGCACGTCGTTGACCGTGGCGATGCGACAGAGCAACGCTCCGGGCGGAGTGTCGAGCGTGGTGATGCGCGTGCCGTGCACCTCGTGCGTGGAGCCCGGGTCGAGACCCTCGAGACGGATGACGTGCGCACCGTCGTGGCACACGATCAGGTCGTCGGCGACGGTCGTGACGTCCATGTCGTCACCGTAGCCGAGCGGCCGAGGCGTCGGACCGGCGAGTGTGGGTGAGGGAGTGGCACCACCTCACCCGTGACCGGTCCTCAGACCCGGACGACGTGGGTGCCGGTCATCTTGTCGTGCCAGGTCTGCTTGTCCTTGTCCCACAGCATCCAGAGGAAGCCGAGATAGCAACACCACCCCGACACGACGTGAAGCAGCAGACGCCCGAAGGCCTTTCCAGCACTCACGTTGCCGCCGGTCTTGGCATCGATGACCCGGATGTTGGCCACCTTGTGGCCCCAGGTCTGACCGTTGGCCATCTTCTTGCAATAGAGAACGACGCCGATGACCGCGCCGACAGCGAACAAGGCAAGACCGATGGCCAGCCAGCCACCCTGCAGCGCACCGTCGGGGCACTCGACCGAGGTGGTGCCGTCCACTGTCTCGTACGAGATGCAGTTTTCCACCGCCTTGACAACACCGAACAATCCAGCGATGTAGAAGGGGATGCCGATGAGAAAGCGGACGAAGCCATCGATGAGATAGGCACCCAACCGGGCGCCAAAGCCGGCGAAGTTGCGGCCTGCGGCCGAGCCTCCACCCGAGTACGACGGCGGAGGAGCGGGCGGGAAACCGGGCGGCGGCGGGGGCGGGGGCGGCATGCTGCTCATGGACGCGACCGTAGCCGCGCAGCGGATGCCGTTCGGACGACTCGGACGACCCGGGTCGGCGTCAGCGGTAGGGGCGGTCGCGGCGCGAGGCGAGCGGACGCGCCCACCACCGCGAACTGAACCGCCATGTCGGTGCACGCAGCGGACTCTGCTCGCCCGGGATCACGACGGGGCGCGGCCACAGGGCCTCGACCGCGGCTGCGATGGCCACGGCTTCCTCGTCGGTCGGAGCGGGGGAGATGTGCGGGTCGGACATGGGCGGCGGAGTGTCTCGTGCGGTGTCGGTCTCGTGTGGCCGGCTCAGAGCGGCATGTTGCCGTGCTTGCGGCGGGGGAGTTCCTCGCGCTTCGTGCGGAGCATGCGGAGGCCCTGCACCAGCTTCTGGCGGGTCTCGGCCGGGTCGATCACGTCGTCGACATAGCCACGCTCGGCCGCGTTGTACGGGTTGGCGTAGCGCTCGGTGTACTCGGCGACGAGTTCGGCGCGACGGGCCACCGGGTCGGCGGCCTGCTGCAACTCACGGCGGTACACGATCTCGACGGCACCCTGCGGGCCCATCACGGCGAGTTCGGCGGTCGGCCACGCGTAGGCGAGGTCGGCACCGATCGACTTGCTGTTCATCACCACGTACGCACCGCCGTAGGCCTTGCGCGTGATGATCTGGATGCGCGGCACGGTGGCCTCGCAGTACGCGTACAGCAGCTTGGCGCCGTGGCGGATGATGCCGTTGTACTCCTGGTCGACACCGGGGAGGAATCCGGGAACGTCGACGAAGGTGACGAGCGGGATGTTGAACGCGTCGCACGTGCGCACGAATCGAGCGGCCTTCTCGCTGCTCTCGATGTCGAGGACTCCGGCGAGGACCATCGGCTGGTTACCGACGATGCCGACGGGGTGGCCGTCGATGCGCGAGAAACCGCACACGATCGACTTGGCGAAGTGCGGGAAGTACTCGAAGAACTCGCCATCGTCGACGCAGTCGCGGATGACCTTCTTCATGTCGTACGGCTGGTTGGGCGACGCCGGAAGGATCGTCTGCAGGTCGGGGCACAGACGGTCGGGGTCGTCGGCGCTCTCGGTGGCGGGCGGCTCTTCGAGGTTGTTGCTCGGGAGGAACGAGAGCAGGAAGCGCACGTCGTCGAGGCACGACTTCTCGTCGTCGTTCACGAAGGTGGCGACACCGCTCTTGCTGGCGTGGCTCATCGCGCCGCCGAGCTGCTCGAGCGTGACCTCTTCACCGGTCACCGTCTTCACGACGTCGGGGCCGGTGATGAACATGTGGCTCGACTCGCGCACCATGAAGATGAAGTCGGTCATGGCCGGGCTGTACACGGCGCCGCCGGCGCACGGTCCGAGGATCACCGAGATCTGCGGCACGACGCCGCTGGAGAGCACGTTGCGGTAGAAGATCCCGCCGTACGAGGCGAGGCTGACGACACCTTCCTGGATGCGAGCACCGGCGCCGTCGTTGAGGCCGACCACCGGAGCACCGACCTTGAGGGCGAGGTCCATCAGCTTGTGGATCTTCTCGGCGAAGACCTCGCCGAGGGCGCCACCGAAGACCGTGAAGTCCTGGGCGAACACGAAGACCTTGCGACCGTCGACCGTGCCCCAACCGGTGATCACACCGTCGGTGTAGGGACGCTCCTCGAGACCGGCTGCGTGGGCCCGGTGGCGAGCCAGGAGGTCGAGCTCCTGGAAGCTGCCCTCGTCGAGGAAGTACTCGATGCGCTCGCGGGCGAGCAGCTTGCCCTTCTCGTGCTGGCGCTCGACCGAGCGGGGCGAACCGGCGTTGTAGGCCTGCTCGCGCCTGCTGCGCAGGTCGTCGAGCTTGTCGGCCATGGGATCGTTGGTCACGGCTGGTCACGCTAGTGGCCGAGGGGGTGCCCGCGACACCCCCGGCGGCCGTGGCGAGCCCTCGCCAGCGACGCCGATGCCCCGTCGATGGGCCGATCGGTGCCGACCCGCCGACATCGCGGCCCCGGGAAGGGCAGGATGTGCGGGTGCCCCACGACCCCGCTGCCCCGCTGACGGCGCCCGCCCCGATGCTGGCGACCCTCTCGGAGACGATCCCGCGCTCCGCCCCTGGGCACGACGGCCCATCCGAGTGGCACTACGAGCCGAAGTGGGACGGGTTCAGGTGCATCGTCGTGCGCAACGGCGACGAGGTGCTCCTCAGCAGCCGCAACGAGCGCCCGTTCAACCGCTACTTCCCGGAGCTTGTGCCGGTGGTGCTGGCCCAGTTCCCGTCGCGCTGCATGGTCGACGGTGAGATCGTCCTGCCGCGGGCCGACGGTCGTGGGCTCGACTTCGACGCCCTGCTCCAGCGGATCCATCCGGCCGAGTCACGCGTCCGTCGGCTGGCGGCCGAGACACCGGCGTCGTTCGTGGCGTTCGACCTCCTCGCCGAGGGTGACGACGATCTGATCGCCGCTCCACTGGCCGAACGGAGGGCGCGTCTCGAACGGATGGCCGCCAGATGGGTCGCCCCTCTGCACCTCTGCCCGGCGAGTTCCGACCCCGAGGTCGCGGCGCGGTGGTTCCACGAGTTCGAGGGCGCCGGTCTCGACGGCATCATCGCCAAGCGCCTCGCCGACCCGTACCAGCCCGACAAGCGCTCACTCACCAAGGTCAAACACCGGCGCACGGCCGACTGCGTGGTCGCTGGGTTCCGGGTCCACAAGGACGGCAAGGGCGTCGGTTCGCTGCTGCTCGGGCTCTACGACGACGAGGGTCGGCTCCACCACGTCGGCGTCGCGTCGTCGTTCTCCGCGGCGCGTCGGGCTGAGTTGCTGGTCGAGCTCGAACCGCTCACCGACGGTGCGACCGAGGTCCATCCGTGGCGGGATTGGGTCGAGATGGCGACCGTCGATCAGGGCCCCGGCGGCCAACGGATGCCCGGTGGTGTGAGCCGGTGGACGGCCGGCAAGGACATGGGGTGGATCCCGCTGCGGATCGAACTCGTCGCCGAGGTCACCTTCGGCCAGCTCGAGTCGGGACGGTTCCGCCACGGCTCGAGCCTGCTGCGGTGGCGCGACGACCGGACTCCGTCGTCGTGCCGCTACGACCAACTCGAGGTGGCGAGCCCCGTGGAGTTCCTGCGGCTCGTCGCCGAGGGTGGCTGACCCGCGTGCGGCGGTCACGGTCGTCGCAGTCGGCACTGCCGTCGCGGTGCTTCGCCGGTCGTTAGTGTGCGCCCGGTGAAGCGCGCCGAGACACCTGGACGGGTGTGGACGCTCGTCGAGCGCGTCTCCTTCTGGGGCCTGGCCCTGCTGACCCTCGTGGCGGTCGGTTTCGTCGATCGGACTCCGCTCATCCGGATGCCGCTGCTCGCCGACCTCGTCGTGCTCGTGCTCTGGACCATCCGCGTCGCGGTCGTGAGTCGTCGTCGGCACGGGTGGCGGGCGCTCGGTGCGATGGCCGTCGTCGGCGGGATCGTCGGCGGGTTCGGCGTCGTCACCGGTCTTTGGCTCGACCCGCTGTGGTCGCCCACCTTCACCGTCGCTCCGGTCGAGGCGTCCTCGATCATCGACCTCTCGCGGTTCCGTTCGTGCGCGGGCCACGACTACTCGGGGCCGGCCGTCGGTTCGCCCGGACAGAACGAGACCGACCGGAGCATGAAGCACTACGTGTCACTCGACGTGCGCTACGGCGACGGCATCGAGGTGGCCGTCCGTGCGATGGCCGACGGTGTGGTGTCGGCGGTCGTGACGGGCGACGAGAACGGCGACTTCGGTGGCGACATCACCCTGACGATGTCGGGGTTCTCCCAGTTCGGGTACTGGGACCTGCGCTACATGCACGTCGTGCCGACCGTGGCGGCGGGCACGCGGGTCCGTGCTGGCGACGTCATCGGGCTCCTGCCACCGACGTCGTGGAGTGAGTACCGCGACTCCGCCGACTCGTCGGCGCTGCTCCCGACACATCCGATCCAGTTCGACCTCGCGCTCGGCTACCACTCGCTGATCCCGTTCGGCGAGCAACTCGACTCGTTCGTGTCGCACCTCGACCCTGCCCTCGCCCTGACCCTCGGCGACGCAGGGTTCACCGTCGACGAGGCCGTCGTGGCGCGGGCCGAGCGTGACACCCAGCCGTGCGACGGGACGTACAACGCGGAGCCCGATGCCGACTGGGTGTTCGGCGACCGAGCGCGGCGTGCGGCCGACGAGGAGGCCGGTCGCGACGACGAGACCACCGGCACCACCGCTCCGGTCGACGAGTTCGCCCTGCGGCCGGTGTGCACCGAGGCCGTCGTGTCCACGAAGTGGATGGCCGAGGACGGCACCCTCTGGACCTGCGCGCTCGACGCGGCCGGTGTTCCGACCTGGCGCACGGACTGACGGCGGGTTCGTGGAGCGCGGCACGGGGTAGCGCGTGCGCGCCGGGCGCTCCGCGCTCAGGTGCTGACCGCGGGGTCGGTGCCGGGCTCGCTGTTGCGGGTCAGGGGGCGACGGTGGTCGTGGTGGCCGTCAGGTCGGCGGCCGATGCGACGTAGACGTCTTGCTGGGCCACCACGTTGGGGCCGACGCGCACGACGATGGTCCAGTTGCCCGACGCGTTGAGGGTGAACCCGTCGTCGGGGTCGAGGACGGCGGCACCCGTTCCGGTGAGCGGAATCGGATCGAGAGTCATCCCCGGCGTCGTGTACTGGGCTTCGATCGGCGGCTTGAAGTCGACGGCGAGCCCCGAGAGTCCGGTGGAGGGCTGGAGCACCTCGATGCGGACGTCGTTCTGTCCGACTCGCTCGGTGAACCGCACCGAGACCTCGACCGCCATCGACGAGTTGATGAAGCGGTGGTCGGGACCGAGGGCGAGTGCCGGACCGGCATCGGCGGCGAGCCCGGGTGCGGCGAGCGTGACGAGCCACGACGAGAAGACCATCGCAAGGATTCCGATGACGGCCTCGATGCCGAGCACCCGACGCAGACGCTCGGCCATCGGCGCCTCGAGTTCCTCGAGATCGCGGAAGCGCATCTTCACGAACGTGCGTGATGCCATCGCGACGACGACCATCAGCGCGACGACGAGGGTCTTGGCGACGGTGACGAGCCCGTGCGCCGAGGTCAGGTCGCCACCCGTCAGCATCAGACCCTGCAGGACACCGCTGACGACGGCGACGGCGATGACCGGCGGCGAGAGCTTGGCGAACCCGCGGACCGCATCGGTGAGGTCTTCCTCGCCGGGTCCGGCCACCACGACCCGGGCGACGAGCACGAGGCTGCCGAACCAGACCGAGATGGCGACGACGTGCACGAGGCCGAGTCCGATCTCGATGAACCCCGAGTCGGCACGGCTGAACGCCATCGTGAGCACGGCCACGCCCGGGCCGGCGATGGCGAGCATGGTGCTGTTCGGGTCGACGATCCGCTCGGGGCGGAGCACGGCCCAGCCGGCGGCCACGAGCAGCAGCATCCGAGCGATGGCGGCGATACCCGGGGTCGTGTCGAAGAGCGCTCCCCAACTGCTGGGTGTGAGCGCGGCGCCGATGCCCTTGTTCTCGGTGACAGCGCCGAGTGCCCCGACGTAGAGGTAGGTGACGGCGAGGCCGGCCATCCAGATGGTGCGGAGGAACCTCACCGTGAGGACGTACTCGATGCCCTCACGCCAGTAGAGGGTGATCAGCACGATCGCGCCGAAGAGTATCGCGACGAAGAGGTCGCTGAGGAGCCGGAACAACGACATCGGGCCCTGCGACACGCCCTCGCTGTCGACCGTCACGCCGATGCCACCCCCGGCGGTCGGCACGGTGGGGAGGGGGACGGTGCTCGCCGTGGGGTCGAGCGAGGTCGTGGCGCCGGCCACGGTCGTGGTGACGGCCGGGTCGTTGGCGATCGTGAACTGGAAGCTGCCGTTGCCGGCGGGCTGGAGAGCGGTGTCGGCGACCTGCCACGAGACGGTGCAGACACCCTTGTTGATCGGGGTGGGGACCGTGAGCTGCACCGAGACGCCGTCGGCGAGGAGGACGGCGGGAGCGGTGGAGATGATCTGGCCCGGATCGCCACAAGTGAGCGTCAGCACGGGGCCGGGGCCGACCGGGTTGGCGAACGTGACGTCGATCGCCGTGGGCGAGGTGTCGATGGTGGTGCCGGCGCCGGGGGTGGTGGCGACGATCGAGTTGTCGACCGCGTAGGCGGGGGTCGCGCTCGCGAACAGACCGACGACGACAGCCGCCATCGCAGCGACGAGGGCGGCGAGCGAGAGAGCGGCACGCGGGCGGGGAGCCCGAGAGCGAGGGGTCGGCATGGTCTCGTGGATCACGGTGCCACAAACGCTAGCCCCTCTCCATCCCTCAGATACCCCATGAGTAGAGTCGCAGCGATGGCCGTCCAGTCTCTCTATCGCCGCTACCGACCGCGCCGCTTCAGCGAGGTGAAGGGCCAGGAGCACGTGGTCCAGGCGTTGCGCAACGCCGTGATCAACCACCGCGAGGGTCAGGCCTATCTGTTCTCGGGCCCGCGTGGCACCGGCAAGACCACGTCGGCGCGCATCCTCGCCAAGGTGCTCAACTGCACCAACCCGATCGAGGGCGAGCCCTGCTGCGAGTGCGACTCGTGCCTGTCGGTCGAGCGGGGCACCTCGTACGACGTGCACGAACTCGATGCCGCGAGCAACAACGGCGTCGACGCGATGCGCGACCTGATCGAGAAGTCGTCGCTCGGGACCCCTGGTCGCCACAAGGTGTACATCCTCGACGAGGTCCACATGCTCTCGAAGGCCGCCGAGGCGGCCCTGCTCAAGACCCTCGAAGAACCGCCGCCGCACGTCGTGTTCGTTCTCGCCACCACCGACCCGCAGAAGGTCAGCGAGACCATCCGCAGCCGCACCCAGCACCTCCAGTTCCACCTCCTCCCGATGGACGTGATGGAGTCGCACATCAAGTGGCTCGCCGGCGACGCGGGGATCGACATCGACGACGCTGCGCTCCAGGCCGTCCTCCGTCAAGGCGGCGGCTCGGCGCGCGACACCGTGTCGGCGCTCGAGTTGGTGGCGTCGGGCGGCGGTTCGTCGCTCGACTCGGTGCCGCTCGACGAGTTCATCGAGGCCTTCATCGAGCACGACCCGGGCCGCGCTCTCACCGTGGTCGCCTTCGCCGTGCAGCAGGGGCGCGACCCCCGCACCCTCGCCGACGACATCGTGCGCCACCTGCGCGACTGCTTCTTGTCGCTGATGGCCCCCGAACTCGTGCAGCTCCCGTCGCAGCGTGCCGAGGAGGTCCAGCGTCTGGCGCAGCGCCTCGGAGCCGCCACGCTCGTCAGGGCGATCGAACGGGTCGGCGAGACCCTCGTCGAGATGCGCCACGCGCCCGACACCCGGCTCTTGCTCGAGGTGGCACTCGTGCAGCTGACCCATGAGGCGTCGAGCGTCGACATCTCGACCCTGCTCGACCGCATCGAACGTCTCGAGGCCCAGGTTGCCGCTGGAGCCACGGCTCCCGCCGCCCGCCCGGCGCCTGTCGACCCGGCCACCGGGCGCGCCCAGCTGGGTGGGCGTGCGCGTGCGGCCGCTCCGGCTGCTCCGGCTCCGGCCGCCGCGTCTGCTTCGGCTCCGGCGCCAGCCAGTGCTCCGGCGGCGGACGCCGCGGTTCCTGCAGCAGGGGCCGCGCCCGCTGCTGCTCCGAGTCCGGCGGCCTCAGCGGCCCCGGCTGCTGCTCCGGCTGCTGCGCCGACCCCAGCTCCTGCTGCTCCCGCCGCTGCGGCTCCGGTCGACGGCGATGCGGCGGCGCGGGCTGTGGCGGTCTGGTCGACGCAGATCACCACCGGCCTCAAGGGTCTTTCGCGGGCGATGTTCGCCGCCACCAAGTTGGTCGGCGCACGCGACGGCACCATCGTCATCGCCGCCCCCAACGACACACATCGCCAGAAGTGCCAGCAGGCCGTCAAGGATCTCGACGCGCTGGTGCTCGCCGCCGTCGGTGTGAAGGTCCCGATCCACGTCGTCGTCGACGGCGCGGTCGGTCTCGACGACCTGTCGCTGTCCGAGCAGGTGGCCGCTCCGCCGCCCGCCCCCGTCGTGGCCGAGGACGACGACGAGATCGACGTCGCCGAACTCGTCGACGTCCCGCCCGGCTCGGTCCAGACCACCGACGACAAACTCCTCGAGGCCTTCCCCGGCTCGAGCTTCGTGGACGAGTGATCCGTGGCCGTCTACACCCAACCCGTCCAGACCCTCATCGACGAACTCGGCCGTCTGCCGGGCGTCGGCCCGAAGTCGGCGCAGCGCATCGCCTTCCATCTGCTGAAGGTCCCGGCCGACGACGTCGCCCGGCTGGCGGTGGCGATCACCGACGCCAAGGCGCGGGTCCGTTTCTGCGCCCGGTGCTGGAACGTGGCCGAGGCCGAGCTCTGCCCGATCTGTGCCGACGACCGCCGCGACTCGAGCGTGGTGTGCGTGGTCGAGGAGTCGCGCGACATCGTCGCCATCGAGAAGACGGGTGAGTTCCGCGGCCGGTACCACGTGCTGCTCGGAGCGATGAACCCGCTCGAGGGGATCGGCCCCGAGCAGTTGAAGATGAAGGAACTGTTCGCCCGACTCGAACCGGAGGCGATCGAAGAGGTCATCCTCTGCACCAACCCCAACACCGAGGGCGAGGTCACGGCCATGTACCTGGCGCGGATGCTCAAGCCCTTCGGAGTGCGGGTCTCGCGGATCGCCAGCGGCCTCCCCGTCGGAGGCGACCTCGAGTACGCCGACGAGCTGACCCTCGGCCGGGCCCTCGAAGGCCGCCGCCCCCTCGACTAACCACCCCTCCGATCTCGGCGCGTTCCGTTCCGGTTTTCGGGACGATACGGACCGAGATCCGGCGCAGGCAGGGTGTTCGGCGTCAGGTCGGCTGGCGGTAGGCGATGACGCGGGCCGGATCGATCCGGACGTACTGGGCCGCACCCGCGAAGTTGGCAGCGAACCCTTCCCCGTACCGGGGCACGTAGAAGTCGAGCATCACCTGGCGGACGTCGGCGTGCCGCGAATCGGAATCGTCGAGGAGATCGACGAGGCAGGCGGTTCCGTGCACGGTGACGGCGAACTGTTCGGACGGCACATGGGTGATGCTGACCCACGGCGAACGGGCGATGTGGCGGAGGCGGACGGCCGTGTGCGCAGTGCCGAACCACCAGCGACCGTGGACGAAGAACCCGTCGACGGGCGCTCCGATGGGCCGACCGTCGGCGGTGACGGTCGACATCGTCGCCAGGCACATCGCCGGGAGACGGTCGCAGACCTCCTGCGCCGGTGGGCTCCACTCGGGCGGAAGGGTGTCGCGGAGGTGTTCGCCGCCGCGGGCGAGTCCGTCGTCGAGCAGAGCTTGCAGTTCGGCGAGTTCGGCCGGTGTCTCCTTCACCCGAGCGACCCTACAACCCCTGCTCAATCCGAAGATCTCGGTCCGTATCGTCCCGAAAACCGGAACGGAACGCGCCGAGATCGGTGGGGTTGGGGTTTCCGTGGGGGAGGGTTCGCTGTCCCCAGTGGGGGTGTGGAACTCCTGACCCGCCTGACCCTCCATCCGCGACGCGGATTTCGACCCTGTCCAGATGTGATAAGTGTGCGGCACACACATCAGTGTTCGACATGGGGGTGTCGGAGAATGATCGTGGTTCCCGTTGATGGCGAGGGCGTCGACGTCACACTGTTCGGGCGCGTCATTCGCGCCTGGACGACCTGTCCCACGAGCGGTCGATGGATGTTCGTCGGGGCCGTTCCTCTGGTCGCCCTTGCTGCGTCGACGGCGGCCACATCGTCGGCCCATGGGGCGTTGCTGGCCGCCAGCGGGCTCGCCCTGCTCCTCGCCGCTCTCGTCGATCGCCATGAGTTCCGCCTGCCCAACGGGCTCGTGGCCGTGGCTGGGGTGGCCGCACTGGTGGCGGCGGTGTCGACATCCACCTCAGGTCACGGGGCAGCTCCGCTCGCTGGGGCGCTCGCCGGTGGAGCCATCTGCGGTGCAGCGATGCTCGGCATACACCTCCGCCGAGGGGTCGGGATGGGTGATGTGAAGACCTCCGCCGTCGTCGGAATGGGCTGCGGATCGGTGGCCGTGATCGCCGCACCCGTGGCGCTCGCCATTGCCGCAACCGTCGCCGCGCTTACAGGGTCGATCACGCGCCGACAGCGCCTCGCGATGGGCCCATCGTTCGTCGCTGGTTGGGTCTGTGCTCTCGCCTCGGCGGGATGGTGGTCGGCGTGAGCGGCGCGTCGCTCCTCCGTCGTCCGTCGGCCGTCGGGTCGGGTCGGACGCAGTG